>Ga0307430_1000770_pt1 | contig 25986 bp, 20 predicted proteins | sample SalMarWE160130MG_FD_202159 | JGI IMG/M metagenome (GOLD analysis project Ga0307430, IMG submission 202159) | Salt marsh sediment microbial communities from the Plum Island Ecosystem LTER, Massachusetts, United States - WE1603-130 | ecosystem: Environmental > Aquatic > Marine > Intertidal zone >...
CCGATCTCGTCGGCCGACCCGATCACGCCGTAGCGGCTGTGGGTCAGCGTCTTGATCGTGAGCTCGATGGCGGTCTCGTGGTCGAGCACTTCGAGCACTTCCTTGACGCCGCGGCCCGTGTGGGGCGTGTAGCGAAGGATGGCGCTCGAAGTGCCGATCTTCTCGACGATGCCCTTGGCGATCGCGGTCTCGGTGTCCATGTCAAGGAGCTGAAACTTGACCGACGAGCTGCCGCAGTTGAGGACAAGAACTTTCATGGTCTCCTCGTGCCGACGTCTTTGGTCGGAAAGGCGGCCCGATGCTGGGCGGTCGAAGGCCCGGTGTCGGGTAGCTGGCTGTCTGTCACGGAATGCGCACCTGCGGAAGCAGGAAGCGCGCCATATGGTTACACAGGGTTCGGGCGGGCGTCAACGGGTATGCTGGGGCCGCAAGAAGGTCTGGACGAGGGCAGGACGATAAGACAAGGCGGCGAAGAAGCCGGCCGCGCTTCTTCACCGCCTGCCTAGTTCTTGGCCGCGTGCTTGCGGCTTCTTACTTCTTCCGCTTGCGCAGGAACAGGAGTCCCGCGAGCCCGAGGACGGCCATCGTGCCCGGCTCAGGAATCGGCACGCACCGAGTGTGGATGATGATCTCCTCGATCCAGGTGCACGGCTCGAACCAGATCTCGATGTACTCCATCGGCGGGTTGCCGGGAAACGTCACGAGGTAGGGATTCACGGACCACGTGGCACCGGTGGGGTCCGTCCCAAGCAGGACGGGTGCACCAGGGGTCGTCGTCGCTCCATGTCCCGGCTGGCCGCCAACCGATATCGGCGGCGACGTCGACGTCACCTGGACCCAGACCTCTTTGCGGATTCCATCAGAGTCCTTGTTGTGGATCTGGATGGCCTGCTTGCCGGGTTGGTCTCCCCCGACATGCCACGAGGTCAACGTGCCATCCCAGCTGGGCGCTTCCTGCTCGCCCCAGCCTTCCCAAAGGCCTTCCTCCATCGTGAGCAGCGGGAGGCCGTACGGGTTCTCGCAGAAGTCCGGCGCGACGTCGACTGTCTCCTCTGTGAAGAACTCCCAATCCTGCCACGTGCCCCGGTCGTCAGGAACGGGCAGCTCCCACGGCGGCGGGATGATATCCTCCGCCGTGGCGACGGGCGACAGCACGAGCACCGCAAGCAGCGGCACTAAGGCCAGTAAGGCTTTCCTCATAACTGATCCCCCTTCTCGTGTTTCAGCGCGCTGTTCAGGTCAATAGCAGTCCCTTGGCCCGCCTGGATACACCAAGACGCGACTTCGGGCTGTAAGCTTACCTGGCCTGCGGCAAGGAATAGGGAGTCTGGGTAACTAGCGACCAGTAAGGCAGTTACGATAGAACCCCCGGCTCCTTACACCCAAGCATCCCTTTTATACCATAATCCGACCTGCCGAGTCAAGCACGAAACGCCGCAACTGCGGCTTCCCCCGCACCGCGCAGCGCCGAGAACCTGGGCAAAGACAACGGGCCCGGGGAATCCCCAGGGCCCGTTGTGCGGCGATGGCCTTTTCTCGCTGCCTAATCCCAGAGTTTGAAGATGCTCCTGGCGAGGTCGGTATTATCGATGTAGAGGCCGCGAACGGGATCGTGCTTCGGCCCGTGCCGGTAGAGGTGCGTGCAGCCGCGGCCGCGCGCGTAAAGCGGGATGAGCGCGTTCGTGTGGTCGCCGCTGTTCCACTGCATGCCCGGCAGGTTGCCGGCGCCGTTGTTGACGAGCGGCGTCCAGGTCGCACAGCCCGGGCCAGGGCCGGCGCCTGAGCCCGGACCGGTCAGGTAGCCGCATTCGTGGTCGGCGGTGACGATCACGAGCGTGTCGTGCCATCCGCCGTTCGCTTCAACCCACTGGCAAACGGCCTCGACGGCCCGGTTGAAATCGATCTCCTCCTCGATCACGCGGTTCGAGCTGTTGCCGTGGCCGGCCCAATCGACGGCGCCGCCCTCGATCATCAGGAAGAAGCCGTCGGGGTCGTTGTCGAGGACGTTCAGGGCCGCCTTCGTCATCTCCGGCAGGGTCGGCACGGTCGCGATGAGCGGGGCGTCGTACGGATTCGTCTCATCAGGGACCGGGCCCCGGTTGTACTGAAGCGTCAGGGCGATTTCGGCCACGCCGAGCACGCGGTCGGGCGCCGGGCCGCTCATCAGGCCCTGGAATGCAGCCCGGGACGTGATCAGCGACCACGGATCGTTGATCCCGTCGCCGTCGGCGTCGCCGGCGGCGGTGCCCGCAATGAGCTCGATCCAGGTGGCCTGGCCGCCGACGTACTTGTACTGCCAGGTGGACGGATCGGTCGCCAGCGCTTGGCCTTCGTTGTCGAAGCCCGGATGCCCGCAGCCCATGACGACGTCGGTGGCGCTGTCGTGAATCATCTCCTGAGCGATCTCGGCGTAGTTGCCGCGCGCTACGTTGTGCGCGACGTAACCGGCCGGCGTGGCGTGGCTGAGCTGCACGCTCGTGATGACGCCCGTGGCCTTGCCGAGCTCCTCGGCGCGCTGGGCAATGTGTGTAAGCGGCCACCCGTCGGTGTCAACGCCGATCGCGCCCGAGTAGGTCTTGACGCCGGTGGACATCGCCGTCGCGGCGGCGGCCGAGTCGGTGTACTCCCGCATGACGTACTTGAAGTAGGTCCACGCGCGGTCCGGCTCGTACGTCTGGCCCATCATGTAGGTGCTCATGGCGAGCCGCACGGGCCACTTCTCGTAGGGCTGCGTCCCGGTGGCGCCGTACTGGTACAGGCTGGCGGCATCGACGTGGTAGTAGCCGCAGCCGTCGGAGATCATCACGATGATGTTCTTCGGCCGCGGCGTCCTGAGGAAGCGCCACCACGGGCCCTTCGCCAGGGCCGGCGACGCCGCCAACACGACGGCGAGCACCAAGATGGACGGCGCCAACCTCTTCGTAATGCTTCTGCTCATAAGCTTCATGGTTCACCTCTGATGCAGCGATCTTACGGGACGGGGCGGCCCAACGCAACAGCGCCCGCGGGTGTGGTAGAATCAGATCAAGACAAAGGAGGTGGCGCCATGCCGACACACGACGCTATCGACCGAATGACCAAGAAACTTCGGCTCGACACGCCGCTGATCGCCGTGTACGACGCGGCGCCGGGCGAGGCGTTCGCGCCCGTCGTCGAGGCGAAGGAACGCACGTGCTGCTTCGCCTACTACACGCAGTGGCTCGACGGGCAAACGGTCGTTTTCAAGAAAGGAGGCGGCGGCTGCCCCGGCGGGCACCGGGCGTTCGGCCTCGAGAAGGACTACCCCGACTACATGGCCCACTTCCTCACCGACGGCGAGGGCGCTCCGATGGGAGAGGGCTTGAAGGCCAGCTCGGAGCTTGCGCAGGAGTTCCTGGACAACGCCGTGCCGCCGGAGATCTCGGGCGACACGGTCCTGATCGGCCCGCTCAGGCTCGACCAGTGGGACAGCGTGCAGACGGTCACGTTCCTGGTCGATCCGGATCGGCTCGCGGGCACGATGACGCTCGCGGGGTTCTGGTCAGGGCGTGACGTGGTCAAGGCGCCGTTCTCGTCGGGCTGCGGCATGATCTGGCGGTCGGTCGTCGAAGACGACGACTTGGACCCGGCCGTCATCGGCTGCACCGACCTGGCGATGCGCCGCTACGTCCCGCCCGAGATCATCTCGCTGACCGTCAGCCCCGCCCGCTTCGAGCAGATGCTCACCTTCCCCGACCACGCCTTCCTCTACAAGTCCTGGTGGAACGAGCTGATGGACTCGCGGGGCCTCTAAGCACATAACCACGGGGAGCACGGGGGACACGGGGGAAGCAGGAGTTCTTCCTCCCCGTGTCCCCCGTGTCCCCCGTGGTTGATCTCTTCTGCTCATTCGTCACAACTCCTCTTGCGCGCGCACCTTCCTGCTGGCATACTTCGTGGTGAGTTTCGGAGCTGAATGAGGCGTCTTGTAGGAACGCTCGAGGATTCGCCCGGCGTTCAGCGCCTCGTCGAGGTGCTGGCGGCGGGCCGGAGTGTGTCTGCGAGCGGCGTCTGGGACACGCCGAAGGCCTTCCTTATCTACCTCGCCTCCAAGAAGTTAGGTACGCCCCTGCTCTCGGTGAGCCGCGGGGTGCGCGAGGCGGAGGCGCTCTACGACGACCTGGTCAACTTCGCGCCCGCGCGCACCATGCTCCTGCCCACCTGGGAGATGCTGCCTCACGAGGAACTCAAGCCGCACCCGGAGATCGTCGGCGACCGCGTCCGGGCGCTGCTGTCGCTCATTGAACCTCCCGAGCATGTCGGCCCACCCATCATCCTGGGCAGCGTTCAGTCGGTCCTGCTCAAGGTCCTGCCTGCCGAGGTGCTGGGCGAGTCGATCGCCCGGCTCGTTGTGCACGAGGAGGCCGAGATGGACGCGCTGCTGAGGCGGCTCGTCGGGCTCGGCTACGAGTCGTTCGGCATGGTGCAGGAGAAGGGGCACTTCAGCGTCCGCGGCGGCATCCTCGACGTGTGGCCCATCCACGCGGAGCTGCCGGTCCGGGTCGAGTTCTTCGGCGACGAGATCGAGTCGATCCGCCAGTTCGACCCCGGCAGCCAGCGCTCGACGCAGCCGGTGCGCTCGGTCCGCATCCCGCCCGCCGACGAGTACGGGTTCCTCGAAAAACACGCCGACCGGCTCGTGAGCATCACCGACTATTTGCCGGACGGCGCGCTCATCGTCCTCGATGACCCGGGCGCGCTCGGCTCGGCTTACGACGAGATCTTCGGCGAGGCGCCGGACGACTCGCCGATGCTGATGGACCTGGAGGCCTTCCGCGACCTCGTCGAGAGCCGGCTGCGCCTCGTGCTGCCCGAGCTGCCGATCATGACGGCAGCCGAGGAGGAGCTGACCGAGATCGAGTCGCCGTTCCAGACGCTGCCGAGCCTCAAGGGGACGCGGGTGGTGGCCGTCGAGCAGACGACGCAGCTCGAGGTTTTTGAGAGCATCCCGGCCTGGCTCGAGGGCGACGCCGAGCTCTTCCTCGTCTGCAACAACACGGGCGAGCTCGACCGGCTCAAGGCGCTGCTCGACGAGCGCGGCATCGCCCAGACCGACGCGATGCGGTTCGTCATCGGCTCGCTCAACTCGGGCTTCGCGGTGCCCGACGTGAGCGCGATCGCCGTGCCGGACAAGGACATCTTCCATCGCTACAAGATTCGGCGCGGGCCGAGGCGGTTCAAGGGCACGACGCCGATCCGCGACTTCACCGAGCTCGAGGCGGGCGACCACGTCGTGCACGTCGACCACGGCATCGGCCGCTACTTCGGCGTCGTGACGCTGCCCGGGCAGGATCCGCACAAGGAGTTCCTCGCCATCGAGTACGCCGAGAAGGCGAAGCTCTACGTGCCGATCGCCCAGGCGAACCTCGTCACGAAGTTCATCGGCGCCGACGGCCATGTGCCGCGGCTCGACATGCTCGGCGGCGCGCGCTGGACGAAGGTGAAGCGCCGCACGCAGCGCGCGATCGAGGACTACGCGACCGATCTGCTCGACCTCTACGCGGCACGCGCGAGCAAGCAGGGCCGCGCCTTCCCGCCCGACACCGAGTGGCAGCGCGAGTTCGAGGACGCGTTCATCTACGAGGAAACCGACGACCAGGTCCGGGCGATCACCGACTTGAAGGCCGACCTCGAACGCCCGCAGCCGACCGACCGCCTCATCTGCGGCGACGTCGGCTACGGCAAGACCGAGGTGGCGATCCGGGCCGCATTCAAGGCGGTCATGGACGAGAAGCAGGTCGCCGTGCTGGTGCCGACGACCGTGCTCGCCCAGCAGCACGATCACACGTTCCGCGACCGGATGGCCGACTACCCGGTCCGGATCGAGATGCTGAGCCGGTTCCGCAAGCGGTCCGAGCAGCTCAGGACCGTCGAGGCGCTCAAGCGCGGCGACGTCGACATCGTCATCGGCACGCACCGGCTGCTGTCGAAAGACATCGAGTTCAAGAACCTCGGCCTCGTCGTGATCGACGAGGAGCAGCGCTTCGGCGTCAAGCACAAGGAACGGCTTAAGCACCTCCGCAAGCTCGTCGACGTGATCACGATGACGGCGACGCCCATTCCGCGCACGCTGTACATGTCGCTCGTCGGCGCGCGCGACATGAGCACGATCAACACGCCGCCGCAGGACCGCTTGCCCGTCAAGACGATCCTGGCCGAGTACAACCCGGACCTGATCCGGACGGCCATCCTGCGCGAGCTGAGCCGCGACGGCCAGGTGTTCTTCCTGCACAACCGGATCGCGACGATCGAGCGCGTCAAGGAGGTGCTCGAGAAGCTCGTGCCGAAGGCGGCGATCATGACGGCGCACGGCGAGATGCACGAGGGCGAGCTCGAGGCGATCATGGAGGCGTTCATCGCCGGGCGCGTCGACGTGCTCGTCTCGACGACGATCATCGAATCCGGCATCGACATCCCGAACGCGAACACGATGATCATCGACCGGGCCGACCGCTTCGGCCTCGCCGACCTTTACCAGCTCCGCGGTCGCGTCGGGCGCTGGAAGCACCAGGCGTACGCGTACCTGCTCGTGCCGAAGAGCCGCGAGATCCTCGAGACGGCCAAGAAACGGTTACGCGCCGTGCTCGAGGCGCAGGGCTTCGGCGCCGGGTTCCAGATCGCCATGCGAGACCTGGAGATTCGCGGCGCGGGCAACATCCTGGGCGTCGAGCAGCACGGCCACATCAACGCCGTCGGCTTCCACCTGTACTGCTCGCTGCTCAAGCGGACGGTCGCGCGGCTCAAAGGCCAGGACGTCCCGCTGCCCGGCCAGGTGACGATGCGGCTCGGACTCGACGCGGCGATCCCGGCCTGGTACGTGCCCGACACGGCACAGCGCATCGACCTGTACAAGCGGCTGGGCGAGCTGGTGAGCCAGGAAGAGCTCGACGAGCTTTCCGGCGAGATGCGCGACCGCTACGGCGCGCCGCCCGACGAGGCGCGCGCGCTGCTCGAGGCGGTATCGCTCCGCGTGTTCGCGCAGGGCTACGAGCTTGACCGGGTCGAGGTGAGCGGCGACAAGCTGATCGTCGAGCGGCGCGGCCGCAAGCTCATGGTCAACAACCGCTTCCCACGGCTCGAGCACGCCGGCGGCGGCGATGGTCGTGGGGTGATCGACGAGGTCAAATCCGTGTTGCAAAGGCTCCTCGGATAACCTAGATTACTGAGTTGACCATCCGCAGGAGCGTTGGAGGAGCCAAGACCCGCCATGCGAACCGTGCGAGCAATTCTCCTTGCCTGCCTCGGCGCCCTTCTGCTCGTGGGAGGCACCAGTTGCGGCTGCAACAAGAAGCCGGCCGAGCCGGACCCGGTGATCGTGACCGTGGACGGCCGCGAGATCCATGCGAGCGCCTTGCTGGCCGAGTACGAAACGGTGCCTGCCGAGCATCGGGCCTATTACGCTGAGCATCGCGGCAAGCTGCTCGATTTCATCATCAACCGCATGGTGATCGCCGAGGAGGCGCGCGCCGTGGGCCTCGACGAAGATCCGGCGGTCGTCCAACGGCTCGAGGAGGCCCGGGAGTTCGCCACAACGACCGGGATCAGCGAGTCGGACCGGCTCGACGCGCTGCTGCGCGACGCCGAGCAGCGGATCCTCATCGCCGCGATGCGCGAGCAGGTGCTGGCCGAGATCGAGGTGACGATCAGCGACGAGGAGCTTCGCGCACTCGCCGCGCAGGCATCCGGCGGCGACTTGCCGTCCGAGTTCATCGAGCTGTACGGGATCATCAACGCAGACCGCGCCCAGGTCGAAGCGGCGCGCGCGAAACTCGCTGCCGGCACGGCGTTCGCCGACGTGCACGCCGCCTACTCGACCGAGAAGAACCAGCACCTCGGCTCATTCTCCGACACGACGCTCGACAACATGGCGGACGCGTTGCGCGCGGCGGTCGAGGGCGTGGAGAACGGCGGGCTCACGGACGTATTCGAGATGGATGGCCGGTTTGTCGTCGTCCAGGTGACGCGGCGTTCGGCCGTGGTCGATCTGGAGCCGTGGCGGCGCAACCTCCACGTGCGGAAGCAGGACGACTACTTCCGCACGTGGGTCACCGACAAGAAGACTCACCATCGCATCGCGGTGAATACGAAGCGTCTTGATGAGGTCCAACTGCCGAACGCGCCTGCGCCAGCGAACCCGTAGCGGGAGGGAGCACGTGAGCACTATCCGACCTCGATTCGTCCTGCTCGTCGTCGCGTTTGCGGCCATGCTCGCAGCGGCTGCCGGCTCCGCCACGGCGGCGGAAGCAGACGAGCCCGGAGCGGCGGCGACCGAGCCTGTTGAGACAGGGCCGACCGAAGCAGAGGCAACAAACGAGGAAGCGCCCGAAGAACCGGCCGCCAGCGATGCGGAAACGGTCATGAGGCCGGTCGGCGACCCGATGATCGTTGACGCCGTGTACGCCGTCGTCGACACGCGGGTGATCACGGTCAGTGAGATCGCGCGCAAGGCCGAGCCCATGGCCAAGCAGTACCTGCAGAGCAACCCGTCGCTGACCGAGGCGGAGCAGGTCGAGTGTCGCCGGCAGTTCTTCGGCAAGATCGCCACCGACATGATCGTTAAGGCGCTCATCCTCAAAGCGGCGCGCGACGAGGGGTTCGTCGTCGACGAGGCGCGTGTCGGCTCGCAGATCCGGCGCTTGCTCGTCGGCGAAGGGGTGACGCTCGAGGAGTTCCTCGACAAGCACGACATGACCTACCAGGAGCTGTTCCGGGAAGTCCACGACGACTACCTGTTCAGCGCCTACCGCCTGACGAAGATCGTGCCGCGCGTCTACGTGTCGCCCGGCGAAGTGGCCGCCTATTACGAGGAGTTCAAGGACGACGCCGAGTTCTTGACGCCCGCGCAGGTCCGGTGCCACGAGATCGTCCTGTTCGGCCACGACGAACAGCGGCGGCACAAGACGGCTGACGCGCTCGAGAAGCTGAAGGCCGGCACCGAGTTCGCCGAGGTGGCCAGGGAGTCCTCGGAGATCGAAAGCACGGCACGCGCCGGCGGCGATCGGGGCTGGATCTCGCGCACCGTCATCAACTCCGACCGGGTCAACGCAGCGCTCTTTGACCAGATCGAGGTCGGCCAGGTGAGCGAGGTGATCGAGGACGAGAAGGGCTTTCTGTGGATCGTGATGATCACCGGCCGACGCGAGGCGGTGCGAACCCCGCTGAGCCAAGCGTACGAGAAGATCGAGCGGCGGCTGCGCCGGTTCAAAATCGAAGAAGAAACCTACAAGCACGCCGAGCGCCTGAAGAAGACGACCGCCGTCATCTCGGGCCTCGGGCTCAATTAGCGCGAGCCGCCGGACCGGCCGCACGCCGGTGGGAGGTGCGCATGCCATCCCGACCACCCCGCCTCGGCATCACCATGGGCGACGCCGCCGGCATCGGCCCGGAGGTGATCGTTCGCGCACTGGCGGGCCGACGGGTTCCGCGGTCGGCAGGCCCCACGCGCCCCGCGCGCGTAGTCCTGTACGGCTCACGCGAGGTGTTTCGGTCGGCGGCCCGGCGCGCGCACGTGGGTCTGAAGATCGAGGCGATCGCCAACGCGCACGAGGCCGCGCGGCTCGACGACGCGATCGGGTGCATCGACCCGACGCGCCTTCGACGACGCCGCGCCGGCACAGGGCGGGTGGATGCCGCGCTGGCCCGGGCGGCCATGGCGTGTGTGAGCGCGGCCGTGCGCGACGCGTTAGCCGGCGAGCTCGACGGCGTGGTGACCGCGCCGATCAACAAGACCGGCCTGCGGCGCGCCGGCTTCCCGTACGCGGGGCACACGGAGTTCCTCGCGGCCGAGGCCGACGTGCCGCACGTGGCGATGATGTTCGTCGGCGGTGGCCTGCGCGTCGTGCTCGCGACGATTCACGAGCCGCTCGAGCGCGCAGTCAAGATGATCACCACGGCGCGCGTGCGCACGACGATCGAGCTGCTGCACGATGCGCTCGAACGCCTCTTCGGCATCGCGGCGCCGCGCATTGGCGTCTGCGGCCTCAACCCGCACGCGGGCGAGGGCGGCCTGCTGGGAACGCAGGACGCGAAGCAGATCGCGCCGGCCGTTCGGCGCGTGCGGGCGCGCGGCCTCGACGTGGTGGGGCCGCTGCCGGCCGACACGCTGTTCGCCCGGCACCGCCACGGCGAGTTTGACGCGGTCGCAGCCATGTACCACGACCAGGGGCTCATCCCGGTCAAGCTCCTCGCGTTCGACAGCGCCGTCAACGTCACGCTCGGCCTGCCGTTGATCCGCACCTCGCCCGCCCACGGCACGGCGTACGACATCGCGCCGCGATTCGCCGCGCACCCCGGCAGCATGGAGGCGGCCATTCGGCTCGCCGCGCGCCTGGCGCGGCGCCGGCGGAGGCGCTCGTGCTGACCCGCCCGGCGCTCAAGGCACGCCTGCGCCGCGACGGCCTACGGCTTCGAAAGCGGCTCGGCCAGCACTTCCTCGTGAGCGAGCGCGTACGCGACCGGCTCGTCGAGGCGATTGACCTGCGGCCGAGCGACGTGGTCATCGAGATCGGCGCGGGCACGGGCGCGCTGACCGAGCGGCTCGTCGAGGCAGCCGGCCGGGTGATCGCGTTCGAGGTCGACGGCGGCCTCGCGGCCGTGCTCGCGGAGCAACTGGCCGGCGCGCCGGGCCTCGAGATCCGGTGCGAGGACGTCCTCAAGGCCAACCTCGGCGAGCTCGCCGCAGAAGCCGGCAACCAGGACGTCGTTCTGGTCGGCAACCTCCCCTACTCGATCACGACGCCGATCATCACGCGCGTGCTCGAGTCGGGCCTCGCGTTCCGGGCCGCCTACTTCACCCTTCAGCGGGAGGTGGCGCAGCGGCTGTTGGTGGCGCCGGGCTCGCGCGATCGCGGCGCGATCACCTACCTGGTCGAGTACCACGCGGAAGCGCGCCGCGTGCTGGCCGTGCCTCGGACCGCGTTCGAGCCGGTCCCGGCAGTCGAGTCGGTGTTCGTCGAGCTGATTCGGCGGGCCGCGCCGGCGGTTTCGCCGCAGAACCCGGAGTTGATGTTCGCGCTCATTCGCGCCGCGTTCGGCGCCCGGAGAAAAATGTTGAAAAACGCGCTGCGCCGCCTAGAATGGGTGGCGCTTCCCGACAACAAGCTGGCCGCTGCCGCGCGTCTCGAAGGCGCGGTTCGCGACTGCGGGCTCGATCCCAGGAGCCGGGCCGAGCAACTCACGCTTCAGCAATTCGCCGATCTGAGCGATGCGCTCGTGCGTGCGCAGGCGGCCCACTGACCCCACAACTGCGTGGTGCCCGATGAAGGAAATCGGTATTCAAGAAGTCGAGCACGTGGCGATGCTCGCCCGGCTCGAGCTGACCGAGGCCGAGAAGCGCGCGCTGACGCCGCAGCTCGGCGAGGTGCTCGGGTACGTCGAGAAACTCAACGAGCTCGACACGGACGCCGTCGAGCCGACGGCGCACATTCTGCCCGTGCACAACGTGATGCGGCCCGACGAGCTTCAGCCGTCGTTGGACCCGAAGGACGTGCTGAGGAACGCCCCGAAACTGACCGGCACGCTGTTCCAGGTGCCGCGCGTCGTTGAATAGCACCGGGACCCCCTCACCGAACCAAGCGAGACCCGATGAGTGTGCTAGGGCAAAGCCTGATCGAAGCCGCCGAGGCGGTTCGAGCGCGGCGCGTCAGTTCGACCGAGCTGACCAGGGCAACGCTCGAGGCGATCGACCGCATCGACCCAACGGTGCGTGCTTACATCGGCGTCAATGCCGACGGCGCGCTCGCGCGCGCGGCCGAGATCGACGCCAAGCTCGACGCGGGCGACGAGCTCGGGCCGCTCGGCGGGGTGCCGATCGCGGTCAAGGACAACATCGTCGTCCGGGGCGGCGTCACGACGTGCGCGTCGCGCATCCTGGCCGGCTTCACGTCGCCGTACGACGCCACCGTCGTCGAGCGGCTGCGCGGCGCGGACGCCGTGCTGATCGGCAAGACGAACATGGACGAGTTCGCCATGGGCTCGTCGACGGAGAACAGCGCGGTCGCCCCCACGCGCAACCCGTGGGACACCGACCGGGTGCCGGGCGGCTCGAGCGGCGGCTCGGCGGCGGCCGTGGCGGCGCGGATCGCATTCGCGGCGCTGGGGTCCGACACCGGCGGGTCGATCCGGATGCCCGCGTCGCTGTGCGGCGTCACGGGCATCAAGCCGACGTACGGCCGCGTGTCGCGCTACGGGCTCGTCGCGTTCGCCTCGTCGCTCGACCAGATCGGCACGCTCACGCGCGACGCGCGCGACACGGCGCTGCTGCTCGGCCTCATCGCGGGGCACGACGCGCGTGACTCGACGTCCGTCGACACGCCCGTGCCCGACTACCTCGCGGCGCTCGACGGTGATCTGTCGGGCCTCACGGTCGGGATGCCGGTCGAGTACTTCGGCGCCGGCATCGAGCCGGACACCGAGCAGGCAGTCCGGGCCGCCATCGAGCAGTTGCACGCGCTCGGCGCCGAGGTGGTCGAGGTCCGCTTGCCCCACCTCGACTACGCGATCGCGACGTACTACATCATCTGCACGGCCGAGGCGTCGTCGAACCTCGCGCGCTACGACGGCGTGCGCTACGGCCATCGCGGCGGCGCCGACGAGGGGGTCGTCAGCATGTACACTGCGAGCCGCGAGGCCGGCTTCGGCCCCGAGGTGAAGCGCCGCATCCTGCTCGGCACCTACGTGCTGAGCGCGGGCTACTACGACGCCTACTACCTCAAGGCGCTCAAGGTGCGCACGCTGATCAAGCGGGATTTCGACGCGGCGCTCGCGTCGGTCGATTGCATCGTCGCGCCGGTCTCGCCGACGACGGCGTTCAGGATCGGCGAGAAGATCGACGACCCGCTCACCATGTACCTGCCCGACATCTACACGGTCTCGCTGAACCTTGCGGGTCTGCCGGGGCTGTCGATCCCGTGCGGGTTCGACGGCACGGGGCTGCCGGTGGGGTTGCAGCTTATCGGCAAGCCGTTCGACGAAGCGACGCTGCTGCGAACCGCACACGCGTACCAGCAGGCGACCGAGTGGCACCGGCGCGTGCCGCCCACGGCCGCCGTCGAGAGCGGAGGCGCGTGATGGACTACGAGGTCGTCATCGGGATGGAAGTGCACGTCGAGCTCAAGACGGCGAGCAAGGCGTTCTGCGGCTGCCGGGCCGAGTTCGGCGGCGAACCGAACACACACGTCTGTCCGGTCTGTCTCGGGCTGCCGGGCGCGCTGCCGGTGCTGAACGAGAAAGCGGTCGAGTTCTCCGTGCGCGTCGGGTTGGCGCTCGGCTGCGAGGTTTCGCGGTTCAGCAAGTTCGACCGCAAGAACTACTTCTACCCGGACATGCCGAAGAACTACCAGATCTCGCAGTACGACAAGCCGCTGAGCGCTAACGGCCGGCTGCCGATCATGGTCGACGGCGCGCTCAAGGAGATCCGCATTCGGCGCGCCCACCTCGAGGAGGACGCCGGCAAGCTCGTGCACCTCGACGACGGGACGAGCGGCGTCGATTTCAACCGCGCCGGCGTGCCGCTGATCGAGATCGTCTCCGAGCCCGACATGCGCTCATCCGGCGAGGCGTTCGAGTACCTCACCCGGCTCAAGACGTTGCTCGAGTACCTCGGCGTGAGCGACTGCAACATGGAAGAGGGCAGCATGCGCTGCGAGGCGAACGTCGACGTGCGCCCGAAGGGCGGCGAGCGGGTCGGCGGCGTCGTCGAGATCAAGAACGTCGCCTCGATCACGGGCGTGCGGCGCGCCATCGAGTACGAGTTCGAGCGCCAGCGCGACCTCGTCGAGTCGGGCGGCACGGTCGAACGCGAGACGCGGCGCTGGAACGACGACAAGCAGCGCACGACGCTCATGCGCACCAAGGAAGAAGTGCACGATTACCGCTACTTCCCCGAGCCCGACCTCGTGCCGGTCGTCATCACCGACGAGCAGATCGAGCGAATCCGGGCGTCGCTGCCCGAGCTGCCGCTCGCGCGCCAGCTCCGGTGCATGACCGACTACGGCCTTTCGGAGTACGACGCCGGGGTGCTCACCATGCAGCAGGCGGCGGCCGAGTTCTACGAGGCGTGCACGGCGCTCTACGGCAAGCCGAAGGTCGTCTGCAACTGGATCATGGGCGAGCTGTTCCGCCTGATGAAGGACCGTAAGCTGGGGTTCGACGCGCTCAAGGTGACGCCCGAAGCGCTCGTCGCGATGATAAAGCTGATCGACAACGGGACAATTAGCGGTACAATCGGCAAGATGGTCATCGGGGAGATGGTCGCCACGGGGCGGCCGGCCGAGGCGATCGTCGCCGACAAAGGCCTCGCGCAGATCAACGACGTGGGCGAGCTCCAGCAGATCATCGGCACCGTGCTCGGGCAGCACCCGAAGCCGGTCGCCGATTACCGGGGCGGCAACGACAGGACGTTCGGCTTCCTCGTCGGCCAGGTGATGAGAGCAACGAAGGGCAAGGCGAACCCGAAGCTCGTCAACGAGCTGCTCCACAAGATGCTCGACAGATAGCGCGCGGCGCGGCGCGGTAGGAGGGCACAGCAATGCCACTGTTCGGCAAGCCACGATACTCGACGGTCAAGATGAAGCGGGTCCAAGTGCCCGACGGGCGCTGGATGAAATGCGCCGCGTGTAACCAGATCATCGACGCCAAGCAGCTCGAGGAAACGCTCAATACCTGCCCGAAGTGCAAGTTCCACTTCAAAATGTCGGCGCGCGAGCGGATCAAGCTCCTGCTCGACGACGGCTCGTTCGTCGAGATGGACGACACGCTCACGCCGCAGGACCCGCTCACGTTCGTCGACAAGGCCCCCTACCCCGAACGCCAGCAGAAGGCGACGAAGACGTCGGGCCTCAACGAGGCGGTAGTGACCGGCACGGGCACGGTCGACGGGGTGCGCCTCGGCTTCGGGGCGATGGACTTCGGCTACCTCGGCGGCAGCATGGGGTCGGTCGTCGGCGAGAAACTCACCCGGCTCTTCGAGCGCGCCGTCGCCGAGAGGCTCCCCGTCGTGACCGTGTGCACCTCGGGCGGCGCGCGGATGCAGGAGTCGTGCCTGAGCCTGATGCAGATGGCCAAGACAAGCGGCGCGGTCGCCCGGCTGCACGATGCCGGGCTGCTCTACGTGGTGATCCTCGTCAACCCGGCGATGGCCGGCGTGCTCGCGAGCTTCGCCTCGCTCGGCGACATCATCATCGCCGAGCCGGGCGCGCTGATCGGGTTTACCGGCCCGCGCGTGATCGAGCAGACGATCAAGCAGACGCTGCCCGATGGCTTCCAGCTCTCGGAGTTCCAGCTCGAGCACGGGATGATCGACATGATCGTGCCGCGCAAGGAGCTCCGGTCGACGCTGGCGAAGATCCTCAGCTTTTTTGGCGGGAACGGCCAGAAGAAGGCTCAGTAGAAGTACATCGGGTTCGTCCAGGCCGTGCCGCCGCGCGCGTCCGTCACTTCGATCCGCACGTAGTGCTCGTCGCCCGTCAACTCGTACCGTGCGTCCAGCAGCCGCTTGCCTCTCTCGGAAGCAACACGCCGCCCGCGGTAGCGCTGCGCCACGAACGTGATGCTCACCGCCGGCGAGCACCGGACCCGGATGCCCCCGTCGTCGACGACGACGACGTCCTCGATGCGCGGGCCCGTCGTCGAGTAGAACGCGCCGGCCCGGAGCGCGTCGAGCACGGCGGCCGCGTCCAGCGACGGCGCGCGCACCATCACCCACCCCTTGAACACGTCGTGCTCGGTGCCGTGCGCGTCGTCGACGGCGATGCCGCAGACGCGTGCGCCCCAGTCGAGTGCGTCGTCCCAGTGCACGCGCGAGGTGCCCTTGCCGATGCCCAGGCAGGTCGCGTTGAACACCTCGAGCGCGAACATGCCATCGACCGCGTTGACCACGCGCTCGACCGTGTTGCCCGACCAGTACGGATGCGCCAGCACCATGAGGGCGCCGGCGTCGGTGAGCGAGCGCTTGATCTCGTCGAGGCTCGCCGGCCTGCCGATCGGCAGGTCGGGCGGCACGTTCAAGCCAAGGACATGATACATCTCGCCGGGCTCGGGGTCGTCGGCTTCCCACTCGACGCCGTCGATGACAAGGAAGTCGCTCGTCGACTTCGCCGCATCGTTCGACACGACGTGGTGGTCGGTCAGCGCGATGAAGTCGTACCCGCCGTCGCGGTACGCGGCGATGCGCTCGTCGGCGTCGAGCTCACCGTCGCTGCGCGTCGTGTGCGTGTGCAGATTCCCCTTGAACCACCGCCCGGGCATCTGAAACGGATTCGTCCAATGCACGTTTCTGGCCTCAATCGCCCCTGACGGGGCTTCGTCCTCCCCCGGAAGCGCGTCGGCGTCAAGCCCCGACGCACTCGTAGAGCGTCGTGCGTTGGCGCGGCTCGAAGCCGGCGTCGGCAATGAGGGCGCGGATCTCGTCGATGCTCATCGTGTGGCTCGTGCCGGCGGCGGCCACGACGTTCTCCTCAATCATTGTACCGCCGAGGTCATTGGCGCCAAAGCTCAAAGCGACGCTGGCGATCTTGGGGCCCTGGGTGACCCACGACGCCTGCACGTTCGTCACGTTATCGAGGACGAGGCGCGAGACCGCCAGCGTCCGCAGGTAGTCGTGCCCGCCGACGCTCCGGCCGCCGAGCGCGGTGTTTGCCGGCTGGTACGTCCACGGGATAAACGCGGTGAAGGTGCCGGACTCCGGCGAGCTCAGTCGAGCGGTCTCGTCCTGGAGCTCGCGGATGTGCACGAGGTGCTCGACGCGCTGGCCGAGCGTCTCGACGTGGCCGAACATCATCGTGGCCGTCGTCGGCATGCCGATCCGGTGCGCGGTGCGCATCACGTCGAGCCACTGCGCCGCCGTGCACTTGTGCGGGCTGACCGACTCGCGCACGGACTCGACGAGGATCTCGGCGCCGCCCCCGGGCAGCGAGTCGAGGCCCGCGTCGCGCAGCCGCCGCAGCACCGTCTCGATGCTCAGGTCGTTGAGGCGCGCGAAGTGGACGATTTCCGGCGGCGAGAACGAGTGGACGTGCACGCGGAAGTTTTTCGTGATGTGCCGGAGCATCTCCTCGAAGAACTCGAGCCGCAGCTCCGGATGCAGGCCGCCCTGCATGAGGAGCTGCGTGCCGCCGAGCGCGACCATCTCGTCGAGCTTCGCGTCGAGCTCGTCGCGCGTCAGGACGTATCCGCGCGGATCGCCCGGGGCGCGGTGGAAGGCGCAGAACCGGCAGCCGGAGATGCAGATGTTGGTGTAATTGACGTTGCGGTCGACGACGTAGGTGACGACGTGCTCGTCCGTCATACGGCAGCGCACGGCATGTGCCGCCGCGCCGAGGCTCGGCAGATCGGCCCGCTCGAAGAGCAGGAGGGCGTCGTCGGCGCTCAGGCGGTCGCCCTCGACGGCCCGCTCGAGACAGCGCTCAACGGCAGAAGTCAATGGCGACCTCCTTGTCGGCCAGGCCGACCTCGACGCACAGCCGGTTGAAAAGCTGGAAGCCGAACAGCTCGTCGTCGCCCATGTCGTGATAGACGTTCTCGGTCAGGTACCGCCACGCGAGCCGCTTCGGTAGCACCGTCTGCTCGGCGGCGATGCGGTCGATGTTGGCCACGCCCGCCGCCTTCGCTTCGTACAGGCGTTCGATCGTGCTGCCGAGATCGACGTCGCGGCGCGCGATCCAGAACGCGTACATAAACGGCACCTGGACGAACTCGTGCCATGCGGCGCCGACGTCGAGCTTGCGCCCGACGTCGCGGTGCAGCATCGCCTTGTCGCCGATGAGGAGCTGCGCGTCGTACGACGATTGCTTGAGCGAGAGCCGCCAGGCCGGGATGTACTCGGGCGTCGCTTCGTACTTCTTTGCGAGCAGCACCTTGAGCAGCATGATGGAGGCGCGCGATTCGTTGTCCACGACAACGGTGCGCAGCCGCTTCGGCTTGCGCAGGTGGAACAGGATCACGCTGCGGACCGGCCCGCGCGAGGCGATGCAAATGCCGGGGACGACCCGGTAGCGGTCGGCGTCGAAGAGCGTGACCGACGGCGCGAGTGCCACGTCGAGGAGGCCGGTGCGCAGGAGCTTGGCGAGCGTCGACGGCGGCGCCTTGACGACCTCGTCGTCGAGACCGTAAATCAACGGCCGCGCGTTCAGGTACGGTACAGACCCGATGCGAACTCGCGCCACGTCGCCTCCTTAGCCTGCTGCGCCTTGCCGAGCGGGTTCGCCTTCGACCGGCTCGTACAGCGTCGTGCGCTCGACGGGCGTGCGGCCCGCCTCCTCGATGAGCGCGCGCATCTCGGCCACCGGCAGGGCCTCGGGCGTCCTCGCGCCGGCGGCGTGCGTGATCCGCTCCTGGACCACCGTCCCATTGAGATCGTCGGCGCCGAAGCTGAGCGCGACCTGCGCGAGCTTGACGCCGAGCATGATCCAGAACGCTTTCATGTGCGGGAAGTTGTCCAAATACACGCGGGAGACGGCCATGATCTGGAGGTCCCGTCGCCCGGTGGGCCCGGTGAGATAGTCGAACGCGGTGTTTTCCGGGTGGAACGCGAGCGGGATGAACGCCATGAAGCCGCCCGTGTCATCCTGGAGCGCGCGCAGCCGGTCGAGGTGGTCGATGATCTGCGCCGGCGTCTCGATGTGGCCGTAGAGCAACGTCGCGTTCGACCGCAGGCCGACCTCGTGCGCCGTGCGCATCACGTCGAGCCAGTCGTCGCCCGGGAGCTTCGTCGGGCACAGCTCGCGCCGCAGCTCGGGCGCAAAGACCTCGGCCCCGCCGCCGGGAAGCGAGCCGAGCCCGGCCTCGCGCAGCCGTTCGAGCACGGCGCGCACGCCCAGGCCGGCGACCTGGGCGATATGGGCGATCTCGACCGCCGTGAACGCCTGGAGATGCACGCTGGGCGCGATCTCCTTGAGCCCGCGCAGCATCGCCTCGTAGTACGACAGCGGCAGCTCGGGGTGCAGCCCGCCGACGATGTGGAACTCGGTGATCGGCTCGGCCAGGCTCGCGCGCGCAGTCTGGAATATCTCGTCGAGACTCAGCTCGTACGCGCCCGGCGCCCCACGCGGCCGGCTGAAGGCGCAAAACCGGCATCGGTTGACGCAGACGTTCGAGTAATTGATATGCCGGTTGATCACGTAGTAGGTGCGGTCGCCGTTGAGGCGCTCGCGCACGAGGGTGGCCATCGCGCCGAGCGCCGCGAGGTCGCGGCACTCGAGCAGGCGGAGCCCTTCGGCGGGTGTGAGCCGCTCGCCGGCGATCACCTTGTCGAAGATGTCGGGCACGCCTGAACGCTGCCGCATGCGGGCCAGCACGAGCCGGTCCTCCTCCTATGCACGTGTGCGGAAGCGGCAGTCTACTTCAGCCGGCCCCAAGAGACAACAGCCGTCTCGCCGTCGCCGGCCGCCGGCCCGTTTCGCCCTTGCTGCCGTCGGTGCCAAACCGTATAGTCGGCTCGAGGAACCCCAAAGACAAGCCCGGTGTCAACGCGCGGGAGGTGTGACTCATGTCTGGGTGCAGGTTGGCTGTTGTTCTGGTGTTCGTGTGTGTTGCCGTCACGCTCGGCGGCGCCTCATGCTGCGGCAAGCGGTCCGAGTACGCCAAGCCCGAGAGCTTCATCGTCGACCCCGATACCGGCACGTACTACGTCTCGAACGTGAACGAGCACACGCGCGAGCGCGAGGACAACAACGGCTACATCACGAAACTGGATAAGGACCTGAACGTCGTCGCGCAGAAGTTCATCGAGGGCGGGCGCGACGGCACAAAGCTCAACGACCCGAAGGGGATGGCGATCGTCGGCGATACGCTGTGGGTGGCCGATCTGAAGGTCGTGCGCGCGTTCGACAAGAACACGGGCAAGAACACGGGCAACGTGTCGCTGCAAGAGCACGGTGCGATTCTCCTGAACGACATCACCGCCGGGCCCGACGGGGCGCTATTCGTCTCCGACACCCAGAAGAACAAGATCTTCGCCATCGCGACGAAGGACGGGAATGAAGTGAGCGTTCTCGTCGAGGGCAACGACCTGAACGGCCCGAACGGCCTCTACTGGGACGCCGGCGAGGCGCTGCTCTACGTCGCCTGCTGGAGCGGCGGCATGATTCTGACCATCGACGCCGAGGGCGCGATCAGCACGTTCATGGTGAATCCGGACAAGTTCGCCCACCTCGACGGCATCGACCGCGACGCCGACGGCGCCTTCTACGTCTCGGACTACCACAAGGGCATTGTCTATCGCGTCACGCCGGAGAAGCAGATCGACGTCGTCGTCGACAAGCTCACCGCACCGGCCGACATCAGTCTCGACCGCGCCAACAACCGCCTGCTCATCCCGCTCATGACGGCCGACCGCATCACGACCCACGACCTGGCGAAAGACCAGTAGCACGCGCCGGCGATGTAGGGCGGGTCGCCCTCGGCCCGCCGCAGCCGCGGAGCGGCGATAGAAGCAGTCAGCGAGGCGGCGTGCCGTGTTCCTCGTGCTTGGGCGAACATCGCGGGTTCGGCGGGCCGAGGGCGACCCGCCCTACATCGCTCGCACGGGCACACCTCACTGCGCGTCAAGACAAACGGTTCACGACTGCTGGGCCGCTACTTCACAGGCGCCTCGAAGAAGGTGCGGTACTCGTCGACGACGTCGGCGACGAACCGCTGCATTCCCTCAAACGTTTTCGGGTGGCGGAGCAGGCCGGCGAACACGCCGAACGGTACCGTCGCCACGTCGGCGCCTGCGAGGGCAACCTCGGCCACCTGGCGCGGGTTGCGCAGGCTGGCGGCGAGCACCTCGGTCTCGACGGCGTAGCCATCGAGGATGGCGACGATGTTCCCGACGAGATCGACGCCGCTGACGATCCCCTCGTAGTGCAGCATGCCCTGGCCGTCGGCGCGCGGCATCCCCTCGGCGGGATAGTAGTCGCCCTTTTCGTAGCTGATGCCGACCGACGTGCGCAGGGAGTCGTCGATCCGGCCGGCGAACGGGCTCACGAACGTCGCGCCGGCCTTCGCGGCCAGCAGCGCCTGGGTCGGGTTCATCACGAGCGTCACGTTGACCGGGATGCCCCGGCCCGTCAGCTCGGCGATCGTGCGGAGGCCGTCGGCGTCGTCGCCGCTGTCGGGTTGGAGCGTCGGGTTGACGGGGATTTTGATGACGACATTGTTGGCCACGGGATTGAAGCGCTCGTAGAGGCGCAGCGCCTCGGCGCGCATCGCCTCGTAGGTTGTGCCGATCACCTCGAGGCTGACCGGCTTGCCCGGTCCGACTGTGGTCAGGATCCGCTCAAGATACGACTCGATATCGAGTGACTCGCCCGCGTGGGTCCGGGCCTCACCCGTCGGGTTACGACGGGCCTCACCCGTCGGGTTACGACGGGCCTCACCCGTCGGGTCGCGACGGGCCTCACCCGTCGGGTCGCGACGGGCCTCACCCGTCGGGTCGCGACGGGCCTCACCCGTCGGGTTACGACGGGCCTCGACCGCCTTCTTGAGCAGCGAGGGGTTCGTTGTCACCCCGTCGAGCACGCCCCAAGAGTTAGCCTGTTCGATCTCGGTCAGCTCAGCCGTATCGACGAAGAGCTTCATTCCAATGCCTCCGCAACGTGTCCGTGAGTCAGCGTCGTCCTGCGAGTTGACAACCACTGGCGCGGGCGATGAGGTTCCGGCCGGGCGCCACGATAGCACAACAGCGACCCGACGTGGGCGGGGAATGGTGAGACGGAGGGTGTTGCGCGCGCCGTCCGTCCGGCGTGCAGGCGCGCCCTACGGCCCGGTGGTGGGTGCCTCTGTCGAAGCGGCCTGTTCGTCGGCTTGTGCCGTGCTCTCCGAAGAGGCTTTGGCCTGCGTGGTCTCGGGCTGCTCGTCGTCGTCTTCGGGCGTCTCGTCGTCGAGCTCCTCGTACCGGAACGGGAAGGCGCGGACCTCGTCCTTGTCGAACAACAGGGTGCAGTGCTTGACCTCCTCAGTGAAGTGGCGCTTGGCGCTGAAGAGCTTGACGAGCGTGCCTTCGTGCAGCTTGGTGTAGACGTGGCACTTGGCCGCGGCGAGCCGGCGGCGCTTCTCCCTGAGCGGGGTCAGCTTGGCCCGAAGCTCGATCAGCTCGTTCTCGAGCGTGCCGGCCTCCTTGAGCATGAGTTCGAGCCGATCCGTCTGCTCGGCCGAGAACGTTTGGCCGCCGGTCCCTGACAGGGTCACCTCGTAGTTGTGCAGCAGCTCCATGCGCCGCCGAGCCTTCTGGCCGATCGCGCGCTTGAGCACATCGATCTGGACGTCGTAGTTCGACGGGTCGCCGACGATCACGTCGGTGCGCGTGCCGATCTCGCTGCCGAAGTGACACGCGAAGACGTAATACCTGGCCCGCGCCACACCCCCGACGAGCGCTCCGGGACTCCCCATCACCTCGACGACCTGGCGGGCGTTGAGCTCGCAGTTGACGGCGCTCGAGTTGACATGGATGCGGCGCGCGTTGATCGTGACGTTCTCGCAGTGGCGGGCTTTCACGTCGCCCTTGGCCGTCACGCGGCCGGATCCTTTCGAGAAGATGCCGTACTGGACGACCACGTCGCCCTCGGCTTCAATGATGGCGTTGTCGACGCTGCCGAGGACTTCGACGTTGCCCTTGGCCGTGATCTCGAAGCCGGGCCGGACGTCGCCGCCGACCATCACGCTCCCGTCGAACTTGATGTTACCAACGCGGTAGTCAACGTCGCCCTCGACGAAGAACGTCTCCTCGACGCAGACCAGCCCGTCGTGCATCTCAATGTGGCCGCCGATGCTGGCGCGCAGCTCCAGACCGTCCTCGGTCATGTACGTATTGGTGCCCCGGGGCAGCCGAGGCTCCGGCTCGATCTTGTAGTCGATCTCGTCGCCGGCAACCGTCCAGCCCTTTTCGCCCGGCTTGCGCTGGCTCTTGAGCACGAGCACCCCGTCCTTCTCAACGTGGCTCAGCCGCCTGATGTCGCGGAAATCGACCGAGCTGTCCTCCCGGAACGTGATGCAGACCTGGTTCGCATTGAACTGGTACTCGAGGGTCCCCGCGTGCTCGGTCCGAGGTTTCTGCCCCCTGGCGATCACAATCGGCAGGCCGGGCGTGTAGCTGCCGTTGACGATCGAGTCGACCGCCTCGGGGACGCTGCCCTTGACGATCTTCCGGACGCTCATCGCCCGCTCGATGGACTGCCGCGTGACCCGGCCCTGGTCGTACTGAATGAAGTAGGCGTCCATCTTCGGCGGCGACACGTAGACGCTGACCCGGACGCCGTCGAGCTCGAACACCTCCGGCTCGAAGATCACGTGGAACTCGCCCGTCTGTTCCTCGACGAGCTGCTCGCGGGTGACGCGCCGGAACCCGGGCACGTGATGCTTGATCAGGAAATGGGTCGTCACCTCGAGCAGCTGCCAGTGCAGCTCCTCCGGGACCGGATCGACCTTGAGGGCGAAGCCGTCCGGCGCGTAGCGCAGCGTCAGGTACTTCTCGATCGCGGCCTCGTCCTGCTTGCGCCGCATGTAGTCCTCGTCGTAGCCGATGCTGACGACCGCGTCGGACTTGAACAGGCCGAGCTTGCGCTGCGCGTGCTGGAGGACCGTGATCTCGACGTTCTCGGCATCAACGCCAAGCGTTCGGAGGCCGAGGTCGATGGCTTTCTCGACAGTCTCTGCAGTGAATTCGGCGACCTTCCTGGTCCCGCTCCGAGGCATTACAGCGTCTCTCCACCTCAGAAATTGTCCATGCGGGGGTTCGTCGCTCCCCCGCGGAGCAAGGCAGCCCGAGTCGCCATCCCACAAGAAGCGTGCCAGGGGTGGCCCAGGGAAGCCCGTGACCTGAAGACAAAGAAGAAAACTGAATGGCACGCGCCGATTTCCCACACGCCGGCCGGTGCAACACGTGCACCAACCAGGTGATCAGGAAACACCGGGACACCCGGACACCTGCGCAGGCAGCCGCGCTCTCGCGGAACCGGCAAATTCTGCTTGCACCCCTTGTCCCACAGGCGTAAAACCCCCCTTACCGGCGGGCGATTAGCTCAGTTGGTTAGAGCGCATGGATCACACCCATGAGGCCACTGGTTCAAGTCCAGTATCGCCCACCACTCTTTTCCTCTGTCCTTCAACTCGTTATGCATCTGTGCCGTTTTCGCCTCTGGCCGCTGAACGCCGAATTTCTGCCAGATTTCTGCCAGCCTCATCCCGTGAGGGGAACGGGTTTGCCAACACCGCAAGGGCGTTCGCTAAACCTTCTCTCGTCGCATGGCCATAGTGACCGCGCATTCCAGGGATCTTGTGCCCCAGCAAGCTTTCCGAGGAGAGATAGTCCACATTCTGACGCTGCATCCACGTCGAGGCCAGGTGCCGAGAATCGTGCAGGCGCAGGTTCGCGAAGCCAGCGCGTTTCCGCGCCCGCTCCCATGCGTGCCGCAGCCGGTTCCGATGGTGCGGCCCACCGAAGTAGTACCCGCCCGACGTATCCTGCCGCACAAGAAGCTCCACAAGGTGCGGCGCTTTCGTCAAGACGAGTGTCCGGTTCTCACCGTTCTTCGTGCGCCTGAACGTCAGCTCGCCGAGGAAGAAGTTCACATCCTCGAGCCGTAACTTCAGCGCCTCGCCGACGCGGCAGCCCGTGTCGCGCAGGAACAACACGAACTCTCGCAGCGTCGGCTGGTCGGGGGTCATGTCACGCGGCCGGTCCGTTCCGGTCGCGTGCGCGTCGCCGCTTGCACCGCGTACGAACCGGCCCACAGGCGTTAACCAGTTCCTCGAACTCCTCTTGGGACAACAGATCGACATGCCGCTTTTCCATACGGTCCAGCGTGATGCGGCTCGTCGGGTTCTCGCCAAAGACCAGTCCGTCTGCCCAAGCACAATTCCACACGTGCCGGAACAGCTCAAGGTCGGCGCGAACGGTTCTTGGCTTGATCGGGCGCCGTCGTGTTTGGCCTCGATGAGGCGGCGCTCGTAGTCGTAGGCGTACTCGTTGAGCGTCGTCTCTCCCTGCTTGATCTCGACGAGGCACCCGCCGGCCCGCAAGCGGGCCGCATTGACGAAGCCGCAGGCTTCGTCCCTAGCAACGCGAAGCGTGGCCGTCGTAGACGTGCTCGAGCGGCGCGGCCGGCGGCGGCGGCGTTGTACGTGTATGCGGCGACCGGGTTGTTGGGGAAGTCGTCGTCGACGATCTTTTGGGGCCGATACAGATCGTCGTACTCGTAGGTCAGCCTCAGCGGGCCCGGGTAGTCGAACACCGTCCTGTTGCTGACACGGTTATACTCGTACGACAGCGTCCTGCCCGTGCCTTCCCTGAGCTCCTGTGTCTCGTCCGTGAGCCGGCCCAGCGCGTCGCAGCGATGGTAGTAGAACTCGCCAGCGCGGTGCGACGTTCTGTGATCTCCGTAATCTCTAACGCAGAGGTCCGTACTCGGTCGCCAAGTGTGACAACGTTCCCTCCTCCCATCGTACAAGCAGGCCGTCAACCTCGTCCGGTTTGTTCTTGAGCCTATCGAGTAGCTGTTCGACTTCGGCGGTCATTCCAGTGACCCAGTCGCATTGCATTGTCTTCCCAAGCAAGGAATGGAGTCGTTCAAGCTCCACCTCCGCTTCGCCGAACCGATGGGCAGCAGCAAGCGAGAAGGCGTACGGCTGCTGGACAGACGAGGATTTGGGGCCCGGGCGCCACGTCGCAATCCAGTCCGCCACACGTTCGGGTGATGTCCCTGCCTCGATCAACGCGACCCCTTTCGCGCGGGCGGCCTCGACGATCTGGTCCGCGACGCCGCTCTCGGTGCACTTCCAGCCATACGGCTCCAATCGCTCGCCCAGTGTTAGGTCTATCGTCGTAAATGGCACATACAGGGGCTGAATGAACGCGTTCACGTAGAAGGCTGTCTTGTCGATCGACCGGTCAAAGCAGAAGCCACGCAGAATCCGGTTCACCGGTTGGGCAAGGACCAGGTCCCTGTTGCCAATGAAGCCATCGAACTCCGTAAGCAGCCTCTTGATGTAGGG
>Ga0307430_1000774_pt1 | contig 25947 bp, 13 predicted proteins | sample SalMarWE160130MG_FD_202159 | JGI IMG/M metagenome (GOLD analysis project Ga0307430, IMG submission 202159) | Salt marsh sediment microbial communities from the Plum Island Ecosystem LTER, Massachusetts, United States - WE1603-130 | ecosystem: Environmental > Aquatic > Marine > Intertidal zone >...
GCCGGGCAGATAAGCAGTATCTTCTATGGTACTACCAAGAAGAACAGGGGGAACATCTGTAACATGCCACCAGTTTATTAAACTGTAACCGCTGTCGACTATCAGCAGAGTCTGGCTTGGATGTGGTATATCACTGCTGGACAAAGGCGTTCCGATAAATTCAGCATGGCTTTTTCTGCCATGTGAGCTTTTACATATGGACAGGTTCACGCCGTAATTTACACACAGAACGTTATTTTTAAGCTTCGTATTCTTTACCTTTCTGGACGGACACCAGATAACTGAATCTTTGTCGAAGTCTTTTCTTGAATAATCAATGATATGATTAAACCACCACCATCCCATTCTGTCGTATTGAAAATGTCCAGGATAACCGCCGGGGGGTGGTTTCAGAGGAGTATCATCAAGAGCATAAGGGAAAGTTTCGTTTTCGGTTTCATACATAGCCAGACCAAAAATTAATTGCTTAATGTTTGAGCCACATAGGACCGCTTTGGTGTGCTGTCTCGAATTTTGTAATGAAGGTACTGATATAGCTATAAGAAGTGCAATTACTGCAATAACTACAAGCAATTCGATAAGTGTGAAGCCTGCGCATTTCATAACCTTTTATTCTATGATTGTTCTTCTGAGGAGTCAATATAGGCCGCCAATAAAAAAAGCAGATGGGAATTTATCTCACCTGCTTCTCTTTCTACTTCCGCAAGTTAGCTAATCACACGCGCGCATATAATAAGACGTCCATTCGCACGTTATATAACAGGCCCAAGGATTATAAGGGTCCTCTATACAGGGGCTTTCTGCGCACCTGAGCATACTGGAACTGGGGCAGCTACCGCTCGGGGCAGCTTCGCATCCCCACCGTTCCCAGTATAGCTCGTAGTAACCCTCACATCCTCCACCAACATAGTCACAATAATCTACATCGTACTCCTGTAAAAGGTTAGTACACGAATAGCCGGAGCCGCCGATTATCGTTCGAAGCTCACCATCGTTGATATCAATAAATTTGCCTGTGATAGGGCTATTGGAAATCAAAAGAGCAGTGCCTTCGGTCCAGTCCATACCAAAAAAGCCAACGTCCGTGCGATAGTAGAACTTATCATTTGCTAAATCGATGCTACACACATACCTATCATCAATATCCCCAAGCACGACGAAATGATTCTTTTTTGGAATATGCAGGATAACCTTGCAGTCATCCAGACTTTTAAGCATCTGGATGTCGAGCTTAACAGTACGGCAATAGAGGCCCAAGCCCTGTGCGAATTGCTTCATTGCAATAAGACTTGTGGTTTTATCCGGTTCACTTACCAGTTGTGTAAGCTGCCGGTCAGTAACATCCTTTCCCAACTGCGAAGCGGCGTATTTTAATGCTGCCGTTGCGCAGTTTTGGGGCTGTGTGCCTTCAGATGCCGCAAAAGCCAATCTCTCAGCTAAGAGCATATCCGTATTAACAATGTACGAGTAGCGGTACATTGCAGGTTTATTGGTAATGTAAGAGCGATACTCTATCAATGTATCAGCTTCATAATCAACGTTAAAACTCCAAGGCATGGGAGCTTCACCATTAATCCCGGTAAAGTTCCAGATGTCATAAGCTAATAGTTTATTTGTCCAGGCATCGTATTGCTCTATCGAAACAATACTGGGAACCCAGTTACCTGAGACAAACTGGTAGTTGCCGTATTGTTTGGAAATGATTGTATCGAGACCATTTACCGAATAGGAAATAACTGCGTAATCTTTTCCCGGGTCCATTACAAAGACCATTTCCGAACCAGCTAAATTAAGCGTCAGATGTACCTGGCCATCGACATCTTTCTCGACCGCGGAGGATTCGGCGGCAGAAAGATTCCCGTACGTATAATAGCCGTATCCCCAGGGAATAAATCCTGCGGTTAACGGGCCATTGACAACATGTGGAGTGGAACCTGTTGTGTCAACGATTGCATGATTACCGGGTAGAAAATAAGTTGTGTATTTTACACCATCCCATGCGAATATACGCCTGGCGTTCCAGTCTAAATCAAACTGCTCGGTCATAAAATTACCCAACAAGTCAGCAGGCGGCTTTACAGAGTCTGCGCGTGAGTTAACGTTGATTTCCCAGTAGAATCTGTTGCCATCGAATCTTACGACCACAATTGAATTCATTGTGCATTCGTTGGACAACCTGTAACGAACGTTGAATGGGATGGCGTCAAGCCTCATTTTTTGAAAATTTTCGGTTAATTCCCGTTTGTTTTGGTTGCTTTGGTATTCTTGAATTTCTTCGTTGATTCGATTGTTAATCTCGTTTAAGTTAGTTGTTTTTGGCGCTCTGTATTCTTCATGTGTTGCCTCAATCGTACCTGTAGGTATCCAGGTCTTTCTTGGTTGGCTCGTTAGCTTCTCAAAGATTTGCAAAATCTCAGCTCTGTCCAATTGTCTGTCTGCAAAAGCAACGCAACTTACAGATAATGAAAGAACAATCGTTAATACAAAATGTTTCGCCTTCATAATTACCTCCTCTCAAGTTTCGGCCAGTGAAAAGAATAACTTAACAACAAAAATATTCTCGGACTAATGTGTATCTGTCCGTCTACCATATTAGGGCGGTTCTGAATAAGAAAATGTTGATTGCTTTTTTGATATTTTTCTAAAAAAAGTTAAAAAAACTTGAGATGAGTTAAGTGAGCAATATCTTATATTGAAAATTCAGCGTGTGGGTATGAACTAAACGCCATCCGCAGATGCACATTATCACCCAATACGAAATGCAGTTTATCGGATACGAACAGCCAGTAGTAAGCTGCTGAGTAATTGCTGCTACTCAGTACTTTCAAGCCAATAGTCCACAAACAGCATTAAATCATTGCAGTCAACATTGCCATCAGCGTTGAGGTCCACTCCTTCGCACCAGTTTGGATCGCTACAGCCCGTTTCCTGCCAGTGGGAGGCAAGCACTACAAAGTCAGCAAAGTCAACTCTGGAATCATTATTGAAATCGCGCGTAGGGACATGCGAAAACACGAGATCATAGACAGGGAAATCCATCCCACCCGGCCCGCTGTAATTATAGAAGCCCACATTGCAACGACCTACACTTGTGGCAGTGTAGTCAATAATAAACCAGTCGCCCACTGCTGTATTTCTACGGCCATGTAAGTCAAAACCAATTCGAACATCATCCTCCCAGTCATATACGCAGGCCCTTTCACCTGCGGCATCGAAACAAGAGCCTTCCCAGTCCAGGGTCGTATCATTGTAATCTCTACCTGATAGAACACCGTAATCCTTGTCTGCCCCAGCAATAAACAGACCTCCATCCCATTGCTCAGCGTCGTTCGAATCAACAATGATTGTAAGCTTGGTTCCAACCATGATGTCTTGATAGACAAAAGGGATGTTAGGATCAGCTAATTCAAGAGGGGTATTGCTATCAGCGAGGCATACCCTTGTCGAAACCTCTCCCATAGCCATCGAGGTCATACCAAGAAATAATGCCAATATCGTTAATTTTTTCATAATCTCTCCTCCAACGAAGGCACGAAACGCTTCATTACTTTTCTTTGCCCTTTGTTATGTTGTTGATAGCAAGGTAATATATACGAATCAGTTCCATAAATCAAGAAAATAGAGAAAAATTATGCCGTTTGAAAATATTCTTCGATAGGAAATGGCCGGGGTTCAGAGCTATCGTATTCTCGATTCCTGACATGTAATACTTTCTTCATCCCTGTCAGCCTATACAAAGGCCTATCTACTTAATAATTTTACGGATTTTGCAAATTTTTTTGGAAAAAGAGTCAACAAAGGGGGGTTTACATACGCCTTATTTCTAATAAGACTCTTTGAAGAGAATTCTATAGCTTTTAATATATTACTGATGTGGGGTGGTCTTGATAGAGTATGAGACCCATGCTCACAGTTGGGTAAGCTATGAAACGCAGCAGAATCAGCAGAGTCATGCAGATTTTAACAACATTGCAGGCGGGAAAAAGCTATGCCGTCGGTGATTTGTCGAAAATGTTCGGAACGAGCCGGCGGACAATCTTTCGCGATTTGAAAGAACTTCAGGCTATCGGCGTGCCGTATCGCTACGACACCAGAACCGGCGGCTATACCATAGAGCCCGAGTTTTTTCTTCCACCGGTAAATTTGAGCCTGCAGGAGGCGCTGAGCCTGCTTCTGCTGGCCCACAAGGCAAGGGACCAGATACAGTTGCCGTTCAAAAACTCAGCTCTTTTGGCCGCTCTTAAAATCGAGAACAATCTTCCCATCAAAATCAGACAATATTGCACTACAGCGCTGCAAAATATCTCAATCAGGGCCGGCGCCCAGGCACCGTTCCGGACTTCGACGAGCTCAGTCGAGTCGCATTCTGCCGGTCTTGACAAAACGTTCGCACAGTTGCAGCAAGCTATCGCAAAGAAACGCAAAGTGAACATCCGTTACCAATCTCTTTTCGAGGGGACAATTATTGACGTTGAGCTGTGTCCCTATCACTTGCTCTATAACAATCGGGCGTGGTATGTACTGGGCCACTCCAGTCTGCACAAAAGCGTTCACACCTTCAAGCTAAACCGCATCAGGGAGTTAAAAACTACGGAGAAATGCTTCGTGGACAGTGAAAATTTCGATGTGTACGATTACCTCGGCAGGGCCTGGTCAATGATACCGGAAGGCAGAATCTACAATATCAAGCTGCGGTTCCTGCCCAAAGTAGCAAATAATGTCGCTGAGGTACAATGGCACAGCACACAAAAAGTTGTTAGCAACAGTGACGGCTCAGCCACTGTAGAATTTCGCGTGGACGGCCTGGGTGAAATCACCTGGTGGATACTCGGCTACGGTGACCAGGTCCAGGTAATTGCTCCAAAAGCTCTCCGCAAAAAGGTACTCGAAGTTGCGAAAAATATGGTCAAAGTCAACGAATAAGGCGTAGTGCCCGTGCTATAAATAATGCTATAAATAAAAAGAGTTCTATTATCTTGCATATTGAAATCTTGTGCTGCGTAGCGGACTTCGCAGAGTAGCAAACGCAGCCATCTCTTAATTTTCTTGCAATAGCGCCTGGTTGAATGTAAAGTAAAGCAGCCTGAGAAGCGAATTTATACGCAAGTTTTAGAAGTAGTTGTGCCAACGTAGCTCAACGGTAGAGTTCTGGTTTTGTAAACCAGTGGTTGTCGGTTCGAATCCGACCGTTGGCTTTTTATATATACTTATAAAACAATGACTTACAGCCACCATTTCTTTTGCGCCCTCTTCTTCAAACTCCAGTTTGTCTCCAGATGGTGTTGATGCCGGCGGCTTTTCCGCAAGAACGGGAACACTGTTCATAATAACCAGTGATCCAGCCCCTTTGTGACGAATGATAGTCCACACTTGATCCGTCCCATACAGGACTTATGCGATAAACTTTTTTTCGAATTGGTGGATAACGGATTGTTGGGTTGTATAAAGGTTGTAGTTGCGAAGTCACGAAAATGGGGTCATTTTGGGGAGTGCGCCAAGGTAAGCTGTTGTGAGTCAGCTGGACAATCCAGCCTAGTCAAAGGTTAGCCACCAGGCCAGAACGGAACTTAATGTATATTGAGGTAACGAGATATGCAAGGCTTAAGGAAAGGTGAATGGTCAGCCATAACGCAAGTGAAGGTGTTCAGCCCCGAAATATGTCTTGTTGCATTGGGCCAAGGGTTTCTCCATCTGGAAGCCAGTAGCGCTGCACGCGATAACGGCGAGTGTGTCAGCGACGTGCCGGGGTCGAAGTCCATGGCGGGTCATTCGAAGATTCACAGCGGAACTTGGGAGAGCCATGTCGTTCTCGATAGTGAAGCTTCCAACGAGCCGAAGAGGCAGAGAAGGAAGTATGGCGATATGGCAGTCGGACCGGTTCATAGTAAAGGAGTAGGTGGGGTAATGCCCACTGAGAGCCCATGCTCACTTGAAGGGACCGGCAGTAAAGCGTAGAGGGATGAGGTGGCATATGCCATACACTGAGATGGATAACATAACGCCAGCAAAATTGGCCCTCATATCGGAACGGGCTCGGAAGGACCCTAAGTTTCAGTTCACGAGCTTAGCTCATTTACTGAACGAAGGATTCCTGAAGGAATGCTACTATCAACTCGGCAGGGACCGAGCCAGTGGCATTGACGGTGTCAGTTGGAAGGAATATGGAGAAAGATTGGATGAGAACACTAGCGATTTGGTAGTCCGTCTAAAAGCCAAGCGGTACATGCCGTTGTCTTCTCGAAGGACGTATATACCGAAGGATGAGCATTCTAAACGCCCGCTCGGCCTACCTGCACTCGAAGATAAAATAGTGCAAAAGGGTATTGCTCGGATTTTAGAGGCAATCTATGAGCAGGATTTTCTGGATTGCTCATATGGTTATAGGCCAAATCGCAGCTGTCATCAGGCGTTGAATGTGGTAGATAAGACAATGATGCGGCGCCCCATCAACTATGTCATTGAGGCGGATATCAGGCGTTTTTTTGATAACGTCCCGCATGATTGGATGGTCAGGTGTCTGCAAGTTCGCATCAAAGACCCGAGCCTCCTTCTGATTATCAGAAGGTTTCTTGAGGCTGGTTATATTGATGCGGGTGAGTTTGTCTTAACCACAGAAGGAACACCTCAGGGCAGTAATTTCAGCCCAATAATTTCCAATATATTCCTGCACTATGTACTGGACCTGTGGTTTGAGAAGAAAATCAAGTCTAAGGTTCGAGGAGTTTGTCAGCTTGTGAGATATGCAGATGATTTTATCTGCATGACTCAGTATGCTGATGATGCCCGGTACATAGAGCAAATGATGCAAGAGCGGTTTTCAAAGTTTAATCTTGAATTGCATCCTGAGAAAACTCGTATCATCCACTTAGACAGAGAACAACAATGCAGGACTAACAGGAAAGACCACCAATCCCATACCTTTGACTTTTTGGGTTTTACCCATTACTGGGGTAGGAGCCGCAAAGGTAATCCGACACTGCGTCGTAAGACCAGTGCCAAGAAGTTTCGCAAGGCATGCAAAAAGATGGCAACATGGTTACGGCAGATACGCTGCACGGCGAAGCTTAAGGAATGGTGGCCGACGTTGCGGGCGAAGCTGAGAGGTCACTATCAATACTATGGTATCAGCGGTAATAGCCGAGCTATTGAGCGGTACCATTATGTGATAAAGCAACTGGTATTTAAGTGGCTTAATCGGCGGAGCCAGAAAAGCTCGTTCAACTGGAAAGGCTTTGAAGCATATTTGGAGCATTATCCGCTACCTGAACCCCGCATTGTTCATCATCTGTATACACTGTCGTTTGTCTCGTGAGCTTTACTGAAGAGCTGTGTGCTGGAAATCTGCATGCACAGTTCTGTGAGGGACGTTGATGTTCTTTCACATGGCAGAATATTGTGACACTCTTCAATCGAAAGAGAAGAGAAACAGAGAACACAAAGCATGCCTAAATGAGAGAACTATATTACGTCTACTCGACCATGATGTCACCTGGAAATCAGGGTGTTTTCCAGCTTATGAAAGAGGTGACTTTTTGAAGAATTCTGGCATTTTACGACTCGCGAAAATGGGATTATTTGGGGTATCTGTGCGCGGCTCAGTGCGCTTCTAGTCGGCTGGTGGGACCGGTCCAGGAAATTCGGTAAGTCTTCGTAAGAACAAGGAGGCGGGTGTTGCATATTTTCTAGGCAAGGTAAGGAGAGGGATGGTAAAGAAGGCTTCTCTTGGAGGTTTTTGAAAGCCACAAAGAAATACTCTAAACAGTTCTAATTATAGGCCGAATTTCCAATGAAAATTCATTGCCCGCCGGAATTTCAGTCATGTAAGATAACTGTAGCTTATAGACAACAAAACTCAATTAGGTAGGGAAGTGGCTTATTTTTTCAATTCCGGAATTCTCCGCCCCGGCGTCCAGGGAGCACCAATTCTCTCCATCTCCTCCTCGAGTTGATTCAGATCGTTTTCGAGCATGTCATCCATCTTGTTGCGAAGGTCTGTAAACAACTCCAGAGCGATCTGGTATTCACGCTTATGTGTCGCTGTTGCCCCAGTAGTCGACCAGAAACCCCTGCTGGCTCTATTAATCCTATTAAGGAGCGATGGCTGAGTCGGCTCGAAACGGCTCGAAACACTCTTGTCACCCAGTAGTACTATGGCTACATCTTGAAGTTTGCGTTGGAGCTCCCGAGCTTGCGTGATATGCAGCTCACTCGCTTTGGGAGTATCAACCAGCGCCTGTTTCATATACTTCAAACGGTCCTCTGTGTCGTAAAATACTTTTTCCAAACCCATGGCGGCCCGCAGGAGGCTACTTACCTGCTTTTGGAATTGGAACTGCGTCTCCATGTCATGTACCGGAAACGTCTGAAGACCTAGAGAAACAGTCTTGAATTCCTGCGGTTCGCTGAGAATTTCAAATTCCCCGTCAACGTATCGGGAGAGTTGAACTGTATAAGTCCCTGGAAGTGCCAGCATCCCACTCGAAGACTCTCGCCAACTCTCTCTTGCTCCGTCAATAGATGTGGGAACCGGGCGAGCGTATCGTAAATCCCATTCCACCCGATGGAATCCTTTACTAACCGGGCCTACAAGGTGGCGCACAACATTACCTTCCTGGTCTTTGACCGTTAGAAAAATTGCAGGAGAGTCTTCTGCATCTTCGATTCGGAGTGATTCCCAAGTAGGATAATAGACCGGTTTGGCTTCTTTCTGGAGCTTGAGTTCCTTCTCCTTACGGGACTGCCGACGGCTCTTTAAATCATCCTTCAGATAGTATGTAAAAATCGCCCCGAAAGGAGGATTAGGTGCAGTGAAAAAGGCATCGCCTAAGGTTGCTTTCTCTCTCGAACCCAAGGGGGCGTCTGGTATATACAACAAGGCCTTTCTGACAGGGAAAAGATGAACATCTTTGTCAAGCAGATCTTCGGAGATATGCCGTAGGGGAGAGTAGTCATCCAGAATCATGAATCCCCGACCGAAGGTGGCACACACGAGGTCGGTTTCCCGTTCCTGAATCTCCATATCACGAAAAGGAATTATAGGAGCCCCGCCTTTTAGCTGTATCCAGTGTTCGCCCCCGTCGATTGTGAAAAAGAGCCCAAATTCGGTCCCAACGAATAACAGCTCTTTTTTGACCGGGTCTTCCTGAATCGTCCAGACAACATGTCTGTCAGGTAAACCTCCACTGATAGATAACCAGGTCTTGCCGCGATCTGTACTCTTGAGAGCATAGGGTTTGAAATCGCCACGTTTGTGGTTATTGAAAACTGCATAGACAGTATCCGTCTCGTGAGCGGATGTTTTTAGATCCGCCACGTAAGTGTGGTCGGGTATCCCTGAGAAGAATTCAATTCTGCGCCAGTTCCGGCCTCCATCCTCCGTGACCTGTATCAATCCGTCATCCGTGCCTACATAGAGCAGACCTTCCTGCAACCGCGATTCGTCGAGCGCAACCAGATTACCATAGAAAGATGTCCAAACATTCTTCCAGACTGATTCCACACTCCATACAGTACCCATCACTTCGAGTTGATTTCGGTCGATCCCTCTTGTGAGGTTGGGACTTACAGCCTGCCATGTGTCACCCCGATCGTCACTTCGGAAGAGGATGTTAGCAGCGAAGTAGAGCCGTGTCGGCGAATGGGGACTGATGATAAGGGGAGTATCCCAGTTCCAGATCAATGGAGGATCGTCTTTGCCCGGCTGGGGCTGGATATCGATGCGCTCGCCGCTTCTTCTGTCGTAACGTACCAATCCGCCATACTGGAACTGGGAATAAACGATGTTGGGGTCAGTGGGATCGACACGGGTCTGATAGCCGTCACCGCCCACCGTGATAAACCAGTCGCTGCTTCGGATGCCATGGATATTGGTTGTTCGTGAAGGTCCCCCGGTCGATCCATTGTCCTGGGTTCCGCCGTAGACGTTATAAAAAGGTAGCGCATTATCCACACCAACCCGGTAGAACTGGGTTACGGGCAGGTTGGTAATATAGCGCCATGTCTTTGTCCGATCCCAAGTCTCATAGATACCTCCATCGCAGCCCACCATCAGGTAATCCGGATCATTTAGATCGAACAGTAAAGCATGGTCATCGACATGTTTGAACCGAGACCTAATCCGCTGCCATGTTTTTCCACCGTCCTCCGTGACTTGCATATTTACATCCATGCTATAGACGCGATCGAACTGGTGGGGATCCGCGAAAAGCTCTTGATAATACTGGGGATCCATCGTAATATAATCGCTCATCCTGACCCAGTTCTCACCTTTATCGTCAGAACGAAAGAATCCGCTCTCATCCCAGGCAGCGGCAACGATTGCATAGACTACATCCGATTGCTGAGGGGAAACGGCGATGCCGATGCGTCCGAGGTCCACAGTGGGTAAACCCTTAACGATTTTCTTCCAGGTTCTTCCTCCATCCAGACTCTTATAAATAGCTGACTCCGGTCCACCTGCTACCAGCGTCCAAACGTGGCGACGCCTCTGATAAGAGGTCGCATAGATGACGTCCGAATCCCGCGGATCGAAGACAATATCACTGACGCCTGTATTTTCGCTAATAGAGAGGATGAGTTCCCAGTTCTTACCGCCGTCGATTGTCTTATAGAGACCACGATCTCCACCCTTAGCCCACAGCGGCCCCTGGGCAGCTACATAAACCACATCGGAATCCCTCGGGTCAATCAGTATCTTGCCAATGTGTTCTGACTGTTTAAGACCTACATTCTTCCAACTCTTCCCTCCGTCAATGCTTTTGTAAACACCATCACCGTAGCCGACGCTTCGCTGACTGTTGTTTTCGCCAGTCCCAAGCCACAAGGTCTTGGGATTCTTAGGATCGATGCTGATACATCCGATAGAGTAAGAACCATAATTGTCAAATATCGGCGTCCAGATTGTGCCGTTGTTGACTGTTTTCCAAACATTGCCCGACGCTACCGTTACGTACCAGGTGCTGGATTTTATTGGATCTTTGACGATGTCACTGATTCGCCCTGACCGCTGGGCGGGACCGATGTTCCTCAATTTCAGCCCTGAAAAGGTCTGAGCCGTTAGCAGTGATTGCCTTTCGGTGGCTGATGCTACAGCAGCCAGAGAAAGTACAATGGCAAGGGTAGAAAGAACAAAGATCTGACTTCTTAGGCATTGTTCTGTTGTTTTCATTTCACCATTCCTCCTAATGACTATAACTATGTGCACGGAGCCTCACGAGTTGGCCACAATGCGTGTCAACACAGCTCATTAGTTTGTAATTTATAAATAACTGTAATCAGTTTTTAGTAAAGTAATGAAGTTACTTTTAATAACAGGAATCATCCTGGCCGGCGCCGGTAAAAAGGCGATTGTTCCCGCCAGGATGGTTGGCAATTACAAGTCCATTTTCATCGACAACATAGCCCAGTTCTTCAAGAGTCATACTCTTTACATGTCCATCAAGAAACGAAACGTTCGCCTTATGGTTATGACGAGCTTCAGCCGGGCAATGTTGTTCCTCAATTGTTGGTTGTTTCCAGTTGCCAAAATATATCGCGCCGGTACTTAAAGCTATTTTAGGTGGATCAAGTTTATATGAATGTGGGCCATGTGGATACTTGCTGCCCTGGCCGTCACCTACAATAATAGTAGCCGAAGGCATCTTGATTGCTGATTCCCTCACAGGGAAATTTTGATATTTTCCCAAATCGGGTCTGTCTCGGGCATTACCAAGATATTGATAATTATAGCCGTACGATCCATTGCGAATGTCATAGACACTATATTCATAGTGACGAAACGAGGGACAAATAAAGTAATCATTGGTCATCATTAACGTATCATAATCAGTGAAAATGTCGCCTTTTTTCTCTACCCAGGGGGAAGGATTAATTACCGGCCCTACTCCCTGATCGAAGAACCACTGCCAGCGGGGTCGTTCCCTGCCGTATTTATTCACAAAATTATGTGGATCAGAGAAGCTCCTTTTTTTCATCCTGTGAGGAGGAAATGCCCCGTTCGCCTGTGCATACATCACACCAGCCAACGCCAAACGTCTGACATTTGCCAGACAGACCGCCGAACGAGCGTATTCTCTAACGCTACTTAAGGCTGGTAACAGAATTCCCGTGAGTAGGGTAATAATACTTATTACTACTAAAAGCTCGATAAGTGTAAATGCCTTCTTGGTTTGTTTCTTTTGTGTCATTCTTAAATTATACTGAGTATTGAAGACTTGTCGAACAAGATATTTAACGCGTAGCTCCCTGGAATTTCAGTCATGTAAGATGACTCTGGCTTATAGAGAACAAACTTCAATTCAATTGGGACGTAGCTTACTTTTTCAATTCCGGAATTGGCCGACCAGACGTCCACGGCAAACCAGCCGCTTCCAGATCTTTCTGTAGATTCACGAAGTCCACTTCAATCAATTCTTTCAACTGGCCAAGTATGGTTTCGAATTCTTCTTGCGCGATCTCATAATCTCGCCGATGCGTTTGTGTCGGACCATAGGTTGATCTCATGGCATTCATCGCCGAATTGACCCGACTCATAATAGAGAGGCGGTCGGGTTCATTGTATCGCGACTTAGCGGTGTTGCCGACCAGCAATTCGCGGATGTCCTTCAACTTCAATTCCAACCCTCTGGCTTCTTCAAACAGTTGCGTGGTACCTTTGTCCGATTTGTTCAGTGCCTGTTTGATTTCGGCCAATTGGCTCAAGACTTCGACCGCTTTTCCGTTGGCGCCACGAATGGCCCGTTGGAGTTCGCCGGAGGTCATGTAGAATTGGAGAACCGCGTCACGGTCCTGGGCGGGCAAGGAGGAGGTGAGTATGGGAACTACTTCAACTGTCTGCAGACTGCCAAGAGGCATGACCTCGTCCCGGACCCGTTTCTCGGCAGTTATCGTGTATTTTCCAGGGGTGACAAAAGGTCCACTGCCACCGGTAGATGATAGGGGGGAATAGCGCAAGCTCCAGTTCGCGCGATGGAAACCGGCGGAGGTCGGTCCGGTAACACGATTCACTACATTACCCTCCGTGTCCTTGATAACAAAGGTGATGACCGGACTTTCTTCACGCTCTTCCTTCTTCAGTGCATCCCATCCGGGATACACGTTGTCGCCACTCTGTTTTTTAATCTTCCCCTCTTTTTCACGGCGGGATTGCTTAAGCGTCTTAAACGAGTCTTTGAGATAGTAAGTGAACACTGCGCCGAATGAGGGATTAGGCGCAGTAAAAAAACCATCGCCTTGGCTTCCTTTTTCGCCCCCGAGTACCCGGGCGGGCACATACAGTAAGGCTTTCCGGACGCCGAACAGGACAAACTCTTTTTTGTTCAGCACCTCATCACTGATCTCGCGCAGGAAAGAATAGTCATCCAGCACGAAAAAGCTGCGGCCAAAAGAAGCGCCCACCAGGTCGTTTTCCCGACGCTGAATCTCGATATCTCGAAAGGAAATCGTTGGAACATTTCCCTTGAGCTGGATCCATTTGTTTCCTCCGTCAAGACTGAAATACAAACCAAATTCGGCTCCAAGAAAATAGAGATTGGGCTTGACATGATCCTGGGCAAACCGCCAGAGGATTTGCCGTTCGGGCAAATCGCCGGCAATGGAATGCCAGGTCTTGCCGCGATCATTGCTTTTCATCAGGTAGGGTTTGAAATCCCCCGTTTTATGATGATCAAACACGGCGTAAACCGTGTCCACATCATGACGATCCGCCTTGATGTCATTGACGAATGCCTCTTCCGGGACGCCGTAAATCCGGTCAATTTTTCGCCAGGTCTGGCCTGCGTCCTCAGTCACCTGGATGAGACCATCATCCGTGCCGACGTAAAGAAGGCCTTCCTGTAAAGGAGATTCGGAGATGGAGGTAATATTGCCGTATTGTGACATGGCGCCTGTATCATAAACGGCATCAATACTCCAAACCCGGTCCATGTGTTTCAATTTGTAGCGATCCCGGTTGCGGGAGAGGTCGGGGCTGATGGTGGTCCAGGAATCTCCTCGGTCGTCACTACGGTGGAGTTTCTTGGAGCCATAGTAAAGACGGGTGTGGGAATGAGGACTGATAAGAATGGGTGAGTCCCAGTTGAACCGCAGGTCCTCCTCGCCTTTCTCCGGACGCGGGCGGATAACAATTGCTTCACCGGTGCGACGATCAAAGCGTCTCAAGTATCCCTGCTGGGATTCGCCGTAGATGATATTCGGATTCTCTGGATCAATTGCGCAATCATGCCCATCGCCGCCGATGATCGTTTGCCAGTCGCTATTACGAATGCCGGAACTGTTTCCTGTGCGACTCGGGCCATACTGGGTGTTGTTATCTTGGGTGCCGCCCACCAGATGGTAGAACGGTTCATCATAATCAACATCTACTTTGTAGAACTGGGTCAAAGGAAGATTGGGGAAATATTCAAATGTTTCGCCGCGATCGAAAGACCTGTAAAGCCCCCCGTCGCAACCGACCAGCAGAAAGTCGGGATCATTCGGATGAAAAACCACGACGTGATTGTCCACGTGTTTCCAGCGGCTTTCGACAGTCTCCCAGGTCTTACCTCCATCCTCGGTTCGTCCTAACCGAACATTCGCCTGATAGACCACATCGAAGCGGTGCGGGTCACAATAGATTTCCTGGTAATAATGTGGCCCGGTGCCGCCGCTGATGTAATCGCTCATCTTGCTCCAACTTTCCCCGCCATTTTCTGAGCGCCAGAAACCGCCTTTACGCCCAGCCAGTTCAATAGAGGCATAAACCACGTCGGGTTTCATCTGTGAAACCGCCAGGGCAATTTTACCCTTGTCCGTACCAGGCAAACCGCTTTTCAGCTCCTTCCAATTTTGGCCTCCATCAATGGATTTGAATATTCCCGTTTCCGGCCCACCATTGACCAATGCCCAGACAGTGCGATGACGTTGATGGGTGGCGGCATAAAGGATATCCAGATTGCGGGGATCAAACACGACATCGGTCACACCCGTGTAGGATCCTTTAGAAAGAATCTGCTCCCAAGTCTTGCCGCCATCCGTAGTTTTGTAGAGCCCACGCTCTCCGCCGGAAGACCAAAGCGGCCCTTGGGACGCGACATAAACAGTGCCGGAATTGCGGGGATCCACGAGGATTTTGGCGATGTGCTCGCTGTCCTTAAGTCCCATGTTTTTGAAACTCTTACCACCATCCAGACTTTTATAGACACCATCACCATAACCGACATGGCGTCCTCCAACATTTTCACCCGTGCCAACCCAAATGATGTTGTGGTTGGAAGGGTCGATCGTCACACAACCGATGGAATAGGAACTATATTTGTCAAAAATGCCAGTCCAGGTCGTGCCGGCATTGACAGTCTTCCATACATTGCCGGAACCCACGGCGACGTACCAGGTGTTGGGTTGCGCTGGATCGATGGCGGCGTCGGCAATACGCCCTGACATCAGGGCCGGACCAATATTTCGCAATGAGATTCCGCTGAAGGTTTCGGCGCTGAATTTCGTTTTTTCCTTCTTCTCGGCCTCTTCATCTGCCCGCACCGAAGGAGCAAGCAGGATAATTAAGAACAGCCCAAACAAAAAGTTTCGCATCATTTGGTTCCCCATAAATAATTTGTGCACAGTTTAATACTTTAAGCCGAGACTTCCCATCCTTACTTGATATGGTGAATCGGCAACTTTATTACGCAGTATCCCTGTCGGGACTGGCTGGAAGACAATGTGAAGGAAATCAAGAATAGCGTCCTCATCAACCTGCCATCCTTTTGCATTTGCCTTAGAAAAATATTTCTAATCTTTGATATAAGTCTATTATGGCAGTTTCTGCACTATTGTCAAGAGCCTTGTTTGATTGTTTTCAAAATTACTTTACTTATTTCAATTCTCGTATCAATATCTGGTTGCTTTTCAGGATAAGAATATCACCTGTCTCCTCGAAAAACTCTATCTTGATAGGTAGCTCAGGCCAAAACTAACTAAGTTCCCGATTTGCTGGTCATACCAATAGCACTGAACGAATCAGCAGGATCTTTTTCACACAATAGGCTCGGGGAATCGGCCATTGTAACCGTTCACAATTTTTGTGATTCTTATAAAGCACTGATGCTATAGGGGTTATGAAACGGAAATTTCGCATAATTTGGAGATAACGGGTTGTTGAGTTGTAGACGGCGGTCATTGAAGCCGTTCACGCAAAATCTGCGTTTTCTGATTAAAATCAGCATCATATACTTAATCCGATATCACACTAAAAATTGTCTATAAATATTTGTATTTTTGCAAAAATTGACATTTATTCGGACTTGGTATAGACAAAATCAGCATTTGTAGTGTCAAAACGGTGACAAGATGTCACCTGAAAATCAAGGTGTTTTTCAGCTCCTGAAAAAAGAAACTCAGCCGGCGATTGCAAGAGAAGATTGGACCACGTATGGATCGCTTTTTAACAGGAATTAACGGGGCTGAGAATGGAACCAGTGTATGCTTACCGCGGACCATGCGGCAGGTGTTCGATTAGATACCGCGTGATAAGCATTCGCAGGTGTAACGCCGTGCCGCGACCTTCGCGGAGCCCATGGTTGCGGTTGGGATACGCCATATAATCGAACTGCTTGCCAAGTTCGATGAGGCGATCCACCAGCCCTTCGGTTATCTGGAGATGGGTGTTGGTCTCGCCCGTACCGTGAATGATAAGGAGGTTTCCCTTCAGGCCTTCGGCAAAGTTGATTGGGGCAGACTGGCGATATCCCTCCGGATTCACCTCGGGGGTCTGCATGTAGATCTCTTGGAACCACGCATTGTAGAGATGCGGCTGCGGTTTAGGCGCAACAGCGATCCCTACGTGATAGACATCCGGCTTGCGGAACATCGCATTGAGAGTATTCGAGCCACCACCGCTCCAACCCCAGATACCGACCCGGGACAAGTCGACGTATGACCGGGAGCGGGCTAACTCCCGCAGACCCGCCGCCTGCTCCTCGGTAGAGAGTGGGCCAAGGCTGCCGAACACTGACCGCCGCCATGCGGCCCCCTTTGGCGCCGGTGTGCCCCGGTTGTCGATGGACACCACAAGATAACCGAGCTCGGCGATCACGCGATGGAAGTCGGTGTGGCTGCGTCCCCAAGCGTCCAACACGGTCTGTCCGTGCGGCTCTCCGTACACGTATACGAAAATGGGATATTTTCGTGAAGGGTCGAAGTCACCGGGTTTGATCATCCACGCGTCCATAACAACGCCACCGCCGATTTCAAGCTGGAAGAACTCTGTTGGCTGAGAAATCAGCGACTCCATTTTTTTGCGAAGTTCTTTATTGTCTTCGAGTACTCGCACGACCCGGTGCTCGGGTAGTTGCACAAGTTCGGTGACAGGGGGAGTGTCGAATGTCGAGTAGGTATGGAATGCCCACTTAGCGTTAGGGGAGAAATCGTAGTCGTGGGTGCCGGGCTGGTTCATGGGGGTGACCCGTTCGGGCTCTCCGGTTTCGTCCAGATGCACTCGGTAGAGATACTTCTGGGTCGCATTGTCGGGGGATGCGTAGTAGTAAAAGTAACCTCCAGCTTCGTCCACTACTCCGCGCTCGATGATATCGCTCTCGCCGGGTGTCAGGAGAGACGGCTCTTTGCCGTTGCGCGAGTAAATATAGGCATGCCGCCAGCCGTCCTTTTCGCTTAGTATAATAAATGCGCGGCCGTCGCGGATCCACTCAAGTCCGGCATTCTTGCAGTAGCTCGCAATGACCCATGCGGGATCGGATTCGTTGTAGATGCGGGTAATCGCGCCTGTACGAACGTTAGCGATGAGGAACTCGCGCTCGTCCCGGAATCGGCTCAGCTTTTCCACCAGCAACTCATCCGAATTTCCAGCCCAACTGACCTGTCCCAGATAGAAACCCTCTGCCGGTACGGGAATGGAGAGCCAGCGCGTCTCGCTTCCCCGGGCGTCGACAACACCGACACGCAGTGTCGATATGGTCCTACCCACTCTGGCAAATCGGACTTCTTTCACTTCCGGATACGTTGGATCACCCGGGACAAGCACCGACCTTAACCTTACGTCGGAGGCGTCCGATTGCACGAAGGCAATCCACTTTCCATCGGGGCTCCAGACTGCCCGGCTGTTCGAAACTGAGCTGTCGGCCGCATTCTTCGTGAGGGGTATCTTCCGGTCGCTGTGCAGATCGCGCACGTACAGATTTCCTTGATCGGAGTAGAGGACGTGCTGACCGTCAGGAGAAATGTTACCGGTTTTACCACTGTCCTCTTTCTCAGGTGAGTCCAACACTATGCGTTTGCCGCTGGTGGTATCATAACGCACTAAAACCCGTTTGTCTTTTCCTGCAACCGGCTCCAGAACCGTGTAGCCCGAACCATCAGGGAGCCAGTCTGCACGAAATCTCTTGGCACGGAACTCCCTACGCTCGTAGACCGCACGCAGTCGCGACTCAGCTTCTTTGAGAATTAGCTCTTTCGAATCCTGACCACGAATGTCAGGCACGGCGACGATGCAGACAATACAGACAAAAGTGAAACGCCCAACGATCATACTCGTTCTCAATCTTTCTTACCTCCTTTTCAATATCGACTGATAATAACATATTCTATTTGATATTTGCCACACTCTCGTGCATTCTATCTTTCCTGTCTTCCTCACATGTCAAAGCGCGCCTCCCCAGATATCTCCCACAGTGAATCCTTCCGGGAAGGGGTCGTCTGGATCGAGCATGTAGTTAGCGATGCCGGTGATCCAAGCCCGTCCGCTTAGTGTCGGTACCACGGCCGGGTAAGGAGAACCGATATCCACTTCGCGAATCAATTCACCCGTGAAGACCGTGCCAAGGATCCCCGCATGCCGGAACGGCTGATGCAGGCCCAGCTTTCCGCGAGCGTAAAGTGCCGCCATCTTCGCACATGTGCCGGTGCCACAAGGCGAGCGATCGCAGGCGCCGGTCCATGTCGCAGGTCGCTCCCAATCCAGTTTGCCCGTCGAGACAACGACTGCGTTTTGCATGTCCGCATCCGGGCTGGAAGACGCCGAAGAGAGCTGTGAGATCGTCACGCTGGCAATCTCCGGCTGCTGGGGGTGGACAACGGGCAGTTGTTCCTGGCTGGCGGCTTTAATCATCTCCCCGATACGTGTGATCACACCGGCGTTGTCCGGCTTTATCTTAAGACCAAACTGAGACGCTTCTGCAATCACGTAGAACATCCCGCCGTAGGCAATATCTACCGTGACCTCGCCCAGCTCGGGGACTTTGATCTTCGCGTCGATATGCATTGCAAATGCGGGAACGTTCTCGAAAGTCACCGACTCGACCTTATTGCTGCGAACCTCGGCACGGACGCCGATGAGCCCCGCTGCCGACTCCAGCGTAAGCTCGGTAACCGGCTCGACAGCCGGTATCATGCCCGTTTCCAGTAGCACTGTCGCCACGGCGATCGTGTTGGTTCCCGACATCGGCGGGTATTCCACCTGTTCCATAATGACGAAACCGACATCCGCAGCGGGATGACAGGCGGGGAGAATTAGATTGCAGTTTGACGCCGGATAACCTCGCGGTTCACGCAACATCATCTTCCGTAGGTGGTCGGCATGTTCTTCCAGGTAGCACTTCTTTTCGAATATGGTATTGCCCGGCACATCCTGCACCCCGCCGACAATCACCCGGCCCGGTTCACCACACACGTGTGTATCCACTGCAGAGATCATTCTTGCAATTTGCATCACTATATTCCTTTTCACTGTCGATCTAGTGAGCCTATGATAACAGATATACCATTAAGGGGGCAGAAAAAAAGGGCCGCAAGTATGAGCCTCACAGCACCGGCCACCTATGTAAAGCTCAAAGTCAAATACTAAAATCCCTATCGCAACAAAAATTTTCTTTGAGGCATCCTCTTGCGATATATCAACAAATATTCATGTGCTGCGAGGCTATGAGGGACTCTTGCGCAGCCGCTCGTTAGGTATAGTATATCTAGGAGTCTGTCCGAGTAATTGATTTTGGATGTATTTTTCTTTCTTTTCTTGGTGTTGGATTCTGATTTTCCAGAGTAAGAATTTATTTGCGGCTGAAGTTATGCAGTTGTCTCTCAAAAATGTTGTGAGCTTTGCTATAAAACAGCAATATCCATCATGTTTCTAAGCCGCAAGGGCAGATTGAACTCGGAATAACTTCAATAAGTTGTGAGTAAGGCAAACAATCGCCCACTCACCACACATCTTTTCAAGGCCTCGCAACGAAAACTGAACAAATCCTCTCGCCCCTTTGATCTGGCCAAACACCGGCTCTACTATACTCTTTCGCTTAGAATAAGTTTCGCGCCCCTTCTTAGTACGAAGCTTCCTGGCCATCTTTTCTTGAACGGTTAAATCTTTTGGCGGCCGACCACCAGGGGCTTTCGTTACAGGATCATTGTGCTTAATCTTTTTGGTAGCAATATATGTATCTATCTTTTTATCTTCAGCGAATTTCACATTCGATTCACTGTAATAGCCGCTGTCGGCTAAAGCCGATTTAATTTTCTTGTCTTGGCCAACATTTTCCTGAGCCTGCTCTAACATCGGCTCAAATTGCTTTTTGTCATTGCTTTCGCCGGTGACATCACAGGCGACAATTATTTGATCCTTGCTATCTACCGCAGCTTGAGCATTGCCGCATTGATCCCAACCTTTATTGTTTGCCTTCATTATACCCGATTCGGGGTCAGTGAAATTATACTGCTTATTGTATGCGGGAACTTCTGAAACAGCCTTGCGCTTTCTACCACACTGAGGCTTATTGCCACTCTTAGAATCTTCTTGTTCACGTTGCTTCTGTGCCTCTTGGGCAGCAGCCTTGGCTTTAGCTTCTAATACCTTTTTTGCCTCCTGAATACGTTTTAGACGACTTTCACGACGAGCCAATTCTTCGGGCAACTCATCACCTCGACGGTCAGGACCATATTTGTCATCTTCCTGCTGGTCAATAGCTTCAGACTTTTCGAGTAACTGTTTGATCTCTTCTTTAAGAGACGCCTCTTCTTTGAGCATCCTACCATAACTCATGGCTTTATGACGGGAAGCATTGGCTTTGATCTTGGTACCATCTAAAGCAATGTGTCCAAGCTTGACAAGGCCGGCTTCCTGGCAAAGCTGCAAAACCTGAACAAACAACTGTTGCAGCTCTTTAATATGCAGCTTGCGAAAATCGCTGATAGTCCGCCAGTTCGGTATATCATCACCAGCAATAACCCTGAACGTAAGCCGTTCCTGGCAGGCCTGCATTATCTTGCGTGAACTGAAAATACCACGACAATAGGAATACAGCAACAAAGCCACCATCATACGTGGATGAAATGGCGGAAAGCCGCGGTTTTCCTGCTCATACTTTTGCGTGATTGCAGAGATGTCTAATTCATTGACAGTATCGAGTAGGAAGTAAACCATGTCGTTTTCAGGCAGCCAGTCTTGAACTGATGGCGGAAGAAGATACTGTTGATTAGGATTCCATGGCCGATATGTTTTACTCATCCGTGAGTCTCCAAGAATTGAATTTCTCTTATAAATATCGGCCAGTATTATACCATTCCATTAAAGGCTGTACAATTATTACTCGGACAGACTCCTAGGTTGAGCTGCAACATCAGCGGTTTGTTATCTAAAGGATTTCGTGTGCAACTTGCTTACTATGCCAATAAAACGAGAGGGCAAATCCTGGTTTGCTCGCTAATAATAAGGCGAAATTAAAAAGATATCTGCATCGTCTCGATATAGAGTGGAAGTACACGGCTGACACCATTACCGAGACCATTACTCCCAAGGAACTGCTCGATAATTACGGGATATTCCACCCCCGAAGTACCTGCGTCCGAATAAGGGAAAAATTTTTAATGTTAGCGGGCAATAAGGTATGCAACGGTTGCGAATTACCACCCAGTGTCATGGAAGACCGTCCAGTATATCCGCATTAGGCATAGTATTGCCAGGATAACCTATGCAGAAATCGTTCTTCCTTGAAAATGGTAGAACGTAGACTCTGCGACAAGTAAATCCTTCTGGAGTCACCTGTTAAGCCACCCTCCTAAGGGTGGTTTACTGTTCGTTCCATCGGAGACGACCAGCTATTTGAACAGCCCTGGATTGTCGGTTATGGCGGCCAGATCGATGTGCATAGATTCCCGCGGCGCGAGCTTCAAGACATGTTCGCCTGCGGCCAGTTCGAATCCCTGGAGACAGATCAGCGACATTTGGCTGTTGTGAGCGGCCATGGACCAAGTCCACGACGCAGCGCTCCGCAACTGCGCCCTGTCGAAAGGTCCATTATCTACGCCGAAGTACAAGGAATCGTGGGTACCGACCGGCTCGTCGGACTTGACGCGAAGCAGAAGGAAATACTTACCGGTTTTCGGGACGCCGAATCGGTACTCAACAGGATTCTTCCTGGCAGGGCCGCTCAGTAGGAGGCACTTGCCTTCTGATGCCTCAGGATCGGCAACAGTGTCGTAACCTTTGTCACTGTCAGGTGCTTCTGCCTCAATGTAGGTCACCCAAACGTCTTTCCTTGTGGGTTTGGTTTCGGGAACCACATCGGTCTTGGAATAGACCATAACCAGTCGGGAGTAGCCACTTTCCAGCCTGATGAGGAAGGCCCCCCGATAGAGCGTCTTCTCGGTCATCTTTTCGGGGCGAAGCGTCACAGTGAATGTCATCCCATTGCCCGATGCCAAGATGCCCGTTTTCGGCATGACATCGAACCAGTCAAAAGCATCGTTCTTTGCTATTCGACAGCGGCTCGAGAACGCTTCGCCTTGGACCGTCGCCGAGACGGTCTTGGCCCGGGCCGATCTAACGTCTGATGCGGAAAACATCAACTGGTAGCGATTAAGGGTGACCGGGATCGGGCGTGCGGGCAGGACCAGATCCGATCCGAACGAAATGGCTCCCATGTCGGGCCGGCCGTTCGCGTTGGGAGCGAAGTTGTCGATGGCTATCCCGCGGCCCACTCCCTCCGATGTCCGGCGCAGGGCAAATAGGCCGGCATCGGCATCGACAAAATCAGGCCTTCCGAGGATTCCATGCGCCTCATCGCCTGGTTGTCCTGTGGATAATAGGTTATAGTCGCATTCCGATTGCGGGCTTCTCTGGCGCCCTGCAATGGCACTTCTGCCAGCAAAGACGTTGTTCTTGGCCACGATGCGAAGGTTGTGGGGAAGATTCAGGTCACGTGACTTGCCGTGGCAGGTGTTGTTGAAGATGAAGGATACAGCACTGGGGCCATTCGCGTGTGACGAGGTCTTGATGGTCTGCCCGGCCAATCCCCGTTCATCGCCCATGTTCACCAGCAGATTCCGAAACACGTATGACGGACCCGACATACAACCCTGGATACTTACTCCGCAAAGGCAACCCTCGAACTTGTTAAGGAAGACTCTTACATTTGTCTGGCCGCCGTCGATCTCGATCGCATCGTCATTGGCGAAGCACATCATGTTGCCGTAGATATCGCCATCGCGGTTGAAGCCACCGTCGATGTGGAAGTTCCCCGCCCCCTCTACGGCATCATTCCAGCGATGTTTGTCACTGCCAATGAAGTCGTTATAGCGCAAAACGGTCGACCGGGATTTGTCCATACCCACGGCCTGCGGGCCGGCCGGATGAGAATAGTACCATGAATTCGCCGTGCTCACCGGATCGTGGACGTAGCATCGCTCCACCACGGTGCCGATGCTCTTGCTGACGAGGATCGCACTGTCCCAGTTGATCGCGTTGCCGCCTTCGGTGTAATACTTGCCGTCACGGTCGAAACGCTGCGTGCCGATGCGGCCCCAGCCGGATACATCACAGTTCACGACCCTTACGTTTTCGCACCTCCTGATGCTGATGGCCTCTTTCAAGCCGCCACGCAGGATCAGCCCTTCAAGCATGACGTATTTGGCCTTATACAGTTCAATAAGCGGCCCCTTATGATCGTTCCGCAACACGAATCCCTTTTTGCCGGTGATCTTAATCCAGCCATCAGCAGACCCAGACTCCCGAACGGTGAGTCGCCCTTTGAAAGTCTTCTCATCGAGACTGATGGTTCTACCTATAGGGATCTGACTACTCCAGGTGCGAAATTCCTGCTGAGCCAGTACGTCACCATGCGTGGCCGTGATTCTCAGCTCGTACGGCGTGTCTTCGTCCAGATCGACGATACTGCCGCGGTACATGCTGTCTTCTTTCGCGTACACGGGCGCATAGACTCTCGACCAGGGACCACCCTTTTCGCGGTAGACCACGCCCAGGCCATCTCGGCTGGGACTCTTGAAATAGAACGAGCACGCGTTGAACAACGGAACGATCTCAAATGGTGCAACGTTCAATCTCACGTTTCCCCCGGCCGTCCGGTTTGTAATGAGATCCTTCTCTTCCTGCGTCAGCCGTTCGGTGAACTTGACATACTCGTAGCTGATCTCCTCCTCATCACCAATGGCATAGAGACACGTCTCGATCGCAGCCACCCCTTGCCAACCGAACTGACGCCGCATGTCAAGCGCATAGAGACCTGGTCTGTCTATCTCGATTGCCACCCGTTTGTCGTGCAGATCTTTTCGGATGAGTTTGACCGTTCCGCGGTCAGATAAGGTCGAAACCTTGACAATAAAGAGGGGCATCTTGCCAACGTCCACGGTAAACATCTTGCTGGCGGTGATCCAGCCTAGAGGACCTGGTGCATCCATTAGATGTAGTTTTCCCGTGTCCATGGAGATCTTGCCGGGCGTCGACGCGTACTGCATCCAGCCACCCTCTGAAAAATCGTCGACGATCTGGGCATGGCTGGCGGCGACTGACACCATCAATACTGTAAAGGTGATGGTAAGAATTCTATCCATAGCTTATGTCTCCAAAGGGCTCGCTTTCAGACTCTTTGAGTGACAAGTTGTTAAAGTATCGCCTGTGACACGTCATCGTCGATCCCAATTTAACGGGATTCCCATTGAGTTCCATACGTGGTACTCTTTGTATGCTTCGGGCTCCATAATTAACCATAATATCACTCCATGTCGCTCGTATCAACAGTAGTTTAGATCGTGAACTCAGCCAGCATGACTGCCAGAGAAGACAAGAATAGACCAAATCACTTCACAACACAGCCAGGCCGTACTCCGTCAAAATTCAAAAGCAGTATACTTATGATAAATCGTAACGTGGATGTCTCAAAAGAAGTGTGGAAACAAGGATTTTGGCATTTGACTTTGAGCTCTTCATAGGTGAACGGATGAACTGTCACGAATGCCTGCCCATTTTTTAGGACACATGTATTGGAAATTTGGCTGTTTTATGATGACCCGATGTTGGGTTGACAAGCACAACATCCCTTGGGCAAGATCTTGACCTTGCGTGCTTAGTAATTCGGCCATATTTCGTAGCCATCGGGATTTCGCAGACATTGCCTGCAAAGGTTCCTGATCTCGTCGGCAACGGCAACCGCCTCGGGTCGGCCTGCACAGCCGTAACCGGCCTGCTGGAACAGTTTTCTGGTTGTAGTGTGAAACGTGCGGACAAGGGAGTCCTGCGTCCCACCCACGCCCCTCCACTTCATTTTGAGATCTCTAAAGCGCGCCAGATTTCCGGGGTCTTTCTTCATGGTAAGAGCTTTTGTCTGGCGGGCAAGTTCGTCGGCGTATGCCAGCGTCTTCATATTCTCTCTTTGCCCCTCATGCTCCTGAATTATCTCCTGCGTGATGGCCCTCATGTCGTCTATGAACGGCTTCAGGTCAGGTCGGGCTTTGCTTGTCTGGTCGAGATACTTCATCATCCTGCCGGCAAAGGCCTGGTACTCGTTGATTCTATGCCTCTGCCGAGTTATGAAATATACCATGTCGTCGACCCCCCCCGTGAATGTACTCTTTCCTCTCTACTTCTTTTCCTGCATCGAAGACGGGCTGCATCCCATTTGTCACGCCGCAGGTCGCGGCGCCGATGACGGCATCTTTCCTTCTGTGCGAGCGCAACCG
>Ga0307430_1000781_pt1 | contig 25901 bp, 32 predicted proteins | sample SalMarWE160130MG_FD_202159 | JGI IMG/M metagenome (GOLD analysis project Ga0307430, IMG submission 202159) | Salt marsh sediment microbial communities from the Plum Island Ecosystem LTER, Massachusetts, United States - WE1603-130 | ecosystem: Environmental > Aquatic > Marine > Intertidal zone >...
CAGGGCGCCGAGAATCAGCAGCAGATACGGCGGCAGCGTCCGCGAATCCGGATCGATCAGCGAGAGGTTGCGCCATGTGTCCGAGATCGCCACGGGCGCGCGCGAGATGATCCCGACCGTGATGATGAGCGAGATCCCGTTGCCGACGCCGCGCTCGCTGATCTGCTCGCCGACCCACATCAGAAACATCGTGCCGACCGTCATCGTCAGCGCCGTGACGATCCGGAACCCGAACCCGCCCCCGGCTACGATCGCTTGCGACACCCCGAGCCCGAGCGCCTGATGGCTCAGGCTCTCGACGTATTGCGCCATGAAGTAGCCCTGAAACAGGCAGATCAGGACCGTGCCGTACCGCGTGTACTGGGTGATCTTGCGCCGGCCCTCCTCGCCTTCCTCCTTGGCGAGCCGCTCGAGCGCCGGGATCACGGCGGTCAACAGCTGCAGGATGATCGAGGCGGTGATGTACGGCATGATGCCGAGCGCGATGATCGTGGCGCGCAGGAACGCGCCGCCCGAGAACATGTTGATGAAGTTCAGTAGGTTGCCGCCGAGCGCGCCGGTCTGCCTGGCGAACAGCTCCTCGAGTGCGTCGCCGTTGACGCCCGGGGTCGGGATGTGCGCCCCGACACGGCACACCGCCAACAGCAGCAAGGTGATGAGCACCTTGCGCCGCAGGTCGTGGATTCGAAAGATGTTGGCGAACGCGCGCAGCATCGGACTACTCGATCACCGTGCAGGTGCCGCCGGCCTGTTCGATCTTCGTGCGCGCCGCGGCGCTGAAGCGGTGCGCCCGGACCGTGAGCGCGACGGCGAGCTCGCCCTGGCCGAGGATGGTCACCCCGTCGCGCAGCTTCTTGACGAGCCCGCGCTCTGTGAGCTGCTCGGGCGTCACCTCCGAGCCGGCCTCGAAGCGGGCAAGATCGCGCACGTTGACCACGGCATAGCGTGTCTTGAACCGGTTGTTGTTGAAGCCCTTCTTCGGCAACCGGCGATACAGCGGCATCTGGCCGCCTTCCTGCCAGGCGCGTCGGGACGAGCCGGCGCGCGCACGCTGGCCCTTGTGGCCCCGGCCGGCGGTGCCGCCGGTGCCTGAGGCCCCACCGCGGCCCCGGCGCTTGCGCTGCATGCGCCGCGTGTTGTTGCTGAGCCTATTCAGTGACACGCTGGCCGGCCTCCTTGAGCCGTTCGATGTCCTTGCGGCGACGCAGCGTCTTGAGCCCCGCGACCGTGGCATTGACCACGTTGAGCCGGTTGTTCGAGCCAAGGCTCTTGGTGAGCACGTCGCGCACCCCGCCGGCCTGGAGCACGGCCCGGGCGCCACCACCGGCGATGATGCCCGTGCCGGGTGAGGCCGGCTTGAGCAGGACGCGGCCCGCGCCGAACTCGCCGATCACCTGATGCGGGATCGTGCTTCCCTCCATCGGAATGGTGAACATGGCGCGCTTGGCCTGCTCGATGCCTTTCTTGATCGCCTCGGCAACCCCGTTCGCTTTTCCCAGGCCCGTGCCGACGCGGCCTTGGCCGTCGCCGACGACCACCAGCGCGCCGAAGCTGAACCGCCGGCCGCCTTTGACCACCTTGGCACACCGGTTGATGCTGACGATCGTCTCGATCAGCTCGCCGCTCGGCTTTTCCTCGTCGAACCTTCTTCTTGGCTGGGCTCTGCGTTGAACCGCCACGATGGCGCACTCTCCTTGTCTTTTGATGGCTAAACAGCGATCTTCGCGGCCCGCAACGCGTCGGCGACCGCCTTGACACGCCCATGGTATGGGTAGCCGCTGCGGTCGAAGACGACGCGCCCGATCTTCTTGTCGGCCAGGCGCTTGGCGAGCACCTCGGCCACGGCCCGGGCCGCCTCGATGTTCGTCGGGCTTGCGAGCCCGAGCGCGCGGAACTGCGGCATCACGGTCGTGGCGGTCGCGACGACCGTGCCGGTCTCGTCGTCGATCGCCTGGACGTGCAAATTCGCGTGGCCCTTGTAAACGCACACCCGCGGGCGCTCGGCCGTGCCGCGTACCCGCTTGCGGATGTGCCACCGGCGCCGCTGCCGGGCCGTTGTCTTTGTCGTGTGTCGTGCCATTGCCTTGCCGTTAACCCACCGTCTTGCCGGCCTTGCGCCGCACGTGCTCATCGACGTACCGGATCCCCTTGCCCAGGTACGGCTCCGGCGGATGGAACCGACGGATGTCGGCGGCGACCTGCCCGACCAACTCCTTGTCGATGCCCGAGAGCGCAAGCAGCGTGTACTTCTCGGTCGAGTGCATCGAGGTGATGGTCGAGATCCCAATCTCGATGCCCTCGGGGAGCGAGTAGAGGCACGGCCGCACCTTGCCGACCGAGACGTCGAGCGTGCGTTCCGTCAACCGCGCACGATAGCCGACGCCGCGAATCTGGAGCTTCTTCTCAAAGCCCTTCGTGACGCCCTCGACCATATTGGCCACGTGGGCGCGCGTGGTCCCGTGCAGGGCCTTGTCCTGTTTGCTATTGCCCGCCCGGGCCACGCGCACGAGGCCGTCGGCCACCGTGACGCTGACCCGCGGGCTGAGCCGCCGGCTCAGCGTCCCTTTCGGTCCCGTGACGGTGACCACGCCGTCGCCGAGCTGCACATCGACGCCCGGCTCAAGCTTGATCGGCTGTCGGCCAATTCTCGACATCGCTGCCGCTTCCCGTCGCCTTACCAGATGTAGCAGATCACCTCGCCGCCGACGTGCTCGCGGCGACACTCCTCGTCAGACATGACCCCCTTCGGCGTGGTCAATACCGCCACGCCGAGGCCGCCGAGCACGCGCGGCACCTCTTTGGCCTTGACGTACTTGCGCAACCCGGGCCGGCTCACGCGCCGCAGGCCGGTAATGACCCGCTCGCGCTCGGGCGTGTACTTGAGGTGGACGCGCAACACGCCCTGCTTGGCGTCGTCGAGCATGTCGAAGCTGTCGATGTAGCGCGTCTCGCGCAGCACCTGAAGCACCTCACGTTTGAGGTGCGAGGCAGGCACATCGACGTGCGGCTTGAGCGCCTGATTCGCGTTGCGAATCCGCGTGAGCAAATCGGCTATCGGGTCGGTCATTGACATCGCTCGGGTCGTTCTCCTTTTCGCCGCGCTCTGGCGGCGCCCTCGCCGCGCTCTGGCGCGCCGTTACCAGCTCGCCTTGATCACACCTGGAATAAGCCCCGCGCTCGCCAGCTCGCGGAAGCAGATGCGGCAGAGCTGGAACTTGCGCATGTAGCCGCGCCGACGCCCGCAGCGCCGGCACCGGTTGTAGCGGCGGACCGCAAACTTCGGCCGCCGATGGCTCTTTTCGATCAGTGCTTTGCGTGCCACGTTTGTTCGGCTCCAGTCCTTCGTCCTAAAGGCGCTTGAACGGTATCCCCATGAGCTCGAAGAAGCCGATGGCTTCCTCATCGCTGTCGGCCGAGCTGACGAGCGTCACGTCGAGCCCCTGTACCCGTTTGACCTTGTCGGCATTGACCTCGGGGAACACCGTCGCTTCCGTCAGTCCCATATTGTAGTTGCCTCGGCCGTCGAGCGTGCGCGGCAGCCCGCGGAAGTCGCGAATCCGCGGGATCGCCACACCCACCAGGCGCTCGAGGAACTCGTACATGCGCGCCCCGCGCATGGTGACCTTGGCGCCCACCGGCATGCCCTTGCGCAGCTTGAAGCCTGCGATGCTGCGGCGCGCGAGTGTCACCACGGGCCGCTGGCCGCTGAGCATCTTGAGCTGGCCGAGCGCATCGTCAATGAGCTCCTTCTCGCGCGCGGCCACGCCCAGGCCCATGTTGAGCACGATCTTGCGCAGCCGCGGCACCTGCATGGCGTTGCGATAGCCGAAGCGCTCCATCATCTTCGGCACCACGGTCTCGCGGTAATGGTCGAGCAAGCGCGGCATCGCTCCTACTCGGCTCCCTTCTTCGTTTTGGCGCCCTCGCCGACGCGCCGCAGGTTCGACACGTGGATTAGGCTCTCCTTCTTGACGAACCCGCCGGACTGATTCAGCTTCGCGTCGGGCCGTATCGCTTTGGTGACGAAATTGACGCCCTCGACGAGGGCTCGGTCCTTCTTCGGGTAAACGCGCAGCACCCGGCCGCGCTTGCCGCGGTCGCGCCCGGCCAGCACCTCGACGATATCGTCGCGCCGGATATGTGCTTTGAGCGCGCCCATTTACAGCACCTCTTCGGCCAGCGAAATGATTTTCATGAAGTTCTTCTCGCGCAACTCGCGCGCGACCGGCCCGAAGATACGCGTCCCCTTCGGGTTGCGGTTCTCGTCGATGATGACGCACGCGTTCGAGTCAAACCGCAGCGTCGACCCGTCGGCCCGGTGGATGGGCCGCCGCGTGCGCACCACGACCGCCTTGACCACGGTCTTTTTCTTGATCGTCGCATCGGGCGACGCCTCCTTGACCGAGGCCACAATGATGTCGCCCACGTGCGCATAGCGCCGCTTCGAGCCGCCGAGCACGCGGATGCACTGAGCGCGCCGGGCGCCCGTGTTGTCGGCCACGTCAAGCTTTGACTCCTGCTGAATCACTGGCCGCCCACACTCCGTTGACCTGCGTGCGGCGCGGACTTGACCACCTCGATGACCCGCCACCGCTTGAGCTTGCTCAGCGGCCGCGTCTCGCGGATGCGGACCGTGTCGCCGCGGCCGGCCTCTTCGGCCTCGTCGTGCGCGTAGAACTTGCGCGAGCGACGGACCACCTTCTCGTACTTGGGGTGGCGGAATACCTGCTCGACCCGCACCACCACGGTCTTGTTCATCGCATTGCTCACGACCACGCCCGTGCGCTCGCGCCGCCGATGCCGCATCGCGCTGCCGTGTTGCCGTTCCGCTTCAGCCATCGTGTCGTGTCCTCGCTCCAGCACTCGCCGGGCTATACGTGGCTATAGCCGCCATCCTTGAGAATCGTCAGCACCCGGGCGATTGTGCGGCGCACCTCCTTGACCCGGTGCGATTTCTCGAGCTGCGAGACCGCGCCCTGCGCCCGGAGCCGAAACAGCTCCTCGCGCAGATCGTCGTAGATCTCCTCGAGCTCGTCGCTCGTCTTCTCTCTCAGTTCCTTCGCCTTCATCGCCGCCCGCTGCGCCGCCTATTCATGGTGGTGCCGGCTGACGAAGCGCGTCCGAAACGGCAGCTTGGCCGCCGCCAGCCGGAACGCCTCCTGCGCCACGGCATGGGGCACGCCCTCGAGCTCGAAGAGCATCCGGCCCGGTCGCACCACGGCGACCCACCCCTCCGGCGCGCCTTTGCCCTTGCCCATCCGGGTCTCCGCCGGCTTCTTGGTGTACGGCTTGTCGGGGAAGACGCGAATCCACATCTTGCCGCGCCGCTTGATGTGGCGGTTGATCGCCACGCGGGCCGCCTCGATCTGGCGCGCTTCGAGCCAGGCGCGCCCGAGGCTCTGCAAGCCGTATTCGCCGAAGCTGATCGCGGTGCCGCGCTTGGCCATGCCCGCCCGGCTCCCGCGGTGCACCTTGCGATGCTTAACGCGTTTTGGCATGAGCGCCATGAGCCGGCTCCTTCTTCTCGGGCAGCCTCTCGCCCTTGAATACCCATACCTTGACGCCGATCGTGCCGTACGTCGTGCGCGCCTCGGCAAACCCGTAATCGATATCCGCCCGCAACGTGTGGAGCGGGATCTTGCCCTCTTTGGCGTGCTCGGTGCGGCACATCTCGTGCCCGCCGAGCCGCCCGGAAACGCTGACCTTGATGCCCTCGGCGCCGAAGTCCATCGCCTGGCCCACCGCCTTCTTCATGGCGCGCCGGAACGAGATCCGGTGCTGGAGCTGCAACGCGATGTTCTCGGCCACAAGCTGCGCCTCGAGCTCGGGCCGCTTGATCTCGGTCACGTCGAGATGCACTTCCTTGCCGGTCATGTCGGCCAGCGCGTCCTTGAGCCGGTCGATCTCCTGGCCCTTGCGCCCGATCACGATGCCCGGACGCGAGGTGCGCAGCTTGACGATGACCCGGTTCGACGCCCGCTCGATGATCACCTCCGGGATGCCGGCCGCCGGCAAGTGCTGGCGGATAAACTCGCGGATCATGATGTCCTCGTGCACCAAGTCGCCGAAGCCGCGCTTCGGCGAGAACCACCGCGACCGCCAGTCCTTGTTGACGCTGACTCGGAACCCGATCGGGTTGACTTTCTGTCCCACGCAGACCTCCTCAACCGCCGTGCTCGGCTTCTTCGACCACCACGGTGATGTGGCTCGTACGCCGATGAATCAGGTCGACCGCGCCGCGGGAACGCATCCGCCGCCCGGGCCAGCCGATGCCCTCGTCGATGCGCGCGTCCTTGACGACGAGCGCCGAGCGATCGAGCTTCGCGTTCGTCTCGGCGTTCGCGATCGCCGACCGAAGCACGCGCGCCACGAGCCGTGCGGCTTTCGAGTTGACGAATTGCAGCTGATCGAGCGCCGCCTCGGCGTTCTTGGTGCGGATGAGCGCGGCCACCCGCCGCGCTTTGCGCGGCGCGATCCGCACGTGCTTGGCAACCGCTCTCACCTCCGCCATCTCCCCGGCGCGCCTCCGCTACTTCTGTCCCGCGTGCTTGCGGAACGTGCGGGTCGGCGAGAACTCGCCGAGCTTGTGCCCGACCATGTTCTCGCTGACGAAAACCGGCATGTGCTTCCGCCCGTTATAGACCGCAAACGTGTGGCCGACGAACTCGGGCACGATCATCGAGCGGCGCGACCACGTTATGATCGTGCGGCGCTCGCCGGCCGCCTCCATCCGCTGCACCTTCTTGAGCAGCTTCTCGTCAACGTACGGCCCCTTCTTGATCGAACGCGACATCGCCTTCGTTCCTATCGCTTCGCTGTCCGCGGCTTCACAATGTGCTTGTTCGACTTGCGCCGCTTGCGCGTGCGGAAGCCCTTGGCGAGCTGGCCCGTGGGCGAGCACGGATGGCGCCCACCGCTCGACCTGCCTTCGCCGCCGCCCATCGGGTGATCGACCGGGTTCATCGCCACGCCCCGCACGTGCGGCCGCCGGCCGAGCCAGCGCTTGCGGCCCGCTTTGCCGAGCGAGCGCGACTCGTGCTCGGCGTTGCCGACCTGACCAACCACGGCGCGGCACTCGACGCGCACCTTGCGCACCTCGCCCGACGGCAGCCGCAGGTGGGCGTACGTGCCCTCGCGCGCCATCAGGTCGGCGCCAAGGCCTGCGCTGCGCACCATCTTGGCGCCCTGTCCGGGCCGGAGCTCGACGTTGTGCACCGTGGTGCCGAGCGGGATCGCCTTGAGCGGCATGCAGTTGCCGAGCTTCGCCTCGAGCGCCTCGCCGCTGGTGACCGTGGCGCCCACGGTCAACCCCTGCGGCGCGACGATGTAGCGCTTCTCGCCGTCCTCGTAGCTGAGCAGCGCGATGTTGGCCGTCCGGTTCGGGTCGTACTCGATCGCCTCGACCGCGGCCGGCATGTCGTCCTTGTCGCGCTTGAAGTCGATGCGCCGGTACAGCCGCTTGTGGCCGCCGCCGCGGAACCGGGACGTGATCCGGCCGTTCGCGTTGCGGCCGCCGCTCCTCTTGAGCGGCTCGGTCAGCCGCTTCTCGGGCCGTTTGGCGCTCAGGCCCGTCGAGTCAAGCGTCACGGTCGACCGCAATGAGGGCGTCACCGGTTTATGTTTCTTGATAGCCATCGCTCGCAGCGTGCTCCTAAACGAACTCGATCGTGTGCCCTTCTTTCAGCGTGACCACGGCCTTCTTCCAGTCCGGCCTATAGCCGACCTTGCGCTGAAGCTGCTTGCGTTTGCCGGACATCCGCATCGTGTTGACGTTGGCCACCTTGACCTTGTAGAGCCGCTCGATGGCCCGTTTGATCTCAATCTTGTTCGCGCCGAGCGCCACCTTGAAGAAGTACTGGTTGTGCTTCTCACCGAGGTCCGAGCCCTTCTCGCTCAGCAGCGGCTCGCGCACGATCGTGTACTCGTCCTTCCTCACGACGCGCCCTCCGTGGAGGAGGCCTCCTCATTCGAGGAGGCTTGCTCGGCCGCGGCGCCCTCACCTTCGTCGGCGAGCCCCAGCGGCCCGAGCGCGTCACGCGTCACGACGACCGTGCGCGCCCGGAGCACATCCATCGCGCCCACGTTCCTCGCCGCCTTGAGCGCCAAGTTCGGGATGTTGCGCGCGGCGCGGCGCAACGTCGCATCGACCGCCGCGGGCACCAACAGCACGTTGCCGTCGAGCTTGAGCGACCTGAGCAGCGCGGCAACGAGCCGCGTACGCGGCTCGGCGATCTCGAGCCGCTCGAGCACGAGCAGCCGCTCGTCTCGGACCGTGTCGGCCAGCGCGGTCTCAAGCGCGAGGCGGCGCACTTTCTTGGGGAGGTTGACGCGCATGTCCTTGGGCTTCGGGCCGTGAATCGTGCCGCCGCCGCGAAACATCGGCGACTTGCCCATCCCGGCACGTGCCCGGCCCGTGCCCTTCTGCCGCCACGGCTTGGCCGTCGAGCCGCGCACCTGGCTGCGGTCGCGCGTATTGGCCGACCACTGCCGCTCGTTGGCCTGCACGGCGACCACATAGTCGCGAATCACCTGCGGCCGCGGCTCGCGCGCGGCGATCCGATCGGAGATGGCCGCCTTGCCAACCGCCTTGCCCTTGTCGTTGTAGACTGGCACCTGTGCCACGATTCGTCTCGCTACGAGTCCGTTGCGCGTTTCTTGACCGCGAGGCTCAGCGACACGATGCCGCTGGTCGGCCCCGGCACCGCGCCCTCCAAGAGAATCTGGTGCTGCTCGGGCCGCACGGCGACCACGTGCAGGCTCTGCACTGTCACTCGGCGGGCGCCCATGTGGCCGGGCATCCGCACCCCCTTGAGCACTCGCGAGGGGCTCGCCGACTGCCCGGTCGAGCCGTGCTGGCGCTGTGTCCGGCCGCCGTGGCTCTCGGGCGAGCGCCGCAACCCGTGTCGCTTGATCCCACCGGCGAATCCGCGCCCTTTCGAGATCCCTTGTACGTCGACCATGTCGCCCGGCTTGAACAGCTCCCCGACCGTGAGCTCCTGGCCGACCGAGTAGGCGCTGGCATCCTCGACGCGGCTCTCGCGCACGATGCGCTTCGGCGCCACGCCGGCCTTGCTGAAGTGGCCCCGGAGCGGCTTGCTCGTGACGCGTTCGCGCTTGTCGAGGAACCCGAGCTGCACCGCCTCGTAGCCGTCCGTCTCGCTCGTTTTGACCTGCGTGACCACGCAGGGGCCGGCCTCGACCACGGTCACGCCGACGGCGTCGCCGCGCTCATCGAAGAGCTGCATCATGCCGAGTTTTCGTCCTAATAGTCTCATTGCCATGCTCATATCGTCGGCGATGCCACCCGCCAGGCCGGCCGCGCCGATCCACAAGACGGGAAACGCGCTTTATACGGGAACTGGAGCCGCTCGTCAATAACGAATCCGCACCCGGCGCGTATGGCCCGCGCGCTGCGCCCCTACACCAGCTTCACGCTGATGTGCACGCCTCCAGGCAGATTGAGCTTCTTGAGCTCGTCCACCGTCTTGGCCGTCGGGGTCAGGATGTCGAGCAGACGCTTGTGCGTGCGAATCTCAAACTGCTCCCGCGACTTCTTGTCGACGTGGGGCGAGCGCAGCACCGTGTAGCGTTCCTTGCGCGTCGGCAACGGGATCGGCCCCGTCACCGAGGCGCCCGTGCGCTTGGCCGTCTCGACGATCTCCTTGGCCCAGTAATCAAGGATCCGGTGATCGAACGCCTTGAGTCGTATCCGAATCCGCTGCCCTTCCAAAACCGTCCTCTTTTCTTTGTGTGTCGTGTCTGCTCGACGCGGGCGGCGCGCCGCGCCTACTCGATGATCTCCACGATCGTGCCGGCGCCCACGGTGCTGCCGCCCTCGCGAATGGCGAACCGAAGCCCCTTCTCCATCGCAATCGGGCTAATCAGCTCGATGGTCGGGGTCACCCGGTCGCCCGGCATCACCATCTCGACGCCCTCGGCCAGCGCCGCCGTGCCGGTCACGTCCGTGGTCCGGAAGTAAAACTGCGGCCGATACCCACTGAAAAACGGCGTGTGACGACCACCCTCCTCCTTGGTCAGCACGTAGACCTCGCCGCTGAACTTGGTGTGCGGCGTGATCGTGCCCGGCGCCGCCAACACCTGACCGCGCTCGACCTCGTCCTTGGCGATGCCGCGCAAAAGCACGCCGATGTTGTCGCCCGCCTCGCCGCGATCCAAAATCTTGCGGAACATCTCGACGCCGGTCGCGACCGTCTTGCGCGTGTCGACAAACCCGACGATCTCAACCTCGTCGCCGGTCTTGATCACCCCGCGCTCGACTCGTCCCGTGGCCACCGTGCCGCGACCGGTGATCGAAAAGACGTCCTCGACCGCCATCAAGAACGGCTTCTCGATGTCGCGCTTGGGCGTCGGCACGTACTCGTCGATGGCCTGCATCAACTGGTCGATGCACTCGATCGCCGCCGGATCGTCCGGATGCTGCATGGCCGCTAGCGCCGCCCCACGAATGATCGGGATCTCGTCGCCGGGAAAATCGTACTTCGAAAGCAGCTCGCGCATCTCGAGCTCGACCAGGTCCAACAGCTCCGGATCGTCGACGGTGTCGACCTTGTTCAGAAACACCACGATCGAGGGCACCCCCACCTGACGCGCCAACAAAATGTGCTCGCGCGTCTGCGGCATCGGCCCGTCGGCGGCGCTCACCACCAAGATCGCCCCGTCCATCTGCGCCGCGCCCGTGATCATGTTCTTGACGTAGTCGGCATGACCCGGGCAGTCGACGTGCGCGTAGTGGCGCGCCTCGGTCTCGTACTCGACGTGGCTCACGGCAATCGTCAAAATCTTCATCGGGTCGCGACGCCCGTGCGCCTCGCTCGCCTTGGCCACCTCGTCGTAGGTCATCACGGTGGCCAGCCCCTTGGCGGCCTGCACCATGGTGATGGCTGCCGTCAACGTGGTCTTGCCGTGGTCGACGTGACCGATCGTGCCGACGTTGACGTGCGGCTTGGTGCGATCAAACTTCTCCTTCGCCATGACGCGGTCAAAACCTCCTCAGCTCAATATGCTCTCGTCGCTCCGTGCCGTTCATCGGGTCTCTATTGCTAGCCGAGAATCCGCTGTTGGATCTCGGGCGGGACAATGTCGAAACGCGTCGGTTCCATCGTATACGTGGCGCGGCCCTTGGTGAGCGAGCGGATCGCCGTCGAGTAGCCGAACAGCTCCGCGAGCGGCGCCTCGGCGTGAACAACGTGGGTATTCTGCCGCCGGTCGATGCTGCGCACCTTGGCCCGACGCGCCTGGAGATCGGCGAGGATGTCGCCAACGTGCTCCTCGGGCGTGGTCACGTCGAGGCGCATCACGGGCTCGAGCAACACGGGATCGGCGTGCCGGACGGCGTCCCAGAACGCGTAGCCGGCGGCGATCTCGTAGGCGAGCTCGGTCGAGTCGACCTCGTGGCTTGAGCCGCCGACGAGCCGCACGCGAATATCGACGACACTGGTGGCGCCGAGCGCGCCGGCCATCAGGCTGTCGCGCACGCCCTTCTCGATCGCCCGGATGAACTGCTTGGGAATCTCGCCACCCGAGACCGCGTTCTCGAACTCGAAGCCGCCGCCACGCTTGAGCGGCTCGACCTCGAGCTTGACGTGGCCGTACTGCCCCCTACCGCCGGTCTGCTTGATGAGCTTGCCCTCGCCGCGTTGGGGCCGAGTCACCGTCTCATGGTAGGCCACCTGCGGCCGGCCCACGTTGGCCTGCACTTTGAACTCGCGCAGCATCCGGTCCTTGAGCACCTCAAGGTGCAGCTCGCCCATGCCGGAGATGATGAGCTGGCCCGTCTCTTTGTCGACGTGCGTGATAAACGTCGGATCCTCGTCGCGCAGGCGCTTGAGCGCCTGGCCCAGCTTGTCGCGCTCGGCTTTCGTCTTTGGCTCGATGGCGACCGAGATCACCGGCTCGGGGAAGGAGATCGGCTCGAGCCGCATAGGGTGCTTCTGGTCGCAGAGCGTGTCGCCGGTGTGGGAGGCGCGCAGCCCGACGATGGCGGCGATGTCGCCCGCGGTCAGCTCGTCGCGTTCCTCGCTGCTGTTGGCGTGCATGCGCAGGATGCGCATGAGGCGCTCGCGCTTGCCCGTGTTGGCGTTGTAGACCGTCTTGCCCTTGGCGACACGGCCCGAGTAGACGCGCACGTACGCGAGCCGGCCGACGTAGCTGTCGCTCCGCACCTTGAAGACGAGCGCCGTGAACGGCTGCTCGGGATCGGGGCGGCGATGCTCCTCCTTGGCGCTGGTGGGGTGCTCGCCGAACACGGGCGGCACGTCGAGCGGCGACGGCAGGTAGGCGGTCACGGCATCGAGCAGCGGCTGGACGGCCTTGTTCTTGAGCGCCGAGCCGCACAGCACCGGGAAGAGCTTCGTGGCGACGGTCAGCCGGCGCACGGCGGCCCGCACGTCGTCGGCGCTGAACGAGTGGGCCAGGAACTGCTCGAGGAACTGCTCGTCGTGCTCGGCCAGGTGCTCGAGCAGCCACGCGCGGTGATGCTCGGCCTCTTCGACGAGCTCGGGGGGCACCTCGATCGTCTCGTAGTGCTCGCCCTGGTCCTCGTCGTGCCAGACCATGCCCTTCATCTCGATCAGGTCGACGACGCCTCGGAACGTCTCCTCGGCGCCGATCGGGACTTGGATCGCCACCGCTTCGGCGCCGAGCGTGGTGCGGAGCTGCTCGATCGCGCCCTCGAAGTTGGCGCCGACGCGGTCCATCTTGTTGACGAAAACGATGCGCGGCACGCGGTAGCGGTCGGCCTGGCGCCAGACCGTCTCGGACTGCGGCTCGACGCCGCCGACGGCGCACAGCACTGTGACCGCTCCGTCGAGCACGCGAAGCGACCGCTCGACCTCGGCGGTGAAATCGACGTGGCCGGGTGTGTCGATGATGTTGATCTGATGATCGTGCCAGTAGCACGTCGTGGCGGCAGAGGTAATCGTAATGCCGCGCTCCTTCTCCTGGGGCATCCAGTCCATCGCCGAGGTCCCCTCGTCTACCTCGCCAAGCCGGTACAGCTTGCCGGTGTAGAACAGGATCCGCTCGGTGGTGGTGGTCTTGCCTGCGTCAATATGGGCGGCAATCCCGATATTGCGCAGCTTGTCTAAAGCCACCTCCGACGGCACCTTGATTGCTCCTCTACTCGTCTGCGCCATCTCGACTCATCATGCGTGCCACGTAGCATTCCTGTCTGCGTGCGATGCGGGTCCCCAGCCACAGCCGCCGCGCCACCGCTGCCGTCCGACTGCCGCCGCAGTCGGCGTCCGACCCCACGGGCGGTCGGCGACTACCAGCGGTAGTGGGCAAAGGCCTTGTTCGCATCGGCCATCTTGTGGGTGTCCTCGCGCCGTTTCACCGCGGCGCCCTGGCCGTTGTAGGCGTCGATCAGCTCGCCGGCGAGCGCCTGCGCCATCGGCATCCCTTTGCGGCCGCGGGCGAACTCGATGATCCAACGGATCGCCAGCGCCTCCTGCCGATGGTGGGCCACCTCGACGGGCACCTGGTAGGTGGCGCCGCCGATGCGGCGCGACTTGACCTCGAGCACCGGCTTGACGTTGCCGATCGCCTTCTGCAGCACGACGACCTGGTCCGTCTCGCCCACCTTGCTCGCGGCGGCGTCGAGCGCCTTGTAGAAAAGCCGCTCGGCCGTGCTCTTCTTGCCCTCGTACATCACCTTGTTGATGAACCGCTGGACCTGCTCGCTGCCGAAGCGGCTGTCCGGGGCGATCTCGCGTCTGAGGCCGACTCGCTTGCGTCTCGGCATGATCGTGCTCCTACTGCTTCGGCCGTTTGGCGCCGTACTTCGAGCGCCCGCGCCGCCGCCCGTCGACGCCCAAGGAATCGAGGGTGCCGCGCACGATGTGGTAGCGCACCCCCGGCAGATCCTTGACGCGCCCGCCGCGCACGAGGACCATCGAGTGCTCCTGCAGGTTGTGCCCCTCGCCGGGGATGTAGGCGTTGACCTCGATGCCGTTGGACAACCTGACGCGCGCCACCTTGCGCAGCGCCGAGTTGGGCTTCCTCGGCGTCTGGGTCTTGACCAACAGGCAGACGCCGCGGCGCTGTGGACAGCGCTGGAGCGCCGGCGCCTTGGTCTTATGACGCTTCGTCTTGCGGCCCTTGCGAACCAACTGGTTAATCGTCGGCATTCGGCTCGTATCCTCTCGTTGTCGCTCGTGTCTCAGTGACCCAACGCGCGCGCTACTCGGAGACCTGCCCCATCACCTTAACGGCCTCGGCCGGCTCGGGCTCCTCATCGCCGACCGGCCCGAGCGCGGCGGCCACGAGCTCGGCCTCGGAGATCAGCCGCTTGAGCTTGAGGCCCCGGTTGAGATTGAACCCGGTGCCGCCGGGGATGACATGCCCCATGATGACGTTTTCCTTGAAGCCGCGCAGCATGTCGGTGCGGCCCGAGGCGGCCGCCGCGGTGAGCACGCGGGTGGTATCCTGGAACGAGGCGGCCGAGATGAAGCTCTCGGTGCCGAGCGACGCCTTCGTGATCCCCAAGAAGAGCGGCTCGGCCTCGGCGGGCCGTTTGCCGGCCTGGCCCATCTCGGCGTTCACGTCGGCGAACGTGCCCTTGTCGATCTGCTCGCCGTAGAGAAAGTCGGTATCGCCCGGGTCCTTGATGCTGACCTTGCGCAGCATCTGGCGGATGATGATCTCGATATGCTTGTCGTGGATCTCAACGCCCTGGAGCCGGTAGACCTCCTGCACCTCGCGCACCAGGTACTCCTGCAGATCGCGCGGCCCGCACACCTCGAGGATCTCCTGCGGCACGATGGGCCCTTCCGTGAGCTTCTGGCCTTTCTTGACGGGGTCGCCGCGCGCGACGGTCAGGTGCTTACTCAACGGGATGAAGTGCTCCTCGGCCATGCCCGTCTTCTCGTCGCTGACGACGATGCGCAGCTTGCCCTTCTGGGTCTCGTGGAACTCGACGACGCCGTTGATCTTGGCGATCTCGGCGGCGTCCTTGGGCCGACGCGCCTCGAACAGCTCAGCCACGCGCGGCAAGCCGCCCACGATGTCCTTGACCTTGCTGATCTTGCGCGGCGTCTTGGCGAGCAACTCGCCCGCCTTGATGCGTTGGCCCGACTTGACCACCATGTGGGCCCCGGCCGGGATCGAGTAGTAGCCGAGCGCTTCGCCGCCGCGCTTCTCGCGGATGATGATCCGCGGGTGCAGCTCCTCCTTGTGCTCGGTGATAACCACGTGGCTGATCTTGGCGCCGCCGCTCTCGGTGGTCTCGCGCCGCATCGTGACGCCTTCGATGATGTCGTGGAAGTCGACCGTGCCGGTCTGCTCGGCGTGGATCGGCACGTTGTACGGGTCCCACGTGGCGACGATCTGGCCCTTCTTGACCGTCGTCTGGTGAGCGGCCGCGAGCACGGCGCCCACCTCGAGCGTATACGTCTCGAGCTCGCGTCCCTGCGCGTCGTCGACGGTCAGGAACGAGTTCTTGTTGAGCACGACCACCGCGCCGTCCGGATTCTCGACGCTCCGCACGTTGTGGTGGCGCAGGATGCCGTCGTTGCGGACGGCAATCTGCGGATGGCGGAACGCGCCGCCGGCGATCCCGCCGTAGTGGAAGGTGCGCATCGTGAGCTGCGTGCCCGGCTCGCCGATCGACTGCGCCGCGATGATGCCGACCGACTCGCCGAGCGCCACCATCTTGCCGGTGGCGAAGTTGCGGCCATAGCACATCGCGCACACGCCGCGGCGCGTCTCGCACGTCAGCACGCTGCGCACCTTCACGGTGCGCGTGTCGCATTCGCGAATGCGCTCGACCGCCGCCTCGTCGATCTTGGTGTTCGCCTCGACGATCGGTTTGCCGGTCCCCGGGTTCAGGATGTCCTCGGCAGCCACGCGTCCGATGAGCCGCTCGTGGAACGGCACGATCTCCTCGCCCTCTTCCTCGGTGCGCCGCAGCGTGATGCTGTTGAGCGTGCCGCAGTCGTGCTCGGTGATGATCACGTCCTGGGCGACGTCGACGAGCCGGCGCGTCAGGTATCCCGAGTCGGCTGTCTTGAGCGCGGTGTCGGCGAGGCCCTTGCGCGCCCCGTGCGTCGAGATGAAGTACTCGAGCACGCTGAGCCCCTCGCGGAAGTTGGCCGTGATGGGCGACTCGATGATCTCGCCCGAGGGCTTGGCCATCAGGCCGCGCATGCCGGCGATCTGCCGGATCTGCTGGCGCGAGCCGCGGGCGCCGCTGTCGACCATGGCGAAGACCGGATTGAGCTTGCCCGTGCCACGGTTGAACTTGAGGCTGCGGAACATCACTTCCGAGATCGTGTCGGTCGCGTGCGTCCAGATGTCGATGATCTTGTTGTAGCGCTCGCCGTGGGTGATCCGGTTGAGGCGATAGTCCTTCTCAACCACGTCGACCTGCTTGCGCGCCTTGGCAATGAGGTCGCGCTTCTCGTCGGGAATGATCAGGTCGTCAATGCCGATCGAGAACCCTGCCTGCGTCGCGTACTCGAAGCCGAGCATCTTGAGCGCGTCGAGGATCTCGACCGTCTTCTCGAGCCCGACCTTGCGGTAGAACTCCAGGACGAGGCTGCTCAGGTCCTTCTTCTTGAGCTCGCGGTTGACGAAGCTGACGCCCGCGGGCAATGCGTCGTTGAAGATGACGCGCCCGGCCGTCGTCTCGAGGCGCTCGCCGCCGATGCGCACGGCGATCGGCTCGTGAATCCCGATAATCCCGTCGCCATAGGACCGCAGCGCCTCGTCCGGATCGGCGAAGGCGCGCGGGGGCGTGTCGGTCCGCGCCACCTCTCTGGTCAAGTAGTAGATGCCGAGCGCGCAATCCTGCGTCGGCGTGGCAAGCGGTTTGCCGTTGGCGGGCGAGAGGATGTTGTTCGGCGCCAGCATCAGCACGCGCGCCTCCATCTGCGCCTCGGCCGAGAGCGGCACGTGCACGGCCATCTGGTCGCCGTCGAAGTCGGCGTTGAACGCCGTGCAGACGAACGGGTGGATGCGGATCGCGCGGCCCTCGATCAGCACCGGTTCGAACGCCTGGATGCCGAGCCGGTGCAGCGTCGGCGCGCGATTGAGCATGATCGGGTGGCCTTTGGTCACCTCCTCGAGAATGTCCCACACCTCGGGCGCCTCGCGCTCGATCATCTTCTTGGCGCTGCGGATCGTATAGACCAGCTCCTTCTCCTTGAGGCGCTTGATGATGAACGGCTCGAACAGCTCAAGCGCCATCTTCTTGGGCAGCCCGCACTGGTGCAGCTTGAGCTCCGGCCCGACGACGATGACCGACCGGCCCGAGTAGTCGACGCGCTTGCCCAACAGGTTCTGGCGGAAGCGGCCCTGCTTGCCCTTGAGCGAGTCGGCGAGCGACTTGAGCGGCCGGTTGCCCGCGCCCATCACGGGGCGGCCGTGCCGCCCGTTGTCGAAGAGCGCGTCGACCGCTTCCTGGAGCATGCGCTTCTCGTTGCGCACGATCACCTCGGGCGTCTTGAGCTCGAGGATGTTCTTGAGCCGGTTGTTGCGGTTGATCACCCGGCGGTACAGGTCGTTGAGGTCGCTCGTGGCGAACCGCCCGCCGTCGAGCGGCACGAGCGGCCTCAGGTCCGGCGGGATCACCGGCACGTAGTCGAGCACCATCCACGACGGCTTGTTGCCGCTGCTGCGAAAGCTCTCGATGATCTTGAGCCGCTTCGAGAACTTCATCTTCGCCTGCTTCGACTTGGTCTTGGCCGCCTTCTGGCGCAGCTCCTCGCAGGTGACCTCGAGGTCCTCGAGCACCAACAGGTCCTTGATCGCCTCGGCGCCCATCTTGGCGATGAACGCCTCGGCGCCGTGTTCCTCGACCTTCTCGCGGTACTCGGCCTCGCTCAGCAGCTGCTTCTTGTCGAGGTCGGTCTCGCCCGGGTCGATGACCACGTAGTCCTCATAGTAGATCATCCGCTCGAGCGTGCGCGTCGACATGCCGAGCAGGTTGCCGATGCGCGACGGCATCGTCTTGAAAAACCAGATGTGGGTGACCGGCACGGCGAGCTCGATGTGGCCCATCCGCTCGCGGCGCACCTTCGACTGGGTCACCTCGACGCCGCAGCGGTCGCACACGATCCCCTTGTATTTGATCCGCTTGTACTTGCCGCAGTTGCACTCCCAGTCCTTGGTCGGCCCGAAGATCCGTTCGCAGAACAGCCCCCCGCTCTCGGGCTTGAACGTGCGGTAGTTGATCGTCTCCGGGTTCTTGACCTCGCCGCGGCTCCACGAGCGGATCACTTCGGGCGAGGCGATGCGGATCGTCACCTTGTCGAAGATGTTTCTCGGAACAGCACTGCCGAAGATCTGCTCTGCCACCGCTTTATCTCCTTTCCCTCGGGCTCGCGGCGCCTCAGGGTGCGCGTCAGACTCAGGCCCGCTCGGCCCGAATGTCCAGGCACAGCGCTTGCATCTCTTTGATCAGCACGTTGAAACTCTCGGGCGTGCCCGGGTCGAGCACGTGCTCGCCCTTGACGATCGACTCGTAGATGCGCGTCCGCCCGGCCACGTCGTCGCTCTTGACCGTCAGCAGCTCCTGCAGGCAGTAGGCGGCGCCGTACGCCTCGAGCGCCCAGACCTCCATCTCGCCGAAGCGCTGCCCGCCCATCTGCGCCTTGCCGCCGAGCGGCTGCTGGGTTACCAGCGAATAGGGGCCGATGGCGCGGGCGTGAATCTTGTCGGCCACCAGGTGGCTCAGCTTCATCATGTAGATGTAGCCGACGACCACGTCCTGCGCGAACGCCTCGCCCCTGCGCCCGTCGTAGAGCGTGAGCTTGCCGTGCTCGGGCAGCTTCGCCTTCTTGAGGAGCTTGCGGATCTCGTTCTCCTTGATTCCGTCGAACACCGGCGTCGCCACGTAGAGGCCCAGCTCCTGCGCCGCCCACCCCAGGTGCGTCTCGAGCACCTGGCCGACGTTCATGCGCGAGGGCACGCCGAGCGGGTTGAGCACGATGTCGACCGACGTGCCATCGGGCAGAAACGGCATGTTCTCTTCGGGCATGATCTTGGCGATCACGCCTTTGTTGCCGTGGCGGCCCGCCATCTTGTCGCCGACCTGCAGCTTGCGCTTGCTCGCGACGTAGACCTTGACCTGCTTGATCACACCGGGGTCGAGCTCGTCGCCGCGCTTGACCTTCTCGATCTCGCGGCTCTGGCGCATCTCAAGCTCCTCGACCTCCTGCCGGTGCTCCATGAACATCTCTTTGATCTCGGCGGTGATCTCGGTGTCCGGCATGAAGTAGCTCTCGAGGTCTTTCTCGCTCATCGTCTGGAGCATCGGCCGGGTGATCTTCTTGCCGGGCGGGATGACGACCTCGCCGGTCTGCACGTCGATGATCTGCACGTCGAGCTTCTCGCCCAGCAGCAGGCCCACGAGCTGCTCGATGAAGGCCTTGTTGAGCTTGGCGAGCCGCTCGCGGTACTCGGTCTCGATCTCGTCGATCTGCTCCTTCTCTTGGAGCTTCTCCTCCTCGGTCGCCTCGAAGCTGTCCTTGCGCGAGAACACGCGCACGTCGAGCACGATGCCCTCCGTGCCGCTGGGCACCGTGAGCGAGGCGTCGCGCACGTCGGCGGCCTTCTCGCCGAAGATCGCCCGCAGCAGGCGCTCCTCGGGCGTGAGCTCGGTCTCGCTCTTCGGGGTGATCTTGCCGGCGAGAATGTCGCCGGGCCGCACCTCGGCGCCGACGCGCACGATGCCGTCCTCGTCGAGATTGCGCAGCGCCTCCTCGCCCACGTTCGGGATGTCGCGCGTGATCTCCTCCCGCCCGAGCTTCGTGTCGCGCGCGCCGATCTCGAACTCCTCGATGTGCATCGACGTGTACAGGTCGTCGCGGACGATGCGCTCGCTCACGAGGATCGCGTCCTCGAAGTTGTAGCCGCCCCACGGCATGAACGCCACGAGCACGTTGCGGCCGAGCGCGAGCTCGCCGCGGTGGGTGCTCGGCCCGTCGGCAAGCACGTCGCCCGCCTTGACCCGGTCGCCGACCGAGACGATCGGGCGCTGGTTGACGCACGTGCCCGCGTTCGATCGCATGTACTTGCGGAGCTTGAACTCGCGCTCGCGCGTATCGCCGCGGCGCGACGGCTTGAGCCGGATGGTGTCGCCATCGACGTAGGTGATCTGCCCATTGGCGGGCGCCTGGATCATCACGCCCGAGTCGAGCGACGCGCGCCGCTCGAGCCCGGTGCCGACGAACGCCGGCTCGGTCGTGAGCAGGGGCACCGCCTGACGCTGCATGTTCGAGCCCATGAGCGCACGGTTCGCGTCGTCGTGCTCGAGGAACGGGATCAGCCCGGACACGACGCTCACGAGCTGGCGCGGCGACACGTCAACGAAGTCCACCTCATCCGCCGTCACGTAGACGAACTCGCCGTGATGCCGAGCCGAGACCTGCTTCCCCTTCGCCGTGATGCGCCGGTGGCGGTCAACCTCGACGTTCGCCTGCGCGATCACGTAGCGCTCCTCCTGGTCGGCGGCCAGGTAGACCAGCTCGTCGGTGACCTTGCTGTCCTTGACCCGCAGATACGGCGTGACGATGAAGCCGTATTCGTTGACCTTGGCGTAGGTCGACAGCGACGAGATGAGCCCGATGTTCGGCCCCTCGGGCGTCTCGATCGGGCAGATGCGCCCGTAGTGGCTCGGGTGGACGTCGCGCACCTCGAACCCGGCGCGTTCGCGGCTCAGCCCACCCGGGCCGAGCGCGCTCAAGCGCCGCTTGTGCGTCAGCTCGGCCACCGGGTTTGTCTGGTCCATGAATTGCGAAAGCTGGCTCCGGCCGAAGAAGTCGCGGATCACCCCGCTGAGTCCCTTCGGATTGACCAGCTTATGCGGCGCGACCGCCTCGGCCTGCATGTCGAACAGGTTCATCCGCTCTTTGGTGATCTTCTCCATGCGCGCGAGCCCGATGCGGCACTGGTTCTCGAGCAGCTCGCCGACCGAGCGCACGCGGCGATTGCCCAGGTGGTCGATGTCGTCGATCTCATGCCCCGGCTCGCTCAGGTGGAGGCCGATCACGTACTTGAGGGCGTAGACGATATCTTCCTTGTGAAGCGTCAGCGCCTCCTCGTCGCCCTCGGGCGGCGGCGCGCCGTCGTTGAGGCCGAGCTTCTGGTTGATCTTGTAGCGGCCGACACGACCCAGGTTGTAGCGCTTCGGGTCGAAGAAGAGCCGCTTGACCATCGCGCGCGCGTTCGGGATCGTCGTCGGATCGCCGGGCCGCAGCTTCTTGTAGATGTCCTTGAGGGCCGACTCGTAGCTGTCGGTCGGGTCCTTCTCGATCATCTTGATGAGCGGATGGTCCTCGGAGGCCCCCTTGCAGACGGCGAACTCGTTGATGCCGCCCGCCTTGAGCCGCGTCAGCAGGTTCTTGTCGACGCGGTCGCCGGCCTTGCCGTAGACGATCCCGTCCTCGACGCCGACGATGTTGCGCGCCAGGAACTGATCGAGCAGCCGCTCCTCCTTGGTCGCGAGGGTGACCTCTTTCGGCTCGAAGAACAGCTCGAGCAACTCCTCGTTCGTGCCGTACCCGAGCGCCTTGATGAACGCGGTGGCCAGGATCTTGCGCCGCCGACGGCGCCGATCGATGTAGACGTGCACCAGGTGGTTCGTGTCGAACTCCGCCTCGATCCACGAGCCCCGGTACGGGATGACGCGGAACGAGTAGATCGTGTCGCCCTTCGGGTGCTGCTTCGTCTCGAAGCAGATGCCCGGCGAGCGATGGAGCTGGCTGACCACGACCCGCTCGGCCCCGTTGATAATGAACGTGCCCTGCTCGGTCATGATCGGGATCGTGCCCATGTAGACCATCTCTTCGCGCACGACCTCGTTCTGGATCAGCCGGAACGTCACCTTGAGCGAGACCGAGAACGTCAACCCCCGTCGCTGACACTCGATCGGGTCGTACTTGGGCACGCCGAGCGAGAAGTTGACGAACTCGAGGATGCAGTTGCCGTCGTAGCTCGCGATCGGGAAGATCTCGTTGAAGACCGCCTGCAAGCCCTGATTGCGCCGCTCGTTCGGCGGCACGCCCGCCTGCAGGAAATCGTCGTAGCTCTGACGCTGCAGCTCGATCAGGTCCGGCAGCTCAACGAGCTCCTCGCGTTTGCCGAAGCTCAAGCGCTCAATCGTCTTCACGTCCGATCATCTCCCCAATGGTGGGCCGCCTGGAGGCGGCTTCGTGGCCGCTCGGCAGCGGCTTCGTGGGCCGCTCGGCAGCGGCTTGGCGGCTGCCCGGCAGCGGCGCCGTGCATGACAACGCGCCGCGCGCGCTCACTTCACCTCGACGGTGGCGCCCACCTCTTCGAGTTTCGACTTGATGGTCTCGGACTCTTCCTTGGAGACCTTCTCTTTGACCGGGCCGGGGGCGCCGTCCACGACGGCTTTGGCCTCCTTGAGCCCGAGGCCTGTCACCTCGCGCACGACCTTGATCACCTGGATCTTCTTGTCGCCCATGGCGGCCAGGATTACGTCGAACTCCGTCTGCTCCTCCTCGGCCGCTGCCTCACCGCCGGCCGCGCCAAACATCGCGCCCGGCATCATGGCCACTGCCGGCGGCGCCGCGCTCACGCCCCATTTTTCCTCGAGGCGCTTGACGAAGTCGGACAGCTCCAACACGGTCATCGAGTCGACCAGTTCTTCGGCCTGTGTAAGCTTGTCCACCGCTTCTCCCTCGCTTTCCTGTTCGGTTGATCGCCAACGATTGTCGATACAACAGCCGGGCGTGACCGCGTGCTACTCGCTCGCGCTCGCCTCGGCCGGTGGTTCGCTCTGCTGCTCGGGCGCGGGCGAGTCGGCCTCGCCCGCGGGCACCCCGCCCTGCGTGTCGACGTAGGCGTTGATCACGTACAGCAGGCTCCGCAAGCGGCCCGCCAGCACCAAGACCAGCCCGCGCAGGCACGTCTGCAGCGTGCCGAGCACCTGGGCCTGCATCACCGGCTTGGGCGGCAGCATCGAGAGCACGCGCAGCTCGGCGCCCGTGCACGGCCGCTGGTTGATGAACCCGCCAAGCACGCCGACCGTTTCCTTCTCCTTGTGGAAGTCCACGAGCGCCTTGAGCACGGGGATGGACGCATCCTCGTCGGTGAACGCGACCCCGACCTGGCCGGCGAAGCCCGGCAGCTCACCCTCGAGCCCGGCGGCTTTGGCCGCCTGCGCGAACAGCCGGTTCTTGACAACCAGGTAGCGCCCATTCCGCTCGTGAATCACCTGGCGCAGGAAGCGCATCCGCTCGGCGCTCGTGCCCGCGTAGCCGGTGAAGATCACGGCCGAGGCGTCCTCGATCGTGGTCTTCAGCTCCTCGATAACGAACTGCTTCTCAGCTCTCACGCCGGTCTCGTCGTCCTTCCGTGCGTGTCGTGTTCGCCGCTGCTGCCGGCGCCGCGCGCCTACTCGCCGAGCGCGGCCACTTCCTTCAGGTCGAGCCGGATGCCCGGCCCCATCGTTGAGCTCAGAACCGCGTTCTTGAGGTATTCGCCGCGCGCGGCCGACGGCTTCACCTTGAGCACGGCGGTAAATGCCGCCACGCCGTTTTCCTTGAGCTTCGCAGCGTCGAACGACGCCTTCCCGATCGGCATGTGCAGGTTGGCGTTCTTGTCGATCTTGAACTTGATCTTGCCCGCCTTGACCTCGCGCACCGCCTGCCCTACCTCGGGTGTCACCGTCCCGGTCTTCGGGCTCGGCATCAGCCCACGCGGGCCGAGCAGCTTGCCGAGCTTGCCAAGCTCGCGCATCGTGTCGGGCGCGGCAACCACCACGTCGAATTCGAGCCAGCCGCCCCGGATCTTCTCGATCAACTCGGTAAACCCCACGTGGTCGGCCCCGGCCTCCTCGGCCTCGCGCGCCTGGTCGCCCTGGCAGATGGCGACCACGCGCACCGCCTTGCCCGTGCCGTGCGGCAGCGCCACGGTGCCGCGCACCATCTGGTCCGACTTGCGCGCATCGACGCCGAGCTGCATCGTCACCTCGACCGTCTCGTCGAACTTCGGCTTCGGCAGCTTCTGGAGCAAGGCGACCGCCTCGTCGATCGAGTACGCCTTGGACCGATCGACCTGCTGCGCCGCGGTCCTGTAGCGGCGGCTTGCCTTCATACCGTCACCTCGATGCCCATGCTGCGCGCGGTGCCCTCGACGATCCGGCACGCCGCGTCGAGGTCGCGTGCGTTCAGGTCCTCCATCTTCTCCTTGGCGATCACCTCGACCTGCGCGCGCGTCACCGTGCCCACCTTCATCTTGTTCGGCTCGCCGCTACCCTTGGCGATCACGGCCGCCTTCTTGAGCAGAATGGCCGCCGGCGGCGACTTGAGCACGAAGCTGATCGTCTTATCGTGATAGACCGTGATGACCACCGGGATGATCAGCCCGCCCGGCATCTCCTTGGTCTTCGCATTGAACTGCTTGCAAAAATCCATGATGTTGAGCCCGTGCTGGCCGAGCGCCGGGCCAACCGGCGGGGCGGGGCTGGCCTGCCCGGCCGGGATCTGCAGCTTGATCAAGCCGACTGCCTTCTTCGCCATGGCTTCCTCATACCCTCGGTGCCGCGTGCAAGCTCAAAAAACGCACGAGCGACCGGCGTCCGTGCGTTGAGGTGTCGAATCATGTTCTCTCGACCTGCCAATACTCGAGTTCGAGCGGCGTCGAGCGGCCGAAGATCGACACCATCACCTTGAGCTTGCCCTTGTCGGGGTTGCTCTCGTCAATCACGCCGTTGAAGTTGACAAACGGCCCCTCGGTGACCTTGACCGTCTCGCCCACCTCGAACATCACCTTCGGTTTGACCTTCTCTTTTTTGGCCTCGATCTGGGCGAGGATGTCGGCGATCTCGTCCTCCTTGAGCGGGATCGGCTCCTGGTCACCAAGGAAGCCGAGCACGCCGTTGGTCTGCCGCACGAAGTGGTAGGTCCGCTCGTTCAGGTCCATCTCGACCAGGATGTAGCCCGGAAAGAACAGCCGGCTCGTGATCGTGCGCTTGCCGCCCTTGACCTCCGAGACGTTCTCGGTCGGGATGAGCACCCGCTTGACGTAGGCGCCGAGCTCCTCGACGGGGATGCGCGCCTCGATGTTGGACTTCACCTTACGCTCCTGCCCACTCATCGCTTTGACCACGTACCACTGTAGCGCCATCGGGGCCACCACCCTCAGAAGATCAACCGGATGAGCTTGTCGAACACGAAATCAATGAACACGACGAACAGCGTCATCAACACGGTCGAGAAGATCACCACACCCGTTGCGTTCCATAGCTCGGCCTTCGACGGCCACGAGACCTTCTTGAGCTCGGCACGCACGTCGGCAAGGAACGCGTTGATCCGCACAAACCAGTTGCCCCGGATCGCCAAGACCAACAGCACAACGATGGCGACGATCAGCAGGCCCCACCAGAACATGGCGCTCGCCGCCACAAGCGGCATCACACGCATCGCACCGTCTCCCGGCCGACACCTCGGTTGTCCCGCCTCGTATGCACGCTGGCTACGATCGCTCCTCTCTCCCCGCCAAGAGTGGCAGGCCAGGAGGGATTCGAACCCCCAACCATCGGATTTGGAGTCCGCTGCTCTACCAGTTAGAGCTACTGGCCTGCCGAATGAGATCCATCGCCGACCGGCGGACTTGTCACGGCAAATCCGCGACTACTTCGTCTCACGATGGAGCGTATGCTTCCTGTCGAAGCGGCAGTACTTCTTCAGCTCGAGCCGCCCCGATCCCTTCTTCTTGTTCTTGCGCGTCGTGTACGTACGCCGGTGACACTCGGTACAGGCAAGCGTGATGATCTCGCGCGGCATGGCTACTCGATGATCTCCACGATCGTGCCGGCGCCCACGGTGCTGCCGCCCTCGCGAATGGCGAACCGAAGCCCCTTCTCCATCGCAATCGGGCTAATCAGCTCGATGGTCGGGGTCACCCGGTCGCCC
>Ga0307430_1000783_pt1 | contig 25779 bp, 25 predicted proteins | sample SalMarWE160130MG_FD_202159 | JGI IMG/M metagenome (GOLD analysis project Ga0307430, IMG submission 202159) | Salt marsh sediment microbial communities from the Plum Island Ecosystem LTER, Massachusetts, United States - WE1603-130 | ecosystem: Environmental > Aquatic > Marine > Intertidal zone >...
AGCCCGCCTGGGTCATGCGGCGTAAATCTGCAGTGTACAAATCACTGCCTTCTATCGCTGCTGCGAAAATACTGGGATTGGTGGTCACACCTCGGATTTGATCTTCTGCCACCAATCGCGCAAGTTCTCCCGATTCGAGTAAGTCGCGTTGTATGGTATCCAGCCATAAGGATTGGCCGAGTTCATGCAGTTTACGAATCGATTCCATGCTACCTATTTAATCTCCTATGAATTCTATACTAACGCCTGTTTGGCCTCTTCAACGATGCACTCAACCGTAATCCCGAAATGCTGGTAGAGCTGTTTATACGGCGCAGAGGCGCCAAAACCGTCCATACCAACGAAACGGCCCTTCGCACCAATCCAGCGTTCCCAACCCTGGGCAATTCCGGCCTCAACGGCAACGCGTGCGGGTATACTCTCAGGAAGCACCTCGGAACGATAGGCCTCCGTTTGTTCGGCGAATAATCGCCAGCAGGGGAAGGAAACCAACCGCACCGGGATTCCTTCTGCAGCCAGCTTTTCTCCAGCATTCAGGATCAAGTCAACTTCCGATCCCGATGCCATCAGGATCAACTGCGGCTCCCCCTCACCCAGATCGGCGAGCACGTATGCGCCTTTGCGCAGTCCCTGGGCAGAAGCAAAACGATCACGGTCGAGCGTCGGCACAGCCTGGCGGCTGAGGATCAACGCCGTAGGTCCGTGCGCCCGCTCCAATGCCACCAACCACGCCGCAGCGACCTCGTTGGCGTCCCCCGGTCGGATAACGGCCAGGTTGGGGATGCTGCGCAGCGCGGCGAGATGTTCGACCGGTTGATGGGTCGGACCATCCTCGCCAAGTCCGATCGAATCGTGGCTGAACACGTAGATCACACGTTTTTCCATCATCGCTGCCAGACGAATCGTCGGGCGCATGTAATCCGAGAAGACGAGGAAAGTGCCTCCGAAAGGTATCAATCCGCCGTACACTGCCATGCCGTTCATGATCGAACCCATGCCGTGCTCACGCACGCCGAAGTAGAGGTAGCGGCCGGATCGATCGCTGGCGGAAAAAGCTGACTCACCCTCGAGCTTGGTTTTGTTCGATCCCGTGAGGTCCGCAGACCCACCGATCATTTCCGGAACCAGAGAAGCCAATGCGTTCAACACCTTCCCCGAGCTGGCACGTGTGGCCAGGCCCTTGTCGTCGGCAGGAAATACGGTTACGCTTTCGGCCAATCCATCCGGAAGATCATTCGCCAGGCTGCGTTCGAGTGATTCCGCCAGATCGGGATATTCTTTTTTATAGCTGGCAAATCCCTTCTTCCAGGATTCATATTCCGCTACGCCGCGCTGGCTTGCTTCCCGGCAGTGTGCGATGACCTCTTCGGGGATCAAGAAACTTGGTTCTTCCGGCCAACCCAATTTCTTTTTTGCGCCCGCGAGTTCCTCCTCGCCGGGAGGCGCCCCATGCGCAGCCGATGTATCCTGTTTGGTTGGCAGTCCGAAGCCGATATGTGTAGGGCAGACGATCAACGACGGTTGCGGGTCTTCTTTGGCCTGCGAGATCGCCTTATCGACGGCGTCGACGTCGTTGCCATCCTCGATCTTGATTACGTTCCATCCGTAGGCGGCGAAACGCTTCGCGGTGTCATCGCTGAAGCTCAATTCCGTGCCCCCATCGATGCTGATTCCATTGTCGTCATAGAGATAGATGAGTCGTCCTAACTGCAAGTGTCCCGCCAGAGAAGCCGCCTCCGCCGTCACACCTTCCATTAAGTCTCCATCTGAAACGATGGCGTAGATGTGGTGATCATAAAGCGGATACCCTTTACGGTTGAATCTCGCAGCCTGATACTCAGCGGCGATGGCCATGCCGACACCGTTGGCAAAACCCTGTCCCAGCGGGCCTGTGGTCGTTTCAACGCCGGGCGTGATTCCATACTCCGGGTGCCCTGGCGTTTTACTCTCAAATTGTCGGAAATTTTTTATTTCGTCCAGTGAAAGATCGTAGCCATACAGATGCAAGAGTGTGTAGAGCAGCATGGAGCCGTGGCCGGCAGAGAGTACGAAACGATCCCTATTTACCCAATGGGGATCCTCAGGATTGAAGCGAAGATGCCGCTGCCACAGCGCATAAGCCATCGCCGCGGCGCCCATGGGTAATCCCGGATGCCCGGAATTGGCTTTCTGTACGCCGTCTGCGGAAAGAAAGCGGATCGTGTTGATGGTTTGCGTGGTTATATCGTTTTTGGACATGACAACTCTCGCTTTTTATCCCTGCGTATGAAGAGGGAAATTCAGTGGTGTAACCCCTTGATCTTATCATTAAACCAAGGGAAGAGATGATTTCTTAAGGTCAAAAACCTAAGAAAGCGTCAAAAAAAAACCTCCACAGCTTAGATGTAAACCACTCGAAAGTTCCTATGATTGAACCACCAGTGTTTGCTTCAACCATGGCTTCAAGCCGCGAGCACATTCCAAACCTGCTTTGTGTCCTACATCCGCCTCGCAGTACTGCACTTGCGCGCCAACACCACGCAGCCGTTCGACGATTTGGCGAGCAATCTCGATCGAGACGATTTCATCCTGGATACCATGTCCCCAGAAAATGGGAAGCCCGCTGCCGTCAAACGACGCGTCTCTGGGCATATACCCGGCCAGCGATACAATCGCCGCCGGTTTCCAATCCGTCAGGGAAGGAACGGAAAACGCCATGGCAGCTCCCTGGCTGAAGCCCATGAGTACGAAGCGATCCCGCTGCAGTTTGAATCGCGCTTCGATATCCGCGATGGTGTGCATCAAGGCATTGACACTCGAGGCGAAATCGGAAAGTTTTGGACCATCCTGCGGGTGCTCATCAGTCCAGCTGAAACCACCGGCGGGCAAGGGATAAAGCCCGCGGAACGTTGCCATCCACCAAGATTCGGGCAGGACTCTATCGAAAACCCACATACCCTTTTCATCTCCGGTCCATCCATGCAGCATGATCACCAGCGGTTGGGTCTCGTCGATTCCGGGGCGAATGCGGTAGAGCAACCCGGGTTTATCGGGTTGGATCAGCTGGGTTTCAGTCACGACGGTCCCTTTCGACGATTCTTTCCATTACCCATAATAAAAGGACGATCAAGACGATCGGCACCAAACCGGCAAACGAACACAACAGCGACATCCACAGCGCGCTTGCGCCGTATATCCAACGGATCAATCCGTTCCCCACGACGAGCAAGATCAACAGCCCACCGATGATCAGGCGCAGCTGTGTCCCCCGGGCATAACGGCGCAGATCGCGTTTTTCCGGTTGAGGTCCTGGTTTTTTCTTCATTTCACAGCTGGCTCTTATCTTCCGACAACAATGCCTCGATGAGCGTGCGTGCATCCTGCAGCGGATCTTGGGAGTGCGGCAGCGCATAATCCGTCGTTACCCGCGTGGTCAAGCGGGCAGCTGCTTGCTTCAATGCATCGGGGACATCATCGACTTCCTGGAACCAGCATAGCAAACGGTAGTAATTCGCCTGGGGTTCTATGCCTGTCTTGCGTTGGTGAAAAACGGCGATGGCTTTCCCCGCCGCTCGTCGCGCACATACACGCGCGCGGCCTTCCCTGCCCTGCCTGCGCGCCGCTTCGGCGAGATTCATTTCCTCTTCGATTTCGTCGAGAATTTCCTGGAGTTCCACAGCCATCATGCTACCACAATCAACCTGGTTGCCTATAGATTTGGCCCGCTGTGATTCGTTGAAATTGCGCCTCCCCCAGCGATGGTATCATGTAAGCAGCACAATGTTGGCAGATTTCCAGGAGGAGTGAATGCGTTTCGAAGGTAAGGTTGCATTGGTGACGGGTTCGGGGCGAGGGATCGGTCGAGAGATCGCGCTGCGGTTTGCCGAAGAAGGTGCGGATCTCGTGGTGAATTTCTACCGCAATCGAGATCCGGCCGAGGAAACCGCCCAGGCGATCCGCTCCCTGGGCCGAAAAGCCGTTGTGGTTAAAGCGAACATCGGCGAAATCGAAGGAATCGATCAGCTTTTCGACGCCGTGGAAAAGGAATACGGCGGATTGGACATCCTGGTCTCAAACGCCGCATCCGGTTACAACCGTCCGGTTCTCAAGCAGAAACCCAAAGGCTGGGATTGGACGATGAACATCAACGCTCGCGCGCTGCTTTTCAGCGCCCAGCGCGCCGCACCCCTGATGGAAGCCCGGGGCGGCGGACAGATCGTTGCGGTCAGTAGTCCCGGTTCATTCCGTGTCCTGCCGGAGTACGTCGTTGTCGGTGCCAGTAAGGCCGCCCTTGAAGCCCTGACGCGTTATTTAGCTGTGGAGCTTGCCCCGCTGGGCATCGTGGTCAATGCGGTTTCTCCCGGCATCGTCGAAACCGATGCACTCCAGCATTTCGATGTCTTGAAAGATCACACCGTGATCCCCAAAGCCATCAAGATGACACCCGCCGGTCGTCTGGTGACACCGGAAGATGTCGCCGGTTTGGTTGCATTCCTGTGTAGTAAAGAGGCGGAAATGATCTGCGGCGAGGTCATCCTGATCGACGGCGGCTCAACGCTGCCCATCCAGGGGGTTGAATTCGACCTGCCGGAGACATAAATTCCGCGCGATGGCTACACCGAAACGGAAGTCGTATCCCGGGAGATATGTTCCAAGAATTCGTTGCGCGTGAGTTCGTTGGTCTTGAATGAGCCCGTCATCGCACTGGTGACCATGCGCGCGCTGGATTTCTTGACCCCGCGGATTTTCGAGCAGAGATGCAAGCCCTCCAGGACAACGGCGACTCCCTGGGGATGAATGGCAGCTTCGAGGAAATCGGCAATCTGGCGCGTCATGCGTTCCTGCACCTGCAACCGGCGGGCGAACAAATCCACCACACGCGGTATCTTCGACAATCCAATCACTTTATCGGTCGGAAGATAGGCCACGTGAGCCCGCCCGAGAAACGGAAGCAGGTGATGTTCGCACATGGAGTAATACTCGATGTCCTTGACGATCACCATTTCGTCGTATTCGACGTCGAAAACGGCCTCGTTGATCAAGGCATACGGATCGACTCGATACCCCGCCAGGAGTTCGTCCCACATGCGCGCCACACGCTCCGGCGTGCGTTCCAGACCCTCCCGGCAGGCATCCTCACCGAAGGCGGTGAGCAGCGCACGAATCGCTTCTTCGATTTCCGGCTTGGCAACTCCGACTCCACCCAAAAGTTCTGCAGCAGCCTCGATATCGTGCATGGCAACCTCCCAACGTGGATTACGTTGAATACTACCACATCTGGCAGCTGACAATCGCGGGTACAATATCGATCAGGGTGAATCGCATGCACAGGACCGAACGGAGGATCTGATGGAAGAAGACCGCATCCTGATCAAAGATCTACTCCTGCGCGGCATTATCGGCATCAACGATTGGGAGCGCGAGAACCGCCAGGATATATTGATCAACGTTACGTTATTCGGCGATTTACGCCCGGCGGGAGAAAGCGACGATATCGCCGACGCAGTAAACTATCGCACGATAACCAAGCAGATCATCCAGCACGTCGAAACCAGCGAGCGCTTTACGGTGGAAGCATTGGCCGCCGACATCGCCCGCATCTGCCTGGAAGCGCCCGGCGTGGAACGCGCCCGCGTGCGCCTGGAAAAACCGGGTGCCCTCCGTTTCGCCCGCTCCGTCGGGGTCGAAATCGAACGGCAACGGAGCGATTTATCCTAGAGCCGGTCAGCGATCATCCGCGCCACTCAAACGATCTACATTCACACGATGGGAGTTCATCGATGTCAGAGAGGTTTGACTTCGACCGCATCATCGACCGCCGCGGCACGGGAAGCGCCAAGTGGCACAAAGCGGATGTCGAGGACGTTATCCCGCTCGGTGTGGCGGATATGGATTTCGCTTCCCCACCGGCGGTTCTGGCTGCGCTGCAGGCACGGATAGATCACGGCGTCTTCGGCTACAGCTATCCCACTGACGAACTCACCGAAACCATCCAATCACGGCTGAAAAAGAATTACGCCTGGGAGATCGAGGCGGAGTGGATCGTCTGGCTGCCCGGGCTGGTGGCCGGCCTGAACGCTGTTTGCCGCGCCGCCTGTGGAATGGGCGACCAAGTGCTCAGCGCCGTGCCGGTCTATCCACCCTTTTTAACCGCACCGAAAAACATGCAGCGCGAATTAAACACCGCGCCGCTGCAGCTGGAAGGGGATCGCTGGACGTTCGACTTCGAGGCGCTCGAAGCGGCGATCACATCGAAAACGAAGCTGTTTTTGCTCTGCAACCCCCACAATCCGGTCGGCCGGGTGTTTTCCCGAGATGAATTGGAAACGCTCGCCGACCTCTGCCTGCGTCACGATCTGATCGTTTGCGCCGACGAGATTCACTGCGAACTGATATTGTACGCAGACAAAGAACACGTCCCCATGGCGACGTTGAGCCCGCAGGTCGCCGCGAAAACGATCACCCTCCTGTCGCCCAGCAAGACCTTCAACCTGGCGGGCATCGGTGTGGCCTTCGCCATCATCCCGGATGACGAACTGCGCTTGAAGTTCAAGAAAGCCATCGCCGGCATCGTGCCGCACGTCAACGCCCTGGGATACACCGCCTGCCTGGCTGCGTATCGGGATGGCAATGCGTGGCATCGCGCCCTGCTCGATTATCTGCGCGGCAATCGGGATCTCGTAACCAACACCATCAATGAGACACCCGGGCTGTCTACGTATCCCGTCGAAGCCACCTACCTGGCCTGGATCGATTGCCGCGCCGCGGGGATCGAAAATCCAGGTGAGTTTTTCCTGCAAGCCGGCGTGTATATGTGGGACGGAGTCGATTTCGGTGGACCCGGCTTCATCCGCCTTAACTTCGGTCTGCCGCGGGAGCGGCTGCGGGAAGGATTGTCCCGCATCCAGGAGGCAATGCAGGATCGTTCATGACCGAGAAAGCGTTCATCTCCCTGGGATCGAACATCGAACCCGAGCAGAATCTCCCCCTGGCCATGAATCACTTACAGGTGATCGGCGAGATCCTCGCCGTTTCGATGGTGTATCAGAATCCGGCCGTCGGTCCTGCACCGCAGCCCGACTTCCTCAACGCCGCTGTCCTGATCGCCACACATCTCGAGCCCCTGGAAATCCGCGCCCGATTGCGGGAGATCGAAGCCGAGATGGGCCGCGTGCGATCCGAGGACAAATACGCCCCGCGAGAGATCGACCTGGATTTGTGTTTATTGGGAGAGCAGATCCTCGAAAGCCCCGAACTCACGCTGCCCGATCCAGATTTGCTGGAAGGTCCCTACCTGATCGTCCCCATGGCAGAATTGGATCCCGAGTTTCCTCACCCCATCACGGGAGAGAGCCTAGTCAGGATCGCTGAACTTCTGAAAAATGATGCGGATCTCACTCCCCGATCGGACGTTGCTCGGCAGATGAAATCCCATCAATAAGATTACTTTGTAGAAGGAAAAAATCACCAACAGAAGTTCTGTCGGTGATCCGATTGATATTTAGCTGTTGGTACGGAGTATAGACTCACTCTTGATTGAACTCCGCCACCGCCTCGGCAATCGCCCGGCGCACGCGTTCATCCGGGATTTGATCCACATCCTGATACGTACGCTCGCCGAAGACGATCTCCAGCATTCCTCCGGCCGTAGTACGGAAATCGAAGTGCGTTTCGAGCAGATCCGCATGCTCTGCCATCTTCGCCTTGATCATCTCCTCGATCTGTTCGCTGCTGAAGGAGGCGTCTCGGTCGAGCTCCCCCTCTTCGTCATTGGTCCGTTTTAGCACGTATCGCGTACCACTTTCATGCAGCTTGAGACGGCGTCCGTGCAGGAAGTAACGCACAGCCAACGAAAATCCGATCGCCAGTAAAACGCCAACAACCAGATAAACGATCCCCAAAGCATCCATCCCGAACTCCAAACCTGCTACTCCAACACATTACACGCCAATCAATATCGCCCGCGCCGGTGCGCCGTCGCTGCCGACCAGTTTGAGCGGCAGGCAGTGCAGTGTGTAGCGACCCTGCTTCACCTCGCGCAAATCCAGACCTTCGATGATGACCACATCATTTTCGAGCAGGATGCGATGCGTCGGACGACTTGCTCTAAAGGGCGCGATGGAGAGATAGTCGATGCCCACCAGGTGCACGTTCTTTTTCACCAGCCATTCGGCGCCGCTGGCATCCACGCCCACAAAATCCTCCTGGAAGGCATGCTTGCCCTGGGCCCAAAATTTCGAATTACGCGTCTTGAAGAGCACTCGTTTGGTCCTCGGGGGGATGTTGGCCTTCTCAAGCGTCTCGGCATCAATCACCTTGGCTTTGGGCAAGTTCACCACGTAAGCCCGGCCGTTGAGCACGCGCAAAGGTAAATCCTCTATAGCGCTTCCACCGTCGATGAAGTGCAGCGGTGCATCCACGTGTGTGCCCAGGTGCACGGTGCTCGAAATTCGGGACACGTTTGCGTTCGCACCTTTGGCGATAAATTCGATGCGTTCGAGTTCCAATGGGGTATCACCCGGCCAAGTGGGCATCCCGGGCTCGATAGGTACGGTAATGTCGTGAATTCGCATGTCTTGCCTCCGTAGACCCTGATTATAGATTCGACTCGCAGTTTGTGCACGCGCTACAATCGAAGCCTCTCACAGGAGGAGTCACGCTGACCGGTTTCGAAGCCGAAATTCGCCAGGAGTGGATCGTGAATCCTTGTAGGAGTATCATCTATCGACTATAATCGACCTGAAATCGGGGCGTAGCGCAGCCCGGGTAGCGCACCTGCATGGGGTGCAGGGGGTCGGCGGTTCAAATCCGCCCGCCCCGACTGATGACCGCCGGCGATACGCTGGCGGTCTTTTCCATTTCAAAAGACGATTGAGGATAGGATCATAATGCTGGCAGAATTACGAAACGATGTACTCGACAAAGCAAAGCAGATGGTCGCCGATGGGCTGTTATACGGTGCTTCGGGTAACATCAGTGCCCTCGATCCGGATTCGGGAATGATCGCCATCACGCCAAGCGCCATCGAGTACCGCGTAATGGCTTTCGAAGATATCGTCGTCATCGATCGGGAGGGAAATCTCGTTGAGGGCAAATGGAAACCGACCAGCGAAACCCCAATGCACACGATCTTCTATCGAAAACGCAAAGACGTGGGCGCCGTCGTCCACACGCACTCGCTCTATGCGACGGTGTTCGCCGCCACCGGAGAACCCATTCCCATGGTGCTCAGCGAGGCGGCGATGTGCATCGGGGCGACGGTTAAGGTTGCCCCGTACACCCGCCCGGGAACGCAGGCATTGACTCAACAAGTGCTCGATGTCATGGCCGATGATGTGGCACTTTTACTGGGTCAGCATGGCGCACTCGCCGTGGGGAACGATTTACGTTCGGCATACAATACTGCCATGGCCGTCGAAATCAGCGCCCGCACACTGCTCTTCGCACGCTGCGCGCAGGCCACACCGATCCATCTCAATCCGATCGAGATCAACGAACTCCGACGCCTGTATCGCCAGGGTTACCATCCTACAGACGCCGCAAACGAATAACCGTTTCGTTTCTCAAGCTGGTTATTCTTCATCCGCATACAAGTTGCGATAGAATGTTCAGAAGGATTCATCTATCCTTTGGAATTGATCGGCGTAAAATCTCGCGCGGTAGTTGAGGAGGTAGAAATGAAGGACACAGCGGTTTCTGTACAATGGACGGGGAAACGCCAATTCATCGGCACCGACAGCGGCAATCACTCCGTGGTGATTTCCTCGCACGATGGCGACAATCACACCGGCGTGAAACCATCCGAGCTGCTTCTGATTGCGGTGGGCGCTTGCAGCGCCTATGACGTGGTTTCGATACTCGAAAAGAAGCGCTACGAGCTCCAGGACGTAGATGTCACCGTTAAGGCAACCCAGGAAATCGATCCGCCGTATACATTTCGTAAAATTCATTTGATCTTCACTGTAAGCGGTGAGAATCTCAAGCCAAAAGATGTGGAACAGGCAGCCAGCCTTTCGCTGGAGAAATACTGTTCGGTGACCGCAACGGTGCGAGGAGAAGCAGAAGTTACCCACGAGATCGTCATCCAGTAGTACGATGCAGTTCCACTCAGGCTGCATCGTGTTGGGGCAGATCGCAGTCGATTATGGAGGTCAATAATGGAAGGGATACAAACCGTCGCCAATTTGATGGCGCTCTCGGCGCGCACGGCGCCGAAGGCCGCCGGACAGGATTATGTGGTCATCGAAATTCTCGAAGGCAAGGATATCCAACGCCTGGGAGAAGAGATGATCGCCTACGGCCAGGAGAACAAGAAAACCAATTTCGATCGCGATGGCGAAAACGTGCTTCACTCGGAAGCCGTGGTGCTGATCGGCATCAAGGATGCCGAGCCACTCGGGCTTAACTGCGCCGCCTGTGGCGATGAGACTTGTATCGTGCCAAATACCACGGATGGCGAATTCCAAGGTCCGCAGTGTGCCCTGCGCATTCTCGACATGGGCATCGCACTCGGCTCGGCGGTCAAGATGGCGGGCTTGATGAACGTCGACAACCGCATCATGTATCGCGTCGGCGTGGTGGCACGCAAGATCGGGCTGATCGACGCCGACTTCGTGATGGGCATTCCGCTCTCGGCGACAGGCAAGAGTCCCTATTACGATCGCGCGCCATAACAGCAGTAGAGAGAAAACGCATCATCCTTCGCTCGTAGCCAAGGACTCTCCGGCTATGGCCTCCAACACACCAATCACCGCCGAGTTGTCCAAATCGCGCATGCCTAATTGCAGCATGGCTTCGTAGAGCTGCATGACCCCAGAGGTGACCGGTAAAGGCATGCCGTAGGTTCGGGCGGTGTCCAGCACGATTCCCAGATCCTTATGCTGCATGTAGGCCTTGAAACCTGGCCCTCGTTCGCCGGCAAAGAGACGTTGGGGTTTATTGTCCAACGTCCAGCATCCCGCCGCCCCGCCGCGAATCGCTTCTACGACTCGTTGTGGATCGACCCCCGCCCTCTGTGCCAGCAGCAGCAGTTCCCCCATGGCGACCATCTGCGCCGCGACCATGATTTGATTGCAGGCTTTGGCCACCTGCCCTGCGCCGCTTTCCCCGACGTATGTGATCGTCTTGCCGATTGCCTTCAGAATTGGCAAGACGGTATCGAACGCCTCCCGCTTCCCACCGACCATGATGGCCAACGTTCCCGCTTGTGCGCCGACATCGCCGCCGGAAACCGGTGCATCCAGCGCATGGACTCCAACATCATCCATTTTACGCGCCACTATTCGCGCCGTCTCAGGTTTGATCGTGCTGTTGTCGATGAATACCATCCCCGCGCGCGCCCCCTCGATGATGCCATCCGGACCCAGTGCCACCTGCGCCACGTCCGGCGAATCGGGAAGATTGGTGAAAACCACATCGCTCGCCTGCGCTACTTCTTTCGGCGAACTCGCCGCTTGCGCTCCAGCAGCGACCAACGCATCCACAGCCGCCCGGCTGCGGTTGTGCACCGTGAGCGGATACCCCGCCTCAAGGATGTTGCCTGCCATCGGCTTGCCCATTAATCCCAATCCGATGTAGCCGACCCGTTGCTGCATGTGTACCTCCTAATATTTATCTACGCATGTCTGGATGCAACTATACACTTCGTCGCAGCACTGCCGCCACTTCTATCGATTGTCTACCGGATTCTCTTCCCATCCGGTTCAACACAAACCAATATCCGATCTCATCCATTAAACCACTCGAGGCGCCGAGAGTGGCGCCTCGAAACACATCATTGAACTCCAGCCGCGGATCCTCCCGGCCAGTTATTCTGATACTGATGAATACGCTGGTAATTTATTCCTCAGCCTCAGGTTCTTCCTTGGATTCTCCGGCTTCTTCCTCGACGCCACGCAGTGAATCAGATGTCTTCTCCAACTCAGTGTTGATTTTGTCGAGTGCGGACTTCAACCCCGAGCGGGCCTGTTCACCGACTTCTCCACTGCGGACTCTGGCAGCAAAATCGTCGACATCCTCTCGCATTTTCTTTACTTGGGGTTTCTCACCGATATCCGTGGCGGCCTTCTCAATCGAATCACTCAATTGACGTAGGCCTTCCTGGATGTCCGTGCTCAGTTTCTTACGCTGATCACTCTCCCATGCGGATTCGATCGTCTCCTTGAGATTATCCCCCAAACGACGGAACTCCTGGACGATCTCACTGCTTTTCTTGTCTTCTGCTTCTACTTGTTCTGCTTCTACCTGTACTTCTTCTTCCTTCTTTTCTTCCTTCTTCTTTGCCATGTTGACCTCCCCGAAAAATGGTTGTCTGATTTCGTTCCAACATCTATTTCACTATACGTAGAGTATACTCCAAGCGTTGCAACTCGGATGACGAAACAAGTTATCTTTTCCCTTTTCCCATCAAACTGTGTGTTGTTTATCTTGTCTCTGTTCTCGTCGACACATGACCATCAGAAATACCAATGTGAGTACCGAGACCCCCATTCCGATCAACAGCGCGCCAACGTAGAGCGGATCGGATTGTGGGATAACTACGGCGCGGATATCGACCGGTGTGGACGGAAATAACAGATCCATGTTCTCCACCCGCCACAGGCGCGCGTGCTGCATGAGATCGTGCGCCGTGAGGCCGAGTATGAGGAGGGTCGCCATTCGGGTTCCCAGGCCCCATTTCCGGCTGCGCAGGAAGCGTTCCAGCGCGATCCCGGCCAGGACGATCAAGATCACCACAGGCACGATGATGAAGCGCGAGGAAACGCGCTCGGTAGCCGCCAGCGGAATTGGCAGCATAGTGATGGGCTGAAATACCTTCCCCAGCGAGAGCACAGCCATCGCCAACATCGCACCCATCAAATGTCGGTGATCGGCCGATTCCTTCTCGTTATTCTTTAGTGTCCAATAAACACCGAAAATCACCAGGAAGACAAAACCCAGCGCACCGGTATAGGTGTCTACCTCCCACCAACCAAGGGCCGAATTCATGCCGGTTAGTGCCTGTTCAGGCGGTTTCAACGTAACAAAGGCGGAGATCATGTCCGTAATCGAGAAAAAGCCGGAGATGAAACTGCGCCCCTCACCGCCGAATTCCAGCGCCGCAGACAGTATGCGCGGCAGACTCACCGACACGCTGAACAGTATCGCCATCAGAGCCGGTGCCAGGTAGCGGCGTGAGGTGAGACCCAACAACAGCAAGAATAACAGGATCCAATTTACGATGTGGAAACCGCCGTTCAGGTTGATAACCAACACCAGCAAGGCCATATATGTGACCCATTTCCATCCGACGTCGCCTTCAATTAATTCGTAAACCAGCAGTACGAAGTACGGCAGCAGGAAATAACTGATCCACATCGAATGCCCGACCGCCACCTGGGCGATAGGGTGTCCGTTTAAGCTAAACAGCACGAAAACGAACGAGAATGATATCGCGGACCATTTGAATTTACGCCGCAGCAGCAGTAACCCGATGAATCCGAGAGTGTATAAGAACAAGCTGTTGATAAGCACGAAGGTGCCCGGCTTCACGAAACGCAGGAGGACAATCTGCGGCGAGATGATCGTATCCGGGATAGCCAGGAAATTCTCCGTCGAAGCCAGTTCCGATCCGATCGTCAATGGCAATTCCCCCTCGAGCAATGCCTGTCGCAGGAAATAGTAACGCGGGCCTTCCTGGTTCCAATCATGGAAGTCGAAAGCGATCCTGCCCCAATTTAAAAAGAAGCCCCAGACCACCGCACCGAATAAATAGAGACCCACAAACCATAGGCGATTCACCCATCGGGTCGTGCGTTCTTGATCCGCTTCGAACAACGCGGCGATAATGCGCTCGATGAAATCCACCAGTCGGTTAACTTGAATTTGAATGCCTGCAACCATGGCTCAGCAACCTCCTATCTGTTTTGACGCAGATCGATAGCGATTCGAGAAGCAACGCAACGAGGGATACCTCCATACGAATTACCCGACTGCCCGTCATATTCTCAGATTCCGGCATCCGACAGAATTCGTTCGAGCATGCGCACGGTCAGGGGATGGTGACAGTCGCGATATCGTTCCACAATCGGACGGATCATATCTCTCGACCACGCTGTTTCCGCCATCGCCTGTACGATGGGTCGCAACAAGAAACCCCGACCAACCGCTTCAATATATTTCTCCACGCGGGGCAAAATTTTATCATTGCCGCTTCGTACTGCGAGGGCTAAATATTCACTGAGCACGATATAATTTCTGCCGCCCGCCAGATTGAAAATCTTTTCAAGTTGCTGGCAATGCGCCACCGGAATCGCTTTGGGCAAACGACGCAGGAATAAAGTGATTTGATCCTGGTTCCAATTGCGCACATCATCGCTCGTCGGCAGTATCCCCTCACTGTATGCTGCCACACTCGCATCGACGGCGTCGATTAATTTCGAATTCGTCTCCGGCGCATCAGCAGGAAAGCCGTCTTTATAAATCCATTCCTTGATGTTCACAGCCTTGACGGCCTTGGGAAGCTGTTCCTTGAGAAAGGAGATGAATCCTTTGGTCGAGAGAGATTGGAACTTGAAGGTTCCGATATACTTGCTGATGAAACGATCGAAACGCTCACGACCTACGGCATTCTCCAGGGTTTCGAGAAAAGCCTGCCCCTTGTAGTAGGGAATGACAGAGAAAACCTCATCCGGATCGATGCCAGACATGTTGTAGTTCAATCGCGTGTGCTTGGAATTCATCCCAAAGCGCTGCATCGCAGCGAGCATCGACCCTCGCCCCAATTCGATCTTCATCTGAGAATAATCGCTACCCTGGAGAACTTCATCGATTCTCATCTGCATATAGGTCGTCCAGCCTTCATTCAACCAGAAATCTTCCCAGGTCGCATTTGTGATCAGATTGCCCGTCCAGGAGTGAGAGAGCTCATGGGTGACCAAATGAGTGTACGAACGATCACCCACGATGACCGTTGGGGTGAGGAACGTCAAGCGCGGATTCTCCATACCACCATATGGAAAGGACGGCGGCATGACGAGTAAGTCATAACGTTCCCATTCGTAGGGACCCAGCATTTTTTCCGCTTCGATCAGTTTATTCTCGGTTTCAGCAAATTCCCAGGCGGCTTCTTCGATGATTTCGGCTTCGGCGTAAATCCGGCAGCGCGGTCCCAGTTCTCGCGAACTGAGATTCCCAACGGCGAGCGCAAAAAGATACGAGGGAATGGGCTGCGGCATCTCGAAGCGACAGCGATTCAAATCGCCTTCGGTCTGGATCGTTTTCGGCGCTGCAGCCATCACAGCAATCATCGGCCTTGGCACGATAACTTCCGCCGTGTAGGTAAAGCGGATGGATGGGGAATCCTGACAGGGGAAAATGCTGCGCGCATTGATCGCCTGACACTGACTGAAGAGATAGGGATGATCGCCACCCAGAGTCTGCTCCGGACGAAGCCACTGCAAGGCATTCGCCTGTGGATTCGTGATGAAATCAATCACAAACGAGCTGATCCCCATGAGCTTCTTGAGATGCAGCCGCTGTCCCAGGATCGGATCCTGCTTGTCAAGCTCCCATTCCAGATCCTTTCCGTCGGTGTGAATACGCACGATCTCCACCTTTCGATTATCCAGGTAGAGTGAACCCTTCACGAACTTATCGACGAAATAGGCCGCCTGACCTTGTATGGTCTTCGTGGCAAAGTCGACGTTGAATTTGAAATCAATATGGGTGATTTTCGCTTGTGTGGGCTTGACGTACGAATGCGGATCATATACTGGCATGGTAGTATTCCTCGCAAGAGTCGTAGTCGCGGACAAATAGAGAATAACACACCGAGCCATAGAAGGTAAATGGTTTTCGGCGTTCACGCCTCGAACCCGACACGAGATCACAAATATATAACCTGAATGACGCGACGAAAAGGCCGGATTCTACGTAGATAGAACTAGAAAGAGTGTAATCTACAGCGCTTGGAATAAAAAATGGAGAGGAGTTATTCATGGAGAATCAAACAAAACAGTACCGACTTAACACCTTGATCGGTGCAGGATTGATCGGCCTGGGCATACTCTTCCTACTCGGAGAGATCATCGACATCCGATTGGGAGTTTATCTCTGGCCTTTCTTCATCATCGTTCCCGGGTTGGCTTTTTTCTACTTCATGGCACAAGGTGGTAAAAATGCAGCCCCGCTGGCGATTCCTGGAAGCATTATCACGACAACGGGATTGCTTTTACTCTACCAGAGCGTCACCGATCACTGGGTGAGTTGGTCATACGCATGGGCGTTGATCGTCCCAACCTCATTGGGGATCGGATTTTACATTTCCGGCATCTGGGGCGAAAACGAGACGATGCGCAATACAGGCCGGGGCTTTATTAAAGCCGGATTGGTCATCCTGATTCTTGGCGGGCTGTTCTTCGAAATGATAATAAACATCAGCGGCGCCGGGCCCAACCGCATCGTCTGGCCAGCTTTCGTCATCATCGCAGGGGTCTACCTCATCATTAGCGAACTCGGCTTGATCCCTTCCCGGAAATCTTCGGAATCCAGCACGTCAATCGATACACAGAAAGAGGAATAACAAAATGGAACAACAAAAGACATTCCATTACCGCTCATTGTTTTGGCCCGTCGTTTTCATCGGCGTCGGTCTGCTCTGGTTGCTCGCCAATCTGAGTCTGATCCCCAGGGAAGGCTGGCTGATACTGCTCCGATTCTGGCCTGTGTTCTTGATCGCCATCGGAGTAGACATCATGATCGGACGCCAATCACGTCTCATCGGAGGCTCAATCGGGATCAGCGTCATCGCACTCGCACTCATCCTCGTTTTCGCAGGACCCAAAATGGGATTTGCACCTGAGTCCAGCACCACAACGGATGTGATCTCCGAACCCCTGGGAGACGCGGAAACTGCTCGTATCGACCTCGATTTTGGTATCGGCGAAGCCACGATCACCGCGCTGGAGGATTCGACCAACCTGCTCGAGGCAGAAATCACCCACCTGGGGGATTTGGAATTCACGGTAAGCGGTGAGCAGGAGAAAGTCGTTCGTCTACGTGAAGAGGAGCATCACCTGCATTTCGATTTGTTCGATTTCTTCGAAGATCAGAATCTTCGCTGGGACGTCGGACTATCACCCGAGATCCCGTTGAGCATCCGTATCGACTGCGGCGTCGGTGAATCCGACCTCGATCTCAGCCAGCTCATTATCACCAAACTAGATCTCGACAGCGGTGTCGGTGATAAGACCATCACCCTGCCGGCTACCGGATCGAAGTACGAAGTGAAGGTCGATGTTGGCGTGGGGCAAATCGAACTGAGGCTCGAGGATGGCATCGACGTAACGATCGATATCGACGGCGGCGTGGGAGACACGATCATCGTCGTTCCGGAGAACGTCGGCGTGCGTCTGGTTGGTGAAATCGGTGTCGGCGAAATCAAAGTCCCCGGCTCCTACAGCCACACGAATGCCGACGAGGATCGAATCGTCGGTGAAAGCGGCGTGTGGGAATCATCCAACTACGATGATGCCGCCCACATCGTAACGATTACTTATGACGGTGGGGTTGGGCAGTTCACCATCCGTTAAACTGCGTTGTTGTATTAAACACAAAAAAGAGTGCCCGGGCGTATCAGAACCGGGCACTCGTGCTTTCATCGATCAACATACCTTAAATCGTCTTTATAGAACTCACTGCGTTACCCGGAATTCGGTGTTCGGCCCAGCACGTGTCGGGCTGCTCGCACCGCGGCAACTGCATCCGGCGAGTATCCACCCGCTCCGATTTCCTCCGCTCATACCGCATGCACCGGCGCACCGCCGACAAGGACTTTTACATCTTCTCGCAAACCCGCTTCGAATAGCGCCTCGATGACATCGCGTTGAACGACCATCGTAGTCGTCAACAAAGCGGACAACCCCAGAATATCGGCACCCGTATCCCGCACGCACGCCACGAATCGTTCGATGGGCACATCGACGCCCAGATCGTGCAGATTGGGATCATCGGTCATGGTTTCCCCCTCGTCCATGAAAATACTTTACCTCAATGCAATATTCAAATCCCCCCCGTCATCCGGTCGTAGTCAATAATTCTTGCAGACCGCACTAACCGCGATCCCGGCAAGAATTCACACGGGGCTGCCAACGTGTAATTTGTGTCATTTTTACACCTCCCAATCGTTATTTCTATTGATTTGGTTTCATTTGGAATCTTAGCTGCAATACCTAAGCACACCATCAGTGGAAAATTAGAGAAATATCAACATGATAATTGCCATCCTTAGCCAGACCAACGAAAAACGAGGGCGCTTCCACGCCCTCGCTCGGTTCCACTCTAATCTAAATTCGGATGTCGTTATTCGTCCATCGATTCGGGAGTTGGCGTCGCCTCCGCCGTAGTAGGTTCTTCCTCAGGATAAACAGCTCCTTCATCCGTCGGGCTTATATCTTCGGCTTCCACTTCCGGTGTAGGTGTCGGTAACAAGGTGATGAAATCCTCGTCCGTATTTTCGACCAGTGGGCTGGCAGTGAATTCAGAGACGCGCACGAAGTACTGGGATTCGGAAGACTTCACCACATAGGTGCTGCTTTCTTCATCGAACGCGCCTACGTACAACGTGATGGTTTTTTCGTCCGTCTCGATCACCAGGATGGCCAGTGGTTCAGCCAGACCGTAGGCGGCACTTGCTTCCAGGCCCAATGGCTCCGACAGGTTGATCGATGCGGCGCGGTTTTCGAGGACCGACATCGTCGAGGCGTTGAGTTCCTCGCCCTCCACCAGGCCTGCGAGACTCCAGTTCCCTTCTTCATCCTTCTCGAATTCCCATGCACCGTTGACGTTCTTCAAACGAATCGCCCGGATTTCCTCTTGCGGCACACTGTGATACGCCGTGTCGACCCACGAGGCTGCGTCGGCGTTGGCCTGGTGTGCCGCGATGGATCCCGTTAGATAGGTTTCGTCCTCTCCCTCCAGACGAACATGCGCGCTGCCGAAGCTGGGAGACGAACCAATATACAGCGTGCGTAAAGATGCATCCTCAGAAGACAAGACGATCTTGCGTTCGAAGTCATCCGCAGCCACTTTCAACTGCCGGTGGCTGCTCTCCGTGCGTGTGATCAGACGATCGTTTGTGATCTCCAACAAACCCGTGATCAGTGTATCCACCTTTGCAGTTACGGCAGGAAAATCATCCACTTCGGTAAGCACCCAACCGTCTTCGGATCGCACGAGTGTAACTGAATCGCCATCGCCATCCTCGATCTCGATCTGCTGGATGTCTTCACTGGTTAAATCCGTTAGCAGCGGTTCTTTGATCTCCGCTGTATCCGCGGACCGCGGCCATAAGACAACGGCCGTCAGCCCGATTTGAAGTATCAAAATTATGGTGAGTATCTGTATGTGTCGTTTCATCATTCAACCTCAGTCCCTTGCGCGACGGGAAGACTTTGACCCGGGTTTATCAAACGAAAGCATCGGTTCTTCGTTCGACCGTCGATAACTCCACACTGATCCGATCACGAGCAGCGCAATCAGGGCGATGCCGTAATTCAACCCCTCCCACAACGGTTGCTCATCTTCGACCCTGGGCAGCAGTGCACGTACCTGTGACCCGCGGGCTCGGATTTCAAGCAATTCCAGATCCTCCGTCATCCAATCCACAGCGTTCTGAACGAACTGGAGATTGTTGCGATAGCGCTCGCCGTTCATGTCGCTGGAAAGACCCAAAACGGTGTCGTCCAGGAACTCGCTGCTGCCGACAATCACCAGGCGTGCAGACTCTGCAGAGGTGTCGATGCGCGTGGTTGCCACATCGGCATCTTCCTCGCCTTCATCCCCACTCGCGGATGGCGCCGTTGGAATGGGTTGATCCTTGAAGTAACTCTCGAACACGCCGGCGACCGAGACGGCCAGCGGGTAGGATTGCTGATCCCCACTGATGGCGAAACCGATGTCCGGGAAGAAATCGAAGTTCGGCTGGATAAGCGTGTCGTATTTCAACCAGGAACGTTTGCTGGACTGCAGCAGCACTTGCACTTCGCGGTCTGCATTCACTTCCTCGTCCACTGTTAGAGGAGACGACCAGTGCAAGGTGATGGCCGGTAAATTGGAGACGATCGGGCTATCTGTCGCCATGCCGTTCTGGCGCACATCGACGAAGAAGGGATAATCTATAAGCTCGATTTCCTGGATCGTGATCCCGCCAGCCTGCCGCGTCACCGGTATGGGGAAAGGTTCGTTTTGCGTGTCCATCACCAGGGATTCCTCGACGACGATGCCAAAGCTGGCAAGCCAATCATGCAGCGTTCCTGTGAAGGGCACCAGGCCAAGACTTCCCACCATTTGATCCACCTGAATGCCGTATCGTCCGGCAGCGGAGATAATCGATCCGCCGCGCATCAAGAACTGATCGACAGCGAAGATCTCCGCATCGCTGAGATTCTGTGGGGAGACCAGGACCAGCACTTCGATTTCCACCGGGATGTTGGAAAGATCGACCGTTTGCACCTGGTAATCCTGGCGCAGCTGTGCGCCGATCATCTCCCACATGGAGAGTGGGTTCTGCATATTTCCGAACATATCCTGTGTCGGAACTGCCGGCGGCGTCCAGAGACCGACGACCTTTAAGAAGCCGGGAGAAACCCGTTTCAGCGCCGATTCGATGTTCGAACGGATTTCGCCTTCAGTCATGTCCATCGATGGATAGAGGACCTCGACTTCATTTCCGACTTCGAGGACCATATAGAAGTAAAAAACTTCATCGGAGAAAAGTTCCACTAGGAACGGTTCCAGACCATAGCGATCATACAACTCCTCCTCCGTGATCTCGTTATCTACAGCATCCAAGTTAACTACCCGATATTCAAACTTCCCGGGAGATTGCGATTCGATTTCTTCAGCGACTTGCCGCACGGTGCTGATTCCCTCTCGCAGCTCACTGGGAACAGTCGTCGGCGTTACGTACAGCGTGAGAGTCGCCGGTTCTTCCATGGCGGACAAAACGGCGTCGATGCTCTGGAAGCCATAAACGACCTTTTTAATAGAACGTGTGAGATCATATTCGAGATTGCGCAAGCGAACATCGAGGCTGTTATCGGACAAGACTTCCACTTCGATCAAATCGTCGTACCCCAGGATGATGTTTTGATCGCCGTAACGCATCAAGATGTTGAAATAGGAATTGATCACCGAAGATTCATATCGATCCGTAACCTGGAACGGCGACGGCGTGATCCCATAGGTCTGATTGGCTTCGGCTTCGATATCCGCATCCGTAGCCGGATCGACGATATCTACTTCCAGCATGCCCCCGGCGGCGATTTCATATTCGCGCAGCATGTCACTAATTCGCGGCACCAACGGCGCCAGGAGCGGATGCGTTTTTTTACTGAAATATCCGCGTATCAGCAGCGGCTCCTGCAGGTCGTCCAATATGTTGCGCGTCGCATCCGAGAGGCTGTATTCCTTATACTCGGTGAGATCGAGGCGCGCGCCGCGCAGCGGGTACATCCAGATATTGACGAAGATCAGGTTGACGATCACCAACGCGGAGGTCAAGTTGACGCTCTGTCGATGTTCGAGCGTACGCGAACCCGTACTCCATCGCATGCGGTCGAGAGAGACCACGTTCAACACCAGGAACACGGCGGTCAAAGTGAGATAGTAGACCAGATCGCGCAGGTCGATCACGCCGCGTTCGATACTTTCGAAGCGGCTGCTGGTAGAGATCGATTTGACCACCTCCGCCGGGGTGTCCGGCAGCAAATCGGTGATCCCGTTCGAACCCAGCAGGTAGAAAACGCCACAGATCAACACCGTCGCCATCAAGGCCACAATCTGGTTGTCGGTGCGTGAGGATACGAACAAACCAATGGCGGCGTAGCTGCAGGCCAGCAGGATGGCCGCAAGATAGCCACCGACCACCGGACCCCAATCCAGATCACCCAATATGGAGACGGTGAAGGGTAAAGCGAGTGTCAGGGCCAGCGCCACCGCCACCAGCGTTACCACGGCCAGGAATTTCCCGATCACCAGTCGGATGTGGGAAACCGGCAGCGTGAGTAAGATTTCGAGTGTTCCCGATCGCTGCTCCTCACTCCACTGCCGCATGGTTAATGCGGCGACGAGAATGATCATCAAGAGCGGCATGGATCGGAAAAGCGGCCGCACGTCAGCGATGCCGCGTGCGAAGAAAGCCTCCACCCAGAAGAACGAAAACAGCGCAGCCGCCAGGAAGAACCCGACGAAGATCAACGCCATCGGTGAGCCGAAATAGCCGCTAAGTTCTTTACGAATGATAGAAAGAGTCTGTCTCATTTTGACCTCAGCCTGTCGTTGCTAATTCATTGAAAACGGTCTCGAGTGTTTGCCTGTCCGGGCGCAGCTCACGCAGCGGCCAATCTTGTTCACGCGCCAACTGAAAGATCGCCGGGCACAAATCGGCGTCTTTCTTGTCCGATTGACTCTGGATGATGTACTGCGCGTACCCGTCCGGTGTTTTCGTGACCTTCAAGTCCTGCACGTCTGCCAGCCCTCGCAGGGTCGCTTGTGCGCCCTTGACATTCTTCTCCAGCACCAGGATCACATTGGAAGTCGAAGCCAATTCTGAGAGCCGCGAATCGGCGCGGATTTCGCCGTTAATCAGGATGATAACCCGATCGCAGAGCGCCTCCACTTCCGAGAGAATGTGCGTGGAGAAGAGGATCGTGCTCTCTTTGGACAACCGGCGAATCAACGAGCGCACCTCGACCATCTGTGTTGGGTCGAGACCAATCGTAGGCTCGTCCAGGATCAGTATCTGGGGACGATGCAGAATCGCCTGGGCCAATCCCACCCGCTGGCGTAAACCCTTACTCAACTGGCCGATCGGCCGGACGATGTAATCCTGCAGGCCAGTCGCCAGGATCGCTTCGCGCATGCGATCCATCTTCTCCGTCTCCGGGATCTGGCGCAGGTCAGCCATCATGACCAGATAGGACTGCACGCTGAGTTCCGGATACAGCGGCGCGCTTTCGGGAAGATACCCGATTCGGGCTTGCACCGCGTGGGGATCTTCAAGCACATCAATACCGTCGATGGCGGCATCCCCTTCGTCCGGCTGGAGGTATCCTGTCAGGATCTTGATCATCGTGGTCTTACCGGCGCCGTTGGGCCCCAGCAGGCCGACGATCTCGCCCTTCTTGATCTTGAAGGAGGCACCTCGCAGGGCTTCGATGTTGGCGTAGGATTTGCTCACATCCGTTACTTGTATCATGGATACTCCTTACCCTCCTGAATTAATGAAGGGATTCGACAAAAAAGCTCGTTAAAGTGGATTGAAAAGGATCTCTCCAGCCCTCTACGAGCCGATCACTAAATGTTTATTCTACCGTACCTCGTGCTTCTCAGCACAAAAAAATTATACAAAATCATTATCGAGATACAACCATATTGTAAATCAAGCGTTAACAAAGCTCTCATTTCTGTACCCGATCGGTCACATCGATGAAGTCATAAGGATGGCTGGCGGTTGAGAATAAGTTCATATCTTCCAGCAATTCGAATTCCGTACCGAAGTATTGATTGAAAATCACCCGGAACGAGTTGACCGGCGTGATCGAAGGGTGAATCGCATCCGCATCGACGCCGGGCAAGTAATAGGCATTGAGGATCGACATGCGTTCACGCAGCAGCGAGTCATCCGCGGACTCCCAGACCAGATGGGAACCGGGCCCATGATCGGCCTGCAGGATGATGATCGGCGGCACACTGGAAGTCTCCAGGATTTGGGCGATCATCCGCTCGGCCAACTTGTTAACATAGATCAATTGATCTCGATACCCCGCTACGTAATCCGGCGTGCCGACGTAGAAATCGCCGTCGGCCATGGAATAACCGCGTGCGTTGTAGATCTCTTCACCGTTGGGGCCGAAAACAAACGGCGGATGCGGCGCCACGATGTGGGCCGTAACGAAGTAATCGCCTTCCATGGCGGCGATATCCGGCAGATGATCGAAGGTGTAGAGGATGCGATTACGGTGCAGCTGGTAGGCTGGATCGATGACCGCCTGCTGGACGGCGTCCTGTTTGAGACTGTATAGATCGAGGGCACCCCGCAGCAAGGTAGATTCGATCAACTGGCTTTCGAAGGCATTGATACTGGCTTCCATAAAGAAAAGCGGTTTTTGATCGACGGGCACATCGTAGGAGGACATATAAATATCAGCATCATACATCTCCAGCATGCCGTAACCGTGTTCGAAGGCCACGATCTGGTAGCCGAGGTCTTCGAAATACCCGCGTACCGCACTGGTGCGATACAAGCCACTCAAGAGTTGGACGTTCGTGGAGCGCGCTCCGATATCTGCTGCAAGATCATCCAGATACATCATGTTGAGCGCCGAACTCATCGAGAGATGAGTCTGGATGTAATTACTCGTGCTCTGGTTGGCGATGGTGAAGCCCTGCTCGCGCAGAAAATCCAGGAAATCAGTATTGTCGTAGTCGTATATCTCCGCCAGGATATCCGCCCGGGCATAACCATCGAGGATGATGTAGTACACATCCGGATTCTCGCCAGCGTACGGCGCAACTGATAACGATGGATTCGAATCATCCTTGGAAAGATATTGGCTCGCAAAGTTCGCCTGCAGCGCGAATCCGACGGTGGAGATGAGAGGGAAGATCAGGATCACGAAGCTGGCCACGTTGAAAAAGCGATTCACGCTCCGACGGCGTTCTTTGGTGCGTGCCAACAACCAGGAAAACCCGACCAGCAGGAGGACGGAAATTGGCAGCAGAAAGCGGTGCCGCCCGATCAAGCGACCGAGTTCGAAGGTCTTGATCCAGGAATAGAAATGTCCGTAGGAGAAAAACAGGATCAAGGCCAGTGTCGTCACGATCGCCGCCCTTCCCCACTCACGGAACACCAGACGCATCAGCAGAAAGAGCAACCCGGCGGCGAGCACGCTGAACAGCAAGCTTCGACGCGCTTCAGCGAAAGCAACCTGTCCCAGATTGCTGGCGTACATCGCCAGCACGGCGTAGGCGGCAAACAATACGGGGTGGAACTGAAATTGTCGCTTCATGGTCTCCTTATCGCAAGCTCCCGGATCATTGACTCCCCGCATCGACGTACACCGTCGCATCGGCATATTCGGCGTGAAGGATCAACCCTTGTGTGATTTCCGCCAGGCCGGGCATACCGACACGCAGCTGTCCGGGATGGAAGAGTATCAAATAGGCCTCCGACGTCGATAGACGCTCGCGCATCATCTGCATGGCTTCGTCGTAGGTTTCGCGCACTTCCGCCTTGACCGGATCAGTCTTCTCAGGGACGGCATAAGGATGCTGCCCGGTGAGAAAGACAAGCGCTGATTTTTCGTTGCTGTAGATGGTAGCATCCTGCGGAAGAGAAGCCACCCAGGCAACGGTCTCGGATTCCTGCCAGGCCCGGCTGCTGAAACCGATGCCCTCTTCCCGCAGCTGAGCGAACTGATCCCAGGCTTCGGGGGCTTGAATCCCGACCTGCATGAGGAGTAAAACCAACGCCAGCACCGTCCACAGGTGGTGCTCTGCGAGTGTTTGATGTGTTGCCAATACGATCAGCAGCAAGAAGACAACGTACAACGGAGAAAGGATGCGGTCGTCGAAGGGCGTGGAAGCATCGAAAAAGGTCGCCGAAAAGACCAGCGAGGCGAGGTACAGCAGGACAAAAAGCAGCGCCACCCCACTGAAATAATAGACCGGACTGCGCTCGGACGTGCGCATCTTCCACAGCCGATAAAGGAACAATCCCAGCAGTGCGCCGAAAGCGAGCAAAATGAGAAACGTCCCCGG
>Ga0307430_1000785_pt1 | contig 25760 bp, 23 predicted proteins | sample SalMarWE160130MG_FD_202159 | JGI IMG/M metagenome (GOLD analysis project Ga0307430, IMG submission 202159) | Salt marsh sediment microbial communities from the Plum Island Ecosystem LTER, Massachusetts, United States - WE1603-130 | ecosystem: Environmental > Aquatic > Marine > Intertidal zone >...
ATCCGTTCACTTGGTGGTATTCTGTTCATGGCGTGGGATTCCTTTCCGCCCGTAAGGGCAGTGGTTTTGTGATAAACCAAAGGATATCTCACGCCGCTTATTTTTACAGCATTATAAGGACATCACCGATCCTGTCAGCAAGCTACATGTGTCTTTTGATAGAATTGATATAAGAATTGTTAACTGGAGTATGTTGATATGGGGAATTCCTTCACCATTTTTCGTGTGCGGGGGATCGATATCCGCGTTCACGTTACCTTTCCGCTGATTCTCATCTGGTCGGCGCTTCAATTCGGCTTGTTTTCCGATGGGGGCACGAGTGGAGCGGCGTTCGGGATCCTGGCTACTTTGTTGCTGTTCGGCATTGTTGTGATGCACGAACTCGGTCATAGTCTGGCAGCGCAGCATTATGGAGTGAGCGTAAAACAAATCGTGCTGCTGCCGATCGGTGGTGTCGCGCAATTGGCACGCATCCCGGAGAATCCGGTTCAGGAGCTGGTCATTGCCATCGCGGGACCGCTGGTCAATTTCGCCCTGGCGATCGTACTCACACTGGTCGGGTTGGGAATCGGCGTAAGCGTTGGATTGGACACGATGATCTTCGAGATGGGTGGATTCAGTCCACTCGGTTTGTTCAGCTATATTTTCGCCTCGAATCTATTTCTCGGTTTGTTCAATCTGTTGCCGGCATTCCCGATGGACGGTGGACGGGTGCTGCGCGCCCTTATGGCGATGAAACTTGATTACGCGCGTGCGACCTCTATCGCGGTGACGATCGGTCAGACATTGGCCTGGCTGCTGGGATTATGGGGTTTCTTGCAAGGTAACCTCTTCCTGATCTTCATCGCCGTTTTTATCTACATGGGAGCTGGCCACGAAGGTCAGACCGTGCAGCTGCGCAAGATACTCGGCGGGTTATCCGTCGATCAGGCCTACTCCCGTGATCTCGATGTGCTGCATCGAGATGCGACCCTGCGGGAAGCCATTGCATTGACCTTGAACACTTTCCAGGCAGATTTCCCGGTATGTGACGGAGAGAAGTTAGTAGGGATCATCACGCACACTCGCCTCGTTGAAGCCCTAAATCGTAACGGACCAGATGTACCACTCGAACAAGTGATGATCAGAGATTTCGATCCCGTCAAACCGGACGCTGGTCTTTTTGATGTGCAGCAGTTACTTACCGAGAAGCGTTTGGATGCACTCCCTGTAGTAAGTGAAGATGGTCGATTCTTGGGTTTGATAACGGTTGGCGATATCAATGAAGTCTACCGTATGGTTTCCATTCGATCTGATGTATTTCCTCTGGTCACTGCTCGATCTAAATAATTTACGGCCCTTCAGGTAAATCCTTTGCGGTCCAGCCGTCGAGAAATAGTCCCAAAGGGTGCTATCGCTCGAATGAAAGTTATAGTATAAGAATGTTAGAAAAGTGGTTTATTACGTCGTCTTGGATCATGCGTTGAGGGAGGTCGATTCCAAGGGTGTTTGTGGCCATTTTTACCTGACGAGCGATTATACACATCCATAATTCATGTCTTGTGAATAAAACTTCCCATGGATTGAAATCGATTTCCGCAGCGTTCGAATGGTACTGTGACTGCCGCATTCGATGGCCTATAACACTGTCACAGTACACTCGTTAGCTTGAAAAAGCGTTGTGATACACTACGAGTAGCAAATGGCGCAGTAAAAGAGGATTTCATGTCGGAAGAGGAAAAGCGACTGGTCTGTATCGAAGACGAACCGGAGATGATCGATCTGGTGCGTTTGATCTTGAGTCGCAAGGGTTTCAATGTAATCGGTGCGAATGGTGGAGTCGAAGGGCTCGAAGTCGTACAGCGGGAGAAGCCGGATCTCATACTCCTGGATCTTATGATGCCGGATATGGACGGCTGGGAGGTATATCAGCAGATCAAGGCGGATGAAGAGCTGCGGGAGATACCCGTTGTTGTGGTTACCGCGAAAGCACAATCGATCGATAAAGTGCTTGGACTGCACATTGCCAAGGTTGATGATTACATCACCAAGCCATTCGGACCTCAGGAGCTGCTCGAAAGCGTTGAAAAAATCCTCGGTATGCAGAACTGATCTATTCAATTTCTGTTCTTTCGGGGCGGCATTGGCCACCTCGTATTGTTTACTCAATCAAAATGACACAGTGGATTGAAGTACGAAATAATTCTCGGGGGAATGGTCTCGTTGTCAGGGCACGATGGTGCGATTCCTTTCTCTGTCGCTTGCGAGGGTTAACCTTTCGGCGCTCACTTGCTTCGCACACTGGTTTGATCTTGGTACAATCTCGAGAAAGTGTTGCCGAGGCAACCATACATATGTTTGGGGTTTTCTTCTCACTCGGTGTGGTTTGGATTGATGCGAACAAGCGCGTCGTCGATCTCACGGTCGCCGATCCCTGGCGGATTTATACACCTAACACAGCCGCACAATATGTACTTGAAGGACGCCCCGAGATTCTCGATGAGGTTAAGGTAGGAGATGTCCTGGAGTTCTGTGAGTATGAAGCGTAATCAAATTGCTGCATGGATATTGCTGGTATTGCTGATCACGACGGTTATGCCTGCTCGAGCCCAATCGCAGGGTCCCATCTATATTATCCAGGAAGGTGACAATCTGACTTCGATTGCCGTGACGTTTGGCACAACCGTCGATGCGCTTATCACCGCGAACGGCATCCAAAAGACGACCATTTTGGTGCCAGGAACATCGCTCGTCATACCAGGCTTCGAAGGGGTGCAGGGAGAATTAACCACGCAGACAATCGAATTTGGGGAGACGATCGAAAGTTTCAGCCTGCGATACGGAGTTGATAAAGAAGATCTCATCCGTCTCAACCGCATTGTTCGACCGGATCGACTATACGCCGGCCAAGCTTTGATCATGACCAAATCGGAGAGTGATCTTGAGCAGTCAGGCGCCTCACGAGTTTTATCTGACCAGGGTGAGGGAATACTGGCCATTTCCGTACGAGAAGGTGTAAATCCCTGGAGTCTACGCACATTCGAAGGTGATGAGCGATTGTGGGTTATTCCGTCTGATGTACTCATCTCGTCTCAAAGCGATGAATCCATCACAGCCCTGCCCGATTCAATCGTTTCGACGAAATTGCATCCCTCACCCGCAGTTCAAGGTCATACGTTAGTCGTTCGCATTGACCTGGCGCAGTCGGGGTGGGTTACCGGTCGTTTGGACGACGATCAGCTAAATTTCTTTCCCGAAAGCGAACGTTCCATGGTGTCCTTGCACGGCATTCATGCGATGACAGACCCGGGATTGTATAATCTGGAGATATCCTTGTACACCACACTCGGCGAGGCACCGACGTATTCGTTTGTGCAACCGATTCGTGTTTTGGATGGGGGATACCGTTCCGAGAGTGTTATCGGCGTACCAGCAGAAACCGTCGATCCTGCGGTGATCAATCCGGAACAAGAAATAGTCGAAGCGCTGCTCGCACCGGCGACACCCGACAGAATGTGGACTGGTCCGTTTCAATTGCCGTCGGATTATTACACAGAAGAATTCATATCCGTTTTCGGTACTCGACGGAATTACAATCTCGGCGCTCTGTATTACTATCATACAGGCGTGGATTTGTACGGCCATACGGGCGTGGAAATCATGGCTTCAGCACCCGGCGTTGTAGTGTTCGCCGGTCCGCTCACCATCCGTGGCAATGCGACCTATATCGATCATGGTTGGGGGGTCTATAGCGGCTATTTCCATCAATCCGAGATACTCGTTTCGGAGGGCGAAACGGTTGAGGCTGGTCAGGTTATCGGGCTTATTGGGAGTACGGGGCGATCCACGGGAGCTCATTTGCACTGGGAGATCTGGGTTGGAGGGGTGCCCGTAGATCCGTTGGATTGGATCGAACGCTCATATCCATAATACTAAGCAAGGATGGGGTCTAGGAACAGATATAGGCAAAGTGCAGGGGATATCACGTGGCGATGAAAAGTGTCAGCTGGAATCGTCCCCATCATCTTCGACCAGGCGATTGGCGTGGTAATTGTCAAGAATCTGACGCGCGTCACTGGCCATCTCGACGGGAACAAGGATTTCAACTTCGGCGAGCGGTCCGATGCCAAAGCCATAAATTGTTGTCAGTGCTTCATGGGATAGCCGAGCTTCGATCCCGCGTGACTTTAATAGACTGCGCTGGATTTCTGCTTCCAGGACACCCGATGCCGTGCCGACGACGATATACTTATCGTCCATAACCCCTCCTGCTTGATGCTTGTAGTATAATGGCAAAGTATCTCCCCTGCGTAGGTTGTGAATCATAATGCCAGTAGGACAAAGTATTTCAAGTGAAGCATATTGGATGGAGTTCGAGCTCTCCGATGAGGACCTCGACTTCATCTATAACTTGTTGCTGGAGCGCGAAGTCCCATTAACTTCAGAGCAGATGTCTCGCGAGTTGGTGGAACGACGGCTGGAGAAGTTGAAAGAAGAAGCCAAAAAGGCGTCTACGAGCGAATACAAATCCTACATACCCGAAGCGCATTACGAGAAAGGTGAAGTCCTGATTTTCCCCGCACTCGGTAACCTGGTCGGGAAGGTCACGAAAGTTCGCCCCGGCGTGAATCCGGATATCGGCGAATTCGAGGTGATTGCTGTCAAATTTGAAAAGGGTGAGAAGTCCCGGGAATTTGCTGCTGCACTCCAGGATCATATTCTCAACAATCCATCCAGCGAGGACGAGGAGCTGGATGCACTGAGTACGACCGAAGGTATTCTGGCGACGTATCGCCGTGTGATCGAAGATCGTCTGGAAGGAAAACTCAAGGACGCCGAAGATATCATTCGAATTGCCGGGCGTTGGTTTCACAAGGCGCTGGTCGTCAACATTAACGAAGGTCATTTGAACATCGCTGAAGCCGTGCTGGATGTTGCCAACGGTGGTCCATTGCCCACGTCGGATTTGCTGGAGCATGTCGGGATACCGGAAGACATCGATCCGCTGCTCATGGAATTCTCCATGGATTTTGCGCTGCAGGAAGACGAACGTTTTGATGAGGTCGGTCCGGCGGGGGAGACGCTCTGGTATTTGAAACGTATCGAACCACCGGAAGTTCTTTATACGCCGCCTCGACTGGAATACGACGAACCGTCAATCGATCGTTCCATGCTCACGGATGCGCTGATTGATCTTGAAGCGTCGCTGGATGACGAACTCAGTCCGTTGCCTTCATCCGATTCAACCCCGAATGAAGTTACCATCACACTTCTTTTCCCACATTGGCGTGTTGGTACGCTGCCGCTCTCTGCACGGCTGCGGCCGATGTTCCCAACGGCGTATGAAGCGCCACGGATTAGATTTACCCTAATCGACGGACACAATGGCGATCGTTTCCCGGGTTGGGTTGTGCGCGAAAAGGGATACGTCTTTGGTTTGGACGAGTGGTATCGGCGTTACGATGTGCCTGCAGGTGGATTGATCAAGGTGCGGCGCGGCGATAAACCTGGCGAAATAAAAGTCGAGACCTTAGATCGCAAGCGCCACAATGATTGGATCCGGACGGTAACGATTGATGAAGAGGGGACAATTGGTTTTACCATGCTCAAACAATCTGTGGGAACCGCATACGATGACCTAATGGTCGTGGGATTGATCGACCCATTAGCACTGGATGAAGCCTGGATGCGGGGTTCGCAACGGAATCTACCAAAGGATAAATTAATTGCCTACATTTTCCGGGAACTGGCTCGACTCAATCCGCAGAGCGCGGTGCATGCGCAGTCGCTGTACTCCGGAGTAAACGTTTTTCGACGTATGTCTCCTACAGCGGTATTTCAGGAATTAGTCAGCCGAAATTATTATGAACATGTAGGCGATCTTTATTGGCGTTTTGATACGCAAGCCTGGACGAAGGCATGACTGAAGAGAAAAATAGAAAAATTGGCCGGTTGGTACGCCCGACTCTAGAGACGAAATTTCATATTGACTATGACTGGTGGGACCGCGCCGATCGGGATTTGGAAGTATATCTGCGCAGCCACCTTTGTCCTGAGCATCAGGATGCATTCGCCGATTTAGATGCAGAGACTCTGGTCGATTACATCGATCCGCAGACTGCGGAGGTCACACGCGTCGCGGGTATCCAACACACCTTGATATCCCATTGTGCCAAGCAAGAGACGTATCTTACGCCACAGACAAGCCTGGTAAATGCCGTATTTCGAGTGTTTCTATCAAACGGAAACACGCCCATGACTCCCGAAGAACTCGGAGAGAGATTGGGTCGCTCTCCACGTATGATCCTCAGGACTTTCTCCAGCACGCGCGTTTACAAGGGGATCCGTCCGATCACTTCTGAATAACTCCAAAACAAGGCAAGCTTAAATTTAAGGGCAAGGAACGCTCGATCCTGGTTTATAATGGTTGAGGTTCGCAACGCGTGGTTGAATTGAGAACCTAATCGCCCCTGTAGCTCAAGTGGATAGAGCACCGGACTTCTAATCCGGTTGTTGCAGGTTCGAGTCCTGCCAGGGGCGCCAATTCTTCAAGGATTTGCTGACCTTTCAATGTTTCATGCAGGAAAGGGTATGCGGCTTCCTACGCCATGCTTCTAGTTTTACTGCCAGGGTATGTTCTCATGCTCGGATTATTCTCACTAAGAATCCTCGAGCAGCTCAAGTACGCATATTCCATCCCATACCTGCCAGAATAAGATCGTAAGTGAATCGGCAGCGTACATCTTATCCAGGGAAGGTTACGCACATGAAGGAATTTCTCACGTGGCTGAAACCCGACCGTCCTGTTGGTCGCCTTCCAAAGGTTGGCAAATTTACCTGGCGTTTCGATCAAAGAGGATTGCTGTTGGGGATCCTGTTGTTATTGATCATACTATCGATTCTCTCCCCGCATTTTCGACAGATCGACAACTTGATGCTCATTTTAAAGGAGGCTTCGTTCATTGGTATTGTTGCTGCGGGGCAGACATTGGTTGTATTGGCGGGCGGCATCGATTTGTCCGTGGGATCCATTCTTGCCTTGGCCAGTATTATCGCTGCGCTTCTGATGACCGGCGTGGGTTCAATCGCGCCGATAAATCCATATCTCGCCATCATTGTCTCCCTTGGTTTGAGCGCGCTGATTGGCGCATGCCATGGATGGTTAATCGCGAAGCGAAAAATGCCACCCTTTATTGTTACGCTGGTGAGTCTCGGTATATTGCGTAGTATCGCATTGGTCATTACGGAAAGTCGCACCATCCATTCTTTTCCTGAGGATTTTAAATGGATCGCCGATGCAAGCGTCGGTGGATTTCCCATGCCAGGCCTGATCATGCTGGTCGTATTCTTGATTTTAGGATACGTATTGCGCAATTCAAAATTGGGTCGTTACATATATGTCATTGGGGGAAACGAATCTTCGGCTCGATTATCGGGTGTTCCTGTTGATAAATATAAAATCTACACGTACATGATGAGCGGGATCTTGGCGGCTTTATCTGGAATAATTTTGATGGCTCGTCTGGATGGCGCAGTTTACACCCTGGGTGAAGACTATGGGTTAAACTCGGTGGCCGCGGTGATTATCGGCGGCACAAGCTTGAGTGGGGGAGTCGGGGGTGTACGGGGGACACTTATCGGCGTGTTGATTATGACGGTTGTGCAGAATGGTCTCGTTATGCTGAATATCGCCTATCAATGGCACGGAATCGTGATCGGCTCAATCATTCTCCTCGCGGTTTTTATCGACATGGAACGACGTCGCGCCAGACAATCAGCATCTAGGGTACGCGCATACCAATCTGTAGCAGACGAAACCTATTTGGAAGGGATCATTCTTCAGATCAATCAACTCATCCGAAATCGTTTTGGGTCCCCTTTCGTACGTATTTACATGGTCGACCCCAATCGAGATGATTTAATCGAATGCAGCACGAAAAACAAGCATCCTGCGCCTGCGGACTGTATTGCGGATCAGGTACGCAGGAGTGGGCAAGCGATGGTAATTGAAGAGATATCTGATCGTCACGACACAATGATCCATCGATTAGAACCAAGTATTCAATCCGCGATCGTCGTTCCGCTGATACATCGTGAAAAACTGATTGGTGTGCTTGACGTGCAAAGCCCGATCGCCCATGCGTTTGTGCCCGAGGCGATAAGCCATTTAACGGAATTAATGGCCGGTCTCATCCCGCCCTTACGTAATGCCTGGTTGTTGGAATGTGATTGGCTCGCCAAACAGACTCGCAACGCGCTGCGCAATTTATGGGACACGGTCTACTTAGGTCGCTGCGCATTGGCAGAGTGGGCTTTCCCGGCCAGTTTTGACGTAGTATCCAGTGGGAGTTCATCGAATCGGAGTGGTCAGCTTCGTCAGTTGTTACTTGAAACAATTGAACGATTAAATCCCCAGAAAGGCATAAATCGACCTCACGCCATCGACCGACGATACGACATCCTGCATCTTACCTACGTCGAAGGCCTTTCTTCCGACGAAGTGATACGAAACCTTTCCATCAGCCGCCGCCAATATTTCTATGATTTAAAAGATGCCATCAGCGCCTTGGCCCATTTACTAATCTATACCTCCTGATTTTTCAATATTCGTAATTGCACATATATTGCACTTAATTGCACTGTAGTTGCACATACAGTGCTCTAATATTGCATTCTACCTGTGGAAACCCCTGGTTGAAATTTGATATTGTAAATAGCAGCAATTTTTACCCAGTATCGCTTTAGGAAGTTGTGATCGGAGTGGGATTCGCGAGGAAATATACCTTTTCTATAGCTCTCGAGAGAAATATAGGTTATCGCGCTTCAGTCGGTATCGAAATCTAATCATTAATTTCTCGTATTGGTCATTCACTCATTGGTTTTTTCAAGTGTATAGGTGGGAATTGGCGCGCTTCGCGCACGCTTGTTTCGACAGCATTTAGAGGTGGCATATCCAGGTTGTTATCTTGCGTATTGCGCATTTGACTTGGGTATACACCACACTGCGCAGTATGGTCTAGGCTTCAGGTTTTTCAAGGAGGTTCGAATATGGCGGATACGGGTATCGAACGCCTCGCATTGCGAATGGCAAAGGTCGAAAAATATTTTGGTCTGGTTTGTGCCCTCAAACAGATTGATCTCGAAGTGGGCAGCAATGAAATCGTTGGGCTCATTGGTGATAACGGCGCCGGAAAATCGACTGTCGTGAAAATTCTCTCCGGTGTATTCCCCCCGACCAGCGGAGACCTTTATATCACCGGCCGGAAAGTGGATTTAAGCAATTACAGCGTCAAACAGGCGCACCTGCACGGTGTCGAAACCGTCTATCAGGACAAATCACTCGGAGAGAAGCAAGATCTTTGGAGGAATTTCTTCGTCGGTCGGCAAATAACCTATCCATTCGGATTCATTAATGTCAAGAAGGAAAAACAGATCGCCGAAGATATCATGCGCAAGACGATCGGATTTCGCAGTGCGGGGATCACAGTTGACTCCAAAGTGAGTAAATTGTCCGGTGGTGAGCGACAGGGCGTGGCAATTGGTCGGGCGATGCATTTTGAAGCTGAACTCATCGTATTGGATGAGCCGACGGTTGCCCTTTCCTTGAAGGAGGTGGGCAAAGTGCTTGACTTCGTCCACAAGATCAAGCAGGCGGGAAAGGCGTGCGTTTACATTTCGCATGACATCCAGGACGTTTTTGAAATCGCCGACCGTTTCGTCATCATGGATCGTGGCGAGATCGTTGCCCGTATACCTAAAAAAGAAATCAGCCTGAAAGCGTTGGGAGAGTTCATGCTAGATTACGCCCACGGCAGGAAAGACATGGAGAAAAGATGAAACGCAAGGGTTCCTTTTTATCGTTAAATAGACTCGAAGGCCTACCAATCGCACTGGTTTTGGTCACGCTCTACATCGTCTTTATGATCACCGCACCACGAGTATTCACCGGCTATCGCATTTATATGTCCTTTTTTCAGACCGTGCCGCCGATGCTGGTTTTGGCTTTGGGACTGACCTTCGTCATTACCGCCGGTGAAATCGACTTGAGTTTCTCGTCCGTGATCGCCTTCTCGGGCTTTGTCTTTGCATGGTTTTTCAGAACCTTCGATGGGTTTTGGGTCGTGTGGGTCGGCATTCTTCTCGCACTCGCCGCCGGTGCGCTGGTCGGATATGTCAACGGGGTTCTCGTTGCCAAGATCGGCGTTCCATCGATTATGGCTACGCTCGCGGCGCAGTTTTTCTGGTCGGGCCTGACCGTATTGCTGGCAGGTGGACTCTCCTGGAATATCAAGGACATCCGGGACAACGCCGCTCACGATATTTTCACCGGACGGATCTTCGGTGTGCTGCCCGCCCAGGCCATTTGGTCGTTGGGTTTGGTGATATTCCTGTGGTTCATTCTTAACCGGCATCGTTTTGGTGAGGCCATTATGTTCCTGGGCGACAATCCAAACGTCGCGCGTGTAGTGGGGATCGACGTTGAAAAAACCAGAGTGCAGCTCTTTACCTTAAATGGCTTGATCGCGGGTTTTGCAGCCTTACTTCTCACCATCGAAATGAACACCTTCTGGACCACCCAAGGTCAGGGCTATTTGATGCTCGCTTTGGCGGCGGTGTTTATCGGTGGGACCTCCATCGCGGGTGGTGAAGGCTCCATCGTCGGCACATTTTTCGGCGCCTACATCATCGGTTCACTCGAAGCTGGTGTGGTCGCGACAGGTATAGGTGGTTATTGGACTGCGCTAGTGAGTGGTCTCGTAATGGGTGCTTCCGTTGTGCTTAATATATTGATCGGTGAAGGACGTTTCACCAAACTATCCGGACGGCTCCTGCAGTGGAGTCGAGTTGGTCATGACGCTGACGGCAGCCGGCTGCCGTCAGATGAAAACGTAGGACGGTGAATGCACATACAGATAGGCCTTCTGAAGTGCTTCCACTTACTACGAAAGGAGGGATTGTATCGCAGTGATCAAGCGAATATTCTCGGTCAGGAACAGTACATGAAAATACTTGAATTTGATGAAGCAAAGTGAAAAGGAGAGAGAAATGAGAAGCAAGTTACTTACTGTTTTAACCGCTCTGACAATCCTCATTATGGTCGTTGCTTGTGCGAAAGATGGGGGTTCGTCGAGTGGGGATGGGGAATTGGTTGTCTACATGCAAATGGGTGGAAACCAGGGTGATCCATCGACGTTGGCCCGCACGAACGGCGCCAAGGCAGCTGCGGAAGCGCTGGGGATTACATTGATCGAGCAGTATTCGGGCTGGGATCCTCAGACCATGATCGAACAATTCAAGGAAGCTGTCGCCGCAAAGCCGGATGGCATCGTTATCATGGGCCATCCTGGGGAGGATGCATTTGAGGCGCTTGTTGATGAGGCGATCAGTGATGGCATCATCATAACCAGCGGCAATAATCCACTGCCCAACCTCGAGGCGAAATATCAAACCCAGGGCTTCGGGTATGCCGGTGCGGATCTCTATGATGGTGGTTATCTGACAGGGATCCAGATGGTGGCGGCTGGCTTGCAAGCAGGCGATAAAGCCCTGGTATATGACATCTGGCACCAGGAAGGGCGAAGCATCAGCTCGCAGGGCGTGTATGATGCGCTTGAAGATGCCGGCCTCGAAGTGGAGAAGCTCGATGTCTCCGACGAGGTAGACTCGGAGGCCTCCCTGGCCATCCCGATTTTGACGGCTCATCTGGAAGCCAATCCCGACCTCAAAGCCATTGGAACGCAACACGGTAACATCACTGCAAACCTGCCTGCTGTTCTCGAAGCAGCAGGTAAAGACCCCGGTGACGTGATTGTTGGCGGTATTGATCTTTCCCCGGCAACGATCGACGGCATTGAGAAGGGGTACATCTCGGTAAGCTTCGATCAGGTTTTGTACCTGCAGGGATATTTTCCCATTCTGCAAGTCTATATGACGTCCAATTACCTGATCCCCGGTTTGCACATCAACACCGGTGTCGGCGCAGTCACTCCCGATAACATTGATGAAATTTCGCCGCTCATCGAGGAAGGCATCCGCTAGGAGGTTTTCCGTAGCGCCTCTGCCATATTGGCAGAGGCGCTTTTTTTCCTTGCTTCGCTCTTGCTATAATGATGGAGTCTTCGGTGCAAGGGCAAGGTGAACTATCCTTACTCACGCAAAACTTGGCGAAGGATGTGGAGCAATTCCAATGCGACGCGTGCTCGTTTGTTTGATCATCGTTCTGATCACTACAACACAATGCCAGGTGACGGGACCTTCATCCAGCAGCGGGTCTGAGGGGATTCGGGTTGCGATCGTGCCGCCGGGTTTCACCAGTCCATTCCATGTCGCAATCAAAAACGGTGCTGTTGAGAAAGCCGAGAGTTTGGGTTGGACAGTCGATTTGGTGGCCGCAGAGCGCGAGGGAGATTTCGCTGGTCAGGTTACCGTAATCGAACAAGAAATCCAGAAGGGTGTGCTGGCGATATCGGTTAATCCCATTGACGCCAAAGCGATCGTCACCGCAATTCGCAAGGCAAACGAGGCCGGCATCCCCATCCTGATGCACAACTTGATCACACCGGTTGGTAATGGCAGGGTTGTGGAGTATATCGGCTACGATCAATGGAGTGGCGCGGCCGAGTTGGCCAAATACACCTGCGTATTGTTGGGAGACCAGGGGAAGGTGTTCATTCTTACCGGAATTCCTGGTTTTCATGCCAATCGACGTACTCAGGGGTATCGTTGGGGATTGGAACAATGGTGTCCCGGCGTGCAGGTTGTAGGAGAACAGACCGCTGAGTGGGAGCGCGAAAAAGCCGTGAATGTGGCTACAGCCGCATTACAGCAGAATCCAGATATCGATGTCTTCTATGGAAATTCGGATGAAATGGGGATCGGTGCCTGTATTGCGGCACAGAAATTGGGTCGTACCGTCAATGAGGATATTTGGTGCGTCAGTATCGATGGCAATGACGTCACCCTCGAGTTGATCGAGAAGGGCGAAACCACAGCGACCTTAGGCGTTTATCCGCACAGAATGGGGGCCATTGTGATTGAACAGATGGAGAAGGTCCTGAACAATGAGGATGTACCATACATCCTCGAAACTCCGTCTACTGTAGTGGATATGAACAACATCGCCGATTACCAGTCCGGGGCTACGTGGACAACGCCCATCACCGGGAATCCGGAATTCGACAACGGACTTCCCTCCGGGCAATTCTATGAATAAACCATCCGGTTACGCCTCGACATCGTTTAGCCACCGCTCGGCCTGTCGAAGTCTTCTAGCTCGATCGGATCTCCGTAAGGTTCATACTCTTCAAAAATGAAATCGTCAAATTGAACTTCAAGTGCATGACCCCAAAGTGTTAATCCCACTGGAGATTGATCTTTTGGCTGACCCCAAACAATAAAAACGTTCTTGCCGTTGACCGATACACTGATATCCGCACGGCCCTGGCTCGATTCTGTCACATAGACTTCAATATGGTTGGTCTGGACCCCTGCCTTTACAGCTCCTGACCACCTTCCGTCTAGCAGGTCAAAAGCGCCAGTCTCGAAATCCAATTTCCAAACAGCCACCGTTTGTAAGGGAGTGATTTCGAGAGTGATCGCGTATTCATCCGTCAAGCGTAGCAGCAAGCCATAGCCGCGCTCGCTGGGTCCATCCTCGTAAGTTGCGATAACGCTCATGTAGTAATAAGTCACCAAACCACAGTCTTGACAGACGGCAAAGTGTTGGATGTAAGCTCCAGATGAAGGCCAGGGGCCCATGTACAAGGCGTCGTTCTTGTAAATACACTCTTCACACATGAGCCAATTAATCAACTCACTTGAAAAGTCATCGTGAAGTTTGATTGGATGAGGTTCCAGCGTAGCTGTTGGTGACAGTGTAATCGTTGGTGTTTCGGTAGGAGGCGCTTCGGTTGCAGTCGAAGTCGCTGGATATAATGTCTGCTTCATGAATTCCGTTGCTTGGATGGCAGTGGCCACCGAATCTGCAGATGGGCCACTCTTTTCACAAGCAGCGACAGAACTCAGGATGAGTAAGATGAGTAAAAACAATAGACTGCGTTTCATGATTAATCGCTTTCTACATAAATGATGTGAAGATCAAAGATCACATCATGCAGTGAGTTCACACATTATAGACTTCATTAAATTATGATTGCAAGCCTTATTTGGAATCTCACTCGCAGGTTCGGATGCATAGGGTTTGATATCGATGCATGGTTTTCGAGGAATGAAGCCCGGTTTCTACAGCACCATGAACCAAAAACAGCTTCCCCAAGAAACCAACGGTTCGAACGACGTAATGTGCTACACTATTAAACGTTGCCAATTCTGGTGGAGAACCCCGCTGGGGAGCCCTGGGAGGCATGTGATGGCCGATACTCGAACGACCTACATGGGACTTGAACTGAACAATCCGGTTGTACCTTCCGCCTCACCGCTTTCACGAAAATTGGACGATATCAAAAAGCTTGAAGATGCTGGAGCGCCCGCCGTCGTACTCTATTCCCTTTTCGAGGAGCAGATCGCGCTGGAAAGCGGTGAATTCTCACATTTGTTGAGCAGTGGCGTCTTAAGTTTGGCGGACGCCACTGTCTATTTTCCACATCAACATGACTACCCGCGAGATCCGGAAGCGTATGTCGAGCATGTCCGACAAGCCAAAGAGGCCGTCGACATCCCCATAATTGCCAGCATGAACGGCACCAGCAAGGGTGGATGGCTGGAATACGCCAGTATGATCGAGGAGGCCGGCGCAGATGGCCTCGAACTTAACGTATATTTTTTGCCCGCGGCAGACACGTTACTGGGCATGGATGTTGAAAATATGTATTTGGACATCCTGCGATCCGTTAGAAAAATTGTGGAAATCCCGATTGCTATTAAATTAAGCCCCTTCTTTAGCGCGCTCCCGAACATTGCCACCCAGTTCGACGAGGCGGGCGCAGATGCTTTGGTCGTTTTTAATCGCTTTTATCAAGCGGACATCGATGTGCGAACGCAGGAAATACTGCCTCGCATCAGCCTCAGCCGACCTGAAGACATCTTGCTGCCTTTGCGCTGGATTGCGATTCTCTATGGCCAGATATCTTGCTCCCTGGCACTGACCAGCGGCGTTCACTCCGCGGAAGCGGTATTGAGAGCTGTTATGGTAGGGGCGGATATCGCCAATGTGGCTTCGGCGTTGCTGATGAACAGTATCGAGAAGCTGACGCAGATCATCCGAGAAACCGAGGATCTCATGGATGAATTGGAGATTTCCTCGATCCAAAACCTGAAAGGGAGCCTGAGCCTGCAGAATTACGTCGAACCGACGGCGTTCGAACGTGCAAGTTACATTAAACTACTGCAGAGTTACGGTCGCATCTAAGCGTCTACTTTTCGCCTTACCGCGAAACTCTGTCTTTCACAAATTATTCCACATCTTCTGCCATCGCTCGCGCCCGCATCCACGGCGGCATGTCCTCTTTGTCGACCAGAACCTGCCGTAGTTCGAAAATTTGATCGCGTAAAGCAGCAGCCTTCTCAAATTCCAAAGCTGCTGCAGCGCTTTTCATTTGTTTCTCGAATTCCTTGATCAGTTTTGCAAGTTCATCTTTCGGCATTTGCGCAGGGGTTAGACTGTGGTATTCCTCGCGCTCCTCGGCGATGGCGCGGGAGACAACCTGATCCGTGAGATCGCGGATTTCCTTCACGATGCTGACCGGTTCGATATCGTGTTCCTTGTTGTGGGCGATCTGAATCTCCCGTCTTCGCTCTGTTTCGTCAATTGCACGACCCATAGAGGCGGTGATCTTGTTCGCGTACATGATCACTTTGCCATCGATGTGTCGTGCGGCGCGACCGATGGTCTGGATCAAAGCCGTGTCGGAGCGCAGGAACCCCTCTTTGTCGGCATCGAGGATGGCCACCAGGGAGACTTCGGGTAAATCGAGCCCCTCTCGCAGCAAGTTGATCCCAACGACCACGTCATACACACCCATGCGGAGATCGCGCAGGATGCCAACCCGTTCGATGGTGTCGATCTCGGAATGAAGATAATGGACTTTGATGCCCAACTCCAGCAGGTAGTCGGAGAGATCTTCGGCCATGCGTTTGGTAAGCGTCGTCGTGAGTACGCGTTGGCCGACGGCAACGCGGTTCTGGATTTCCTGGACCAAATCGTCGACCTGGCCTTCGACGGGCCTCACTTCGACTTCGGGATCGACGAGGCCGGTCGGGCGGATGATCTGCTCGATGATCTTCGAGGCAACCTCGAGTTCGTAGGGGCCGGGGGTTGCGGATGTGTAGATGACCTGGCCTGTACGTTCCGTGAATTCGTCAAAGGAAAGTGGGCGGTTATCCAGCGCGGAGGGGAGGCGGAATCCGTAGTCAACAAGGGTTTGCTTACGCGAACGGTCGCCGGCGTGCATCCCACGTACTTGTGGGATGGTCATGTGACTCTCATCGACGACGAGCATGAAATCCGGGGGAAAATAGTCGATCAACGTCCAGGGTGGAGACCCTACCGGACGCTGATCCAGGTGGCGGGAATAATTCTCGATACCTGTGCAGTATCCCACCTCACGCAGCATTTCCAAATCGTAGCGCGTGCGTTGTTCCAGGCGCTGCGCCTCGAGATGCCGCTCCTCTTTCTTCAAGAATTCGAGATGATGTTCGAGTTCCGCTCCGATATCTGCGATAGCGGCTTTCAATTTCTCATCCTCGGTGATGAAGTGTTTTGCGGGATAAATACTCACGGATTCGGCTTCACTGAGAATCTCCCCCGTCAGCGGATCGAATTTGACGATGCGTTCCACTTCGTCACCGAAAAAACTAATGCGTACCCCGATTTGTTCGTAGGCGGGCAGCACTTCCAATGTGTCGCCTCGCACGCGAAAAGCGCCGGGTTTCAGTTCAAGGTCATTGCGTTGGTAGTGGCTTTCCACGAGCTGACGCAAAACGGCGTTGCGGCGGTATTGTTGACCTTTTTCTATATCGATGACCACACGACCGTACGCTTCCGGGTTGCCGATGCCGTAGATGCTCGAGACTGAAGCAACGATCACCACGTCATTGCGGGAAAGAACGGAAGTTGTCGCCGACAAACGCAATCGATCGATCTCTTCGTTGATCTGCGTTTCTTTTTCGATGTACAGGTCGTGTTTGGGGACATAAGCTTCCGGTTGGTAGTAATCGTAGTAGGAAACGAAGTATTCGACTGCACTTTCGGGAAAAAAAGATCGAAACTCAGCATACAGCTGCGCAGCCAAGGTCTTGTTATGGGCCAGAATGAGTGTAGGGCGCTGGACTTTTTCGATCACAGAAGCGATGGTGAAAGTCTTTCCCGTGCCGGTCGCGCCAAGCAGGACTTGATGTTCAAGCCCCTTGTTGAGTCCCTGCACCAGAGCCTGAATCGCTTGTGGTTGATCTCCCATCGGTTCGTAGGGGGAATGCAGCCGGAACTGTGGCATGGCTCCTCCACGTTCGTTCCCCCAATACGAACATATGATCTATGATTATACCATGTGGTTTTGGTGGGTAGGACCGAAGCCGGAAGGAAAGAGCTGAATATCGTTCTCGTACTTTACCGAAAAAATGATCCTCTCTGAATCGAAAGCTATGTTGCCCCTGCGGAACGACAGCTATTTATAAGCGACGTGGTCGGATATCACTCCCCGATAATCTTGATTAGCGCGCGTTTTCGTCTGCCGCCGTCGAATTCCCCGTAGAAAATCTGTTCCCAGGGGCCGAAATCCAATCTGCCCTCCGTTATCGCCACGACGACTTCTCGGCCCATGATCTGTCGCTTCATATGCGCATCGGCGTTGTCTTCCCCCGTTCGATTGTGACGGTATTGGCTTGTCGGTGCATGCGGCGCGAGGGTTTCCAGCCAATCGTCGTAATCTTGATGCAGACCTCGTTCATCATCGTTGATGAATACGGAGGCCGTGATGTGCATGGCATTGACCAGCACCAAGCCTTCTTGAACGCCGCTTTTTTCCAGCGCTTCTCTCACCTGGGGGGTGATATTGATGAGAGCTCTTCTTCCCGGAACTTCGAACCATAGCTCTTGCCGGTAGGTTTTCATGGACTACGCTCCTTGAAAGTGGGCTTTGGACAGATGAGTCATTCCAGTGGGATGCGGATTCCTTATCTTCCAACTGTCCTTGAAATGCATCCGTAAGGCGGCCATCCGAAAATCAACCCCATTGGAATGTGCCTGATATTTTCATCGGAATCGGATCATGTCACGTAAATGGGATTGCTGTAAATCCAACCGCAGCGATTGCCCTCGAAATCGATGTGGGCTTCAACACGATACGCGCCAGGCGAACGCACAGTGTAGATCGCCGTGTCTTGTTCCTTCCAGGTACGTACTCGCTCCCCATTGTGCAAGATGCTCAATTCGGCGCGACGCGGAGATTTGACTTGCAGGGTTACACCGCTACGTACCGGTATGGAATCCCCCATAATGGCTTGATTATCCGCGCCCTGTGCACTGAATCGAAACCCGCGGGTGGATGCTGGCAGATCGAAACCAACAAAGCATCGACCGCGGGAAATGCTGTGGAACAGCTGCAGTCTGTCGTGCTTCGCATCCCCGACGAGCGGATTCTTGGTCAGGACGTGGGTGTTAACTGCGCGGAAAAGAAACTCGTACGGCAGGATGGTTCGCTTGAAGGGACCTTTGCGGTAGGGGGCAGCGTGTGCGTCGGCGCCTCCGATGGCGACGATTCGTTTTCCTGAGGCCAGGAGTTGATCCCAGCGTTCCAGCACCTCGGGAAATGGTCCTTGTGCACTCCGTTTGGGGCTGTATGCCAGTAAAAAGGCCGTGGGTAGTGAGCTGAGGTGGGATTTGAATTCGCTCATGAAGTTCCAAATTTCCAGTCCCGTGTAACCACTCACCTCCCAATCCACCCAGGATAAATCACCCTCACCAAACAGCGGTGCTGCGGGATCGACGGGGTGCGCGATGAAACAAAGCCCGCCTGCACGCTTAACTTCGTTGATGAGATTCTGCGGATCGGCGGCATAGGTCGCCAATTCTTCTTGGGTTTCGAATACGAGCAGATGATTCTTCTGTGGGTCACGAACTTGATCGTGGATTTCCTCTCCGGTAAGCAGGAGCACGCGTTTCTTGCCCAGAAAACGATATCCATCCATGCCATCAACCCAGACGTTGTGGTCGGTGACAACGACGAAATCAAGACCTGCCTGGATCGCCGCGAGCGCGATTTGGTCATGGCTGCCGTGACCATCCGAGTAGATTGAGTGATTATGCAGGTTGCCGACATATTCGTGAATCAAGACATGACTCCAGGTGGAAGTTGGTTGTCCGTAAAGGATAGCATAACGTCTCGGCGGCTTCAATTTCAGAATCGTGCTTTATAAAAAGGAAAGTGGCGTGTTTATTAATCCGTTTATAACCTTGTAACCTCCTTTCCCGTAGGGGGTTTATGTATATAGTTGTTATTATTCGATCCCAGATTTTATTAATGAAGGAGAAGGATTTATGAGTGATTATGGAATTGTGACCGACAGTCTTTCATCAATACCGCAAGAACTTATCGATCGTTATCAAATTATGGTTGTACCACAGGTGCTGATATGGGGGGAGGAAGAATTTCTTGACGGTGTCAACATTACACCGATGGAATTTTATAAGCGATTGAGAACCGACCCGGTCATGCCGACGACCTCCCAGGCAACAGTAGCAGGATTTAAATCGGCGTTCGAACCTTTGGTTGCCGAAGGAAAACCCATTTTGACGATCGTGGGTTCATCGAAATTGACGGCGACTTTGAATTCTGCCGAACAAGCAAAGGGGATGTTCCCGGATGCGAAAATCGAAGTCATCGATTCGATGGGAGTCGCCATGTCGTTTGGCTTTCAGGTCTTGGCGGCTGCACGAGCGCGTGAGGCGGGAAAATCTTTTGAGGAAGCCATAGAGACGACGAAAAAAGCGAAAGAGCAAACGGGTGTGCTTTTCGTTGTGGAAACGCTTGAATACCTGCATCGCGGTGGTCGTATCGGCGGTGCCTCGCGGTTGCTGGGAACGGCACTCAACCTCAAGCCGTTGTTGGAGCTTCAAGAAGGACGCGTAGAGCCCGTTGAACGCATCCGCACGAAAGCAAAAGCACAGAACCGGCTTGTAGAAGTGATTGTAGAACGACTCGCTGACAAGCCTGATGTGCGTCTCTCCACGCTTCACGCCGACGCTGAAATTGATGCGCAGGCCTTGATGGAGGACGCCGAAACGCACCTCGATCCAATCGAGACCGTATATTCAGAGGTAACTCCGGTGATCGGAACGCATGCCGGTCCCGGGACAGTCGGATTGGCCTTTTCGTACGGAATCTAACCTGAGCGGTCCAAACCCATTGGAGATCGTAAGACCATCGACCGGACTGATGAAGTCCGGTCGATGGGTATATCGTGTTTATTTTGCAACAGCAGTAGAAATCTGTGAGCGAGGACGCTCGTTCTGCCAGAGAATCGCTTTCTTGAATATCGTTTTCCTTAGGTTGTACTAATCCAAGATTGGACGCCGGTGACTACACTTATGGTAAGTATTTGCGGGTGAATGGTATAATGGGCGGCGTATCGTCAGACTTATCAGGGATCCACCATGAAAGACATAATCAATCGATTTCTGCAGTACCTCGAACTGGATCGGAACAGTGCCCAGAATACGATCCTGGCGTATCGAACCGATGTCAGGCAGTTCATTCAGGTTCTGAGGGCGGTTTCCGATCGGCCGATCGAGCCCACTCAGATCGATGTGGAAATCGTAGAGAAATATTCTTCCTGGCTAAACCGACAGGGATATAAAACCGCCACAGTTGCGCGTAAGATCGCTGCTGTGCGTACATTCCTGGATTACATGCATTCTCATGAGGGGTTCGAGACACGGGCGGTGTTGGATTCTCTGGATTTGCCCCAAAATCCACGGCAGCCGCCCAAGGTTCTGACGAAAACTGAATTGGAGAAATTGATCCAAGCTGCTGCACAATGCAATTCTCCGCGCGCCACCAGGGATGCTGCCGCATTATCGTTGTTGTATGCAACTGGTTTACGGGCGGCGGAAGTAATCGCATTGAACACGGCTGACATCGACTTGCGTTCTGGAATCATTCGGAAAAACGAAGCCTATCCCGATTCGATCTCACTCGGTGATGCGCTTCCTTCCCTGAAGACGTATATCGAGAAAGGCCGTCCGCATCTCCTGCGCACACCGGAGGTACAGGCGTTGTTTATCAATCAGCGTGGTCAAAGGCTTAGCCGGCAGGGATTGTGGTTGATCGTCAAGCGCTGGGCTGCGGAGGCTGGATTGAGCAGTGACATCTCACCACAAACGATCCGCCATTCCCTCATTCGTCACCTGTTGGAACACGGGAAATCACGAAGTGAGGTCCAGGAGTTGCTGCGGCTTTCAAGTCCGAACACATTGTGGCTTCATAGAAAATCTCATCGTAAATAAGTATTGGAATATCGAAATGGATACGATTACGACGGCAGATATCGATAATACAGTGGAATTCATCCGCGGACGAACATCCCTTCAGCCTGAGATTGGTATGATTTTGGGCTCCGGATTGGGTGCGCTTGCCGATGCGGTGGATGCGGATGTGATTATCCCTACAGGCGAAATACCCGGTTGGCCTGTGTCGACCGTACATGGCCATGCAGGACGGGTTGTGCTCGGGCATCTTGAAGATCGCTCCGTGTTCGTGCTGCAGGGAAGGGCGCATTATTACGAAGGTCACTCGATCTCACGGATCGGCCTGCCCATCCGGGTTATGCATCGTCTGGGAGCGCGAATGTTGATCGTTACAAATGCAGCCGGAGCCGTCAATCCGGATTTCGAACCCGGAGAATTGATGCTGATCAGCGATCACATCAATTTACTGGGTATGACCGGCAGCAATCCATTGCGAGGTCCCAATCTGGATGAATTCGGCCCTCGCTTCCCCGATATGGGGAAGGTCTACGATCCTGAATTAGGGATGGCAGCGAAGGAAGTGGCTCTCGAAGCAGATATCCCCCTGCGAAAAGGTGTCTACGTTTGTGTATCCGGCCCTTCCTACGAGACGACGGCGGAGCTGTGTTTCTTGCGTACAATTGGTGTCGATGCCGTTGGCATGTCTACAGCCCCTGAAGTGACCGTCGCGCGACATTGTGGAATGAAGGTTCTCGGCATTTCGGGGATAAGCAATAAAGCGAATTTGGATGGCGAAACCGAAACCACGCATGAAGAGGTTCTGGAAGCCGGAGAAACTATCACTCCCAGATTGAAGACGCTTGTTTGTGGCGTACTTCGCATAGTCTAGTATAGAAGGCAAATGGAAGGTTTCCTGCTCTTTTTCGAAGAGCGACAAACTTGGATCTATTTGTTACTCATCTTCATCGGTGCGATCTATCTGCGTTTATTCCTCGTTACTTATCGTGCTTCGCGCAGGGCTCTATTTTCATTGGAGCGGGAACGCTGCTTGAGCAGTATAAGAAGATCGATCGCGATGATGTTGTTCGTTCTCGCAGGATTGACCGCCACGTTTATAATCGTAAATTTCGCCAGTCCCGCCATTCCGGTTTCGCTTCGGCCGACTTCGTTACCAACAGTTTCCTTGCTGTCAACTCCGGTGGATGCGGAGGGGCTTGTGGCCGAAGAACCGAGTGACCTGTCGGCAGAGATCCCCGCTGCACTGGATGGCGCGGGATGTCTGAACGAAAGCGCAACGATTATTCAACCCAAAGATGGCGAAACGGTCAGCGGTACGATTGTTGTCCTGGGTGTGGCAGATATTCCCAATTTTGCGTTCTACAAGGTAGAGTATCGGCGTTTGAATGGCGAATGGGTGACCATAACGGCCGGGTCTCAACCGGTCTGTGAAAACTGCATTCCTGACGGTGGAGAGGGCGCGGATAACCCGGATGAAGAGCTTACATTGGGGACCTGGGATACCCGTCTTGTCGAGCCGGGAACCTATGGTTTCCGACTGGTGGTGATGGACACGGAAGGGAACGCGCCCTTGCCTTGCGAGATCCAAATTCAGATCCTGCCTGCAGAATAAGTGTCTCCGTAGATCGTTGGTTCTTCGAGTTCAATTTTTGGGCAGGCGTGATATGGTGATTGTCTCGTAATCAAAACTCGTAGAAGGAGCCTTGGAACATTTTGTCATGGATATGATATCTATTCGACAAGCAATTTCGAGTGACATTCCCACGCTCATGGCTTTCGATCATGGCGTCGGTACCGATCATGTGTGGCAGATGTCCTTCGAACGTGAGCCCTCGGCGGTCGGCGCTACTTTTCGAGAGGTCCGACTGCCTCGGGCCATGCGAGTAGGGTACCCTCGTGATGCCGAGAGACTGGCGGATGAGTGGACGCGCCGGGCGGTGATTCTCGTAGCCGAAAGCGAAGAAAACTTGCAGGGGTACCTGGCGATTATGGAAGGTCCCGCAGAGAACATGTTTTGGATCACGGACCTCGTAGTTAGCCTGCGCTATCGAAGGCAGGGGATTGCCTCGAAGTTGATTCTCGCCGCCCGGGAATGGTGCCGCCAGCGTGACGCACTGCGGGTATTTCTGGAGATGCAAAGCAAGAACTACCCTGCGATCTGTCTGGCAAAGAAAATGGGGTTTATGTATAGTGGGTATAGCGATCATTATTACCCGGATCAGGACATCGCGTTGTTTTTCTCGATGCTGTTATAAGTGTAGATAGAGACAATGGTAGATTCATTTAATTCCATTCTCATCACGCTCAATCAGATCCTCAACGCTGGCAACTCGATCACAGCTTTCTCGTTGCTTCTCTATACGCTGACCTTTAATATTCGAGAGCGTGTGGCGCAGTCGCTGGCGTTAATGCTTTCATGTGTGACGATCGTGTATTTTGGGGATGTGTTCAATAGCACATCCTCATCTTACGCCGAAATGCAGATCTGGCTCCGAATTCAATGGGTGGCCATTGCCTTTATTCCCGCTACATATGTACAATTTTCGGATGCGCTGCTTGCAGCAACTGGAAAGCCCTCGCGAGGACGCAGGCGGCGAGTGGTCTTGATCAGTTATTTAATCGGTTGTCTCACCTTGCTCAGTGTGGGGACACGGCAGGACATCGCCGTAGGTTTCAGACAAGTCGATTCGATCGTTTACCTCGCCCCAGGTCCGTGGTTTCCGGTTTTTACAGTTTTCTTGATCGTCATCGTTGCTTTCGTGGGGGTCAATCTCTGGCGTTCATATAAGCGCTGTTTGACGCGAACGAGCAAGCGGCGCATGCGTTACTTGATGTTCGGCTCATTCGGCCCATTGCTCGGATCTTTTCCTTTTATGATGGTGAGCCAATCGACGTTCGCTGAGCATACCTGGATACTCTGGGTGATGGTTACCTTGATCAATCTGGCGGTTGCTGTTCAGATGGTGATGATCACGTACTCTGTGTCGTATTTCGGTGTGAGCTATCCGGATCGCGTGGTAAAGAGTCGTTTGACACAATGGATTCTACGCGGCCCATTTGTGGTTTCGACGGTTTTGGCCGTGACGGTGATCGTCAATCGCATCGGCGTGTCACTGGGCTATGAAAACAGTCGAGCGGTTCAATTTGCCATGGTCGTCGTCTTACTGCTGCTGCAGTACGTGATTACCATCGTGCGACCCAAGATTGAGAGATGGTTTTTCTACGGGCGAGATCGAGGGGACGTCGACCGATTGCAATTGCTCGAGGATCATCTCTTGACGACCGGGGATCTTCGCCAATTCCTGGAATCCGTCCTCAACGCAGGTTGTGATCTGCTCGGGGTGGGTTCGGCGTTCGTGGCCGTTGTCGGGCCGGAGGGATTGGAGCTGGAGGTTGCCGTAGGTCCTGAGAATCCCTTCCGCGGCACGGGAGAACCATCGCCTTTGTTGATGACGCAGGATGAAAGACATCATTTCGAGCATCTGGGTGCTGTGTTCCTTTGGGACATCTATTGGTTGATTCCCATTGATCTTTTGCCTTCCGAGGATGTGATCGGCCTGGTCGGTTTTCAAGCAAGAAGTGTAAAACCGGATTTCAGCAACGATGAAGAGGTGAGTATCAAAGCGCTCGTTGATCGAGCGGCGGTTGCCCTGGCAGATCGCCTCCTGCAGCGAGAAGTGTTCAGTGTCGTCGATCGTTTGGTGCCGGAGATGGAAGAGATCCAGCGTTTACGAGCAGAAACCAGTTACGGAAGCGCGGAATCGCTCGTTGAACCCATTGCGGACCTGCCATCGGATAAAAATGTGGTTGAATTGGTGCGGGATGCACTGGGACATTATTGGGGCGGGCCGCGCCTTACGCGCAGTCCCTTGATGGGATTGCGGGTCGTCCGTCGCGAAGTGGAAGATCACGATAACAATGCAGTCAATGCGCTGCGGGCAATTTTGCGGCGTGCCATCGAAAGAATTCGCCCGGAAGGCGATCGACGTTTTACGGCGGAATGGATGCTATACAATATTCTCGAGATGAAATTTCTCCAGGGTCGTAAGGTTCGAGATGTCGCCTTGCGGTTGGCCATGTCAGAAGCGGATTTGTACCGCAAACAGCGTATAGCCATCGAAGAAGTGGCGCGGGGTATCACGCAAATGGAGCGTGAAATTGTTGTTTCAGAATTAAGTGGGGAGGTGGATGATAACAAAGAATGACGTTTTGCAATTTTTTGGGAATAGAGTATCCTATTTTTGATTTTAACTGTAATACCTACGGGTGAAATTGTAGCGATTGAGGTCAAGCGATGGACGAGGGTTTGCACGATGGAAAATCGGGGGGACCGCCGCGTATG
>Ga0307430_1000788_pt1 | contig 25690 bp, 24 predicted proteins | sample SalMarWE160130MG_FD_202159 | JGI IMG/M metagenome (GOLD analysis project Ga0307430, IMG submission 202159) | Salt marsh sediment microbial communities from the Plum Island Ecosystem LTER, Massachusetts, United States - WE1603-130 | ecosystem: Environmental > Aquatic > Marine > Intertidal zone >...
AAGATAAAAAACTGATTAATTTGAAGGAAGCCAGCGACTGGGCATCTCAATATCTAAATCGCAATGTAACGATATCCAATATTTCTTATCTGCTTCAGTATGGAAGAATAAAAAAATATGGAAGTAATGGCAATCCTTTGCTGAATATAGAAGAATTAAAAGATTATTATGACTCTTTCAAAAAGGAAAAACAGTGGAAAAGAATATTAGGCGAAGACCTTAATTGGCATTTATCCTTTGTAGAATATAAAGAAGCGGAAAGGACAAAACATGTTCATAGGTTGCATCCCTACAAAGGAAAGTTCATTCCTCAACTGGTAGAGTATTTTCTTGATTCTCATACAGATGAATTTAAAAAAGAGGTTTATTTTCATGAAGGCGATATAGTATTAGACCCTTTTTGTGGAAGCGGAACGACTTTAGTACAAGCAAATGAACTGGGCATGCACGCCATTGGAATAGATATTTGTTGATGAATAATATGGAAAATATAAGACCTGAAAATAAAGTTCTATATTCGATCACAAAAGAAGATTTGCAATTAGAGGCCAAAAGAATTTTAGGAAGAGAACTTGATGAATCTGAGATTTTGCAAGCTAAAAAACATTTAGAATTTGGAATAGGTGAAAGTATAAGTATCATTTACAATTGCATATTCAAAGAGGTAATAAAGAGATGAGCATTGGGAGAAAAGAAAATGCTGCCATCTGATATATTGGCATCAGAATTTCTTGAAAAGGTGAAGGAATTCAATGCCAATGTAGAATTAATTAAGGTCTTGAAATCTCGAACATATAAAGTTGGAGAAGCTAATGTGCTTGTTCGTGCAGCTTCGGAGGGTAATAGACGCTATTTCTTTGGTATTAATTACATAACAATTGAAGAAATGGCAAATATTGATAATCCTTTCATTGCCTTTATTTGTGGCTCAGTTGAGAAAACTATAATTATTCCGGCAAAATTGTTTTTTAATTACCTTCCACAAATAAGCCATGATAGAAATGGCGAATATAAAATCAATATTGATAAAGAGTTGAATATTGTTTTAACAGGAAGAAATAATCGCCTTGATTGTAAACCATTCATTAACGCATGGCATCTCCTTGTAAATCCTCCGCAAATAGAAGCAGAAGAAAGGAATACTATTGAAGATAGTCTGCACTCTATAACTCAGGGAAGATTGCTCGAAATAGGAAACATTAGAGGTTTTCAGACGTATTGTCCAAATAAGTCTAAAAGGTTTAATGATAAAAAGCTCGTAGAACTCGCTACTATAGAAACTTGTCCCGAACTTCAATTTTCAGACTATAATCTTTTAAGACAGATTGATGTCTTATGGTTTAAACCACGAGGAAATAATTTGATTCCAGAATATGCCTTTGAAGTTGAACTCTCAACAGGTGTTTGGTCTGGCATGGGAAGGATGGCTACTCTTCTTGATTATAGTAATGCCAATTTATATATAATTTCAAATGATAAAAGGAAATATTTGCAAGTAATTGGCTCATTTTCAGAATATGAAAATCGATACAGATTTATAGAAAATGAAATGTTAGGACAACTTTACTCGGCAGAAATAAACTTACGAGAATTAAGAGTAGAAATCGGGTTGTGATTTTCCCATTATCGTTTGCTTGGTCAGGATAGAATGGCATTATTTTCCTTCATCCATTCTTTGAATACTACTTTTGGCACTTCTATTTTTGAACCTGTAGCTGAAACACTTGCAAGCTTAAATTTTTCTGTTGCACAAAAACAATTTGTCGTCGGCGATACAATAAGTGAAGAAGCCCAGACGGAAATTCAACGCATTATGAATGAACTGACTATTGGGAATGGCCCGAATAAAGCAGAAGAAATCGCAAGGATAAGAAAGGTTTGCGATAAGGGCACAATGAATAAATTAAAAACTGTAAAGGTTGATTTATTTGTCAAAGGCAATGATGGAACTATTCATTTATTCGATTTAAAAACAGCCAAGCCTAATATGAGCAATTTCAAGGATTTTAAAAGAACATTATTAGAATGGATAGCGATTTATTTATCGGGTCATCCGACTGCGAATGTGCATTCTTATATTGCTATACCATACAATCCTTATGAGCCAAAACCTTATGAAAGATGGACGCTAAAGGGAATGCTGGATTTGGATAATGAATTAAAAGTTGCAGGGGAATTTTGGGACTTCCTCGGCGGGAAAGGAGCATATCCAGCACTATTGGATTGCTTTGAGAGAGCAGGTATAGAATTAAGACCTGAGATAGATAAGTATTTTTCAAAATTCAAATAGAAGAACACACATAACCAATCATTCTAGCGGACGGCTTACAGCTGCTGCTGATTTTGAAGTCAGGCTTTTTAGTATACTCGGAGGTCAAGCATGGATGACTTATTGCAGTTAGGAAAACAAGCCCTGGCGTCACAACCATTTAGTGTGCTTGTTGGCGCAGAACTAACAGGCTATTCGCCGGGATGGGCTGAGCTGACCATTCCGATCACTCCTCAACTGAAGCAGCAGCACGGTTTTGTGCACGGAGGCGTAATCAGTTATGCCGCAGATAACGCTCTTACGTTTGTAGGCGGAAGTGTTCTTGGTCCAGCAGTTGTGACGTCGGAGTACAAGACCAATTATCTAAGGCCCGCCATGGGGACCGTTTTGATTGCTAGAGCAATAGTTGTCTACTCAAGCAAGACCCAGGCTGTTTGCCGTTGTGATGTATTCGTGGTTAGCGAGGGCAAAGAGAATTTATGCGCCGTTTCGCAAGGCACAATCGCAAGGATAGGCCAGTCTTCGGAGGCTCAAAACTAGCCAGCAATTGCAGTGATTCTCCTAGGCACAGGCTGAACCACGCGGCGCGTGGCCCAATAAATTGAGCGACTACATTTTCAAACAACTTCAATTAGTTCAATTGGAAGCAAGCCCTTTTATAGACTATAATGACCAATCCAGAAAAGAAGGGTTGAGCTGTCTTTGACCAGGGAACTCAAGGAATATGCTCTTAAACATGGCGTTGATCTCATCGGCGTGACCTCTGCCGAAGCCTTTGAGGTGAATGGGCTGGACAGGCCGCTTGTTGATCCGAGAGCCTATCTTGAAAAGGCCAAATCTGTAGTTGTGTATGGTTTCTACTTTGGTAGTCCATCACCAGAACCATCAAGACCAGATACACCACGAGGTAAGCTTTCGCCAGGAATGGGAGCGTTTTATGCTATGCATGAACATTGCTATGGAGTTATCGCAAATTACCTAAACAGAAAGGGATACAGCGCAGTTAAGAGAGAAAGAGAGGGCAAAATAGCTCTTAAGCCGCTAGCAGTCAAAGCAGGAATCGGGGTATATGGCAAGAACAGCCTTGTCTATGCTAAAGGTTTTGGTTCATGGATTTACCTGGAGTGTGTGATTACAGATGCACCACTTGAGGCCGAAGATCGTCCTTATAGACTTTCTGAGTGTGGCGATTGCACTGCCTGCATGGAAGCTTGCCCCACTAATGCAATAAAAGAACCCTACAAAGTCATACCGTCACTGTGTATTGCCCAGTGGCTTGATGGAGGGCCTATCTCTCGCCAATTCAGGAAGGAAGTAGGAAATCGGCTTACCGGGTGTGAAATTTGCCAAGAGGTTTGCCCAAAAAATCAAGGGTTGACACCGAGAAGGCATTATCCGGTTGAGGTGGAAGAAAAATCTGATAACCCGGAATTAATTCCCTTGCTGTTAGGGGATGATAATTACTACAAAACAGTATTGCCAGAATCTGTTCTCGAGATGGATATTTCGGCTCTTCGGCGGAATGTCGCGCTAGCGCTTGGGAACATCGGCGATCCAATAGCCGTGCCCGCGCTTGTTAAATCACTCAGTCATTCCGAGTCCAAGGTTCGTTCGTATGCTGCCTGGGCACTAGGCAGGATCGGGGGCAAAAAAGCAATAGATGCACTGACTCGATTGCGCAATAGTGAAATCGACTCAGCGGTACAGAAAGAAATCAAGGCTGCCCTTCAAAAATGCTCTAAAGTTGCCTAACATAAGCTTGGAGCAAGGTATTGTCTCATAATTTGGATACCCTTGCCGTATCTCAGACTGCTCCTCATTAACCTGCCCACTAAATAGGCTCAATTGAAAGTAAGCCTTTTATAGGCTATAATGAGCAGTCCAGAAAAGGAGACTATCTTTGCTCAAAAGCCATAACTGTGGTGAACTGAGGAAAAGCCATGCCGGACAGAAGATAACTTTAGCTGGCTGGGTGCACCGGCGTCGTGACCATGGCGGGAAGGTATTCATTGACCTGCGTGACCGGGAAGGCATAGTTCAAGTAGTGTTCAATCCTCAGGTATCACAAGAGGCATACGAGGTAGCTGGCTCGCTCCGTAGCGAGTATGTAATTCAGGTTACTGGAGAAGTTGTTCCCCGCCCCGAAGGGACGAAGAATTCCAAATTGGCTACTGGCGATATTGAAGTCATAGCGAAAGAGGCTGTCATCCTTAATCCGTCGAAAACGCCACCGTTGTACGTAAGTGAAGATGAGGAAGTTGAAGAATCGCTTTGCCTCAAAAATCGGTACCTGTACTTGAGAAGACCCAGGATGAAGGACAATCTTCTCTTACGCCACAAGATGATAAAGTTCATCCGTGATTTCCTCGACGCTAAGGGATTTGTTGAAATTGAAACACCTATTTTGATTAAGAGCACGCCAGAGGGAGCCCGGGACTACCTTGTGCCCAGCCGTATCAATCCCGGCAAGTTTTATGCTCTTCCTCAATCTCCACAGCAGCTCAAACAAATCCTCATGGTAGCTGGGTTTGACAAGTACTTCCAGATAGCTCGTTGCTTCAGAGACGAAGACCTCCGGGCAGATCGCCAGCCTGAGTTTACTCAACTTGATATGGAAATGAGTTTCATAGAAGTGAAGGACATGTTGCAGTTGATGGAGAAACTTTTCACCTCGCTTGTGAAGACTGTTAAACCTGATATGCGATTACTAGAGCCATTTCAATATCTTTCCTATAAGGAAACGATGGAGAAATATGGCACGGATAAACCGGATATCAGGTTTGGCCTGGAGCTCAAGGATATATCTGATATCGCCATCAATACCGACTTTCAGGTTTTTCGTTCAGTCCTCGATAATAATGGCAAAGTTAAAGGAATATGTGTCCCTGGTTGTGGTCATTATACCCGCCATCAACTTGATGAATTGATAAATTTAGCTAAGAGCTATGGTGCCCGCGGGTTGACTACCATGGCTTTTACAGGAGAGGCAGTAACTTTGGATGAGGTAAAATCGGCGGCTGCTAAATATTTAACCTCTCGCCAATTGGAAGAAATAGCCGGGAGATTCGAAGCTAAACCTGGCGACCTTTTGCTTATCGTGGCTGATAAACTGGAAGTAGTCAGCAAAACACTGGATGAGTTACGCCGCGAGATGGCAAAGCGACTTAATCTGGCTGATGCTGACCTACTGGCTTTTACCTTCGTAGTTGATTTTCCTTTTCTGGAGAAGAATGAAGCTGAGAATCGTTGGGAACCCATGCACCATCCGTTTACTGCTCCTCGATGGGAAGATGAGTTGCTTCTTGATACAGAACCAGCTAAGGTATATGGTCAACATTATGATGTAGTGTGCAATGGTTGTGAACTTGGCAGCGGTAGTATCAGAATTCACAAACGTCAGCTTCAAGAAAAAGTATTTGACCTACTTGGTTACAGCAAGGAAGAAATGACGAGCCGATTTGGAGGTCTTTTAGAGGCACTGGAATATGGAGCACCACCCCATGGTGGTATTGCCATAGGACTAGACCGTTTGGTGATGTTACTTGCTGGTGAGCAGAGTATAAGGGAAGTTATTGCTTTCCCGAAAAATCAGAATGCCGTTGATATGATGTTAGATAGTCCCTCTTACGTCAATAAGCATCAGCTCGATGAGCTAAACCTTAAGCTGAAGCACGAGGTTCTTCACCCACAATGACAAGGAATGAGATGTGAAGGTAAGCACAGCAAGTCTGGGGAACTGCCAGACAGCCCTTACTATTGAGGCTGAAGATAGCGAGTTAAATAAATCACTGGACGAGGCTTATCATCACCTTGTTAACGAGGTATCCATACCTGGTTTCCGTAAAGGAAAAGCACCGCGAGCTGTTCTGGTGCAGCACATAGGAAAGAAGAATTTATTGGAAGAGGCACTGGAGCATCTTATACCACAGCTTTATAAACAAGCAATCGAGTCACAGGAACTTGAACCAATTGCCGGACCAGAAATAGAAGTTAGTGGAACTGAACCACTGGTTTTCAAGGCTACAGTGTCTCTTAAACCTGAGGTTAAGCTTGGCGATTACCATAGCATAAATTTGGAACCCAGCACCGCAAAAAAAATCGCCGATAAAGAGGTTAGTGCTGCCGTGGAAGAGATCCGGGAAAAGCAAGGGGCTTGGGTGCCTGTGGACCGTCCCGTTGAGCTGGGTGATTTAGTTACCATGAATATCGAAGCCAATGCGGATGAGAAACCCTGGTTAAATCACAAGGACATATTATATGAGGTAAATAAGGATTCACGTTCACCCGTGCCTGGATTTGCCTCTCATTTGCAGGGCATCGAGAAAAACAAAGAAAAGACTTTCAGCTTGATTATTCCTGATGACTACCCCATTAAAGAAGTGAGTGGTAAAGAAGGCATTTTCAAAGTCATTATTACCGAAATAAAGGAGAAACAGTTGCCAGAGCTTGATGACAAACTGGCTAAGGCTGCCGGCTATGATAACATATCAGATATGAAGAAGAAGATGTCTGCTGATTTAAGAACCAAAGCCGAAGCTGAGAATCGCTCAGAGTTGAAGCAAAAAGCCCTTGACGCTCTGGTGGGAATTAGTGAGGTAAGCTATCCTCCTATTTTGGAAGATGAGGAAATTACCGGAATTCTTAGAGATGAGGCACAGCACTTGGGCTTTAGAGAGCTAGAGGATTACCTGAAGAAAACTAGTAAAACAGAAGAGGAACTTAAACAAGAATTACGTCCTATAGCGAAAAAGCGGCTTATTCAGGGTCTTGTCTTAGGAAAATTAGCTGAAGAAGAAAAGATTGAAATTAATTCTTCAGAGGTAGATAATAAAATAGATGAGATTACCAATGATGCTGAGGATAAGGAAAAAGCAAGACAGTTTCTCTCACTGCCCCAAGTTAGGCAATCAATTGAACAATCTCTGCACACTCAGAAGACGATAGATCGATTATCGCAAATAGCCATTGGCGATACTGAAAATAGAACAAAGGGGGAATGATGGAAATAATATCTCAAGTAGTAATTCCTACAGTGACCGAGACAAGCGCTCGGGGTGAACGTATATTCGACATATATTCTCTCTTGCTCAGAGAGAGAATCGTTTTCTTGGGCACACCGATCAACGACCAGATAGCCAATCTTATTATTGCTCAGCTCCTATACCTAGAGAGGGAGGACCCAGAGAAGGATATAAACCTTTACGTTCATTGCCCCGGTGGCATTATCAGCGCTGGCTTAGCTATTTACGATACTATGCAGATTCTTCGCTGCCCTGTATCTACGATTTGTGTCGGTTTAGCAGCTAGCATGGGCACCCTGCTTCTTTGTGCTGGGACTAAAGACAAAAGGTATGCTCTACCCAATTCGACTATACACCTGCACCAGGCAGTTGGTGGTGCTCAAGGGCAGGCAGCGGATATCGAAATTGCCGCCAGGGAAATCATGCGGATGCAGGAAACGATACGTAATATCATAGCTAAGCACACTGGTCAACCGGTAGAGAAGATTGCCCACGACACTGATAGAGACTTTTATCTTAGCGCTGAACAAGCAGTGGAATATGGCCTTATAGACGAAATACTTAGCAAGCCGCCTAAGAAATAAAGCGACCGGGGTCTGGACAGATTAACCCCCGAATGGTGCTGTCTGTAAGGGCTAGGGCATCTTTTATTTTTAAATGGTCGGATGATAGCGGGAATGCCGGACTGGATGGAGGCAAGTTCAACAGTTAATGCCGCGGGTGAGGCATTCGGTGGGTTGGGCAAAGCGGGCTTAATTACCATCATCGTCGTTTCAATAATTACTATCGTTACCCTTGTATGGATTTTCCGTGAGACCGGAAAACGAGGGTGAGTAGTCTATATTAGCCCAGTTTGGCAGCTTCCTCTCTAACCAGATGTCGGATCTTTTTATGGATTTCCAGCGGAGTAGCTATATCCTTTTCTTCAGCCAGCCAATGAAAATGCTCTCTATTATTGTGTCCTCCAGCTTTCTCCCTTTCTTTGACCACCTTTTCAACAACCCGACGCCCACCTTTTTCCCAGGTTTCTAGAACCACCCACAAATCATACAAACTTACCGATGCTAAACCCAGGGTAGAATAAGGTAAGACGTATTCATTAGCATTAAAAGCAATGGCTAAGCCATTTGCTTTGTTAACAGATCGAAGCATTTTGAAATCTGTGATGCTGTCTCCTATCACCACCCATCGAGAAAGTGGTTTTCCCATCTTAGTGCTGAAGTTCTCCAGTGCCTCTACCTTGCGCCTCCCTCCTACCGGTTTCACCTGGCCTATAATTCTTCCTGAATTTGTTTGGGGCAACGCTTGCCAATAAAAATAGTCCAGATATTCTCTTATTCTAGTATCGTCGGTTAAAGGATTAAGATTCACAATTTCGTGTTCTGTTTGCTCCAGTAAGGCAAATTCATCCTGGCTCAATAGTTGGCGAATCTGCGCCAGGGGAAAGGAAGTGCAGGCTACATTCCCACTTGGTATGCCCAGTCTCTGTGTGACGGGATAGGCATATTGTTCGTAACTGGTACTAATACAAAATATGTCCCACCATCGAGATTTCAATTTTGATATTAATTCAGTTGCCCCTGTGGTTAACCTAGCTTTTTGCCCCATATCAGCGATTTGTTCCTCTTCTATTCCGTGATAAGCAAGGAAAGGAGTGATTAGAGTAAGTGTGTCTCCGGGCTCGTAGTCAGGCCGACCTTCCAAAGTCAACAAATCATCATAACGGCTGATGACTTCGAAAATCTTGCCGCCACGGGGGAATAGCTTCATTAGTTCATAGGCATTATCTTGGGTAGCTAGTGGTCCCTCGAGGTCAAAGCAAATCAAGTTCATTTCAGACTTTTCTTCACCTCTTCATCTATCTTGCCACTAAGGTCGTAACCACTGATTAAATTTCCTTGAGCATCGATTACTGTCCTGTCTTTTATGTTGACCTCACCCCGGCTCAGAGATTGTAATGTCAAGGTGATAAGAGGAAATTCTCTAGCAAGTTCGTGCTGACGAATAAGCCGAAACAGCATGTTTTTATCGTCTTTTTGCCAATATTCAACAAAGCGCTCACCTTTAATAAAGAATAGGCAATAGCTAACTGTCGGGCCTCTATCCAGTTCAGGGGTAACCAAGTGCATCATTGCACCGGCTGTGTCGGCTTTATTTTGTATCAACGTCCAGATTACCTCCTTCCAGCTACCTGTAGGACCACCGGGGGGGGCTGGGTGAAGATTAATAATATCGTATTTCTGGCATAGCTCTTCACTCAATATGAGCATATAGCCAGCAAGAACACAAAGGTCGGGAGTAAATTTTTCAATCCTCTTGCTTACCTCTTTGTCATATTTGCTTCGCCACTCTTTTCCTTCACCATCAGTCTTGAACCTTTTGTGAGATAAACAGATAAGAGGAATGTTGTAGCTCCGAACCAGTTCAAAGAACAGGTTGCTTTCCGTTGCCTCACCAGGTTCTCGGTTACTAAATACGAGGCTAATTTTCCCATCAATGTCACCACTGTAGATCTTAGCCTGCACAGCTTGTAAAAGCTGTCGAGCAGCTTCATCCCTCCCTGTGGAAAACCAACCAATGTTCAGCAAGAGTCTACTCTATCTTCCTCACTAATGTTATTTTGAGTACAGTGAGGAATCTCCACGTATATGTTTCCTTATTCTGGCCCACGTGCTAGCAAAATGGGCTAAATAGCTAGATCTTTGCCCGAATATTTTGCCCTGAGCTAGAGAATTTAGGAAGTCTTCGGGACCATCGAATTCTTGCATTTCCACATATGCTCGACCGATTTCGCCCAGAGTATGGGCATCGCTGCCAGCGCTGGCAGCCTTTCCCTGATCTCTGGATAGTTGCCATGCTCTGGTGTTGCTAATAGAAAATGGCGTACGAGAATTAAAAGTTTCGATAATATCGATCTGGGATAAAATCTCCGTCGAAGTTAATTTGTTAGTATTCCAGGGCAGTGATCTGCCGAACGGGTGAGGAATGCCAACCAGACCGCCTTGGCTTCTGATTCGAGATATTGTTTCCTGGGGAGATAACCCTGGGGGGACTTCCTCACTGAGAAAAAGCCCCATTATTTCACCAACAGGCGTTAAGATCTCCTCAGCAATAATTACTTTAAACGGGGCAATTTCTCTTAGCTTTAGGGCACCGGTAATAGTGTTGTGATCAGCTACAGCAATACAATTTATGCCTATCTCGAGGCAGCGCGCAACTATCTGCTCCAAAGGTGTGAGACAATCTATAGAGTAGCATGTATGGACATGTAAATCAGCCTTTATCAATTATCGTACCTAATCTTGTCATTGCCTCTCGGGCATTCTGGGTTTTTTCATTCTTGTCATTCTGAGAGGGCACTTTGGTTGAGTTCGGTGTGAACTCTGCGACCGAATAACCTGTCCCTTTCGCCTGTTATTTGATTATACCAGATTCCTTGAAGTTTGCAGCTAAATTGATTGAGCCTCCAGTATAAACTTTTAAATAAAATAACCCGTATTGCTGATAAGAAAATGGCGAACCAAGTGATATTAACCAGCCTTCTCCACATATCCACCAGTACGTGTATTGATTCTAATAATGTCGCCTGTATTAATGAAAAGAGGAACCTGGATGGTTACTCCCGTTTCTAGTTTTGCTGCCTTAGTGCCTGCTGTGGCCCTATCTCCTTTGAAGCCAGGCCCCGTCTCCATAACCTGAAGCTCTACCGAAGTGGGTATCTCTATGGTTACTGTATCCCCCTTGCAGGTCAGAATCTCCAGCGTTAGGCCTTCTTTTAAGTAATTTATGCCCTCTCCTATCTGAGCTGCAGTTAACATAATCTGCTCATAATTTTCGTTATCCATAAAGTAATGAAGATCGTTATCCTTATATAGGTACTGGACTGGGCGATGCTCAAGAAATGCTGGCGTAAGTTTGTCCCCGGATTGAAAATTCCGCTCGATTACATTCCCGCTACGAACACCACGTAGTTTTAATTTAACTACAGGCTGCCTTTGCTGCATTTTAACATGTTGATATTCCAGAATTTGGTATACCTCGCCATCTAGTTCTATGGCGGCTCCCTTTCTCAATTCTCCGGCATCGATCATTTAGTAACCTCCATGTTTATTAAGGGTAAATCGTTATGCTGAGTTTTTCAATCCTCATCAGAATAACAAATTTTTCTTTGCCCTGCTAAGCACTCTTGCTTTGCCATGTTCCAAAACCAGCATGTCTTCAATCCTAACACCACCTTTTCCCTCAAGGTAAATTCCTGGTTCTACTGTAAAAACCATGCCATCCGCAAGTGAATCAGAAGAGCTGGGACCGAGTGTGGGGTATTCATGCACCGCTAGCCCAACACCATGCCCTAGACCGTGTCCAAAAGCATCTCCGTAGCCAGCTTGTTCAACAATGCGCCGAGCCAATTGGTCTGCCTGTGAAGCATCCATACCTGATTCAACTCTCTCTATAGCATTGGTCTGTGCTTTTAAAACTGTATTAAAAATTTCCCGGAAGGTTTTATCTGTCTTGCCTAAGGATAAAGTACGACTGAAGTCGCTGCAATAACCGCTGATTCTAGCCCCCATATCAATCAACACTGGTTCACCAGAGTTAATCATTTTTTCTGTAGGTTGAGCATGAGGCAAAGCTGAGTTTGGCCCTGAAGCCACAATGATTTCAAAGGGTATTCCTTCACTGCCTTCTTGACGAAGGATTTTTTCTATCTCCCAGGCTACTTCTTTTTCTGTTATGCCAGGCTTAATTATTGTCCTTGCCTGTTCAAAGGCAGACTCGGCTAGCTCTATCGCTTTTATGATAAATCCTAGTTCTTCGGGCTCTTTTGTGGAGCGAAGTTGCTCTACTATGCCAATGGTGGGAACAAGCTCAAGATTAACTTGCTTGGTCTTTATTGCCTCGTTGAGTTTGTGATAACCTGTATAAGAAATAAAATTTGCCTCGAAGCCTAATTTGTGCCACCCTAAATCAGAGACCAAGTCAGGAAGCCAGTCCCGTAACTCTCGCTTAGTCTGGATAATTACAAAATCTGGTGACTCTCTCTTGGCTTGCTCCACATACCGAAAGTCAGTAGCTAAAATGGCATTATGTTCTGCAATGAATAACCATCCGGAGGAACCGGTAAATCCAGAGATGTAGACAAGGTTCTCTGGCTGGGTAAGCAGGAGAGAGTCTAGTTCTTTTTCGACAATCGCTGTTCGCAGCTTCTGTAACCGCTTTATTCTCGATTTTCTCCTCTGGCTTTCGCTAAATTTATTCGTCATTTCGAATTTCCCTCTATTCACGAATTTAGTTATTTTGCCCCGGAAGGCTGATTACAATCCCATTACCATCCGTGCAATCCCAAAGTAAAGCGCCACGCCAAATATATCCAGAACCGTAGTTATAAAAGGAGCGGATACCAGAGCCGGGTCAATCTTGAGTAGACGAAAAATAAATGGTAAGGCTCCACCTACCAAGGTTGCCATTACTGAGATACCCATCAGAGTCATGCCCACCACCGCTGCAGCCTCCAGGTTCCGGCCAAACGCATAAGCCATGCCCAGGGCAACCGTGCCGAGGGCAACGCCCATGATAGCGCCTATCCCAACTTCTCTCGAGACTATGGCCAGAGCCCGTTTCGGGTTCACCTCCCCAGTAGCCAGACCGCGAATAACGACGGTGGCCGATTGTGCTCCCACATTCCCGCCGGTGGCAATCACCAAAGGGATAAAAGCAGTTAGTATCCATACCTCGGCAAGTAATTCTTCCTGGGCAAAAATAATAGGGGCAATAACCATGCTTACCGCGATAAGAAGGAAAAGCCAGGGAGTCCGGCGCCAGACAACGTTGAATATGCGGCTGGCAAAATAACCTCTCTCTGTACCCGGTACCGCACCAAAGCGATAGATATCTTCGGTGGCCTCTCGCTCCATGATATCCACCACATCATCATAGGTGATTATACCGACGAGACGCTGTTCTGCATCGACCACCGGAATTGCCAGCAGGTTATGTTCTCGAAGTTCTCTGGCTACATCCTCGCGGTCAGTATTGGTAGAGACAAAGGGCGGGTCTGGTTTCATGATATCACTTACATTGGAATTCGGATCAGCGATGACCAAGTCTTTGAGTGAGACAGTGCCTATAAGATAGCGACGACGGTCCATGACATAACACTCGTATACAGTCTCCCGGTTGATCGCCAGCTGTCGAACCCTTTCCAGAGCCTGTGCTACATTCATATAGCTGTGCAGGTCCACAAATAGGGGAGTCATCTCACGCCCGGCTGTTTCTTCATCATAGCCCAGTAATTGCATAGTAACACGGCGCTGATCAGGCGAGAGTATCTGTAACAATCTGCGAGCCACCTTGGCGGGTACCTCGTCGAGCAATTCTATCCGGTCATCAGGTGGCATAAATTCGAGGAAATTCCTAGCTGTTTGGTCGCTGAACGCCTCAAGAAGCTGGTTCTGAAACGCTCCATCCATATCGTCGAAAACAGAAATGGCAAGACTCTTCGGAAGAAGGCGAAACGCTATCACTGCCTCGTCTATTGATATGCTAGCTAGAAGGTCGGCAACATATGTAGGCTCCAAATCCGTTAGCTTCTCTCGCAACGCCCTGTATTGCTTGTTTCCCAGCAACTCCTTGAATGTCTCTTCATTCAAAACTTCCAATGCAGCCTCCAAGGAAAATCTTGGGCCATATAACGACAAACAAAAGCCCCACGTCCGGTGGGACGTGGGGCACACGCCTCAATCACAGACCTATTCTAAAGCAAGCCCCACAACCATCGAACGAAAATGGCAATCTGTCGCCGTTTATGGTCTGGGTCTGGGGATGATATCGTTTCCATTCCTTATATCTCGTTCCAGAAATGATTATAGCCCGCACATACAATTATGTCAATCCAAAAACGCTGGGATGTAAATGACATATGGTTTATTGCTTAACGAGGATTGTATGGGTTTACTCTAGGTTATATTTAATACAATTTGTTAAGAAAAATCTGCATGAAAGAGGTCTTTCATATTAATTTCTTAACATTTCTGTTATAAAATTAGGAAAGGTGTAAAGAATAGCCAGGAGATTAGAGATGGCAGGTAAAAAAGTTTTAGTAGTTGATGATGATGTAAAGACTGTAGAGTTGGTCAATATTTACTTAACCCGTGATGGATACCAGGTTCTAACTGCTTATGATGGTATTGAAGCTCTGAGCCTGGCTAGAGAAAATCATCCAGACCTCATTATTCTTGACCTTATGCTGCCAGACATAGACGGACTTGAGGTCTGTCGTACTTTGAGACATGAATCCGATGTACCAATTATTATGCTGACTGCCCGGACTACCGATCAGGACAAGCTAACAGGCCTGGACATAGGTGCTGACGATTATGTGACCAAACCTTTTAGCCCAAAAGAATTAGCAGCACGAGTACGAGCGGTGCTAAGACGTCTTCTGCGAGAGCATGGTCCTGAGGAGATCTCGAGTGGTGAACTCAGTATGAATTTTACCAACCACGAGGCGTGGTTTGCTGGCAAACAACTGAACTTGACCAGCGTTGAATTTGGGTTATTGGGAGTTCTCGCCAGGGAGCCGGGCAGAGTCTTCAGTCGGACAAGCCTTATTGAAGAGGCCTTGGGCTACGATTTTGAAGGGTTCGACCGCACTATTGATGTTCATATACTCAACTTACGCCGAAAGCTGGAACTAGACCCCAGCCACCCTAGGTATATAAAAACGGTATATGGAGTCGGCTATAAGTTTGTCGGAGGGGAATAGTGATACATAGGTTGTGGTTTCGTCTCTCAGTGACTTTCGCAGTGATAATATTGGTGACTGTCGGCACAATATATCTCTTCGTCAGTGAGCGCACTGGTGCTGAAATTGAACGTTACCAAAAGCAAACTGCGCAATATCGATCCAACCAAGTACGATCTAGTTTATATGTACATTATTGGAGCCAGAATCGAAGCTGGGAGGAGGTCCAGCCTGTAGTTACGCAGACAGCACGTTTATCCGCGACACATATCATATTAGTGGCTACCAACGGGACGGTCGTGGGTGACTCAAAAGAAGAACTTTTGGGAATGGTGAACTATACTAATTCGTTAGTTACTCCTCTCCAACTAACTGAGGCACAAGAGTTACTGGGAGAAGTTTATATCATCCCTGACCTAACGGCAGAACCCTATGACACATTTCGGAAACTCTCAGCATCAACAAGCTACTTTCTTCTCGTGGGAGGATCGCTGGCAATTATCATCTCTTTAATATTGATTCTATTCCTGTCGCGAAGAGTAACATCACCCATCGAGGTCCTTTCCAAAGCTGCCAGACGATTGGGACGGGGAGACCTATCCCAGAGGGTTCAACTACGGGGCGAAGGCGAAGTTGCAGCACTGGCTAAAGCCTTTAACTCTATGGCTACTGACCTGGAGTATGCCGAGCAATTACGACGCAACTTGGTTGCTGATGTTGCTCACGAATTGAGAACACCTCTTTCCAATATTCAAGGCTATCTGGAGGCGATTCGAGATGAGGTGATAAAGCCAGATGCCTCTATTATCGGCTCCCTTAATGAAGAAGCAGTTCTGCTTTCAAGACTGGTTGATGAACTTCAGGAGCTAAGTCTCGCCGAAGCTGGTGAACTGAAGCTGGTTTATCAGACGGAAGATATTAATAAATTAGTTAAGCAGGCCGTAGATTCATGGCAGCCTCAGTTGGCAGCAAAGAAGATATCGCTATCCCTTGACCTGCCTGATAATCTGCCACTTGTTGGCATGGATTGGCAACGGGTCAACCAAGTGATGCATAACCTTCTGGAAAATGCGGTGGCTCACACTGGTAGAGGAGGCACCATCACTGTGGCTGCTGTAAAACAAGGTGATTGGGTAGAGGTTAGTGTGTCGGATACCGGCGAAGGCATTCCTGCTGAAGATTTGCCAAATATCTTCGAACGCTTCTATAGAGTGGACAGGTCCCGCGCCAGAGCTACAGGTGGCAGTGGTCTGGGTCTTACTATTGCTAAGCGACTGGTAGAAGCCCATGGCGGGACAATCACAGCCCAGAGCAAGCTGGGTAAGGGAAGCCATTTTTCATTCACTCTCCCTATCGCGGAATAGTATTTACCATTTCTTCAAATAATTATTATTACCAGTGATGAAAGGCAGTTAAATACAACAGTGTTGCGTGAGCGATGTTTAGCTATTGAATATAACGCCAAGCCTTTCCTTTTGTTTGGCGTTCTAGTATTATACGAGACACATGCTTGAAAGGTACTCTACAATATGAATAAGAAGCTATTATTTGGTTTATTAGCTTTGGGTGTGGCAATGATAGTAGTAGGATTGGTAATCATATTTGTGGGCTTACCTTAGATTAATCGCTCTCGCAACTTAAGTTCCCGGTCCAATACTAGACAGGTTACCACCGGACAAAAATCAATATGTTTGCCATTACATGCGTACGTTTCAGTCTAGTAGACACGAGTTGATGAAAGGATGTAATTAGCAATCTTCTGAATAGTTGCCCAATCTTGGTTTGTCGGCTCAAATCGCCTATCCACTTGCAATGTCCACCCTTGAAATTCCTTGGCATAACTGTGAATTGTCAAATTGCCAATCCTTTTCGCCAGGTCTTTTACTGTTTCATCGCTGGAAAGAACTTCGGCTAGTCCGGTATAATGGTCGTTTCCTTTCCAGGTCACATCGACTACTTTACCGAACAATGGAAATGCCTTTTTTCTTATTGTCTTAATATCAACCGCTTTGTGATGTGAGAGAGGTCTCTCATCCGGTATACAAAGAATGACCCACCATAGAGGAGGGCTGTTTTTACTCCCATCTTTTTTCAAGATGTTTATCCATCTGATAAGTCCTTCCGGTATGTCTATAATCCCCAAAGAACGTTGATACCATGAATTCTCTATTTTCTCTTCAGTTCGGCCACGTTCAGCCAAGTCCGCTCTAATACCCAGGGAGTTGAGGCTTTCGGCCAATCGATCTCTTGATTTATCACGGAATATCTCTCTCATTTTTTAAAATCATATTATAGTTGATTGGAGACGGCAATTAAACCAACTTTGCTGTAGAACAGACATAGGAATTTTGACATTCCATACGTACATTACTGCATAGCTATTTAAAATAGATTTAACGACTAAATCACGGCCTTACGTGTGATAATTTTGGAGAAAATGAGTCGAGTATTTTGTCTCTAGGTTATTGTCCAAAAATTGGTCGTATAAAGAATTACGACTGCCAGCTCAGGAAAGGATAGGTCACTTTATTAACGATATTCCAGATATAGGTGGGGTTAGTCTGGTTCAGGGCGACTGTGATTATGTTCCAGCCTGCAACTGAGAACGTGGCGATGTCCTGCATTTCCGTGGTATTCTTGCCCGTCCCGCCATCCGAAGTAGCTTGTCCGCTGGTTTCGGTATCCCAGAAGGAGTCGCTCACAGTGCCTTCACTATATCCCATCAGGCCGCCAATATCATCATTGCCGGTCACGCTGCCGGTGGAATGACAATTACTCACACTGCCCCAATTCCGTCCCACCAGACCACCAACACCATCCTCGCCAGTCACGTTGCCTGTGGAATAGGAATTGCTCACGGTGCCTTCATAATTCACTCCCACCAGACCGCCAACTTTAGCATTGCCGGTAACATTGCCTGTGGAATAAGAGTTGCTTACAGTGCCTACCTCATTCCGTCCCACCAGACCGCCAACATATGTGGAGCCAATGACACTGCCTGTAGAATACGAGTCGCTCACGGTGCCATAATAATTCTCTCCCACCAGGCCGCCAACCCAATATACGCCAGTCACAGTAACGTTCACCACACCAATATCTTTGACGACCCCTCTAGCGACGACACCAAAAAGCCCGACAACACCATCGTAAGGGCGGTTGATAAACAGATTGCGTATCTCATATCCCTGACCGTCGAAAGTCCCCCTAAATAGGGGAGTCCCAGTTCTTCCAATCGGCTCCCAGCCTTTTCCTTGATTAGCTGTCGGGCTCGCCAGTTCTGTATAGCCGGCAGTAGTGGAATTGAGGTCGTTCATTAGAGTGTGGTTGCCACCCAAATTGTCTCTGACGGCATCCAAATCATACCAATCTCGTATTTCTAGGTTTTCGTCAAAATTAGCGGTTATAGAATAGTGGTCGTTAATAGTGATGTTGGTTGCGGCGGCATTAACATCAACTATGGCACTAACATTGCCAGTCCAATTGACAAATTGGTAATCCTCGTCAGCCACGGCCACTAAGTTGACCACTGTTCCTTCCCAATAGGGAAAAGTCCCCTCGCCGGGTGTTGTTACCTCGCCCCCTTCAGTACTTGAGATAGTGAGTGCGTACTGCATACGAAACGGAGTGAAACAGCCTGCCATCCCTGAAATTAAGACCGCTGTAAGCAAGAAGATGGCAATTCTCGCCGCGTAATTGAATTTCCTCGAGTCCGGTATTATCTTCATACCGTATATTCGCCTTATGGCATTTATAGCCCTATTATATGATAACATTATTAAATTTTCATTAAGGAAATTAACAGCAGTTTTTTGTGCGGTGTCCAAAACATACTATAGAGTTAAGGAGTCACCACTGGAAAAAGATTGGGACGTTTGTCCAGTGATGCGTATAAATATTCGATTCCGTTTTCTTTTAGGGTTATTGGCCCGAAAGTGGCTATATAAAGAGTTATGACTGCCAGCTCAGGAATGGATAGGTCAATCCATTGACGATATTCCAGATGTAGGTAGTGTTAGTCGAGCTGGGAGCGACTGAGATTATATTCCAGCCTGCCCCTGAGAAGGTATTGATGTCCTGCATTTCCGTCGTATTCTTGCCTGTCCCACCATCCGAAATAGCCTTTCCGCTGGTTTCGATATCCCAGAAGGAGTTGCTCACGGTGCCCTCATCATTATATCCCACCAGACCACCGCCAACAGCCCCGTAGCCAATCACGCTGCCTGTGGAATAGGAGTTGCTCACGGTGCCCTCATCATTATATGCCACCAGGCCGCCAACACACCACTCGCCGGTCACGTTGCCTGTGGAGTAGGAGTTGAACACACCGCCAAACCAATTCTCTCCCACCAGGCCGCCAACATTCTCATTGCCAGTCACGTTGCCGCTGGAATAAGAGTTGCTCACAGTACCATAATAATTCCATCCTGCCAGACCGCCAACATACTCACAACCGGTCACAGTGACGTTCACCACGCTGACATTCTTGATGATACCCCCTTCATTAATAGAACCGAAAAGTCCCACAGGCCTTACGCCACTTTCGTCAGGGCGGTTGATAAACAGGTCACGTATCTCGTATCCTTGTCCGTCGAAAGTGCCCGTCAAGCCAAACCACCATGGAGCTGCACCCGCAGCATAACCACCACACCCACCACCAAGAGGTCCAAAGAATCCAATTGGCTCCCAGCCCTTTCCCTGATTGGCTGTCGGGCTTGCCAGCTCCTCATAACCGTCAGTGGTGGAATCAAGGTCGTTCATCAGAATGTGGTTGCCGTCCAGGTTGTCAGTGATGGCAGCCAAATCATACCAAGTCCGTATTTCCAGGTTTTGGGAAAGAGGAGTATTACCGCCACCAACATAATAAGCGCCTCCCATCCCTGCAATTAAGGCTGCCATAACCAAAAAGACGCTAACTCTCGCCGCGTAATGGCGTCTCCTCGAATCAGGTATTATCTTCATGCCCTATATTCGCCTTATAATACTCAGGATACTATTATATGATAACAATGTTAAAATCTCATTAAGGAAATTGATCAAAATTTTTTTGCGGCGTCCAGGACATACTATGGAGTTAAGGAGTCACCACTGCACGAACATAGGCATGACGACGTGAACATAGTTGTCCACGCCTATAGGGCGGAGGGTTCCCGGGCTCGAGGGGGTGGTGAGTTCTAGAGCAACCTGGGCCTGGGGAAGGACAGATAGAACATCGGCAAGATATTTTACATTGAAAGCGATTTTCGCTTCTTCTCCGTCAGTGAGAGCGTCAATTTCACCAACATTGTCTCCAACCTCTTCAGCCTGAGCAGAAACGGTTACCTTCCCTGGAGTAAGTTCGCTACCCGGAGTAATGACCAGGCGAACTATGCCACTGGCATCACGAGCAAATATGGAGGACATTTTGGTAACCCGCAGAAATTCATTAATGTCCAGTACAGCTCGCGTGGTATAGCTTTGAGGAATAACCTGGGAATAATTGGGGAAAGAGCCTTGAATAAGCTGTGAAATCAGCTCAGCATCCTTGAGGCGGAAGAGAACCTGGCTCTTCTTTTCGTTTACGGTGATTTCTACGGGTTCCTCCTGCTCACTTAGAAGGCGATTCACTTCATTGAGGGTTCTCGCCGGGACGATAACCGTATTCTTCACGCTGACTGGTGAGCCGAGTGTTGTTTTATGGACAGCTAGCCTGAAGCCATCGGCAGCCACCAGGTTGAGCTGATCACCGTCGAACTCAGTGTTAATTCCGGTTAATACCGGGCGGGATTCTTCAGTGGCAGCAGCAAAGGCGACCTGTGTAATTCCTTCCCTGAGACTAGCCGCCTCAATGGTGGTAGTTGTGCCATCATTTATTTGGGGGATAGGGGGAAAATCTGCGGCATCGATACCGTGAATATGGGCTTGAAAATGGCCGCTCTTAAGCTCCAGGATGCGACTGTTGGCGGGAAGATTGATCTCAATTAAGTCGTTGGGCAAGGAATTTACAAAGTCGATGAGCAAGCGAGCAGGTACAGTGATGTCGCCTTCTTTTTTCACTTCAGCACCAATCCAGCATGTGGTAGCCATTTCAAGGTTAGTAGCTGACAATTTGAGACGTGATTTCTCAGCGGATAAAAGGATATTTTGGGTGATAGGTAATGTGGACCTAGCAGCTACAGCTCTCCCTACAATGCTTAGCCCTCTATTAAGGTTTTCTTGATGACAAGATAATTTCATGGAATACCTCCCCCTGTGTGTATAATGACAGTATACTATCAACAACTGTAATAATCAATGATTTAATTTGACATAATACTAGCTCTGTCAAAGGCTCATTTCTAATGACTGTTATGGTTAAGCTGGATTATTTTCTTGACTGTAGGCTAGTCTATTCAATCCAATAAACCATCCGGTACGAGACAATCAGGCTGTAATTATCGCCGATACAGTGCAGTTAGTTCCGTGAACCCGTCGTTGATTGTTCGACGAAGACTTACTGTCTTTTTTTATTATCTGCCCCGGTATACAATATAATTTGAACCGTAATAAAACATATCACAACATTGAGACGGTGTTTTCAAGTTAGGATTTTTTAAAATTGGTCGACAATACTGGCGATTTGATTCTGGGTATTGACCTCGGGGGCAGTAAAATACTGGCGGCTGTAGTTAAATCCAGAGGCGAAATGCTTTCGAGTGATGAAAGTACAACACCCGCGACAGAAGGCCGAGAGGTAGTCATCCAGTCCATTATAGATTCGGCACACAGTGCCTTGAAACAGGCAAATTGCACTATATCAGAGATTTCCGCCATAGGCATCGGGGCTCCCGGCATTTCTAATCCTGAAGCAGGAATTCTGTTTACTTCACCGAACCTACCGGGATGGAGAAACGTTCTCTTGAGGGATATAATCCAAGATAAATTAGGTAAAAAAGCTTTCCTCATCAATGATGCCAATGCTGCTGCCCTGGGTGAATTTTATTTTGGTGCTGCCCGGGGTGTTCGTAACTTCATCTATGTTACTCTCAGCACTGGCATAGGCGGAGGCATTATCATTGACGGCAAGATTTATAGTGGAGCTATTGGTGCCGCTGGCGAGGTGGGGCATATGACCATTGACGACAAAGGTCCAATTTGCAACTGTGGAAATAGAGGTTGCTGGGAGATGTTTGCCTCAGGGACGGCCCTGGCCAGGGAAGCAAGGCAACGGATTAAAGAAGGCGTCAAGACATACATCTTGGGATATGCTGAAGGTGACGTTGAAAAGGTGACGCCAAAGGTCATTCATAGCGCTGCCGAGCAGGGTGATAGCCTGGCTAGAAAACTCATTTATCGGACTGGTTACTATGTCGGTGTAGGACTGGCCAATTTAATAAACATATTCAACCCTGAGTTGATAGTTATCGGTGGAGGTTTATCAAACATTGGTGACATGTTGCTCAAGCCAGCCTTTAAGACGGCTGGAGAGAGGTCATATAAGGAGGCTTTTCAGGCGGTGCGCTTTGCCTCTGCCGGGCTAGGACGAAATTCCGGCGTGCTTGGTGCTGCTGCCTTTGCCCTCCAGAAAATGGGAAGGCTCCCTTGCGAGTAAAAGAAAGAACATAGTTTTATATGAGGTGATGCTATGAACATATCTATTGGCAAGCTAAGAGGACTACATGAATTAGCCAATTCCAAGGGAGTAATGACAATGTGTGCTATTGACCACAGGGGAGCGCTTAAGCGAGCCCTGAACGAGAAAAACCCTGCCGCTGTGAGTTACCAGGATATGGTCGATTTCAAGCTTGACCTCTGTCAGGCGGTAGCGCCTGTCGCCAGTGCGGTATTGCTTGACCCGGAATATGGAGCTGGTCAGGCTATATCTGCGGGTCTCTTGCCCGGGTCTAAGGGACTTCTTGTCAGCGTGGAAAAGACTGGCTATACCGGAGATAGTACGGCTAGAATTACCGAACTTGTGCCTGACTGGAGCGTAAAAAAAGTGAAGAAAATGGGAGCTTCAGCCGTCAAGCTTTTAATCTACTTCAGGCCTGACCTGAAGGATATCGCCTCAAAACAGCTCGGTTTAGTAGCAAGGCTAGCCGACCAATGCCTTGAAGAAGATATAGCCTTTCTGGTTGAGCCTGTAAGCTATCCTATCGAAAAAACCAATGGCTCCTCAAAGAAGTTTGCCGAGATAAAGCCTGGTCTGGTAATCGAAACTGCCCGGCAGATTACTGCCTTGCCTATTGATGTGTTGAAAGCAGAATTCCCGGCTGATATTAAGTTTGAGCAAGATGAGGAAAAGCTACTGGGGTTGTGCCGGGAGTTAAATCGGGCATCCCGACTACCTTGGGTGCTGCTCAGCGCCGGTGTGGACTTCAACTCTTTCAAGAAACAGGTAGAGATAGCCTGTAAGGAGGGAGCCTCTGGTTTCCTGGCAGGGCGTGCCCTGTGGCAAGAAGGCGCTCAAATTCGTTCTCGGGATGAGAGGATGAAGTTTTTCCAGAATACAGCTGCTACAAGGTTGAAGGAACTGGCAGAGATAGCTGATAGCTACGCCAAGCCCTGGTATTCCAGGCTGGGGACTGAAAACAGCAAATTCGCCCCAATGGCTGAAGGCTGGTATCGGAATTATTGAAAAGAGACTTCCGATGTTTCTTCAAGTAGGAGTCGTTGTTGAGCGATTTTTGCCAAGTTTAAGGAGGAGACGATGATACAATGTACTTTCTATCTGAAACCGGATGGGGAGTTGCAAGACCAGCTAAACTTGGAACAAATTAAGAACTCTCTAGCAACAGGGGAGGGGCTGCTCTGGGTTGACATTGAAGATGTGACGGATGAGGATGCCGAGTTGCTATCCGATGTATTCCATTTACATCCACTGGCAGTGGAAGATTGTGTTAGCAAGAATATACATCCACCCAAGATAGATGACTTTGAGGACTACTTGTTTATTATCGTTCATGGCATCAATTACCACGTCGAGTCTGAAGTAGTGGAGACCACAGAACTTGCCCTTTTTCTGGGTAAAAATTACATGGTCACCAGCCATGATGTGCCAATGAGGTCGATTTCAACTATATTGGATCGCATTCGAAAAGACGGACGCCTTATGCGCAGGGGAGCTGATTTCTTTGCCCACGACCTTATCGATGCATTGGTGGACAATATAATGCCTACTATCGAGGAGATGGATGAGAAGAATGATCAACTCGAGGCCGAGGCACTTCACGAGCCTAAGAGAGAAACACTGATGTCGATTATGCAGCTCAAACGCAGCATACTGGCATTGACACGGGTCATATTGCCGCAACGGGAAATAGTGAACAGGCTCAGCCGCGGCGAATATGCCCTGATAAGCGAGCGGACTCAAATATATTATCGCAATATTTATGACCATTTGGTGCGGATTGAGATGCTCACTCTTGGTCTCAGAGATATGACTGAGAGTGTACTGAGCACTTATCTTTCGTCAGTGTCCAACCGCATGAATGAGGTGATGAAGGTGCTGACACTCATAGCCACTATCTTCATTCCGCTGACCTTCATTGCCGGCATCTATGGCATGAACTTCGCAAACATGCCGGAGCTACAGTGGCGGTATGGGTATTTTACCATCTTGATTGTAATGGCAGTGATAGGAATTTCTCTGGCAGTCTATTTCAAGAGAAGGAGTTGGCTCTAAAGTTATTGAATGAAGACTATGTCTCTGGCATATGAACTGAAGGGCAAAGCAATCAGGCACCCGCAAGCTTCCACACAGGGATTGCCATTCATGATTCAACATAACGTAAGTTGGAGGTATTGAATATGGCTTATGTAGGTATCTTGTTGATAGCTATTCTAGTTTCTTTCATCATCGTCCGAATTGGAGGCTTTGCCCTCCAGTTAACCGGGATAGAACCTGATATAGCTAGATTTCAGGCGTTATCTGCTTTCTCGGGAACGGGCTTCACGACGAGAGAAGCTGAACGGGTGGTGGGAAACAAGACCAGGCGAAGAATTGTGACCATTCTCATTATATTGGGAAATGCCGGCACGGTCACTGTAATTGCCACCTTAGTGGCATCTTTCACCCAGGTGAGCGGTTACATGTGGTTTTTCATTCGCTTAGCCATAATAATTGGCGGAATATTCGGCCTCTATCAACTAATTATAAGAAGCAATGTTGGCCAGCGGTTTCTTGACTGGCTGCAAAAGCCAATTTTGAACCGAATTCTTCGGAGAGTTCCAGCGGTTGAGGAAATATTACATGTGGAGAAAGACTGGGCTATTAGCCTTGTCATGATGAAAGGAAGCTCGAAGAGCATTGGTTTGTCTGTGGCTGATATCACTGCGCGAGGAGACATAGAAATCCTTAGTATAGACAGGGGCGGTAATTACCTAACTAGACCGAATTGGGACGAGAAAATCATGGAGGAAGATCGACTTCTGGTTTATGCAAATAGAAAATCTGTGAAACAAATCTTGGACTAGTAACCTTGCTAGCTTTCTAGCTTATCCTGCCGAATTCCTTCTCCAGTTGATGAGAACTTAAATGAATCATGGTCGGCCGGCCATGGGGACAGGCGCGTGGTTGCTTGGTTTGCTCTAGCTGCTTTATTAACTCCCGCATCTCCTCGTTGCTTAGCTGTTGTCCCGCTCTGATAGCACCATGGCAAGCCAGAGATTGGGCTATCTTTTCCTCCCAGGGATTGGGGC
>Ga0307430_1000792_pt1 | contig 25611 bp, 20 predicted proteins | sample SalMarWE160130MG_FD_202159 | JGI IMG/M metagenome (GOLD analysis project Ga0307430, IMG submission 202159) | Salt marsh sediment microbial communities from the Plum Island Ecosystem LTER, Massachusetts, United States - WE1603-130 | ecosystem: Environmental > Aquatic > Marine > Intertidal zone >...
GAGGAAAATATCAGTATCTATAGGGCAAACCAACGTCCTTTGTACGAACGTGAGTTCGATGTTAGGCAGTTGTGCAATCTGATTGAAAAATTCAAAATGTAGCTGCATGGAAAAGTCATTTCAAGCGAGGGTGTTGAGGATTGGGAAGATTGACTTTAAGCGGTCTATAATGGAGGTTGTAGGTGGTCGAGCGAATGGAACAACTCAAAAACGTTTTGGAAAAGCTATACGCCAAATATAATCACCCTAAGTTTGTTCCGCCGGACCCGTTGCAATTTCTGTATAAATATCCTAATCCCGCTGACAGGGAGGTGGTCGGTTTTTTATCGGCAGAGTTGGCATACGGCAGAGTGGAGCAGATCGAAAAGAGTCTGAATGACCTATTTGGCCGGATGGGGACAAACCCGTATGCATTTGTGAGAAATTTTGGCGAGGCTGAACGGGAGAGACTAAGTAGCTTCAGGCATCGTTTCACATCCGGCCAGGACATTTCAGACCTGTTGCAGGTTTTGCGGGAGGTTCTGGAGGAAAGAGGTTGCATAGAAAATTACTTTTTGCTGGGCTACCGAGAAACGGATGAGAATATCGTTCCAGCACTGTCGAAATTTTGCGAGTCACTACTTGACAGATTTATGAAACACAAAAATGCAGAGCCTCCGAAAGGGCTGCGTTATTTATTGCCTAATCCGGAATCGGGAAGCGCTTGTAAAAGACTGAACCTTTTTTTGCGATGGATGGTAAGAAGAGATGAAGTCGATCCGGGCCTATGGAGCTCGGTTGACAAGACTAAGCTGATTGTGCCGGTGGATGTGCATATGGCCAGATTGTGCAGGATTTTGAGATTCTACGAACGGAAAACGGTTTCTTTAGCAACAGCAGTAAAAATAACGGAGAGCTTTGCGGAGATTGAGCCGACCGACCCGGTTAAGTATGATTTTGCATTGTCCAGAATTGGAATCCTTGAGGATTGCAATGGCAGGCCTCGGCCGCAATGTCAGGACTGTGAGCTATTAGAGTTTTGTCGTAATTGATATTTTAGTTTAGCCCCGTCATCTTGATGACGGGGGTTTTTCTCAACCCTGCCATCAAGATGGCAGGGCTAAACATTATTTATGTCCATTTACGTATTTGATTTTCTGTTCTATTTCCTTATCCGTAAAACAGAACCTTTTATCAAATCCTGTTGACCATACTTTGTTGTTCAGACCGGCCTTGCGAAGGACAAAAGTGGATAAACGCTTGTATCTATGAACAATCTTTTCAATTGATTCAGATGAAATCTTTGCAACGATATGTACATGATTTGAACAAACTGAGATTGCAAGAATCTTCTGATTTATTTTCTGTGCCTCTTGGAGTATCGCCTTGCGAACAATATGTTTTTGACTTGAATCGAGTTTAACCGTCTGGAATTTTTGTTGTTTTTGATTTGCGTATTTTAATTTGTCATTTGCCGGCAGGATTCTGCCGTTTTTTACATACCCTCTTTTATCGCCTTGCAGCCATGAACCGTAAGTAGTCCATGTAATCATATAACCGATTATTTTTTTTGTCATATTTGAATAATAATTTATGGATTATATTTCCGACAACAATAATTTCGGTTAAGGTTTATACATTCGTTTAGCCCCGTCATCTTGATGACGGGGGTTACTCCCAACCCTGCCATGCAAGATGGCAGGGCTAACCGGATGGCAGGGTTTATCATTATGTTTAGCCCCGTCATCTTGATGACGGGGGTTATTTCCAACCCTGCCGTGCAAGATGGCAGGGCTAACCGGATGGCAGGGTTTATCATTATGTTTAGCCCCGTCATTTTAATGACGGGGTTATTTCCAACCTTGCCATGCAGGATGGCAGGGCTAACCGGATGGCAGGGTCTTTCATTATGCTTAACCCCGTCATTTGTAATGACGGGGTTATTTCTGAACACGACTTGCAATTGCCGAGTATAAAGATAAAATCATCGGATGCAGTCTGTATCCCAAAGAGAGGACAAGGTGAAAGATAAATTAAAGATTTTGTTTGTCTGCACAGGCAATTCCTGCCGCAGCCAAATGGCGGAAGGCTGGGCCAGGCACTTAAAGGGCGATGTTATTGAGGCGTACTCCGCAGGTGTCTGGCCGGTCGGGGTCAATCCAAAAACGATAAAGGTAATGGCAGAAACAGGCGTGGATATTTCCGATCAGTCGTCCAAGCACGTCGATGAGCTTCTGTGGATTGATTTTGATTATGTTGTAACGTTGTGCGATAATGCCAGGCAGCAGTGTCCTGTATTTCCCGGCAAAACCAAGCTTATTCACAGGATGTTTGAAGACCCTGTTGCCGTGATCGATAGCGAAGAGAAGATGCTGCGAAACTATCGCAGGACCCGTGATGATATAAAAGAATTTATAGAAACGCTGCCGGAGAGTTTGGAATGAGGACAAAAGACAGAGGACAGAATACAGAGGACAGAAAACAGAGGACAGAAGGCAGAGGACAGAAGACAGAGGACAGAATACAGAGCCGCGACCGTGAGGGAGCGGTTGATTATTGCTTATGGATTCAGAACAGTTAGAAAAATATAGCTCTGCTGTAACACTATCAGATATGGAAATCTTTGTATTTCCAGAGCTGATATACAGCTTGGTTTTGGCTAATATTATGAGCCCAATCATCTGGAAGTGGCGCGAGCTGGACTGTTTCAAGAAGCTCGAGGGAAAGAATAGCTTCAAAAAACTGATGCGGCTGAAGCAATTCATTATAGATGAGTACGAGTTTAATCTTGACCTGGAGACTTGGGGCCTTACCAGCAGGGAAAAGGAGCTTAAACGTTTTGTGAAGTTCATTTCTTCCGATGATATCGCTAAAAGTAACGCACTATTTGGCTATCATGGCGACAAATATTATTTCGACGTGGATATTCGCAAGCATTTTGGCTTAGATAAATATGATAGTGACATTATTCCATACTGGAAGACCGAAACCGTTGAAGCGATGGATGCTTTTCGGCTCAAAATGGGGTACACAAAAAAGGCAGGGGAGTGTGTCTCGTTGGCTGCTTTGTACGCCGCAGCAGCGTTTGTTATCTGTGGGATCCCTTTGGAAGATATCTATATGATACTCACGCCTCTTCATTCACAGAATTTCATTGATATAAATGACGGCGTTCTGACCAATAACAGAAGACTCGTCACCAAGACAATGTGGTTCAATGGTACAGAAATTTCCGACAAAGCACAAAGAGCGCTTCGCAACGAAAACATTACAATCGTGGCTCATCCAACCGGCTATGTGCATTGTTTGTACAAAGAAGCCACAATAAAAAAAGATATTTATCAACGGTTTATTCAGAAGCTCTCTTCATATCTATCAACTGAATTATCACTTACCGTCTTTGCCAGTTTTTTACGCAATCACCGGGACTATCAGAAATTCTTTCAGTTATGCCGAGACTGTCACGGACAAGCGCAATTTTTAAAAGCTGAAACGTTATTTCACTACGAGCACGGCAGCAATTTTAGAATCGCCGATGAAACAAATGATAAATTGCTCGCCGAGGTCTCCGATGAAGATTTTGTTTCGTATGAGCTGCCCGGCAGGATTCTCTGCGACGAGCTTTATGAATTTATAAAAAAGCAAAAGATTGACATGCGAAATCAGCAGAGCAAAGAAGCTCTGAGAAAATTCATAAAGCCTATTATCCAGGATGCGCAGAAGTTTGTGGACGAGCTTGCTGATTTTGTTTATGTTGAGGCAAAACTACACTCGCTTGACAAAAATTTTGTGCCTTCTGAGCCTGTCAAAATCTCCGTAGAGCAAGAGAGAGAGCAGATAATTGAATATTTGCAGGCGATTCGCGAGATAAACTCTACGGCTGACCTTGCTTTTTACGCCTATCGTGATATGGAAACCTGTGATTGGACTCCATTTGTAAAAGCAGCGGTGGAGCGTAATCCTGTCTCAATTCAAGCCTTCAAGTCATTATCGGTCGAGCAGGTTTATGCGTGGCTTAAAGAAATGAAGAATGAATCGATTTATGACGGTAAAAGGCTTGCTCAGCCGGACGAGGTGGCAAATTACCAAACCGGTGACGGTCTCGAAAAGGCCTTTTTATTAGCTAATATTATTCATGCCAAACAGCCCCGTGAAGATATAGAGGTGATTGCTGACGGCGAAAAAGTGGTTTTAAAAGGTCCCGGCAAATATTACTTTTCATTCACCAAAGGCCTCGCAAAGCACATTCGAGTCTCTGCAGCGGGGGCTATTAAGATAGTTAAATGAAAAACAACATCACGGGGGGATTATAAAAGAAATTCTAAAAAAACAATTATTTTTTCTTTGACGTAACGAACAAGTAAGACTATTTTAGTCCTATATATTATAGAATACACTTTGGGGCTCCGATTGAAGATGGATGTGGTAAGACGGAATACTGATTATGCTTTACGTGCGATGGTTAATCTGGTCGGTCATTATGGAAACGAGCCGGTACCGAGCAGGGAAATGGCGCAGCAGGGCCAGATTCCATATCAGCTCACATGTAAGCTGATGCAAAAGCTCCGTAATGCTGGATTAGTTGAAAGTTGTATGGGGCCTAAAGGTGGATTCAGACTCGGCAGAGAACCTTCCAGGATAAGTTTACTGGAAGTTATAGAGGCAATTCAAGGCAAGATTCTTCTGAATAGGTGCCTGCTAGGAGAGAATATCTGTCCGTGGCAGAAGAAATGTACGGTTAGGATGAAACTTGCAGAACTTGCCAAGTCCATAAACAGCTATCTTGGTAGCGTTACACTTGATGAACTGGCAAGAACAAAGGGCCAAAGACGTAGAAGACAGCGTGATAAAGAGAGAAAAAGTGAGAAGCGAGTACAGCAGAGATTTGCCTGTAAAAAGGATAAGGTTTAAGTGAATTAGTAGGGTGGGCACTGCCCACCATTTCCTTAGTGGTGTGCAATGCACACCCTACCTATCAAGGAGCTTGATATGCTGAAAGATGGTGAAAAAGGAGTAATTATTCAGCGGGACAAACAAACCTTTGCAGTGGCACCGCATATTCCGTGTGGGGTTGTTAAGCCACAAACGTTGCGGAGATTAGCTGATGTGGCGGAGAAGTACGGGGCTAAGGCTCTTAAAATTACAAGCGCCGCGAGAATCGCAATTGTTGGCGTGGATGAAAAGGATGTGGACAGTATCTGGTCGGAACTCGGTATGTCGCCAGGCTACGCGATAGGTTTGTGTGTCAGAAGCGTTAAGGCATGTCCGGGTACGACTTTTTGCAAGCGCGGTCAGCAGGACAGCTTATCGCTGGGTCTGAAGCTGGACAGCAAATACCATGGTATGGAGCTGCCGGGCAAATTTAAAATCGGTGTCAGCGGTTGTCCTAATCAATGTGCTGAGACATGTATCAAGGATATTGGAATTGTCGGGATGTCCAAAGGCTGGAAGGTATTGGTGGGCGGCTGTGGTGGCGCTCGTCCAAGGCTGGCACAGGAATTGGTGAAAGGATTTGAAACCGAGGATGTTATTGCATTGGTTGATAAGATTGTTAGATATTATAAAGCTAATGCCAAACCCCATCAAAGATTGGGCGTTATGATAGATAAAATGGGCTTCAATGGATTTAAATCAGCCGTGCTCGGTAACTAAGCGAGTGCCTTGCCGCCACGGCCTAACTCGAATTGCACAACAGGCTATTTCTAAAAACAAAATTGAAATGTGCTTCGGGGATGTTACAATTGATTTGCAGGGTAATATCAGCCATACTGAAACCGTACAATGTTAATGCGCAGTTTAGAGAGCGATATTTTAAATGAGTAAGGAATAGACAATGGCCAAATCCTCCAGCAATAAAAAGGCTCACAGAGGTAATAAATCCATGTCCACCAGGGCTGTACATGCTGGTGAGCCGAGAAAAAAATATGCAGATTCGCTGACAACGCCGATTATTCAGACTTCCACGTTTACATTTCAGAACTCAAAGCATATTGAAGATTACACCAAAAAAGGAAAAGAGCATTTTGAATATGGCAGATACGGCAATCCAACGGCGAAGATTGCCGAAAAGCGCCTCGCGGATCTTGAAGGTGCTGAAGATTGTGTGGTATTTACATCCGGTATGAGCGCAATAACTACAACTATTCTTACACTGGTTCGGTCAGGCGACCATATTGTCATAACCGACGACAGCTATAAAAAGACGCTCGAGTTTTGCATGTCCTATCTGAAACAATTCGGCGTTGAGTGCACTATAGTTGCATTCGGAGATTATGGAGCTTTTGAAAGGGCCATTAAAAAGAACACGCGTTTTATATTTTCCGAATCACCGACAAATCCTTACCTGAATATCTTTGACCTTGTTAAGATCAAAAAAATTGCAGACAGGCATAACATTCTAACGCTCATAGACAGCACGTTTGCCACGCCGCTGAATCAGAGACCTATCGAATTCGGGATGGATCTCGTCCTGCAAAGTTGCACAAAATACCTTGGAGGTCATAATGACATCTTGGCAGGAGCAGTGCTTGGGAAAAAAGAGCTGGTCGATAAGATACGCAATCTTCATAAGTCAATGGGCGGCCTTATTGATCCTCATTGTTGTTATCTTCTCCTGCGGGGTCTCAAAACATTTCCCCTGCGTGTGAAGAAACAAAACGAAACCGCATTAAAGGTCGCTGAATACCTTAAAAGTCACCCACGTGTCAAGAAAGTTTATTATCCTTTTCTTGAAAGTCATCCTCACTATGAAGTAGCAAAGCAGCAGATGAGCGGCGGCGGAGGGGTGGTAACATTTGATATAAAGGGCAAACTCAAAGACGCCAAGCGCTTTTTAGATGCTTTGAAGCTGTGCTATATTGGGCCGAGTTTTGGCGGTGTTGAGACATTGATAACACATCCGGCATTGGTGAGCTATTACGACTGTACGAGAAAAGAACGCTATAAATTGGGAATAAGCGATACACTTTTCCGACTTGCGGTTGGAATTGAGGATGTCGAAGACATAATTGATGACCTTGAGCGAGGCTTTAACCACTAAATGCTAACTTTCCTTCACACTTCGTAATATTCGGGGCAAAGGCCGAACTTTAGTCACTCCTGCCGGAAGCAAAGGGGTTCGCAATGGCAGATTATGTTAAAGTAATGATTTCAGATTTCTGGGCTACTGTCACCGAGATGTCACCGTACCTACTGTTCGGCTTTTTCGTAGCCGGGATTCTTTCTGTGTTTGTCTCACAGCGAATAGTCGAAAGACATCTGGGCGGCAGGGGGGTATGGCCATTATTAAAGGCGTCTCTTTTTGGTATCCCACTTCCATTGTGTTCATGTAGCGTCATTCCCGTATCAATGTCGCTACGCAAGCACGGAGCAAGCAGAGGAGCCACAATATCGTTTTTATTGTCCACACCTCAAACAGGCGTGGATAGTATCTTTGTGACTTTAAGTCTTCTTGGTCCTGTTTTTGCTGTTTTCAGACCTTTGGTAGCACTGGTGACCGGTCTTATTGGTGGCATTTTTGTAGATGTTTTTAATTGGGGCGGAAAAAGTAAAGAATCCACACCCTTGGAGTGGTTAGAAGAATGTTGCGCCGCTGGTAAATTATCCGGCAGATTTGTTAAAGGATTAAAATATGGTTTTATCACACTGCCGCGAGATATAGGGACAGCAATGTTAGTCGGGTTGGTGGTTGCTGCGGTTATTTCGACTGTTGTGCCGGACGATTTCTTCACGGAAAAACTTTTAGGCACCGGTATTTTTGCAATGGTGGTTATGATGTTTCTGGGCATACCAGTCTATGTGTGTGCGACTGCGTCAGTGCCTATAGCAGCAGCGTTGATATCGAAAGGCCTAACCCCAGGAGCCGCTCTGGTATTTCTTATAGCCGGGCCTGCTACCAATGCTGCCGGACTTACAACGATATGGAAGGTTTTGGGCTGGCGAACTGCAGTAGCCTATCTTTCTACGGTTGTGGTCTGTGCTCTGGGGTCGGGAATATTGCTTGATATGATATTTCCGGAACTTAGCTCATCTGTGCAGGTTCATATGCACCAAATGAAACCCTCTATCCTCGGACATATATCAGCAGTAGCGCTATTAGCTGTTTTGGCAGTTGCAATTTTTAGCACAAGAAAAACCGCCAAATAAGCTTTGCTATGAGTAACGAGCTTATGTTTGTTAGTTGCGTTTGTAAGCCTTTCTTTATAGATACGGCTTAATATGGAAACCATCTTTTGCTGAGGTGGTCACAGTCTAAATAACGGCGAACTTTTTCATTCGAAGAATCTGTTTTCGCGGGTCCGGCAGTATGATAACCGAACATGGTTGTTTTTGCCATACCGGTCACATCGGTCAGATTATTTGGCCCGCGTTTTCTATAATCCGTGCATTTTTTATTTCGACAACAAAATTTTGAGAGAGCTTCCGTTATCTCGCTTCCTAAACGTTAGCTGCTTGTGGTATAAGCACTTGTTTCTCATTCAGGATGTCGGCAGAAAAATACAAATTTATTCAATATTCTTAAAGAGGCATAAGACAACCTTGCAAAAAAAACAGATTTTAGATATACTATTATTTAACTTTTTAGCAAAAAACGGCTCAACAAATGCGAAACGGACAGAAATAACCGAACATAAATTTTGTTTTATGCATACTATAACAGAGAAGTAAAATATTCACAGAAATGAAAATGGTTGTTATGGATAAACGAAGAGCATTTACCCCATTAGAAAACTGTACCAAAAGCAGGTGTCCCACGGATAAGGAATCTTTTCCAACGGGCTTTACCCCATTAGAAATCCAGATTGCCGATTTCTTGAGGCCATCAACCCGACCGAACTCGTCAAAGTCCGGGTGCGCTAAGCAAAGAAGAATGTTTCTAACGGGGTTTACGTTAATAGAGCTGCTGGTAGTGATAGCAATCATCGCGATACTGATGGCGATATTGATGCCGGCACTAAATCGAGCCAGAGAGCAGGGCAGACGTTCAGTGTGCCTCAGTAATCTTAAACAGCTAACACTCGCATGGGTTTTGTATGCGGATGACAATGACGGTAAAATCGTAAATAGTGACGTAAGCTACGAAGGCAGTCCTCCGGTGTCTAATTGGTGGGTGCGTTGGCCTACTAAAGGCCACGATAGTACTATTGAGGAGTGGGAAATCGCGATCAAAGGAGGTCAACTGTGGCCATATACTAAAAGTGAAAAACTTTACAAGTGCCCAAACAGTGCGAAGCAAAGGAGATTGACGTACACCATAGTTGACTCGATGAATGGTTATTGTGGCTGGGATGCCTATACTCCAGAGCTGAAAATAAAAAATATAAATACGATTCGCAGAACATCTGAAAGGATGGTTTTTCTTGGTGAAGACCCGGTGTCTAAAGGCACCTGGGGTGTTTTATATTCAGAGGAAGCATGGTATGATGCGCCTCCGAAGCTGCACAGCAACGGTACGACCTTCGGCTTCGCAGATGCACACAGTGAATATTGGAAATGGGTTGATAGGCGTACTGCAGAGACTACCTGGGATGACCATAATATTGCACAACCTGGCAATACGGATTTGCACAAGGTGCAGAAAGCTGTTTGGGGGAAATTAGGATATACACCTAGTATTCTGTCCGAGTAATAAGCTTCAAAATTCATAAGTACAAGCAAATAAAGGGCTTAGCTGGTTCGAGCCAATAATCATTAAGCTCATTGTTGGTAAAGACTTACGCGTTTTGAGAGTGAATACTCAAACACACTCCGAGTTATCGGCCTAACCAGCGGTCCTGGCCTGCTCAACTTCCTGTTCTTTCAAACGATCCATACTTATACTTTTTTGTGCACCAGCGAGTACCAGCAATATATCTCAGCCCGTCATCGGCTAACATAAATGTAAAAATACCCATGCGGAAAACACCCCATTACATTGCTATGTTGATGAATACTACTCTGCGAAGTAGCTCTCCCAGCCTTGCATAGCCCGCTTTGGCGGGCGAAGGAAGGTTGTTATGTAGCACGAGAGTTTTCAATTGTGGCTTCTTTTGTTGTAATTCTTTTGGAATTATAGGATGTAGAGATGCGATTCTATTGGTAATTATTTAATGAAGTATCAAATGTAGTTGTGGATACAGGTTACCTAACGTCTTTTATGCTAAGAAATTCCTTGTCGTAGAAGGCTTGGTCACCGTTAACAAGTTAAGGTGGCGGAGGATAAAACCGATAAATTCCTTCAAGAAAAGAGTTTGTTAAAAGTAGTTTTAGTACCTCTCGTGCTGCGTAGCGATCTATCCTTGCTTCGTCGTCATAGCTTTGAAGCGTCGGCGGACGCGGTAGTTTAACTACGGAGGGTGGAAGCTACTTCGCAGAGTAGTATTGGAAAAGCCAAAAACTCGTTTTTTTTATTGTCCTTTATATGAACAGGATGCAGGCCATAACTATAGCGATATTCTCACTGGTGCTGGCTATTTGCGCTACTGGTTGTAACAGTAAGTTCTTTGATCCGACGCAAATAGGAAGATTCCGTCCGACACCGGCGGTCAATGTGATATTGGATTCGTTAGGTGTAGCTGGGGAGACGCCGATAGGGTGGGAAAAATCAGAGGAGCCAAAGCCAAGTGACATTATGGCAGTTCCAACTGATTATGTGCTCCGGTGCGGAGATGTTGTTAGAATATCCATATTCGAGTTATATCAAGAGGGTGTCCCATTTGAAAATGATTACGTCATTACTGAAACCGGTAAAATATCCATACCGGACGTGGGCGTTGTTCAAGCAACCGTTTTGACTGAGGCACAGCTTGAGGATGAGATACAACGAATTTTGTCACCGGAGGTGTTGAAAGAACCGTCGATTTCAGTGGCTTTGGTTAATTCGCAGCAGCGTACATTTTCAATATTAGGCGAGGGGGTGTTGGCTCCGAACAGGTACGTTATTCCCAGGTATGATTTTCGGCTGGCCGATGCACTTGCCAGCGCAGGAGGTGTAAAGCAATTTAATGTAAGCTATATTTACGTTTCGCGTTCTATTGAGGAGCCGAAGGAAGCAACTAAGCCGGCTGAAATCGAGACTCGACGCCGTGAACAAAAGCTCCCAGAGCTGGAGATCATTGGGCCTGGCGGCCCTGAGCCGAAGACACCCGAACAAGAGATCCCAGAGTTGAGGATTATTGAGCCGGAGGTGAAGGAGCCACAACTCAAGCTGGAGCGGCAGATGCTTCAGAGGATAACACCTTCAGCTCAACATCCCCAATTTAATCGGAGCCGGCCCCGGAGTAAAAAAATAACTTTAGGTTCTACCGGAGTGGCAAGTGAGAGAGAGCTTGCAAGAGAGACTTCATCTCAACGGTTCGGACATTCAGTAGATAGCAGATCGAGTACAAAAAACACGCCGCACATAATAGGTTCATCACCGGCTTTAAGCTCCCGGAGAATGTTGACAAATGAGCTGGAAGGTGAGAATAGAGAAAGTGGTCGTATCGAATGGGTATTTCGCAATGGTAAGTGGATCCCGATTCAGATTGGCCCACCGGAAGCTATGAAGCCGACGCTTGCGCTTAAGGAGGAAGAAATCGGCGAGCGCATCGACTGGATTTTTAAAGATGGCAGATGGGTTCCAATTTCCTCTAAGCATCAAAGGCCGAAAGAGCCTGCTATAAAATTCGAGCCGGAAAAACCAGCTCCACTTGAGCAGAAGTTACCGGAAGAGCTCGAATGGGAGGCTGCATTACAAACGCGAGTCATAAAGATTCCCGTCGCTAGGTTGCTTGCCGGTGACCCGCGGTATAACATTGTGATAAAGCCGGGCGATGCCATCCATGTGCCTGTTGATATTATCGGTGAGTTCGCTATAATGGGCAACGTTAACAGTACCGGATATATTAACATCACAGGCCGACCGATGACTCTAAAGATGGCTATAGCTGCGGCGGGGGGCCTGGGACCTTTAGCTTGTCCTAAACGCTGCGAAGTGATAAGAAGGATCGGCGAAAACACAGAAGAAATTGTCATGGTGGACTTAGATAAAATAGCCAGCGGTGAACAGCCTGACTTCTTTATTAAGCCCAACGATTTGATTAATGTGGGTACGAGTGCAACCTCCAGGTGGCGTGCCATCTTGCGAAACGCGTTTAGAGCAACTTACGGTTTCGGTTTTGTTTATGACCGCAATTTTGCGGACGCAGATTACGGTAAAGGTTTCCGCAGACCCCACTGGCTTTAGCGGAATCTCTCAGTTATGGTGGCCAATATTGCTTCTTTTACTGAAGAGTCACGTCAAAAAAGTGCACCCCTGCCAAAAAAGCAGTGGCGTGAGCTTGAATTGCATAATCGCATAAAGATTGTAGTAATAGGGGGGCTGTTTTGTTTCCTTTTTCGCAATGAGATCAGAGGCATCGTTCACGTATGGCTGACTGAAGCAAGCTGGTCGCATGGTTTTCTAATCCCCTTATTCAGCCTGTACTTTATTAACAGGCATAAAAGCGAGGTCTTAAATCTTCAAAGCAGGCCGAATTATTTAGGCTTGTTTATTTTACTTTGCAGCGTTGTATTTTATTTTTTTAATATAGTTAGTCCATCCGGATACGCATATTTTCGCAGTATTTCAATGTTGGCAGCACTTGGTGCTGTAGTTTTGTTTTTGGGCGGTTGGTGTTTGCTTAGATATACATGGCTGCCGATCATGTTTTTAGTTTTTGCTCTGCCGTTGCCGCGAAGATACTATGTTGGTCTGACTATGCCGATGCGGCAGTGGGCGGCCCAGGTGGCGGCTGTGTTATTGAATATGGTCGCAGACCTGGAAGCTACTGCCAGCGGAGTAGTTATAGATGTGATTTATAAAGGCAAGCACTTGGAACCCGGATTAAATGTGGCTGAGGCCTGCAGTGGAATGCGGCTGTTAATGGCCTTTTTAGCTCTGGGTGTCGCTATGGCTTATCTGCACTATCGTCCTCTTTGGCAGCGAGTTATTTTGTTGGCCAGTACTGTACCTATTGCGATATTTTGTAATATTGTTCGTGTTACGGTTACAGGCTTTATTTATGTGCTCATACACCCTAAATATACGCAGGGCAGATACCATGATATGCTTGGCATTGCAATGCTGCCGTTGGCTTTTGGTTTATACGGGCTTCTGGCGTGGTTTATGTCGAGTCTATTTGTCGAACAACAAGAGTCAATCAACGAAGATATTGTTGTTCGGAAATGTAGCGTGTGATGCGAGATATAAGGCATGATATAAAGGTTTATTTTCAGCCGGCATTTTTGATATGCGTCGCGGTGCTCGCAATAGCCGGAGGGGGTATGTCAATTGCTGTTAAAAGCTTCGGCGTGTACCTGAGGAAGGAGCCTTTGTCACTGAAAAAGTCCTTAGGCCTACTGGATGAAAAGCAGTTAGTCCCTTACAGCGTAATAGAAAAACGTAAAATCCTAAATGAAGAGATAATCAATGAATTAGGCACAGAAGATTATATTCAATGGGTCTTCGAAGATTCAGATGTGTCGGTTGACAGCTCAGTACGTAAATGCTTGTTGTTTATTACCTACTACCGGCTTCCGGATAAGGTACCACATGTGCCGGAGGAGTGTTATACCGGTGGCGGTTATCAAAGATTGGCAACCGATAGCGTGACGTTTGAAGTAAAGAAGACCGGCCTTGAGGAGAAAATCCGGGGAAAATACATTGTCTTCGGCGGTGCAAAGTCGAATCTCTGGCACAGTGAAAGAACGTTTCCTGTTTTGTATCTTTTTAAGGTCAACGGTGAATATGCCGGCAGCAGAGATGAGGCTCGAATAGCACTAAATAAGAACCTCTTCCGCAGGCATTCGTATTTTTGCAAGATTGAGCTGGTTTTTAACCAGTTCCGCCTTGGGCGGATTGCACCTGCCAAAGAACAGGCGGTTGCAGCGAGTGAGAAGCTTTTAAATGTGATTTTACCGATTTTAGAAAGAGAACATTGGCCTGATTGGTAAGGAATAATCAATGGCAAAGAAAAGATTGAATAAAAAAGTCGCGCTTATTGGCTCGATTGTATTTCTATTGTTTGTCCTGGCTATTATAGTGGTCTTTTTTCATTTAGACCGAGACCCGGATAAATTTATTAAAGATGGTGACGCAGCATGGCTGGCAAAAGATTATAAGAAAGCACAACAAGATTATCTTAAGGCGCACCGATTTGCGAAGACCGGTTCACTTCGGAAAGAGATACTATTTAAACTGGCGGATGTATATATTCAAACCGGGCAATGGCCTAAAGTGCGAGGCTGCTGGGAGCAGATAATCAATATTGACCCGGAGAACATAGAGGCTCGACTCGGACGGTTGAAGTACATTTATATAGTTGCTGATAATTATGCAAGTGTTAGACGAAATGTTAGCGGAGCCTGGCAGGAAGTTAAGTCTCAAACAGCAGAGCTTATAGAGGTAATTGAGGATAAGGGCCTGCTTATGTCAGATAAAGCCAAGTGGGAGCCATCATTAGGCATACAGGAGGATAAGCTTCAGCACGCCACAAGCCGGCGTATCGGCCCATATTTGTATCTGCTCAGGGGCAGAGCTGCTTTTGAATTGGTAAAAATGGGAGCGGTAACCACGCCGGATGAATTGCTTGACCACGCAATCAATGATTTGGAGAAGGTCAAGGAGCTTGACCCAAATAATGTTGATGCCTATTCGTATTTGGCGCAGGCTGCCATAGAAAAAGGTGAAATCCTTGCATCAAGGGGCAATCTTCAGGAGAGGGAAAAAGCCGTTAAGCAGGCTAACGGACTTTTGCAGCGGGCGGTAAAGGTTGCAGATAATGTTCCCAAAGCACATATTAATCTTATAACGCGCAAGCTCACACCGCTGGGCGGCGATTCTAAGCTTAAAAAGGAGCAAATTAAATCACTCGAGCCTGAATTTTTATCGCTTGTGAATAAGTTCTCTTCCAGCTCGGAGGCTTTTGCGACGCTTTCCAGATTCTATTCAATCTATTCGGTCTATTCGGACCGTCAATCCGACCGAGGCGGAGCAATTCTTGATAGGGCCATTAAGGCGGCTGAAAAGGCAATTGAATTAGACAAAGACAATGTTGCGTATGCAATAAATGCTGGAAATCTATACTATCGCAAGTCATCTGTATATGGACAAAAATCGGAAATCAGCAAGGCGGTAGAAATAGCTAAAAATGCGGTTGAGCTTCCAGGTGCCCAGGATACGCTTGGGCCACAGAGCTTCGCCAACAGAATGAACAGATTCTTATTGTATTCATTTCTGGCCAACTGCTATATCGAGCAGATACTCGAGCCTTCCGAAGGAGTGACTGAGTCGCAAATCGAGCTCTGGCTGACAGACGCTGAACAGGCAGTGCACGAAATCGAGCAGATTTTTGGCAGTGGTGAGGACCCACAAGTAGCTAAGTGGCAGGGAATGCTGGAGCTTGCAAAGGGAAATACGGACCTCGCTGCGAGAAAACTCTATGCTGCTTACGAGCAGATTAAGGCTTCTAATAATCCTGAGCAAAGAGATGCGCAGCTATCATATATTCTTGCGAAGATATTTTTAAATACTTCTGAAGTTGGTGCAGCGATAGAATTCCTGACCAGTGCCCTTGAAGCGGGTATTGAGCTGCTCAAGCCAGAAGCAATTTTGGATTATCTTGAAGTTCTTGGCAGGGTTGATATGTGGTCTTATGTCCTCTCTTCCGCTAATCCTTACAATCTCCAATCCTTCGAGCAGAAGTTTGGGCCAAACCAGATGAGCCGAACACTTCGCATAAAAGCCCTGATAGGTACAAATCGGATCTCCGAGGCCGAAGAAGAATTAGCCAAGCTTGAACAAAATAGCCCAGATGTAATTAAGCTTAATTTAGTGCTGGTACAGGCCAAGATTAGGCAGATTAGGGCAGCTTTAGCAAAAAATTCAGCAGAAAAAAAATCTACATTTGGTCTCGACCAAGCCGAGCAGTGGCAGCAGCAGAAGCATATATCAGATGCTGCTGAGAAGTTAATGCAAGCCGATTTGGACAACTATAGGCAGCTTAAGTTAGAGCTTGTGCAGAAGCTGCTAATTACAGAACCGAATTCCGTTGAAGAAACCTCCGTCAGTGCCGTTTGTGGAAGCTACATAGCACAAGGCTGGACGGATAAGGCAAGTGTTTTGGTCAATCGTTTCCTGTATTACTTCCCAGACAGTCCAGCACTTCTGTTCTACAAACAGTTGCTTTCTGAGCCTGATCCCCGGAATGTTTCACAACAACGCCGCCGAGAAATAGAAGAGCAGGTTCTAATGAATATTGCCGATCCTCTTAATCAAGCTGTGAAACTCGGGATTTTTTATAGGAGGGAAAATGAGCCGGAAAAAGCAGTTGAAAAGCTAAGGCAAGCTCTTGAAATGAAAACAGAGCCCCCGTCCACCTTGGGTGCAAGAAGGGGGGCCAGGCCACTATCTGAATCGACCGAAAAAACGAATCTAAAACACCTTGCTGCAAATCATCTTTTTGAAATAGCTATTCAGATGGAAAATTGGAAGCTGGCAGAGAAAACTATAGAGATTGCTCGGCGTGAAAATCTCGATGATTGCCAAGGTCAGCTTTTTGAAGCTCATTTCGATATGGCTAAACACCAATATAGTGACGCGCTGGAAAAGATCAACGAGTGTTTGAGGCAGAAACCTATATTTTCATACGCCTATATGCTTAGAAGCAATATAAATGCTGTTATGGGCAATGAGCAGGCAGCTATTGAAGACATAAGCAAAGCTGCATCATTGAATCCTCTTGATGGTGCGATTGCCAAGAGTATGGCATTATTCCTTCGCAACCGGAGGCTCGGTGAAGATGTCTCATCAGAGCAGGCAATCGAGGTCAAGCAGGCTTTGGAAAGGGCTATATGGTTAAATCCGGGTGACATGACGTTATTAAGCGACTACGCTGAATTTATAAGCTCTGCAGAACCTGCAAGAGCATTGGAGATTCGTCAGACTCTTCAAAAAAACAGCCCGACATTATCCAATGTTGTACAGCTTGCCAGACTGGCGACCAAAATGGCGTTGGAAGAAACAGACTCACAGCGTAAAAAGACATTGTTTGAGATCGCAGAATCATCTCTTGAAGAAGCCAGAAAGATGAGCCCAAACGATAGAGCAATGCTTGAAGGCTATACAGAATACTATAGGGCCATAGGTGAGCAAGGCAAGGCTCAGCAATTGCTGCTGGAATCACAAGACGATAAATTGCTCTGGCGCCATCATTTTCAGCTTGGCCAATTCGAAGATGCTAAAAAAGTGTTGTTGCAGTTATATCAGCGACAGCCAAAGGACGTTGATGTGGTCAAAGGCTTTTTACTTGTATCTGAGAGAACCGGAGACAAGGAGGCCATAAAAAGATATTCCGAAGAGCTTTTGGCCGTCGAAGACAACGCAGAAAATCGTCTTGAGCAAATAAGAGCTTTCCTCGGAATTGGTCTTGTTGAGCAAGCCAAGCAGAAATTACAGGGTTTTAAGGAAAGGTTTCCGGACAATTCCAGTGTGCTGCTGCTTGAGGGATGGTTGGCGATGAGACAGGGACAACTGCAAAGAGCGTTGGAGCTGACGAATCAAAATCTTGCAGCCGACGAGGGGAATGCGGGGGCTTGGCGATTGAGAGGCCAGGTAAATCTTTTAATGACAAATTATAGTCAGGCCATCCTTGACCTTAAAAAGAGCAAGTCGCTGTCAGCCACACCGGCGATCAGCATTGACCTGGCAAGAGCTTATCTACAGGCAGAGCAGGCGGATAACGCAATAACCGAGCTTAATAGCGCCATCGGTGAGCCGGATGCACCTCTGGAAACCAGAATCTTACTTGAGCAGATTTATAAAAGACTCGGAAGAAGGCAGGCACTGAAGAGATTTTACGATAAGACTATGCAAAAATTTCCTGATAGTGTCCTGTGGTATAATCGGGCAGCGGAGTTCGCCATAGATACCGGCGAATTCACAAGAGCTGAACAGTTGTATAAAAAGGCATACCTGCTTAAACAACAAGAATATGGCGAACAGGATATAAAAAACGCGATAAAGGATATACAATATGTTACAGCATTTGATGGATATTTAAGTGCACTTATAGCAGCAGCGGGTCAGCCAAATACGACAAACAGCACATGGCAGCCGGAGAAGTTAACACAGGCCATTGAATCCGCCGCGGCGGATAAATACGAGAATACGACTCTTGCTCCTTTAGCTTTATATAGAATTGGCCAGGCAAAGTTGAAACTCGGAGATAGGAAAACCGCCATAGAATATTGCCAAAGGGCCGTCGATGAAGCGGGTACGGATGAGAGACTCACCGCTGAGATTTTATACAGAATGTACTTAATTTTGGGAGAAGATGAAGTCTCGAAGTATTGCGAGCAAAGGCTACAAACCAATCCGAATTCACTCTCAGCCAATTTCATCAATTTCCATTTGACTAAAATCAAGGGTGATTATGACAAAGCCCTTTATTGTATCAACAAATGCGTTGAACTGGCCAGTCCCGATGATGTATCGCAGAGACTTGGCTATACGACGCAAAGAGCGGACTTTTTAACCTTTGCTTATGAAAAGACTTCCGATAATAGCTATCGGAAAAAGGCTATCGAGGATTACGAAAGTCTGCTCGCTAAAAAGCCGAATAATACCGGTATCCTGAATAACTTGGCGTATATGCTTGCCGAGGACAATCAAAGACTGTCTGAGGCTCTGCAATATGCTAAGCGGGCCTTAGAGCAAATGCCTAATAACCCGAACTTTATGGATACTTATGCTTATGTGCTGTATAAAAACGGCCAGACCTCTAAGGCTGCTGAGTTGTTGACGGCTGCCATACAACTGTATCGGCAGGATGCCATCGCAGCACCCGTAGAGGTATGGGAGCATTTAGGTGCTGTAAGAGAGGAGCTTGGAGACAAAAGCCGGGCCATTGATGCTTACAGACGAGCGCTGCAGGTTGGAGCTGACAAGCTGCCCAAAGTGGTCGAAGACCGGATAACCTCGGCTATCGAGCGTCTCTCAAAGTGAGTAATCCCCGTTCTTTGTTGCCTGCACCTGTGGTAATGCAGGCACAGGTGCGAGAGCAAGAACAGAGGTGCAGCTTGATGTTCGTCCGCAGGACGCCTTACGGCGCTGATGGATAATAATTGGAGGTCTAAATGCCAGAAAGAATCCGCCCAAAGCGGAATGCAGCAGCAGGGCCGGCTAGTTCTATGCTGCCGGCAGCCGAAACGCTGACGCCGAAAGAGTGCTTTGGAATGTTGCGTCGGCACATGCTGCTGATAATTTTTCTGACGGTGTTAGGTATAGGGGCCGGCGGAGGGTCCTGGTACCTTTTACGCGAATATATACCAAAATATACAGCTCAAACCCTTATTGAAGTCTCACCGCCAGTAGAAACTGACCCTATGAACATTGTGGCCACTCAAGTAAATAAGGATATACATTACCAGCACCGCTTATCGATTGCTAACCTTATAAAACAGCAGAGAACTTTACAAGATTTGCTTCAGAAGAATGACAAAGTTAGAGCAACGAATTGGTTTCGACGTTATGCAAAATATGGCGAAGGTGGAAATATCATAAGCATAACCAAAGCCTTCAAGAATTTGAAGAGAAACCTTACAGTTTATGCCCACCGAGATGCAGAGTTTGTTGAGCTGTCTATGACCTGTCGGAGTGCTGAAGAAGCAGCAGCGATAGTCAACGAGATGGCACAGTTGTTTGTTAATTCGCATGGCAGTATAAAAAGAGCTGAGCTAACTGAGAGGCTCACAAAGCTTGAAGATCGCCAGGAATGGATTCAAAGGGAGCTGACCAGCACCGAAGATGCGATGGATAATGTGCGCAAAGATTCCGGTATTACCGATCTGGAGCAGCCCGTAGGGCGTTACTGGCGCCATACATTCGAGGTAACTCTGGATGATTTGGAATTGCAGCAAAACGAGCTTATTCTATCTGTAAAACAAGCAGAGGCCGATTTGGAGAATCTCAAGGAGCTGGCAGAAGGCCCGGTTACGGTGCAAATCGAACAGGCTGTTGAGAGCGACCCCGTTATGATTATGCTTGCCGAACAGCTTGCATTTCAGGAGACACAGCTTGCAGGCCAGCTTACAAAGTTTGGTGGAAATCACAGAGTCGTGCGTCAGACTCGCCAGCTAATAGACGAAATCAAAAAGAGAAGGCAGGGCAGACAGAGAATAATAGCGGAACAGACTCGGCAGGCGGCGCTCGAAAATACACAAGACAAGCTGATTGTATTATACAGGAGGCTCGAAGAATTGCAGAGTATGCGGGCCGAAGCGGCTGCAAAGAAGAAGGAGCTCGATTTGGCCCGCGTGCAGTACGAAAAGATACTGAAGGTAAGGGACGAGAGAATCGAGATGCTTAATGAGATCAAAAAGCAGATCGAGAAAATGAGGATAATGCTCAATGACCCGGCAACACCCAAGGTGCAATTAGTAGGTTTGGCTCCTGCACCGCTGGAAATGGTTGCTTCTCGGCAGTGGTGGCTTTGGTTTCCCGGCGGGACTATGGTTGGTTTTATGCTGGGCATAGGTCTTGCCTTGCTTATTGAAATGGCTAATGACTTGGTACGGACACCAAGAGACGTGACCAGGTTCTTGGACATTCCTCTGTTGAGTGTTATTCCTGATGCCTCTGAGGATTACCTGGGCCGAAAGGTTAATTTGCCTTTGACTGTTCATCAGGCACCTCATTCTGTTACAAGCGAATGTTACAGGCAGCTTCGGGCCAACTTTGAGCTGGCGGCTTCTGCAAGGTCTCGTAAGGCCGTGCTTGTTACAAGTGGTGACGCGGGGGACGGCAAGACATCTGTCGCTGTTAATCTGGCGATAACTTTTGTTGCCGAGAATAAAAAGGTGCTGCTCATTGATGCCAATTTTAGAAAGCCGAGTTTACAAAAAATATTTCCCATTGAGCCGGCAGGGGATTCAGAGACAGATTCTTCTAATCTCGGATTGAGCAATCTGCTGAGGGATCAGTGTGGTTATGAGGTTATAATATCCAGCGGCATAGAGGGCCTTGATATAATCAATTCAGGCTCACCACCTTCAAATCCGGCGGAGCTGCTCGCAAGCAGCCAAATGAAAAAGCTGATTAGTGAGCAACGGAAGATATATGATCATGTTATACTTGACGGTCCGCCGGTACTGTTGGTAAGCGATGCAAAGGTTTTGGCAAAAATTGCGGATGTTACAATTATGGTATTTAATGCCGCTTCCACAAGCAGAGGTGCCGCACAGAGATCTGCGTATGAGCTTAAAGTAGTGGGCGCCAAGCTTGTGGGCTGTGTGCTCTTTGCCGCAAGGACAATGAAAGGCGGTTATTTCAACAAACAATTCAAGTCCTATCGCCGATATCAGAAGAAGCTACGAAAACTTGCCGGTGCTGCCTCTGTTTAGAGCTTACAGGCAGATAACAAACAAGTCGAAAAAAAGTTCCCATTTTGCGAGGAGGAGTGTAAAATAGGAACGTTTTTATATAACAAAATCTATGTTGATTTTAGCCCCAGGTTTTACACTGGTGGTTTATTTAGATCGTTTAGCCGTTTCCGGTACGGAAACGGTGGAAAGTCAGAATTCAATAAGATTCTTTTGGAAGAGGTCGTTTGATGGACAAATTTTTGGTTACAGGCGGAGCCGGCTTTATCGGCTCAAATATCTGTAGAAGGCTTGTTGCGCAGGGCTGCTTTGTTAGGGTTGTTGACAATTTGCTGACCGGCAAAAAAAGCAATCTCGATAATTTTATAGAAAAAATCGAGTTCATTGAAGCCGATATGGGCGACGAAACCATCGCTCGCTCAGCTATGAAAGATATTGATGTCGTATTGCACCAGGGTGCTCTGCCCTCTGTGCCGCGTAGCGTTGACGACCCCGCCGACACGCACAAGCATTGTGTCGATGCAACTTTCACACTTCTCTTAGCAGCTCGCGATGCCGGCATAAAGCGTTTTGTTTATGCGTCAAGCTCTGCTGCTTATGGTGATACGCCGACTTTATCGAAGGTCGAAACGATGTCACCTGCTCCGCTTTCACCTTATGCGGTGGGAAAGCTTGTAGGCGAATATTATGCTAAAGTATTTCACGAAGTGTATGGCCTTGAGACTATTTCGCTGCGGTATTTTAACGTCTTTGGGCCATATCAGGACCCCACGAGCCAATACGCCGCTGCAATTCCTGCTTTTGTAACAGCCATATTGAAAGATGAGCCGCCGACCATTTATGGCGATGGCGAGCAGAGCCGGGATTTTACTTACGTTGATAATGTCGTTGAAGCTAACTTACTTGCCGCACGAGCTAAACAAACAAAAGGTGAAATCCTAAATATAGCTTGTGGTGAAGCTGTCACTGTCAATGAGATTATTGATATGATAAATGAAATTCTTGGCAAAAATATCAAGCCGATTTATACCGATCCACGCCCCGGCGATGTAAAACATTCCCTCGCCGACATCACCGCAGCCGAGAAACTACTCGGCTTCAAACCGAAAGTCTCCTTCCGACAAGGCCTGGAGCTTGCTATAAATTGGTATCGGGAAAATCTTTTGTAATATCGCATGTTTTTTCTTGGGCAAGTATGAGTAGAATCTCGGGTATTGTTAGCTTTTTTGATTTTGCTTTTTTAATCTAAGCAGATATTTTAGGTCCTCTTTATCTTTGGGGCGAGCAGCAGCTTTTTTCATTTTTATAAGGTCATTAAGTGAGGCAAACCAGACGAATGTTTTTCCAAACCGAGCCTTTATTTTATTCTTCCATACTTTCTCAAATGTTATTCCTTTGACGACGGGGTGAATATCGGTTTCAACAATATATTGACGAATCAGCAGCTTTTTCGCTATAAGGTCATCTATTGTTATATCTGTGACATCATATCCGAATTCTTTTAGCGCTTTCAATGTTCTGCGGGCGTTTTCTTCTTCCGCTTTTATAAAGATATCAATATCCAGTGTTGCGCGTGAATAGCCGTGAACAGGAAAGGCGGTGGCGCCGATTATGACAAATTTAACGTGGTTTTCTTTTAATAATTTTAGTAGTCGTTCTGTGTGCATTTCGTTTTTTGCGCAGGCTCAACATTTCTTGGGTTTTTGTGAACATCAATTCGAACCGCTGCTGAGTTGTTAGAGAGGTAAGATATTTTAATTCAAATTCAATTTCTTTAGCTTCGTTATGCTTATCCAGCTTCAGAATAGCCATATATCACCTTTCAGCCACGGTTTCAACCGAGTTGACTGGATTTCCAAAAAGATATTACCCGTGATATCTACACATTTCAATAAAAAAAAGCACCCTGGTTGCCCCGGCGATGTAAAACATTCCCTCGCTGACATTAGCGCAGCCGAGAAACTGCTCGGCTTCAAACCGAAAGTCTCCTTCCGACAAGGCCTGGAGCTTGCTATAAATTGGTATCGGGAAAATCTTCTTTGACTCTACTATCCTGAGCGAAAACAAAGACCGATGGCACGTTCTCATTTTTCTTTTGTACGGACACGTTGATTTTCTTAGGTGTTTCTCTTATAGAAAGCATCTCTCTGGCCAATTCATATACCGGTTAATACCAACCATAAAAATTAATGACGCTTTATGATGATTTGCTACAAGCTGCCTGAGAGTCTTGATAAGTTGTCCATTTTTATTCAGAGGTTATCTGTAGCATATACCGCTGCTCCTATATCGAGCGCAATAATTTTTTATAACTGGTATAAATTAACAACTGTGTACCGGCTTTAAAAGAATACCTAAGTATCTTAGGTATTCTTTTAAAGTCAATTCTTGATTGTTGGGTAAGCAAAAAGTAGGATGTGCTCTGCACACAGTAATAGAATTGGTGGGCACGGCTCGACTGAGCTCGTCGAAGTCTGCCCACCCTACATTACCCTCTTTCACATTGTGTCGTGCGTCTTGAGTCAATAGGGCGTTGCAGGTTCTTTTGAACATCTTTCATAGGTTATGTTTAATGCCCGTAGTCTTTTCGATTAGTCAAAAAGACTATGTGCCTAATACACTTCATTAGAAAAATAATCACTACAATTTTACATACAGGATATATGTGAATACATTTAGTATTTCATGACTTTGTTAGCTGAAATGTGTAGTTGTATTCCGCGAAGGCCTGCAAAAAGCTATAGATTTGTATCGCGAAAATCTTCTCTGATGTCATTGCGAGTCCACCGAAGCTGGAAGCGGCAATCTTAATTTTTTGTCGTTATATATTGTTTCCGTGCTGATATTTACTTAATCTGGTTCTCTTTTAATAATTTCAGTAGTTGTTCTGTGTGCATTTCGTTTTTTGCGCAGGCTCAACATTTCCTGGGTTTTTGTGAACATCATTTGGAACCGTTAGCTGGTTGTTAATGATGTTAGATAATCTAATTCAAACTCGATTTCTTTGGCCTCATCGTTTTTATCCAGTTTTAGAATAGCCATATAGTGTCTTTCCACACTGCACTTAGCTTTGTCCCTGTATTAAGGATTCCAACTGCTGCTTTCTCAGAATCTCAAATTGAGCATCCGCGACATGAAAAAGGCCGCTTAGTGCGTAGAAATCACGTCTTAGATTGCGAGGGACACTTGTTTCATGTTTGTAATACAAGTATTCTGAAATTGAAGCCCAGGCGTGTTGACCAATTGTTCTTAGCTGAACCTCGAACGGTAGGTTACTAATTGGCTTACGGCCTTCACCAGAAACATTTTTTAATTTAACTATAAAATGTATACCCATGTACCCAAAAATATCTGCTGCAATGTTGTCTATCTTGTTGTCCTCCTCAACGACCTCGAATATATCTCTAATGATAGTACTGATGGAGTTAATATCTGTGCGAAATAAGCAAACGATGCGCAAGCCTAGTAAATCCTGTATTTCCCTGAATGATTCTTTAGTTTTTTGCCTTTTTATTTTGTCGAGGAAGGAATCGAACGTTTTGATTCGGTCATCCAGCGAATGGATTTTTATATTCTTCTTGCTTATTTCTGTAAAAAGACGGTATTTAGCGGTGACACAGAGTTCTTTGAGCAGCTTAATCTGGGATTGATACCGATTTTTTAAGTCATTATTGTTCATTGTCCCCTAAATATTCACTTTCTTCTTGCCTTTAACTTGAAGTTTAAGGTCTGGGTTATCCACAAGTGATGCTATCCCGTTAAATTCACCATTTGATAGATTAGCGGTGAATGTTAAGGAGAATTGGTCGAGATTTCCAAAGACTGAAATTGCGTTTTGGTCGAAACGTGTTACGTCGATTTTGGCCTCGATGGTTTTGCCAGAGATGGAGTATGTACCAGAATAGTAATAACCAATATCTCCCCCCAATAATCGCGTGTTGTTTAACACGATGACTCCCGTTCCAAAAAGATTTAGTGTCGAGAAGAACTCTACAGTCCACAGTCCATTTTCTTTCATGTTTGATCACCTTAGTTAATTTGGTCTATTATAGCTCCGTATCGCCAACCCGTTTCAAACCATAATCTACAGATAAACAGGCTTCTACAGCTTCGTAAATGTTTCGCAGAAGCTCTTCAAAAGAATCTCCCTGCGTAACACAGCCGGGAATAGCAGGAATCTCGGCCCAGTGGTCACCTTCGGCCGCTTTTTGTATGATTGTCTCTAACTTCATTGCTATGATCTCACCTTTCAGA
>Ga0307430_1000801_pt1 | contig 25377 bp, 26 predicted proteins | sample SalMarWE160130MG_FD_202159 | JGI IMG/M metagenome (GOLD analysis project Ga0307430, IMG submission 202159) | Salt marsh sediment microbial communities from the Plum Island Ecosystem LTER, Massachusetts, United States - WE1603-130 | ecosystem: Environmental > Aquatic > Marine > Intertidal zone >...
GCGAGAAAGCCCAGCCGCCGGCCGGCGAGATCACGTTCCACGAGAAGATCGGCGCGCACGACATCTCGGTCGCCCACGTGCTCGACGGCGACGGCTTCATCGCCTGGGTCGAGGAGTACCTGGAGAAGCAGGACGTCGAGAACCCCACGATCCCCGAGCCGCTCAAGGAGGTCGTGAACGAGTACATCGAGGAAGGGTACACGTGGTTCGTCTTCGACGTGGTCGAGCTCGGCCCGGAGGTGAAGACAAACGACGCGATCCAGTACCGGTTCAAGTCCGACGCCGTCTACTACCCGCTCAAGATCACGCGCACCGAAACCGGCAACACGACCGTCGAGCTGCTCATCCTGACGCCGCGGCTGTTGAGCGCCTTCCCGGGATACCCGAAGAGCCTTGTCCAGTTGCCACACCAACCCGTCCGGCTCACGGCGCGGGAGCTCGAGTCGCTCAACGAGGAGATGTGCGAGCTGCTCGACAAGCAGGACGGCATGATGCTGCGCATCTGGCGGATCACCGGCAAGCTCCCGGAGTTCAAGGCCGACCTGATCGCCAAGTAAGTGGACAGGTCCCATAGCGCTGCTCGACCCCGGCGCGTTCGCAGTGACGTGCACGATTCGGGCTTGATCGCACAGACGCGGGCGAACACAATGCTTCCGCAGCCCTGAGAGCGGAGGTGGGTGCTTGAGGCTGGGCGAACAAACGCTTCTCACGTACTTCTCGACCGACGGCGTTCGGTTCAAGCAAGCAGATGATGTTCACGTTGCCGTCCAGCGGTTCCGGCAGCGACTCGAGAAGCACCTCAACAAGAAGCGAATCGCTGTCTCGTGGCAGCCGACGCCCGAGGGCTGCAACCTGTCGCTGCAGTTCGTCGAAATCGACCGAGGAAGACCGGGGCTCGGTCTGTTCTTGGGCCTCTTCGGGGGACTGCTCCTGTCGGCGTTCGTGCCTCCTGCGCGTGTTCGCATCGAGGGCACCCTCTTGACGGCCTCGTCGGACTTTCCCGCCAGCGATTTCTGGCACGTGGCAAGGGCCTCCGCGGCAACTGCGAAGACAGGGTTGCGGGTGTGCGCCGACCGGACGGCGAAGAAGACCGCCCGCACCGTATGGCGGTGGCTCAATCGACAGGCTTCTCAGGCGCTTCGGGCCCGGCCCGTCTAGCCTGCCGCCGCGCCTGCCATCCTCAACGGCCGCTGTTTCTGTTATGGTCCTGCGCATGAGCAATGGCGCGCCCAAGTATGCGCAGGTGGCCGTCGATGCGGCGGTCGGCAAGCGGCTCGACTACGCCGTGCCCGACGAGCTGCGAGGGCGGCTGCGCGTCGGCTCGCGCGTGTGGGTGCCGCTCGGCAAGCGCAAGGTGCAAGGCACGATCACCGCGTTCCCCGCCGAGCCGTCCTTCCCGAAGCTCAAGCCGATCATCGGCGCGATCGACAGCGGCCTCGTCGTCCCCCCGAACCTGCTTCGGCTCGCGCACTGGATCGCCGACTACTACATGGCCGACCTCGGCGCGACGCTCAAGACAGTCGTGCCCGCGAGCGTGCGGAAGCCGTCGCCGCCGGCGAAACGGGTGCGCGTCGTGCAGCGGGCCGTGACACTCGACGAGACGCGAAAAGCGTGCGTGGACAAGCGCCGCCGGGCGCCGAAGCAAGCGGCCGTCCTCGACGTGCTCCTCAACACGACGGGCGAGGTCGAGCTTCCCGAACTGTGCCGCCGGGCCGACGCCTCGGCCGCCGTCGTCAAAGCGCTCGAGAAGGAGGGGCTCGTCACAACCGCGCACAAGCGCGTCGATCGCGACGTAACCCGCGGCGAGGTTTTTGTCCGAACCGAGCCGAAGACGCTCACGCCGGCCCAGCAAGCCGCCTACGACGGGATCGTGCGCCAGCTCGACGAGGACGCGCCCCGCGTCAACTTGCTCCACGGGGTCACCGGCAGCGGCAAGACGGAGGTCTACCTCCAGGTGATGGCCCGCGTGCTCGAGCGCGGCAAGGGCGCCATCGTCCTCGTGCCCGAGATCGCGCTCACGCCTCAGACGATCGAGCGGTTCAAAGGGCGGTTCGGCGACCAGGTCGCCGTCCTCCACCACCGGCTCTCGGGCGGCGAGCGGCACGACGAGTGGCGACGGCTCGCCGAGGGCCGTGCGCGGATCGCCGTCGGGCCGCGGTCGGCCGTCTTCGCGCCCATCGACCCGCTCGGCCTCATCGTCGTCGACGAGGAGCACGAGAACACGTACAAGCAGGGCGACACGGCGCCGCGCTACCACGCGCGCGACGTCGCCGTCGTGCGCGCCGCGTTCGAGCACGCCGTCGTCATCCTCGGCAGCGCGACGCCGTCGCTCGAGTCGTACTGCAACGCCCAGCGCGGCAAGTACGAGCTGTTCGAGCTCCGCGAGCGGATCGACGGCAAGCCGATGCCCGCCGTGCAGGTCGTCGACCTCGGCCGCCAGAAAGGGCCAACGGTCTTCTCGGCCGAGCTGCTCAACGCGATCGAGGACCGCCTCAAGAAGGGCGAGCAGACGATCCTCTTCCTCAACCGGCGCGGCTACGCGACGACGATGAAGTGCCGCGCGTGCAGCGCCGTCGTCGAGTGCGACCGCTGCAGCGTCTCGCTCACGTATCATAAGAAAAGTGATCGGCTCGTCTGTCACTTGTGCGGCCACTCGACGCCGCTGCCGACGACGTGCCCGAAGTGCGGCGCCGGCGCCATGCTCTACCGCGGCGTCGGCACGCAGAAGGTCGAGCGCATGCTCTATAAGATCATCGAAGGGGCGCGCGTGCTGCGGATGGACTCGGACACGACGACGGCCAAGCACAGCCACGCCGGGATTCTCGGCGAGTTCAAGGCGGGGCGCGCCGACGTGCTCGTCGGCACGCAGATGATCGCCAAGGGCCTCGACCTGCCGAACGTCACGCTCGTCGGCGTCGTGATGGCCGACACCGCGCTCGGCCTCCAGGATTTCCGCGCCGCCGAGCGCACGTTCCAACTCATCACGCAGGTGGCCGGTCGCGCCGGGCGCGGCGAGGTGCCCGGCGAGGTGATCGTCCAGACGTTCCAACCGGCAAGCCACGCCATCCGCGCCGCGTCGAAGCATGATTTCCGCGCCTTCTACGACCAGGAGATCGAGGCGCGCCGGGGCGCCCTGACGCCCTACCCGCCGCACGTGCACATGGCGTGCGTCACGCTCCGCGGGCCCGATGAGAAACAAGTCGCGCGCTCGGCCGAATCGCTGGCCAACGCATGCCGGGCACAGACCGAGGCGGGCGTCGAGGTCCTTGGCCCAAGTGAGGCGCCGATCGCCCGCGCCCAGCGCGAGCACCGCATGCAGTTCCTCATGAAATCGACCCGGCCATCGAAGATGGTAGCGGTCCTTCGGCCTGCGCTCGAGAAAACGAAGATCCCGTCGACGGTGAAAGTAGCCGTCGACATCGACCCGGTCGACATGATGTAGGCGCGCAATGGAACCACGGCGGCAGCAGGGCACGTTGCCAATAGGATGCGGTGTGCGAGAGCACCTCTTGGGTGAGGAAGCATGGACGCGGTGATCGACATACTCGCGCAGGCCTGGGCGGTGGTCGTTGAATCGGCGCCATTCCTGATCTTCGGCCTGTTCGTCGCCGGGCTGCTGCACGTCTTCCTCGATCCGGCGATCGTGGCCCGGCACCTTGGACGCGGCCGGGTCAGACCGGTCGTGATGGCGTCGGTGTTCGGCGTGCCGCTGCCGTTGTGCTCGTGCGGCGTCCTGCCGGCGGCGCTCGCGATCCGCAAGCAGGGCGCCAACGACGGCGCGGTCACCTCGTTCCTCATCTCGACGCCGGCAACGGGTGTCGATTCGATCGCGATCACCTACGCGCTCCTCGGGCCGATCATGGCGATCGCACGGCCCATCGTCGCGTTCGTCGCCGGCGTCGCCACGGGGTTCGTGCAAACGCTGTCGAACAGGTCGGCGGCCGTCGGCGCGAGAGAGCCCGCCGCGCAAGCGTGCAAGGTCGATGCCTGCTGCGACGGCGAAGGATGCCCGCCCGACGAGCACAAACGGCATCATGGCTTCGCCGACAAGGCAAGGGCCGGGATGCGGTACGCGTTCGTCGATCTGCTCGGCGAGGTTTCGGGCTGGTTCTTGCTCGGCGTGCTGATCGCGGGCATCATCATGTTCGCCGTGCCCGGGGACCTGATCGAGCGCCACCTCGGCGGCGGGCTCGTGACGATGCTCATCATGCTCGTCGTCGGCATCCCCCTCTACGTGTGCAGCAGCGCGTCGGTGCCGATCGCGGCGGCCCTCATCCTCAAGGGCCTCAGCCCCGGCGCGGCGCTCGTGTTCCTGATGGCGGGCCCGGCAACGAACGCAGCGGGGATCACGGTCGTTGCCGGCATGCTCGGCAAGCGCGCAGCGGGCATCTACCTCGCGGGCATCGCCGTCAGCGCCGTGGTGATGGGCCTCCTGCTCGACGCGCTCCTCGGCCTCACCGGCTGGGATGTGACACCGTCGATCTCGGCCAGCCATGACCAGGGCTTCGCCGCCTGGCGTCTCGTCCTCGGCGCCATCTTCCTCGCCGGCGTCGCCGTCCTCTTCCTCAGCCGCGTCCTCCCCAAGCTCAAGAAGCGCCCAGCCACCTGCCCCCACTGCACTGAAGACGGTCCCGATTAGCAGGCGGTTGAAGATCTAGGTTGGGTCGGGGTGACCGGCACCTACGAGTTCGGACGGCGGGCCGAGGGCGACCCGCCCTACATCATCGGGCGTTGACCACCGCGTCAGCGTTGTAGGGCGGGTCGCCCTCGGCCCGCCGCAGCCGCGTAGCGACGACAAAGAAAGGACTCACGCCCGCCTCGCCGACGACGAACCGACACCGTCCTGCCACTGACGCGCATGGCGCAAGCACAAGAAGAAGGCCGCACGCGTCATGCCTACGGCCCGTTGATCGCAGGATGATGATCGCCCTATGCGCGGCGCTTCCTGAGCAGCAGGGCCAGGCCGCCGAGGGCGAGGAGCGAGAGCGTCGCCGGCTCGGGGATCGTGGCGATCCAGGCCTCACTGTAACCGTCGGGATTGATGCCGCAACCTACGACAGTCAAGCCGCTTGCCGAAATACCCAGAGCGTGGGTCAGCGTCCAGCCGGTCGGGTCCAGGCCGTAGTCGTTGACCAGCACGTCACGCAGGCTGCGCATGCCGTGGTCGGCGTCCCAGATAAGCGCCTGTCGCCCCGAGGCCGAGGTGCCATAACCCACCACGACCGAGCCGTCGGCCGAGACGCCATACGCTTGGCTGTCGAAGCTGCCGCCGGGCAGGTCGCCCAGACCGACCATGCCACCGCCAGCCGTCCAGCGGAACGCCTCCTGGCCCGAGGCCGAGTTGCCCCAACCCACCACGACTGAGCCGTCGACCGAGACGTCATACGCACCACTCTGGAAGTAGTAGCCGGGCAGGTCGCCGAGGCCGACCATGCCACCGCCGGCCGTCCAGCGAAACGCCTGCTCTCCCGAGGCCGAATCACTCTTTCCCACGACGGCTAAGCCATCGGCCGAAACGCCATACGCATGGCTGTAGAGGTTGCCGCCCGGCAGGACGCCCAGGCCGATCATACCGCCGCCGGCCGTCCAGCGGAACGCCTCGTTCCAGGGGCCCCAGTCCGGCGCGCCTATTCCCACCACGACCGAACCATCAGCCGAGACGTCGAACCCACTGCTCTCGAAGCTGTCACCGGACAGGTCGCCGAGGCCCACCATGCCGCCGCCGGCCGTCCAGCGGAACGCCTCCATGCCCGAGGCCGAGTAGCCGTAACCCGCGACGACCGAGCCGTCGGCCGAGACGCCATACGCACTACTGTTGAAGCTGCCGCCGGGCAGGTCGCCCAGGCCGACCATGCCGCTGGCGGCCGTCCAGCGGAACGCCTCTTGGCCCAAGGCCGAGTTGCCATAACCTACCACGACCGAGCCGTCGGCCGAGACGCTATACGCAACGCTGGAGAAGCTGCCGCCGGGCAGGTCGCCGAGGCCCTGGAAGCTGCCCGTCGCCTCAGCCTTTGAAAGACAGGCGAGGCTAATCAGGCACACAATGACGATGAGCGCGTTTCGTAAGCGCATTGCAGAATCCCCCTATGTGACTGGGCCGAACACGACGTGATATGGACGAGGCAGAAGAATGCCACGTCGAGTTCGGCTACCTGAGTAGAATCCCCTAGCTGAACCAACGCGAATAACAGCAAACTGCAGCGCGCGTGTCAAGTAAAGCTGTTGGGTTTTGTTCTTGGGATTGCTACTGCAAGACGGCGGGGACGGTCTCGTACGGCTTGTCGGGGGCGGTGTGGTGGTCGGGGCCGAGGGCTTCGTCGAGCCAGGCGTGGAGCTCTTCGGACGATGTGGGGAAGGTGGCGAGCCGGCCTTCGGCTTCGGCGGCCTCGTAGATGGCGATGAGGTAGTCGTCGAGGTGGGCTTGCGTGGCGACGTTGATGTCGTGGAACAGGACGACGATCACGGGCCGGCCCACGGCGATCTGCGTGCGTAGTTGGCTGCGGATGTTGGCCTCGATCGTGTCCGGACCGCGGCGGTGGTCGAGGGCGTCGCGGCTGTCAATGTGCCAGAGCAGCATGCGCAGGCCGAGCTTGCCGTAGACGGCGCGGACCGCCTCGTTCGTGACGCCGTAGGTGGGGCGAACGAGCGCGGGGTCGCTGCCCGTCAGTGTCTTGATCCGCTCCTTGGCGCGCAGCAGGTCGCTCTCGAGACCGTTGGCGCCGTCGTGCTCGTCGAGAACGCCGTCGTGGTTCCAGTCGTACGGCGGGCCGGCTGCGCGCTCGCGATGGTCAACGTGGTCGCGCGTGCTGCCGGTGTGGACGCCGACGACGTGGCCGTCGGCGGCCATCCGGGCGATCAGGCTTTGGCCGGCCTCGCTCTCGCCCCGGATGTCGACGTGTGTCTGGACGAAGAAAAGCGCTTTGACGTGGTCCTGGACGCTGTTGTGGTCGAGGGTGCGGAGGATGTGCTCGGTGTAGTTGCCGCCCGTGCCGAGCGGCCACTGGTGTGGGCCGTCGTCGAAGCTCAGGATGATGCGGACCTGATCGGCTTCCCAGGCGCGTTGGGTACGGACCGTTACAACGGCCCGCCGGCAAAAAAAGCTGCGTCCTCCGTCGCCCCCGCGAGCGCGCCCGGGAGCCGGTCGAAGCATCGGTCGATCCGGCCGGCGAACGAAGCGACGGGGCGGAAGCACACCTTGATGAGCTTGCCCGGACTGCCAAGCCGAGCCGATGGGGCGGCCGCCTCAGAGTCGGTGGCGCGCACGTGGGCAAGGGGCGGCTCCTGCGCGAGCGTGTCCTGCATCGGGGAGTCCGTCCCCGCCGACGCGCCCGGCTGCGCGGCGTCGTCGGTGATCTCGCACGTGCGCACGACGGCCCAGACAAGCCAGACCAGGGTCGCCAGCGCGATGATCACGACGCCGAGCGAGAGGAGCTTGTAAAAGACCGCTTCGAACAGCCTGCCTTCTTCGTTGTGCATCGTCATATGGCTCAACTCCTGGTTCCAGCTTGCCGTTGCATGAGTATAGCGGGTGGGCAGTCCCGGGCAATCGGTTTCTCAGGGCGGGGCCCCTCGCGGGCGAGCGGTGCGGAAAGGTCTTGAACCCGACGGCGGGTTGGTGTAGAAAGATTCTGAGGGTCCATTCGGTAGAAGCTTGGGCAGTCCGACTGGAAGGAGGCTGCATGAGGAAGCTCATCGTGCTCGCGGCGCTCGCAGTGTCCCTGTGTGCCCCGGCAGCGTTCGGTCAGGCCAGTGAGGAGCGAACCAACACGCCCACGAACCTGTACATCACGTCGATGTACCGGGTGCGCGTGTACCTGAACAACAGAGTTGTCGACATCCTGCCCGCAGGGAAGCGCGCCCAGATCATTCGTTCCAAAGGCAAGTGGTACTACGTGCGCTACTCACGCGCGGGCAAATCCTACGAGGGCTGGATCCGCCGGTAGGCCGGGTCGGCACACAGCCTTGCCCACCCGGCGACGGCGCGCCGCCTCGAGACGCTACCTTGTATCCTTTCGTCCTCGCACCTGCCGCCGGCAGTGCGAGCGCATCCTGCCACCCACTTCTCGTCGTGATACCGTGCTGTGCCTCGACTAGGACGACCGACTCGCGGGCTCGCGCGCCGATCGGCGTCGGCGCCGCTCGATGATGGCCGACACGATGATTGAGGCCTCGTACAGCAGGTACATCGGGCCGGCGACCATGAACATCGACGAGGCGTCGGGCGGCGTGATGATCGCACACACAACCAGGATGGCGATGATCGCGTGCCGGCGGAAGCGCCGAAGCTGCCCGATCGTCAGCACCCCGAGCCGCACCAGGACGGTGAGCACGAGCGGCAGCTCGAACGTCAGGCCGCTCACGAGCAGGAAACGGGTCAGGAAACCGTAGTAGCGGCCCACGGTCCACGTGTTCGACCAGCTCAACCCTTCGTAGAGCGACCACAGAAAGTGGAGAAGAAAGGGCGAGGTGACGAAGAAGGCGAAGACCACACCCGCCACGAACAGCAGCACACCAATGACGAGGCCGGGTGCAATGGCATGCCGCTCGCGCCGCGTGAGGCCGGGTCGCACGAACTGGGCGACGAAGTAGAGCGTGAACGGCAGGCTCAGGCCGACCGCGGCGCCGAGGGCGATGGTCACCAGCGCGGCGAACCCCTCCTGCGGCCCGAGCGTGATGAGCTCGATCGTCCCCGGATCGAGCCCCTTGCGTGCCTCGAGCCGGTCGAGCGGCAACCGCAAGAACTGCGAGACAGGCCGGAGCGCGGCAAAGCAGGCGACCGCGCACAGGACGAAGACGACGACGATCTTGATGAGCGTCAGCCGCAGCTCCTTCAGGTGCTCAAGAAACGGCTTTCGCTCAAGCCCGCCGGCCGGCTGAGCACGGCCGGGCGCTTCGTCGTCGGGAACGGCCGGAACACGGCCGTTCCCGCGTTCGGCGGGCGGGTCATTCATTGGTGCGGGTGGGCGGTTCGCGCTCGGCCTGCGCGTCGTCGCGCTCGGCCTGCGTGTCGTCGCGCTTCTCGGCCTCCTTCTTCTGCTCCTCTTCACCGGCGGCCTTGTCCATCTCGTCGTAGAGCCCGTCGGACGCCTTCTTGAACTCGCGGACCGACTTGCCCAGCGACCGGAAGAGCTTGGGGAGCGCCGTGGCGCCGAACAGGATCAGGAAGATCAGGAAGATCCAGAAGAACTCGCTCGGACCCAGGTTGAACAGCGCGAAGCCGGTGCTCGTCATGGCCAACGTCCACCTCCTAAGCGGGAAGCGCGATTTTCGCCTGAGTTTGAAGCCTACGCTCGCGTCGGCAGAGCGACAAGGACAAAATCGCCGGCCGCCCGGCCGGGTCCTCGCACGCGTTTTTCGCCTGCATAGGCTTGACTCGCGAGCCGATAGGGGCTATATAGCAGCCCTTCGCACCGCCCGGGCAGTCTCGCGGATGAGAAGGCCCGGGCGTCCCCGCCCATGAGCGGGCGGGCACAATCGGAGAAAGAAGAGATGTTTGCCGTAATCCAGACCGGCGGCCAGCAGCACGCCGTCAAAGAAGGTGACGTCATCGAGATCCAGCGCCTCACGGCGAAGGAGGGCAAGGACGTCAAGTTCAAGGACGTGCTGTACATCGGCGGGACCGACGAGCCGAAGATCGGCGCGCCGAAGGTGCCGAAGGCGCAGGTCGTGGCCGAGGTGCTCACGCACGACAAGGCGCGCAAGGTGCACGGGATGAAGTTCAAGCGCCGCAAGGGATACCGCCTCCGCCTGGGGCACCGCCAGCCGGTCACGGTCGTCAGAATTACGAAGATCGAGGCGGGCGCCTAAGGAGAATAGGGACAGGCACCTATTCTCGCCGAGGCCCAGCAACCAGCAAGAGGTCACGCAGTAGGGCGTTCATCGCTTCTGAGGACGAGCACAACGCGCGAAAATAGGTGCCTGTCCCTATTTTCCATTTTCCTAGGAGAAAGACCGATGGCGCACAAGAAAGGGATGGGCAGCTCGCGCAACGGGCGCGAGAGCCACAGCAAGCGGCTGGGCGTCAAGCGCTACTCGGGCCAGCGCGTCACGTGCGGCTGCATCCTGGTGCGCCAGCGCGGCACGCGCATCCACCCGGGCCTCAACGTCAAGCGCGGCGGCGACGATACGCTGTTCGCCCTCGCCGACGGCGTCGTCGAGTTCGACTCGAGCAACCCCGCCCGCAAGCGCGTCCACGTCCGCCCCGCGTCGGCGTAACCGACCCACCGACCGACGCACGATCACGGGTCCTGCTGAGGACGGATCGCGATCCCGCGGTAGAAGCGGTACTCCTTGAACGCCTTCGCTGCGCCGACGTTCGTCACACGGAGCTCACCGAGCGGCTCGAGCCGGTCGAAAAGCGAGCCGATGTGCGCCATCCACGCGTCGCGCCGGCCGGATGAGACTTCGGTCCACTCGACGACGACGAGCGCGTCCTCGCCTGCGCGCGCGCGCAGACCCGTCTCACCTCGTCCCCAGGCGTCGAACTGCGGCGCGCGCCCGTGCTTGCGGTTCCTGGGGTGATCGAGCGTGTAGACGTCGGCCTGGGCGTGGAGCTGAAACTCGAGGTTGGCGGCCAGGCAGTAGTTGTCGCCGACGAGGATCGCCCCGTGCCCGGGCACACCCAGCTCGGTCAGGTAAACCTGCGCGCGCTTGGCGACCTGCGACCAGCCGACGAACGGCTCGCGCACGTCGCCCAGCCCAAGCCAGCCGGTCCCCAGCTCGACCAAGACGAGGGCTACCACGACCGCGCCGACGCCAGGCACAAGCGCCACGGCCAGGGCTCGCACCCAGCGGCCGGCCCCCCGGAACAGGCGGCGGAGCACGGACGGCAGGTACACCAACAGCGGCAGGTAGCCAGCGATCGGCCAGTGCACGGTGATCAGGCCGCTCGACTCGAGGGGGCTGGCCAAGAAAAACAGGCCGAGGTGCGTCAGTGCGAACACGGCGAACAGCGCTGCCCGATCGTCTCCCCTTCGTGCCCGGCGGATCAGGACCGCCAAAACGCCCAGCAGACTGAGAAAAAGGAAGGGGCTGACGATCACGGCCTGAGCTGCAACGAACTCACCGAGCGCGCCCGCGCGGAAGCGCACGCTGTGACGCCCGCCGAGGTAGTAGCGCACCGGCGCGAAGTCGTTGCCGAGGTTGTGGATGATCGTCGGCAGGAGGCCGACGAGAAGCAGACCCGCCGCGAGCCACAGGCCGCCCTGCCGCCATTGCCTCCGCCCGTTCCGCGTGGCGACCAGATAGAGCAATGCTGCGAGCGGAGCGAGAACGAACCGGTAGTGGGTCGCCAGACCCAGGCAGCCGGCCGCACCAACCAGCAGCCATGCTCCGGCTCCGCCTTCGCGCGTTGCTCGTTCGAACCCGACGAAAAAGAGAGCCGTCGCCAGCAAGAGCACAACGTCCGGCACGGCCAGGAGCCCGAGATGGGCCGTGCCGAGCATGACGAGCGTGGCGCCGGCGGCCAGCCACGCGTCACGACGGCCGACGAGCGGCTGCGCCAGGGCGTAGACCACGAACGGGAACAGCCCGCCGACGCAGAGAAACAGCAGCCGCACCCCCAGGGGCGTGTCGCCCACGATCTCGGTCCCAGCCCGCACGAGCATCGCTGTGACGGGCGGATGATCGGCATACGCGATCGCCGGCCGTTGCGCACACTGCCAGTAAAACGCTTCGTCCCAGAACAGGCCGACCCGCGCGGCGATCAGGACCTTCACGGCGAGCAGGGCCAGCAGCGCGAGAAGCACTGCCGTCCTGACGCGCCCGCCGGCGTGGGCCGTATCGTCATTACGTCTGAGTTGATCAGAGTCCCCTCGCATCTCGAGCGGCAGATCAACACAGTCGGCTGCGCAGAATCAAGGAAGAAACCACACCCGCCGGCCTTGCGTTCAGCGAGGCGGTAGGCTAAAGCTCGGCGCATGAACGAGGCATGCAGCAAACAGCTCGGCGTCAAGCGCGGAAACAACCAGACGCTCTTCGCGCTCGTGGAGGGCGTCGTCGAGTTCGATAGCGCCAACCCCGCCCGCAAGCGCGTCCATGTGCGGCCTGTCTCGCCCTAGCACCTCTCGCAGCGCTTCGATCAGTGCTCAGGCGGGGGTAGAGACAAGATCTGTCGTTCGGGCGTTTCGACGGTATAGGTCTTTCCTCGGCTCATGTACTTGACAAAGAGCTTCTTCCTAACGCCCTTGTGTGGATCTCCGGCTATCTCGTTCAACACCTTGACCTGAAGCCTTCCGTTTAGCACCATGCTCGCCAGATGTTCTGTCACGTCAATGTGTCTCTCATGTGTGCCGTAGTTGGCTTGTAGGATGACGAGCTCCTCTGCGGACTCATCTTGGGGCGCAGTACCGTGCGCATCGCTCTCGGCAGGAAGTCTCTTCCTTATGTTCGCCACCACCCTTGAAACAGACCGACGGTTACACAGCCACAGGAGAAGCAGCACCAACCCGAGACTCGCGCCAACCGCCGTGAAAACCACGAAAGCCATGTATGCAGCACCGTCTTTCGGCGGCGCTGTCAAGAGCGTTACTAAGCAGGTGAACGCGACGGAGAAGAAGAATATGGCGAAGTTGAGAGAGACGGAGATCCAAGATCCCTTCTGGAGGATATCGAGTTCGGAGTCGGTCACGGCGTGGACCACAAATGTGTCAACCCGTCCCCACCTGATCTCGGGCTTCCGATCGTCTTGAACGTCACGCTGGTGCTCGCGGCCGCACATTCATTGTCCCTCGACGACCCTGGGGGGTACCCAATACCTCCAATCCCGGACTCACAGGCTCACCTCGGCTACCCTGGCAGAGATTCCTGTGATGCAGAAGCTGGACGTGAATGAAGTTAAGGCAACGGCATGTGCCAGTCAAACCCGAAGTTGTGCCGCTTAGCTGGCCCCATGAGTTGGTCTGTGGACTAGCCAGTGTAGGCTGAGCTAGGCTTGTGCCTCCGAACCTCGCGCAAACGCCGCGCTCTGCGCGAGGCCATGACGCGAGCCGGTAGCACTGCACGGGAGGTGTGAAGGGCCAAAGGCCCGCCGGATGCTAGCCCGGTCCGTCAGGGCCGGGGACCGAGAGCGCGCAGTTCCTTTGGAGCGCCGAAGGTGCGATACAAGGACGCTTGTGTCGCACCTTCGGCGCTTGCATTGCCTCGTTTGCGACATCGTCCCGGCCCTGACGGACCGGGCTAGCATCCTTCGCGCCTTCGGCGCTTAGCTCTCGAACTTCGAGAGAGGCAGCGGTCCACTTGGTGATAACCCGGCAGGACAGTGTGCCGTCGATCTCCCGGGGCCATCAACCACAGCCTCAGCCTGCACGTGTGCCAGCAGCGAGCTTGCGCCCGAGGGGGCGCGTGCGTTACACCTGCTCGCATGGACGAGGCATCTAGCAGACACCGGTTCCGCGCGTACGTGCTGGTTTTCCTCGCCGTCGGCGGCTTCCTGCTGGTGTTCCGTGTGGGGGCGAAGGGGTTCTGGCCGTCGAGCGAGGACCGCACCGCCGAGATCGTGCGCGAGATGTACGAGACGGGCGACTTCCTCGTCCCGCGCATGGGCGGCCGGCCGCTCGTGACGAAGCCGCCGCTGCTGCACTGGACGATCGTCGGCACGACGTCCGCGTTCGGCCTCAACGAGTTCGCCGTCCGGCTGCCGAGCCTGTGCTTCGCGCTCGGGACGGCCCTCGTGCTGTTCCTCGTCGGGCGGAAGCTCGTGCACGAGCGGGCAGCGTTCCTCGCCGCCCTCGTCTTCCTGACGGCGCCCATGCTGCTGCGCCATTGGCGGACGGCGAAGATCGACGTGCTGCTCACGCTGCTGACGACGGCGGCGCTGCTGTCGTTCCTCGCGGCCATCCGTCGAGAGCGAGCGCGTGCTCCGCTCTTTGCGGTGTTCTTCGGGCTCGTCGGCCTGGCGGGGCTGGCGAAAGGGCCTGCCGGGATGGGGCCGCCGTTGCTGGTCGCGGTCGTCTACCTGGTTTTCACGCGGCAATGGCGGACCCTCCGGCGCGTGCCGTGGGCGTGGGGCGTGCCGTTGGCGCTCGTCGTCGGGCTGTGGTGGTATGGCGCGATGGTGGCCCGGCTCGGCGGATGGAGCGGCGTGCGCGCCATCACGGGCGGCGGCGCGGGCACCTACTTCGGCTGGCAGCACGAGATCGCGCCGGCGGTTTCCTGGTTCTATATTCCGCGGATCCTGGCCGACTTCTTCCCGTGGAGCTTCCTGCTGCCCGCGGCCATCGTGCTCGCCATTCGGAAGATCCGCACGCACGCCAATCCGGTGTTCGGGCTGCTCGTGGCGTGGATGGCCGTCTACTTCGTCGTCTTCTCGCTGCTCGGCAAGAAGGCCGGGCGGTACATCCTGCCGCTCTATCCGGCGGCCGCGCTGCTTGTGGGCGTGGTGCTGCACGAAGCCTTCGACAGAGCGCTGAGCCGGGGCCTCACGCGCTGGCTGCACGTCGGGGTGATTGCCGCAACGATCGTCGCCGTCGTCGGGCTCGCCCTCATTGCCGGGCTTGCAGCCAAGCTCGACTACGAGTCGTGGTACGTCACGCGCCGGTGGACCGAGTCGAAGGACCGGCTGATCCTCACGGAGGTTTCTGGCCTGATGCAGCAGCACCTCGCCGCCACGGTGCTTGTCGGCGCGGGGCTCCTCGCGGCGTTCGCCGGCGGCGCAGTGCTGTGGCGACGACGGCGCGTGCTCGCCTTCGGCCTCGTCGCGCTTGGAGCCGCCGGGAGCAACGTCGCGTTCGACGCTGCCGTCGTGCCGGCGCTTGACCAGACGCTGTCGCCCCGGCACTTCGCGCGCCGCATCGCCGCCCTCGTCGCCGACGACGCGCCACTCGCGGGGTACTGCGAATCGAGCGGCCGGATCGACGACTGCACGCACTTCTATATGAACCGAGTCGTTGAGGTCCTGCCGACGCGACGAGTGCTCCGCGACTGGGCCGCGAAGCCGATGCCGCGTTACGTCTTCATGCTCGACGAGGACGTCCGGAAAGCGACCGGCGTCGTCTACGAGTGGTTCGAGCTCGTCGACGAGCGCGCCTCGTACCGGGGCCAGAATGTCCTCCTCTTCAAGAACCGGCCCGAGCACTCTTCGCAGCCTGAGCACCAATGAATCTTGCCACCGGCTTGAGCCGGTGGTTTACTGGGTCAAGCATTGCCTCCTTCAGCCCGCTTCGAGCGGGCTTCTCGACAAGCGCATTCATGCCGGGATGGCTGAAGCCGGCCGTCGAGAAGCCGACTGAAGTCGGCTCACAAGGTCATGGGCAATCATATCCCACCGGCTGAAGCCGGTGGCAATACCCATCAGGACAGGTCAACGGGCACACGGTGCATGGCAGGCCTCTTCCGCCGGTGGGGAGAACTGGGGAACTCCGATGTTCATCGACGAGATCACAATCGAGGCGAAGGCCGGCGACGGCGGCAACGGCTGCATGAGCTTCCGGCGCGAGAAGTTCGTGCCGCGCGGCGGGCCGGACGGCGGCAACGGCGGCGACGGCGGTGACGTGCTTCTCGTCGCCGACGAGAACGTCGATGACCTCACCGCATTCAAGTTCAAGCCCCACCTCGTCGCCAAGCGCGGCCAGCACGGCAAAGGCAAGCTGATGACGGGCGCCCGAGGCAAGCAGGCGAGCGCCGCGGTGCCGCCCGGCACGATCGTGCGTGACGCGGCGACGGGCGAGCTGATCGCCGACCTCGTCGAGCCCGGCCAGCGGCGCATCATCGCCAAGGGCGGTCGCGGCGGTCGCGGCAACGCGGCGTTCAAGTCGTCGACGAACCGCGCGCCGCGCGAGCACGAGGACGGCCGACCGGGTGAACAGCGAACGGTCGCGCTCGAGCTCAAGGTGATCGCCGACGTCGGCCTCGTCGGCTTCCCGAACGCGGGCAAGTCGAGCTTCCTGGCCACGACGTGCGACGCGCGGCCGAAGATTGCCGCCTACCCGTTCACGACGCTGGCGCCCAACCTTGGCGTGCTGCGCGCGAGCCCGGGCGACACACTGATCAAGGTGGCCGATGTCCCAGGCCTCGTCGAGGATGCGCACAAGGGCCGCGGCCTCGGCCATCGGTTCCTGCGCCACATCGAGCGGACGCACGTGCTGCTGATCATCGTCGACGCGGCGGGGCTCGACGGACGCGACCCGCTCGGCGACTTCGCGGCGCTGCGCGGCGAGCTGGCCGCGCACGATGCCGCGCTCGCGGCCAAACCGTACCTCGTCGCCTGCAACAAGATGGACCTCGACGAGGCTGCGGCGCACTACGAGCGCTTCTGCGACGCCGCGCCGGCCAAAAAGGAGTTGATCTTCCCGATCTCGTGCCATACAAGGGCGGGGCTGGAAGCGATCACGGACACGCTGGTGCGGTTTGCGATCGAGGCCCGCCGCATGGCTCAGGCTGCGCCTGGGCACGACACTCCTGACGACGAGAAACCGGCAGCCCGATGAGAATCGGCGTTCTGGGCGGCACATTCGATCCGATCCATGTCGGTCACCTCATGATCGCCGAGACGGTGCGGGACGAGATGGCCCTCGATAAGGTGCTGTTCATTCCCGCCGCCGCACCGCCGCACAAGCAACAGCAACCGATCACGGCCGCGGCCGACCGGCTCGAGCTGGTGCGGCTCGCCGTCGAGGGAAACCCCGCGTTCGAGCCGAGCGACATCGAGATCGAGCGCGGCGGCGTCTCGTATACGATCGAGACGGTCGAGGCGCTGCGCCGCTCGCACGGCGACGACGCGGATCTGTTTTTCATCATCGGCGCCGACACCGTGCCCGAGTTGCCGACGTGGAAGGACATCGACCACCTCGTGCACCTGTCCTCGTTCGTCGTCGCGGCGCGGCCCGGTCATCGGATCGAAGATCTGCTGAGCGAGGCGATCGGCCTGGCGCCCGAGACGCGGCAGCGTGTCTTGCGCCACTACATCGACGCCGTGCTCGTCGATATCTCGTCGACCGACCTGCGCGCCCGGCTCGCCGAAGGCAGGTCGGTCCGCTACCGGCTGCCCGAGGCGGTCGAGCGCACCATCCGAGCGAAAGGGCTCTATGGCACAGAGAAAAGCAGGCCCGCTGCCGAGCGGTGAGGAGATCGCCCGCCGAAGCCGCGAGTTTCTTGGCGAGAAGCTGGCACGCGACATTGTCATCCTCGACCTGCGCGGGCTGTCGACGATCACCGACTACTTTGTCATCTGCAGCGGGGAGTCGCACCGGCAGATCAAGACGCTCGCCGCCTACTGCATGGAGCGATTCGAGCAGGCCGGCCTGAAGGCGACGCACGTCGAGGGCCTCGACGAGAGCCGATGGGTCGTGCTCGACTACATCGTCGCCATCGTCCATATCTTCGACACCGAAGCGCGCGAGCTCTACGACCTCGACCGCCTCTGGGGCGACGCCCCGCGTATAGAGTAGCCACACAACAGCACGTCAGAAACCGTCCAGCCCCGTCAGGGGCGTCTGGGAGTAGCCTCGGGCGCGAGCCCGTGGACAAGCGTCGCGGGCAACATCAGAGCCCCTTCAGGGGCGATTGACGCAGACCCGACACGGTGGTTCAATCGCCCCTGACGGGGCTCCAAGGCGGAGGGTGGCACAGCGAACCACGGGCTTGCGCCCGAGGCTACTGCGAGTCGTGCCCCGTCGGGCACTCTCCCGAAGGGAATGCGGAAGCTGTGAAGCCGATTGTGACACGAGAGGAAATCGAGGAGGCCTTCAACAAGGCTCTCGACGAACTTGTGGCCGAGCGCAAGATTGCGACGAAGCCACAGATCGTCCTGGAGGAGCCGAAGGACGAATCGCACGGTCATCTCGCCTGCAACATCGCCATGCGCCTCGCGAAGTCGGAGAAGAAGAAGCCGCGGGAGGTAGCCCAGCTGATCCTGAACAAGCTCGCCGAGTTCGGCATCAGTGCCGGAGCTTCCGTAGAACCGCAACCCCAATTGCCGCAAGAAGGCCAGGTCTATGCAACGGATGTTGTGACAACCGAGGCGCGCGTCGCTGGTCCGGGCTTCATCAACCTCACGCAACCCAACGCTGCTTTTCACAGGGCGTTGCAGAAGGCGCTGGCGGCAGGCCAGGACTACGGCCGGTCGGAAGTCGGCAAGGGGAAGCGGGCCAACGTCGAGTTCGTGAGCGCGAACCCGACGGGGCCGCTTACGGTCGGCCACGGCCGGCAGGCGATCCTTGGCGACGCGATCTGCCGGGTGCTCGAGTTCTGCGGCTTCGACGTCGAGCGCGAGTACTACTACAACGACGCCGGCCGCCAGATGCGCGTGCTCGGCGAGTCGCTCCGGCTGCGCTACCTCGAAGCGCTCGCCGACTCAGGAGAGTCGGGCGAGAAAGCCGAGTTCCCGGACGACTTCTACCGCGGCGAGTACCTGGCCAAGCTCGCGCGCGAGCTCGTCGACGACCACGGCGACGCGCTGCGCGACAACGAGTGGGAGACGTTCAAGTCGCTCGCCGAGAAGCGCGTCTTTACCATTATCGAGGCGACGCTCACGCGGCTCGGCATCACGTTCGACCGGTTCTTCAACGAGTACGACCTCTACAAGTCCGACGAGGTCGCGAAGGTCGTCCAGCGCTTCCGGACCCGTGGCGACGCCTACGACAAGGACGATGCGGTCTGGTTCCGGGCGAAGAAGTACGGCTGCACCGACGACCGCGTGATCATCAAGAGCACGGGCGAGCCGACCTACCGGCTGCCCGACATCGCCTATCACCTCGACAAGCTCGGGCGCGGCTACGACCGGATCATCGACGTGTTCGGCCAGGACCACCACTCGACCGCGCAAGACGTCCAGGCCGGCCTCAAGGCGATCCTCTCGTACACCCACCGCGCGCACGAGCTGGAGCGGATCACCGTGCTCTTGCACCAATTCGTCACGCTCACACGCGGCGGCGAGCAGGTGAAGATGTCGACGCGCCGGGCCGAGTACGTGACGCTCGACGACCTGCTCGACGAGATTTCTGCGCAGATCGGCGAGGAGCTACGGGAAAAGGAGGACGCGGACAGCAGTCCGCGCGTGGTTGGGCCGATCACGCCCGAGCGGCTCGACACGATGGCGCGCGACGCGGTGCGCTACTTCTACTCGATGCGCCGGATGGAGAGCCACCTCGAGTTCGATCTCAAACTGGCCGTGAGCCAGTCGATGCAGAACCCGGTCTACTACCTGCAGTACGCGCACGCGCGGATCTGTTCGATCTTCAAGAAATGGCGTGAGCGCGGCGGGGATACGTCAACGGACTTCCGCTCACTGCCCGAGGCCGTGATCGCCCGGCTCGTCGAGCCGGAGGAGCTTCGGATCAGCAAGCTCGTGGCGCGCTTCCCGAAGCTCGTCGAGCAGATCGCCGATTCGTACGAGACGCACCGGATCAGCGAATACCTGCACACGCTCGCCCGCGAGCTCCAGGGCTATTACGAGAAGCACCGTGTGCTCGGGGATGATGAGGAGCTGATGCTGGCGCGGCTGGCGCTCATTCATGCGGTGCGGACGGTCCTGGCGAACGGGCTCGGGAAGCTGCTCGGGATCAGCGCCCCGGAGTCGATGTAGCCTGTCTGCGGCAGGCTGGCCAGCCTGCGGCAGGCAGGGCGGGAACCGGCTCAGCGCGAGAACAGGCCGCGGCGATGCTTCCTGGCCTTCCCGGCGCGCGCAGAAGCTTCCGAGTAGGCGCGGCGCACCCACTCCATCCCGGTCATCACGTCCGTGAAGCTATTCATCACGAGCTCGACGAGTTGGTCGTGCCGGCCGGGCTTGTTCTCGCCGAACTGCCGCGCGTTGGGGAAGCGAAGCAGGGAGGTGCGCTCGGCCTCGCTCAGCTTGAGCACGAGCCCATCGTCGGAAATGAACGCAAAGACGTCGTCGCCGACCGCGTAGGAAGCCCCTTCGCCGCGCTTCATGCGCTGGACGCCGGCCCGATTGAGGAAGTCGTTGTCGATGCTCTTGGCGAGCTGCTCGCGGTACGGCATAGTCCGCCCTCCTAGTGAGCTGCACCCTCTCAGGGCTACACGGGCGTTAAGTACCTCATAGCACCAAAAACGCGTTCCGCCAAGAGGCAGAGCAACAGGGAGCGCGCGGACAGAGGCCCGTTCAGTGTGCGCCCATCCTCACAGGTGTAAACCCCTTGACCCGCCTGCGCCGTTCCCCGCATGCTGTACGCGAACCTGTCCAGCATGCCCGTTGCCGCTGGTCCCCGCTGCCCCGTCGGTCACAGCAGCATCGTCCGGTAAGACATGATCAGCATAAGCAAGCTCATCTCCGGAACCAAGTCCTGGGGCGACCGCGTGCGCTACGAGGGCGCCCCGCGCGACCCGCTCGAACGGCGGCCGGTGGTGGTCTGGACGATGACGCGGCGCTGCAACCTGCGCTGCATCCACTGCTACTCGGACTCGCGCGACCAGGCCTACCCCGGCGAGCTCGACGACGCGGCCGCGCGTAAGCTTATCGGCGATCTCGCCGACCTCGGCTGCCCCGTGCTGCTGTTCAGCGGCGGCGAGCCGCTCATGCACCCGCGCCTGTTCGAGTACGTCGCCCTGGCCAAGGACAACGGCCTGCGGCCGGTCGTGAGCACGAACGGGACGCTCATCGACGGGGACGCGGCGAAGCGCCTCGTCGAGGCGGGCAGCGCGTACGTCGGGATCAGCCTCGACGGGCTCGAGGCGGTCAACGACCGCTTCCGCGGCACGAAGGGCGCATTCAAGCAGGCGATGCGCGGCTTCGAAGCCTGCCTCAAGCACGGGCAGAAGGTCGGCCTGCGGCTGACGCTGACGAAGCGGAACGTGGCCGACCTGCCCAAGGTATTCGACCTGATCGAACGCGAGGGCATCGACCGGGCGTGCTTCTACCACCTCGCCTACGCGGGCCGGGGCGCGCGCTTGCGGGACGTCGACGTGACGCACGATGAGGCGCGCGCGGCCGTCGAGCTCATCATCGAGAAGGCGCGCGCCTACGCCGACAAGGGGCTCGAGAAGGAGATCCTGACCGTCGACAATCACGCCGACGCCGCGTTCCTGGTCATGAAGATGCGGGCCGAGAAGCATCCGCGGGCCGACGAGGCATACGCGCTCTTGCAGCACAACGGCGGCAACCAGAGCGGCATCGCGATCGCGTGCGTCGACAACGTTGGCCACGTGCACGCGGACCAGTTCCTCCAGGGGATCTCGTTCGGCAACGTCACCGAGCGTCCGTTCGGCGAGATCTGGACCGATACCTCGGACCCGGTCCTGGCCGGGCTCAAGAACCGCGGCCCGCTCATCAAGGGCCGCTGCGCGCCCGCGAGCTGCCGGTGGTTCGACATCTGCAACGCCAACCTGCGCGCCCGAGCCTACGCCGTCACCGGCGACGTGTGGGAGAGCGACCCCGCCTGCTACCTGACGGACGCCGAGATCGCCCTCTAGCAGGGTGCTGAAAAACCTCGCCGGCGCCAAAAGAGTGCCGTTTTTCGCGAAAGACTTCTGTCGCCCCTACGGGGCTCAAGATTCGTGTTTCTCGTCGAGAACCTGGGCCTTACGGCCCAGGCTATCCTCTATCGGGCCTTCGGCCCTCGCGGTCAAACAAGCCGGGCGAAACGCCTTTTTCAGCAGCCTGCTAGGCGGCCACAGCCACCGCGTCGATCTCGATCCGGGCACCTTTGGGGAGGGCGGCGACCTGGATCGTGGCCCGGGCCGGCTCTTCGGTGGGGAAGTAGCGGGCGTAGACCTGGTTGACGGCGGCGAAGTCGGCCATGTCCGTCAGATATATGGTGGTCTTGACCACATCGCCGAAGGTGAGGCCGGCGGCCTTGAGGACGGCGCCCAGGTTCTCGAGGACGCGTTCGGCCTGGGCCGCGATGTCGCCGTCGATCAGCTCTCCGGTGGCAGGGTCGAGCGGGATCTGGCCGGATACGAACACGAGACCGCCCGCGGCGACGGCCTGCGAGTACGGTCCAACGGCACTTGGAGCGGCTTCAGAGTGGATGATCTGTTTCCTTGTGTTGCTCATGTAAGTTCCTCCCGCTTAGGTAGAACATTTTGACAACAGCACATCAGGTATCGCTTGAGGTATCGACCCTCTGGCCTACGAGCTCCCACATCCCTTTTCGCCTGCTGACCCAGCCGCCTCGGACCCCTCTTTGCGCCCGCTTCCCCCGCCAGGAGCGCTCTGGCACGTGTTTTCCTTGCAACAGACCTCTTGCGGCCCTACCGTATCGCCAGCTTCGCGGCAGCGGTGGCTTCGCCAGAGGGAGGTGGCCATGGACGAGCTCAACGATCTCTCCACTCAGCTCAACGAGTTCGTGGACCTGCAGGTGCAGCAGATCCCGGAGGTGTTCCAGGCGCCGGGGTTCGCCTTCGTGGTGCTGGGCTTCATCGGCCTGCTGTACCTGATCTTCGGCCTGAAGGTCTACAAGTTCGTCCTGGCGCTCATTATGCTCAGCATCGCCGGGGGTATCACCTACTTCTACACCGAGAACCTGTTCGTGACCGGCGCGGTGGCGCTCGCGGCGGGCCTGGTCGCGTTCCTGCTCCAGTACATCTTCGTCCTCATCATCGCGGGGATCGTGTTCGCGGGAATCACGTTCATCGGCCTCTACGCGGCGCTTGAGCGGGCCGACCTGCCTCTGATCGCCGCGTGCGTGGCCATCGGGGTCGGCATCTACCTGGCGATCAAGCTGTTCAAGTTCATCATCATCTTCTCGACCTCGGCGATCGGGGCCGCGTGCATCACGGGCAGCTTCTGGCTCCTCTGGCAGCGCGGCGACTTCCCCGGCGTGCTGACCGAGGGCGTCCAGTTCGACCCGCAGGTCTTCGTCGGCTACGAGTTCACGACCGCCCTGATCTTCGCCGGTTGCCTGCTGTTCGGCATCCTGGTCCAAAGCCTCATGCTGGCGTTCAAACGCCGGCCGGCCGCCAGGGCAGAGGAAGACTAGGAGAAACGCTGTTCCGCGAGCAAGACCACCGGCGTGTTCACAGCAGCGCGCTTCGCGTGGTAGTGTCCCCACCCAACACGGGCAAGCAGTATGGACAAGCACTTCGAGGCAAACAAGAAGCTGTGGGAAGCGCGGACAGACATCCACGTGAAGTCGGACTTCTACGACGTCGAGGGATTCAAGCGCGGGCGATGCACCGTGAAGCCCTTCGAGATCGAGGAGGTCGGCGACGTCTCGGGCAAGAGACTCCTCCACCTGCAGTGCCACTTTGGCATGGATACGCTGTCGTGGGCGCGCTTGGGCGCGACAGTCACAGGCGCCGACTTCTCTGAGAGGTCAATCGAGGAGGCGCGCGCGCTCGCCGCCGAATTGGATATCCCGGCCGAGTTCGTCTGCTCGAACGTATATGACCTGCCCCAGAAGCTCGCCGGGCAGTTCGACGTTGTTTTCACGTCGGCAGGCGTGGTGACGTGGCTGCCGGATCTGACGAGGTGGGCGGAAGTCATTGCGCATTTCCTTCCCCCTGGCGGCGTGTTCTACATCCGCGAGTTCCACCCGACCGCGTACATCTTCGACGAGAAGGACACGTCGGGACCCGTGATCCGTTTCCCGTACTTCAACACCCATGAGCCGATCCGGTTCGAGGAGGAGGGCTCGTACGCCGACCCCCGAAGCGGACATCAAGAACGAGAGCTACGATTGGCCGCACGGTCTCGGCGAGATCGTCAACGCGCTCATCGACGCGGGGCTGCGGATCGAGTTTCTGCACGAGTTCCCCTACACGACCTACAAGTCGCACCCATGGCTCGCGCAGGGCGAGGATGGCCAGTGGCGCTACGAGGGCGTGCCGAACAGCATCCCGCTGATGTTCTCGATCAAGGCAACCAAGAACTAGCCCAGGGGAGAAGAACCGTGGCTGTTGAGATCAGAGAGCTTGCCCGGGAAGCATCCGAGCAGTATCCGCAGATTCCGATCTCCTTCCGCGTAGAGTCGCGCCTACGAGTCGAGACCATCGACGGTGGCTTCGGCGGATACCGCATGACAGAGGAGCTCGTCGAAGAACCGTATGTCAAGGACTACGACGAGTTCGAGCAGGGGAACCCTCTCGACTGCGCCAAGCGGTTCGACCCTTCGCGCGTACACCCCTTCGTGGCCTTCGACGAAGAGAAGCCGGTGGGCGCCGCCGTTGTTGTTGTTGATTCGCTTGGTGCCTGCCCGCTCACGTGCCGCGACGACGTCGCCGTGCTCTGGGACATCCGTGTTCATCCGGACCACCGTGGCCGCGGGATCGGCTCGATGCTGTTCGACCAGGCAGTCACCTGCGCACGCGAGCAAGGCTGCGGGGTCCTCGCCGCGGAAACCCAGAACATCAACGTGCCCGCGTGCCATTTCTACGCCGGTAAGGGCTGTTACCTGGGCCTCATCAGCCCCTGCGCTTATGGCAACGATCCGCGCTTCGCCCACGAGGCGATGCTCGTGTGGTGTCTCGACCTCTAGAAACAAGAGCCGTGAACCGCACGCCACCTGGCTAGAAGAGTTGCTGAATGGACAAGGAGTCCTTGCCGAACGAGATCATCACGCCCCGGACCGTGGTGCGTCGGACAACGGCGGACGACATCGCGCAGTTCGACGCCTGGCCCGGCTATCCGTGGCCGTTTGAGTGCTTCAACATCAACGCGAAGGCGCGGCAGAGGTGTGAAGGGCAGTGGTGGACGGTCCTCGACAAGCCGGACTGCTGCCATTACTCCGTTGTGCTGCCGGCCACGGACGAGGTCATCGGCTTCCACGCGTTTTTCGGTATCGACTACGAGAAGCGTCTCATCGCCAACATGGGGATCCGGATTCGGCCGGACGTGTGCAACCAAGGGTATGGGGCCGAGACGCTGCGGCCACTGCTCGAAGCCGTACTCGAAACCGGCTTCCGCTCCATCCGCCTCGACGTGGCGGCGACGAATGCTCGGGCCGTCCGCTGCTACGAGCAGTGCGGCATGAAAATCGTCGAGGAGTTCTGGCAGGACGGCGTAGGACCAGACGACCCGGACGAGCCGAAGTGGGCGCCGCTGATGCCCCACCTCCGACGCGAAGGCGACGTGTGGATGGTGCGCTTCTATTGGATGGAGATCACCACCGAGGCGACCCAAGAGGACAGAACCACTACCTGAGTCCTTCCAGGGCGCCAGCGATCGTCGACCCGCCCCAAAATGCCGCTTGACACGTTGAGCCGGATGGACTAAGAACCTCCCGCGACACTGCTCATCTATCTGGTGCGGGGTGGAGCAGTCTGGTCAGCTCGTCGGGCTCATAACCCGGAGGTCGTAGGTTCGAATCCTACCCCCGCTACCATTCCATTCATAAACAGCTCCGGCGGGACGCGGTAGGCGATCTCCACTTCGAGGCGTTCCGGCTCGAGTCTCACCTGTTCGACCCAAGCACGTAGGACCTGTTTGCGCTCAAGCGGGCTGCCGTGGGCCAGGAGCTTCTCCGCGTCTCGTCGGTAGGCGAGCAC
>Ga0307430_1000804_pt1 | contig 25347 bp, 20 predicted proteins | sample SalMarWE160130MG_FD_202159 | JGI IMG/M metagenome (GOLD analysis project Ga0307430, IMG submission 202159) | Salt marsh sediment microbial communities from the Plum Island Ecosystem LTER, Massachusetts, United States - WE1603-130 | ecosystem: Environmental > Aquatic > Marine > Intertidal zone >...
AGACATAATTTAGAACCTCTTTTCTTAAAATTTAGTTCTAGATTACATCTTTTTATTGTTTTTTATTAGTGCACTTTTGAAATGTAAATCATCGAGAAAAGAGTGCACTTTTGATTTGTAAATAACACCTCTTAAAAATAAGTTGACAAACACGATTAATAAAATATATAATAGTTGTACGGTTGTCCGTATAAGTTTATAAGGTTGTATACTAAACTATAAAAGATAATCTTCAAAGTTCGGGAAGATTGGGAAATACTTTTGATCCGAGATGGCCTAAGGTTGAAGTAGAGTATAATGGAAAAAAGATGAGCAGGCCGGGTATTTTAGTTAAGGGATAAAAGAATAAGTAGGGGGAGACTAGCCCTTACTAATAAAGGAGGTGAAAAAAAATAACGATTCTTGTTAGCATCTTGTATATTCAGGTTGCTATAGTGAGGTTAGTGCAAAAAAATTATTAGAAAATATTAAAAAGGAGAAAAAATTATGTTTATGAAAAACACTCAAAAAATTATTATTATGTTAGTTATATTAGTTATAATTGCTGTAGTGAATACCTTCACAGTATTTGCTGAATGTTCGCCAAGCTGTACTTACAAAGATATGGTCGTTGGTTTTATCCAGACTGGTTCTGAAGGCGGTTGGCGCGCTGCTAACACAGCCTCTTTCAAGGAGACTGCTGAACAGTTGGGCATCAAGTTGAATTTCTATGATGCACAGAACAAGCTCGAAAACCAGATTTCGGCTTTCCGTAATTTCATCGCTGATCCTGCAGTGAATGTCATTATTTTCGCTGCGCTCGAGACCACTGGTTGGGACGACGTGTTGAAGGAAGCTAAAGCGGCCGGTAAAATCGTTGTCCTGGAGGATCGCCGCATCGACGCCTCTGAAGACCTATATGCCACCTACATCGGTTCCGACTTTACGGAGGAAGGACGTAAATCCGGTAGGGAAATGATCAAGCTTCTTGAAGGCAGCGAAAAGAAAAACGTGGTCGAGTTGGTTGGAAACGTTGGTTCCTCAGCTGCTAAAGACCGCGGTGTTGGCTTCCGTGAAGCTATAGAAGACAGCGGTATTGTCATCACCGAAAGCCAGACCGCCAACTGGAGTGCTACAGAAGGCAAGGACGTAATGGCTGCCTTTTTGAAGAAGAGCACCGACATCCAGGGCGTCTTCGCTCAGAACGACGAAATGGGGCTTGGCGCAGCCCTGGCGATCAAGGAAGCTGGTCTTGAACCCGGCGTTGACATCAAGATCCTCACCGTCGATGCTACGGCTGGCGCTTTCAAGGGTATGATTGCCGGCGAGATCAATACGGTTGTTGAGTGCAACCCCCTGCTCGCCCCGCAAGTCTACGAAGCCGCCCTAAAGGCCCTGAATGGCGAATCTCTGCCCAAGTGGGTGCCCTCGAATGAAGGCGTCTTCTACCAGAAGGATGCGGAAACTATTTTACCGACCCGTACGTATTAGATCTATATTGTCATGACTTCCTCGAAGTCACTGGAAAAATTATGGAATAAAATGAGAAGCGGCGTAAACTCCGCTTTTCATTTTTTCTAGATAGGACATCAATTCTAATATGGAAATCTTTTTCTGCAGGAGGGACCATTGAGGGGATGTTGTTGAAATATTTAAACCAGAATGGAGTTGTGTTATGGCAGAAACGAATAATATTATAACGATGAAAGGCATTTGCAAAACTTTCCCCGGTGTGCAAGCCCTCAAAAATGTCGACTTCCATCTCAAACAAGGTGAGATCCAAGCGCTGGTAGGCGAAAACGGCGCGGGTAAATCCACCCTGATCAAGGTGCTGACCGGCATCGAACGCCAAGAACAAGGCACAATCACGTTCGATGGGAAGGAAGTCGCGATCAGATCGACTCATCACGCCCAGGAACTGGGCATCAGTACCGTCTACCAGGAAGTCAATCTTTGCTCAAACCTGACCGTTGCGGAAAATATCATGATTGGGCGCGAGCCAATGAAACTGGGGAGCATCGATTGGAAAGCAGTCAATAAACAGGCTGAGCAAATCCTGGATGAATTGGGTATAAGTATCGACGTGACGCAACCGGTAGGTTCATATTCCGTCGCCATCCAGCAGATGGTCGCCATTGTACGTGCGCTCGAAATTTCATCGGTTAAGGTCTTGATCCTGGACGAACCCACCTCCAGCCTGGACACCCACGAAACGGAGCAACTCTTTCGCGTGATGTGCCAACTCAAAAGCAAAGGAATTGCCATCATTTTCATTACTCATTTCATTGGCCAGGTATACGAAATCAGCGACCGGATCACCGTGCTCCGCAACGGGGAATGGATAGGAACCTACCAGACGGATTCCCTCCCGCGCCTTGAACTGATCGCGAAAATGATCGGACGCAGTCTGGACGCATACGACAGTATGCAAAAGAGCAAGATCGAAACCAGCCAGCACATCAAGAAAGAGGACGTGCTGTTGGACGTAAAAGGGCTGGGACTGAGCGGCTCCATCCAGCCATTCGACTTGGAACTTCATAGGGGAGAGGTCGTTGGCTTGGCCGGCCTGCTCGGCTCGGGGCGCACGGAAATCGCGCGGCTTTTATTCGGCGTCGACCAACCCGATAGTGGTTCGGTCACGATGAACAATAAACCGGTCAAGGATTTCTCCCCGCTGGAATCGATCGGGCGAGGCATTGCGCTTTGCCCCGAAGATCGTAAAGCCGAGGGCGTGGTGGGCGAGTTGACCGTAAGGGAAAATATCATCCTGGCGTTGCAGGCCAACCGCGGCTATTTCAAATACCTGAGGCAGCAAACCCAATACGAAATTGCCGACAAGTATATCAAAATGCTGAAGATTGCCACTCCCTCGGCCGACCAGGTTGTCAATAACTTGAGCGGCGGCAACCAGCAAAAAGTGATCCTGGCGCGCTGGCTGGCTATCAATCCGCAAATATTAATATTGGATGAGCCTACGCGCGGTATTGACGTGGGTACGAAAGCCGAAATTCAAATGCTGGTGCTTTCACTGGCCGAGGAAGGAAAAGCATGCATCTTCATTTCATCCGAGCTGGAAGAAGTGCTACGCACCAGCCACCGCATCATAGTTTTACGGGATCAGCAAAAAGTAAAGGAGTTCTCCGGCGAGGTCGAAGAACAAAGTATTATGAAAACAATGGCAGGGAGTGAAGAATGAAATCGTTTACACCTTATCTTTTATGGAAAAAGATCTCAGCGAGCAAGCTGTTTTTCCCGCTCTCTGCTCTGGCGCTGATCTTGCTCTTCGATCTGATCTTTATACCCAATTTTTTCGCTATCCAGGTCAGGGATGGTAATCTGTACGGCAACCTGGTCGACATCTTGCGCAGCGGTTCTACTGTGTGCATCCTGGCGATTGGTATGACCCTGGTGATCGCCACCGGCGGGATAGACCTCTCGGTTGGCGCCGTCATGGCTATAGCGGCCTCCGTCGCAGCGCTGATGATGAATCCCTACGTAATGGCCACGGTACTTTCACCGGAAACCCAGCGTTTGATCAACGACCCGACGTTCACCTTTGCGCCGCTCTGGGCGGTAATCGCGGTCTCACTACTCGTGGCCACGATATGCGGCTTGTGGAACGGCGTGCTCGTGGCTTATGCCGGGATTCCGGCGATGGTCGGCACGCTTATCTTGATGATTTCCGGGCGCGGGATCGCACAATTGATCACCAATGGGATCAGGATCCAAATCTTCTACGAGCCGTTTTCTTACATCGCAAACTTATGGATCCTTGTGCCTTTTCCCTTATATATCGTGGTTTTGATGCTCATACTCACCTGGTTATTGACCCGCAAGACCTCCTTGGGATTGTTCATCGAATCGGTGGGTGCGAACGCGCGCTCCAGTTTTTTCAGTGGAATTGACGAAAAACTGATCAAACTATTGGCTTACGCCTTCTGCGGCTTTTGCGCAGGGGTTGCTGGCCTGATAGCCAGCTCCAACATCAAAACATCAGACGCCAACAACATCGGCCTGATGCTTGAGCTGGATGCCATCCTGGCGGTCGTTATCGGCGGCAATTTGATGACTGGCGGGCGCTTCACCCTGTTGGGCAGTGTGATCGGGGCGTTGGTCATGCAGGCCACGACAATCTCAATGTACAGCATCGGAGTCCCGGCGAACGCGGTCATGGCGATCAAAGGACTGGTCGTCCTCCTCGTCATTCTTCTCTATTCGAAGCAAGTCAGGGAATTTATGTATAGGCTCACCACACAGAATCGGGGGAACCGTTTATGAAAAAGAATTTAGCCACCTTTATTTCCGCCAATATTTCCGCCAACCGCAGGTTCATCCCTCTGTTTACCACGGCAACCCTCTTTTTCATCGCCTACGCCGTTGGGGCGGTCTTCTTCGAAGGGATGAGGGAATCGCAAATTTTTCTTAATTTGTTCCGAACGTCTCCCTTCTTGTTGATTGCCGCGATCGGCGGGACGTACGTCATCCTCTCGGGGGGGATTGATCTTTCAGTCGGCGGCGTGATCGCGCTAACAACGGTCGCCTCGGCGGCATTGCTGCGAGCGGGCTGGAATCCATTGGTGGTGATGCTGCTCATGCTGGCTATGGGGACTATTATAGGCGTCACGATAGGATGCCTCGTCACTTACCTGCAAGTGCAGCCATTTATTGCTACATTGGCGTTCTTGTGGATTGGGCGCGGGTTGTGCTTTTTTATCAGCGACGATTCCATAGCCATCAACAACCCGGTGTACAAGATCCTTTCACAGACGAGAATCCTGATTCCGGGATTAAGCGACCCTGTTACAAAAGAGGGGTCTTTCATCTCCCTGCTGGTTGTGCTGGCGCTGGTGGTTTTGGCACTGGCGATATATATTGCGCACTATACGCGCTTCGGCCGCACAGTCTACGCTATTGGCGGCAACGAACAATCCGCGCGATTGATGGGCTTGCGGGTAAACTCCACGAAAGTGGGGGTTTACGCGTTGGCCGGGTTCTGTTCCGCGCTGGCGGGTATTACCTACAGCATCTACGTCGGCTCCGGGCATGGTCTTTACGTCCAAGGCTTCGAGTTGACGGTGATTGCCTCCGTCGTCATGGGCGGCACGATGCTGACCGGCGGGGTAGGCTACATTTTGGGGACAATGTTTGGTGTCCTCCTCTTAGTCGTTACCCAAACCCTGATCCAGTCCACCGGGCAACTAAGCTCCTGGTGGACGAACATTGTCGTCGGCGTGTTGACGATGGTCTTCATCGGCGTCCAGAGTTTATTGGCCAAGCGTAAAAAGCGGGGGGCTGCAGTACGGAAAGGCGGCGTTTTTTTGATGTTGCTGCGCAACCGCAAATCCCTTTTCGCTGTCGGCGGCACGCTTTGCTTGATTGTTCTAACCATATTAGGATTCAGTTTTTTATTCAGCGGGATAACATCCACCCCCATCGCCTACCAAGAGAAACCTTTCCGCCAGGATCAGGCGGCAAGCCTGATGAAATCCGGGGCAGTGATCACGTACGAGCGCAACGGCGGCCCGACCTGTATCGACGAGTTATATGTGATTTATCCAGATGGCACAATCAAAGGCGATAATGGCGCCATGAACGTTGAGAAGCAGGTCACCCCGGCGGAGGTCAGCTCCCTGTTGGAGGGCATTGCTCAACTCGGCTGGTTCACCGAGGAGTTGTATTCCACCTGGCATAAACCATGCGGGCAGTGTTATACCTATTTCATCAGCGTATCGTATCAAGGCCAGGAGAAGACCGTGCAAGCCGTTAATGGCGGAACAGATGCCCCCGCCGAATATTGGCAGATTATTTCGCTAATCAATGGGGTCATTCCCCCTATCACACCCACTCAATAAGGAAGAAATATGATAATGAAATTTATTATTAAACTAATCAAACCCCTTACCATTCCAGCTGCGGCATTGATCCTGCTTCTCATTCTCTACGTCTGCGGGTACGTCGTATTGCCTGAAGGCATAGAATTCGGGGCATCCAGTGCATCAAAAGGCTGGAGTGCCGTGGCAACCGGGATCGAAAAAACCAACTCCGGCGGTTTGCGTATCGACCTAATCATCCGCAATGAAACGGGCGATTGGAGCGCGATGCAAGCCATCGCCGGCAAAGCCGCGGTGCTTACCGGCAAAGACGGCAAAACCACCAACTGCCCTACGGTGTTTGTCGGAACGGGCGGCCACCGCGTGGCGCCGGGTTTCCAGATACGCGGCTTCCAGGGCGGCAAAAAATCCGAGACAGTAACGCAGATGATCTACGTAGAGTGCCCTTCGGCGCAAGTCTCTCCGGGATCGAAACTTTCTATTGCGTACAGCTATGTCACAGGCCAGTACAACTACTATGAACCGGATGCCAATAAAGTCGAGGCAACATTGAAGGTCGATCTTGACAACGTGACGACGGATGTTAAATATCCTATTGCTGAGCCGGTAGAGGGCTTGATCCAGAAATCCGATGTCGAGATTACCGCGCTCAATGAAGTCGTCTTGACGCTGACCGGGATTACGCGCACCGAACAGGGTGTGCAGTTCACATGGCAGACTTTCAACCCGGGCGAATACACCACCTACGTCCACATCGGCAATCCTCCTGTCGTTGGCGCCGATGGTATTCTCTATGGCTTTTACGTAAGTCCGGATATACCCTCCGTGCCGATCACCCCTACCGGCAAATCCGCAGAATGGACGACCGAAGTCGCGGTTCCTCAAGACGTCAAGGGTCTGTATATCATGTTGAGCGTCGAATCGGGCAAGGCGCGCCTCTTCACGAACTATGCCATTGATATTACCGACAAATAAGAGCCTGTCTAGCCCGCATTTCTCACAAAATATGCTGCTGCGACTTGTATCTTTTCTCCCTGTCAGCATTTACTCCCTCTCTCGATGCTCACATACTGCTAGTATGCTGCGCGTCTCGTTTAGTCGTAAATACTGACAGGGAGAAAATCTACGACGCCTCGCTACGCAATTTTGTGAGAAAAGCGGGCTAGAGGTCATCTCATAAATACTTTCTCAACAAAATGAGTATACATGCAAGCAGTACAAATCCCAGGAAATTTTCAACATGATAGTCCCAGCGGACGATGATCCGTCTATAATTACTGAACCAGGCAAAAACTCTTTCTATCTTCCAACGTCGTTTATAACGGCGCAACTTTCTACCATCCTGGGTTTCTGGATATTCGACATAAGCCATAAGTTTTTTAGAAAAAATTGAAAAAAAATTCAACAAACGCGCAAAAGTAAAAAATTATTCTCGCCCTGCGCCTCGCTCAAATCATACCCCGCAATGCTCTTGACGTCCCCTCCTTGCAACGATATTCAAGGATGATATACCCCCCCTCATTTACCTCCCACAAAACGTCTTGAAAGCCAAATGCGGCGGCCGTTTTTCTCAATGATATCAATAGGTTACGTGACTGCGCCCCTGAATAAGTTCAGATGGAGAGGAAGGATACCCTGGAAATCTAAAAGTGACCATAACCTACAGTCTGAATGAAGATAATGAGTTTAAAATTGAATATAATGCTCAAACAGATAAACCTACTATTGTGAATCTAACTAACCATACTTACTGGAACCTGGCTGGTGCAGGTTCTGGAACAGTGATGAATCATCAGTTGACCCTGAATAGTAAAAAATACCTCCTGGTTGATAGTAGTCTAATCCCCACTGGAGAAATTAAGACTGTTTATAATACTCCTATGGATTTCACCAAGCCGAAATTAATTGGAGAAGATATTCGTGATACTGCTGCTTTGTTATCGAAGCTTCAAATCAAGAACTCAACCTGGCGGCAAAGGTTTATGAACCGGAAAGCGGTCGTACTATGGAAATTTTAACCACCACACCAGGTATCCAATTTTATTCTGGGAACTTTCTTGATAATGTTAGGGGTGCAGATGGCGCGCTATTTCAGAAACACGGTAGCCTCTGCTTGGAAACCGAATTCTTTCCTAATTCAATTAATGAACCTAAATTTCCCTCTCCCATCCTATACCCAGATAGAACATACCACCAGGTTACGATACACCGTTTTTTTACCGATTAAGTTAAAACTTTTTGTACCTCCCGAATATCTCCTCTTAAAAATAAATTGACAAACACGATTGATGAAATATATAATGGTTATACGGTTGTCCGTATAAGTTATCATGTTGTTTACCAACTTACAAAAACCAATCTTCAAAGTTCGGGAGGATTGGGAAATACTTTTCTTTCTAATATTTCGAAAATATTTACCTCAGCGAAATACCTTACAGGTTAAAACAATAAAGCAAAATTAAAATATTTGTTTCATCCAGGTAAATTACACTCTCAAAAAAGCACTTTTTGGTAGTTATTAATACGTGCTGTCTATTAATAGAAAAAATGGGGGGATCATATATGAAAAAAGACAATATTTTATAAGAGGCATAAAGGAGGTGAGGACAATAGTAAAATTAGATTTTTAAATTTCTAAATATAATAGGATTAAAAAAATAAAAAAATTGGTAGCGATAGAAATAAAGAATTTTTTTGAATCTATTATACTGTGTGTGTTGTATTAAATAAATTATAGGAGGTATTAGAGATGAGATCAATAAGAGTAACATATAAAATATTAATTATTATATTAATATTCACTCTTTTAACGGGGTTGTCTTTTGCTGCAGAAAAAACGAAGCTTACTTTCTGGAATATGCCATTTGTTACACAAGAAGTTTCTCCGGAATACATAAAAATGTGGGAAAATGATGCAAAAACTGAATTACCAGAATATGAAATTGACCATTTTTATGGCCCCGGAAAATACAAGGATCAAAGAGATAAATTTTTGCTTCAAGCAAAAACTGGAATACCAGATGTTATTGAGGGTTTGCTCGAAGATACAGCAGTATATGTAAGCAACGATATTATCGAATCCCTCGATTCTTATTTTTCTGAATGGGATGAAAGTGATCAGTTCGTAGAAAGCACATTGGAGCCTCTTCGAATTAACGGAAAACTCTACGGTGTGCCTTACAATACAAATGCTCGTGCCCTGATATATCGGACAGACATATTGGAAAAATATAACCTTTCTGTTCCAAAGACATGGGATGAACTAATTGGTACAGCAAGGATAATAACTGAAAAATCTAATAAGGAAATATTTGGTTTCTATACTTGTACTGAAATTGGAGGTCCAAGAGCAGCTCAAGAGTTTATTACCTTGTATTATCAGGTAAGCAATAAAAATAATCCGTTTGAAGTTACAACTGTGGAAGGGAAAAGAACCGTTAAAGTAGTTGCCACAGTGGATCAGCTTGAAAAAGTTCTTGATTTTTATGGAAAGCTTTTTGAAGGCAATTTCCCTGCTTGTGATCCGAATCAAAGAGGTACAGGTTGGCCGGTTGAGGATCCGGGTTATGTAGCAGGTAAATGGGCAATGGCTCCGATGGGTCCGTGGCTTTGGGGAAGAAGAGGGGAAAGTGATAGCGCAAAAGATATTCTTGAAAATAAATCTCAGCTAACGAGAATTCCATATTCGAAAGATGGGGTACCCGCCACTTATCTGGAAGTAAAACCAATAATGATGAGTAAATTCTCGAAAGATAAAAATGCTGCTTGGGATCTTATCAAGTATATTACTTCAAAAGAAAAAATGGCTCAATGGCTGGTTGAATCTGGTGGAATACCGGCAAGGAAAGATTCATTGGAATTGGATGTTTTTGAAAAGGCTGGCATTCAATGGTGGATGCAAGGGTTTGCGAATGAATTACCAATTTCTGTTGCTATGAATCCGATAAACTGGGGACCGGTTAGTGAAGCAAACTTAAGAGCTGTAAATTATGTCATTTATGGAGAAAAATCAGCAAAAGATGCAGCACAATGGCTATTGGATACTTATAATGATCTTAATAAAAAGAATACTCTGTAAACTTAATTTAATTGAAAAGGAGTGGATACTATCCACTCCTTTTCATAACAAGAAAAAATTTCATGAAGATTAATGTAATTTAATTTTCATGAAATTAAAAGGTTATTAATAAATTTTAAATTTTAATAAAAGAATGATAAGAAAGAGTTTATGGATAAAAGAAAAGGTTATATTTTAATAATTCCAGCGATTATTATCATGTGTATTTTTACTTTATATCCTTTAATAGATGGGATTAGAGTATCATTTACAGATAAAAGTATGCTTAAAACGGAGTATAGTTATATTGGCATTGATAATTACAAGCAGATGTTCAGTGATCCTATTTTCTGGCTTTCACTCCAGCATTCGATAAAACTAACAATAATTGTTGTAATATTGCAATTAATATTTGGGCTTATTATTGCCTGGACAATGAAACAAGAAATACCAGGCATGCAGATTTTTAAAAGCATTATTATGGCAAGTTGGGTTATTCCCGTTGCTGCGACAGTAACAATCTTTAAGTTTATGGCACAATCTGATGTTGGTTTTATAAATATAATATTAAAAAGTATCGGATTAGAAAACCTTGTAAAATACTGGTTTGGAGATCCCAAAACTGCATTTTCTTTTATTGTTTTACTGCATTTATGGAGAAATGTGCCATTTTATGGAATTGCTTTTTTCGCTGCCATGCAGACAATTCCTGCAAGTTTTTATGAAGCCGCAGAAATTGATGGAGCGAATGCTTTTCAAAATTTCTGGTACATAACTCTACCCGGAATAAGAAACATGATAATTGTTATGGTTACGATACATGTTCTCTGGACATTCAATAATTTTGATTTTATTTATTTGGCAACCGGTGGAGGCCCAATTAATAAAACTGATGTGCTTCCAGTTTATGTCTACAGGCAAAGTTGGGTTAATTATGCTGCGGGATATGGGTCAAGCATAGGTACCATAATGCTTTTAATTCTTAGTGTTTATCTAATCGTTTATTTGATTATGCAAGAGAGAGGAGAATATCAACGATAAAGATGTTAAGATTAAATACAAGACAAGTAAGAATTCGAAACATGATTATTGCATATTTCATTGTCTTCATTTCTTTATGCTTTTTTATATTGCCAATGATTTGGATTTTTTACTGTTCTTTCAGAACTCAAGAATCCATTTTTACCGGTCAAGTTATTTCAGCATTACAAGGTTTTACATTAAATAATTATATAACAATATTTAGTGTAACTGATTTTCCTCGATATTTTGTAAATTCAATAAAAATATCAAGTCTGGTTACGGTTATAAGTCTGATTGTTTCCATATTTGGAGCATATGGATTAAGTCGTTATCCTATTAAAGGTAAAAAAATAATTATACTTGGCATATTCTCTACTCAAATGTTTCCGCAAGTTCTTATGCTTATACCTCTTTTTTTAGTTGTTTTTTCCTTAAATTTAATGGATAGTGTTTTGGGCATTGTTCTTACGCAACTGATTCTCGTTCTGCCTTTTTCTATGTGGATGTTAAAAGGATATTTTGATACAATTCCGATTGATTTAGACAACGCTGCTGAAATTGATGGAAGTAATCTTATACAGCAATTAATATACGTTATTTTACCTATTGCTGAACCTGGTGTTATGGTTGTAGCTTTTTATTCTTTTGTTGTTTCCTGGAGCGATTATCTTATTGTATCTGTCATCAGTCAGAGTCAAAATACAGCGACTCTTACGCTTATTATAAGTCGTCTCTCGTCTTCTTTACTTATTCGTTGGGGACAAGTATGCGCTGTTGCAACCCTAACCATTGTTCCAACCTTGATTCTCTTTGCTTTCGTTCAAAAAAGGTTAATTAAAGGTTTAACAGCTGGAGCATTGAAAGAATAATTTGATTTTTAAGGAGAATGATAGGAAAAATTAAAATCCAGAATTAAGCCCAGGATTTATTGCCAAACTAACTAAACGTTACCACTTAAGAGTAAGCATTTAATTCGGTATTACGGAATTTATTTCAGCCGGACTACTGGGAAAAATATCGCAGAATGCAAATGTTAAAAATAAGTTGACAAACACAATTAATGAAATATATAATAGTTGTACGGTTGTCCGTATAAGTTATAATGTTGTTTACCAACTTACAAAAACCAATATTCAAAGTTCCGGAGAATTTGAAACTACTTTTCTTTCTAGTATTTTAAAAATATTTACCTCAGCGAATTATCTTACAGACTCTAAACAATTAGGTAAAATTTAAAAATAGTCATTTAATTGATTTTGATCTTAAAACCGGGATATATGTTTATGTTCTTGACATCAAAGAATATAAACATATATTTAATGTAAAAATAGGCTTTCAGAAAACCCGCTCTTCGATAAGGGTTTCAAGGGTGGAGGTGGAGAATAAATAGAGGTGTGCTAAAAGTCTTACAAGGCAAAGATTTTAGGGTTTTCCGAAAAGTACTAAATAATAGTAATGGGAGGTGAGCAGTAAATAATATATAAGATATTTATTATTGAATTTGTTTGAAAATAAATTAAGTATAAGGAGGAAAAAATATGAAACGCTTCTTTTTATTTGTAATGACATTTATCCTGATGCTTGTCATAATGACTGTTAGTGTTTTCCCGCAAGAAAAACCAACAACATTAACATTCTGGACATTCCAGGAAAGTCACAATAAGTTTTTGCAGGATGCTGTTACGATATGGAATGCAGCTAATCCAGATAGACAAATTAAACTTGAAGGTATAGTATATCCATATGAAGATATGCATAATAATCTCTTAATTTCTCTTCAATCAGGTAAGGGTGCGCCAGATTTGGTAGATATTGAAATCAGTATGTATGCAAATTATTTAAAAGGAACCACACCTGCATTAGTGCCTTTAAATGATATTATCGAACCTATAAAAGATAAGCTAATTATGGGCCGATTTGAAAGTTATGCTAAAGATGGAAATTACTATGGAATAGATTATCATGTTGGAGCAACAGTAATGTATTACAATACGGATATACTTGATAAAGCAGGTGTTAGTGTTGATGATATTAAAACAATAGCAGACTATGTAGAAGCAGGTAAAAAAGTGGTAGCTAAAACCGGTATACCTTTTACCGTAGTAGAAGTGACCGAGCACTGGACATTCTATCAGGAAATGATTAAAGCAGGATCTGATATCTTTGCGAAGAATGGAGATGTCATACTGGATAATCAAACGAATATTGATATCTTGCAGGCTTTATCTGATTGGGTTAATAAAGACAAAATAGCGGTAGCATGTCCTGGTGGATTTACTCATTCTGAGGAATTCTGGGCTTTTATGAACGATGGCGGAGCAGCTTCACTTGAGATGCCATTTTGGTATTTGAATAGATTTACAGATCATATGCCAAATTTAAAAGGTAAAATAACTGTTGCTCCTGCGCCTTCATGGACTGAAGGTGGTGCCAGGTCTGCAGGTATGGGAGGAACCGGTACATCCATTACAGTGCAATGCAAAAACCAGGAGTTAGCTAAAGAATTTTTAGCAGCAGCAAAATTATCAAGAGAAGGAAGTATCAAAACATATACAGTACTTGGATTTGATCCTTTAAGATGGGATGTATGGGATGCTCCGGAAATTACTGCACCTAATCAGTTCACTGATTACTTTGAGAATGGAACAGATCTTTTCAATGTTCTTTTGGAAGTTAAAGATGAAATTAATCCAACAGTGATTACTGATATATATCCTGCTGCAATAAATCTTCTTAAAGCGAATGCAACTTTTAAGGTAGTAAAAGAACAAAGTGCAACACCGGAAGCAGTATTAAAACAAATTGCAGACGAATTACGTGCTATGAAATAAAAGAATTAGGTAATCTATAAAGAATAAACACTCTTTTGATACAGGATTTAGTTTATTTAAACTAAATCCTGTATCATTCCGAATCAAAAAAAGTATAATTATTATTATTTTTTATTTAGGAATAAGGAAGATAATAATGGGATTTAACAGAGTAAATACAAAAGTTAAAATTAAGAAAATATATAGCGTTATTAATTCAGCAAAAGTAGTACCTTACATATTTGTGCTGCCCTTCGTAATCACATTTTTAGTATTTTTCTTATATCCGATAATTTCTTCCCTAATCATGAGTTTTCAGAATATAGAGGGATTCAGAGACGTGACATTTATTGGGTGGAAAAATTATAGAAATTTACTAAATCCACATTATTACAATGCATTAAGGGTAAGCTTTTTATATACATTTCTTACAATAGCTATATTAATACCATTTCCATTAGTTCTGGCAGCACTATTAAATAATAAGCTCTTACGGGGACGTAATATTTTCAGATCTTCATTATTCATGCCCGCACTAACCTCAGTTATTGTCGCGGGCATGTTCTTCAGATTTGCTTTTGGTACACAATCAACAGCATTATTTAACCAAATAATGGGCTTTTTTGGGTTAGGACCCATCACATGGTTACAAGGGAGAAGCACTGGCATGCTTGCATTGGTTATTTTATGTGTATGGAGATGGACGGGTGTAAATATAGTTTATTTTTTAGCTGGACTTCAGGGGATCCCTCAAGAATTATATGAATCTGCGGATATAGATGGGGCGAACAGTTTACAGAAATTTTTTAACATTACCATACCTTCTCTCAAACCAGTCATTATTTTTGTCATTACCATAAGTGTTTTTGGAGGATTTTCTATGTTTGCAGAAAGTTTTGCTTATTGGACTTCCAGGTCTCCGGGAGATATTGGTCTAACCCTGGTTGCTTACATATATCAAACAGGATTTAATAATAACAACTTCGGATTTGCATCAGCTATTGGCATTACATTACTTATCATCATTATGATGGTTAATGTTTTGCAATTGAATCTATTTGGTTTTTTCAAAAAGGACTGATTAATCATGAGAACTAAAACAAATCACAGCAAACCGAGATCATATTCATCTTTTATAATATTGACTTTGGTTTGTGTTATTTTCTTAGCACCATTTTTTTTCATGTTGGTGACTTCATTTAAGCCAGGGCAGGAAATGCTTAGCAAAGGGCTTACATTGAAAATGAATTTTGATGCGATGACTTTAAATAATTATAAAATAATTTTTTTTGAAGACAACAGGTATCTTACCTGGTATAAAAATAGCTTGATTATAACAGCGCTTTATACAGTATTATCATTATTCTTTTCATCTTTAGTTGGATATGGCTTGGCAGTTTATAATTTTAAAGGGAAGAATCTTATTTTTTTCATAGTACTTCTTGTCATGATGGTCCCCCTTGAAATACTATTACTTCCATTATATAGATTGATGATTACGTTAAATTTGATGGACACATATCTAGGCGTTGTATTACCCTTTGCAGTTTCGCCATTTGCCATTTTCTTCTTTAGGCAATACATAGTGGGAATTCCAAAAGAACTTATTGAGGCTGCAAGAGTTGATGGGTGTGGTGAATTTAGGATCTTTTTTAAGATCATGGTACCACTAATGAAACCTGCATTTGGTGCAATGACTATATTGCAGGCATTGACAAGCTGGAATGCTTTTGTATGGCCATTGATAGTATTAAGGTCTGCAGATAAGTTAACTTTGCCGATTGGCCTTATGTCGCTTCTTACGCCATATGGCAACTCTTATGATATGATTATGCCTGGAGCAGTGATGTCGGTTATTCCCATTGCTATTATATTTTTATTAAATCAAAGGGCGTTTATTGAAGGATTGACAGCTGGGGGTATTAAACAATAATTAGTTTTTTGAAAAGTAATTGATTAAAATGTTTAATATAAGGACTGTCAAATTTTTATAGAGTATATTAATTTGACACTCGAATTCTTCGAGAGATTTGTTCATGCAGAATTCCGGCAATAAGAAGAAAAGAAGGTATTTTATACTGGGAAGCTTTGGTAAAGTAAAACTATTTATTTGGTTAGGTATACTAATTATAGTATTTGTCACTACATTGGGTATCTTTGTATGTTGTGCACAAACCAATAATTCTTTAGACCAGAAAGGAAAAAATGGTATAATGAAACAGCAAGATTTTAACAATCCAATCATCGAACAGCGTGCGGATCCGTGGATTTACAAGCATACAGATGGTTATTACTACTTTACGGCTTCTGTTCCGGAATATGACCGTATAGAATTAAGAAGAGCAGCAAAAATACAGGAACTTGGTATGGCACAAGAGAAAATAATATGGGAAAAACATGATTCAGGTGAGATGTCAGTACACATTTGGGCACCGGAAATCCATTACATAGAAGGTAAGTGGTACATATACTTTGCAGCTGGAGGATTGGGCGGGGATATATGGGGAATTCGTCCATACGTACTTGAATGTATTAATGAAAATCCAATGACTGGAACGTGGATTGAAAGGGGTATAATGCAAAAATCACCGGAAGATAAATTTTCTTTTACCAGTTTCTCTTTAGATGCAACAACATTCGAGTATAACGGGGCAAGATATTTTGTATGGGCACAGAAGACCAGGGAGTTTAACAACCCTTCCAATTTATATATTGCAGAAATGGAGAATCCATGGACTATTAAAGGTGAACCTGTAATGATTGCAACACCAGAATATAGCTGGGAAAAAATAGGTTTTTATGTGAATGAAGGAGCTGCAGTAATTAAGAGGAATAATAGAATATTTATTAGTTATTCTGCAAGTGCTACCGACTCTAACTACTGTATGGGACTTTTAACAGCTTCTGATACGGCTGATCTGTTAGATCCAAATTCATGGAGCAAATCGTCTGAGCCTGTATTCAAGACTAATGAAGAAAATAGCCAGTACGGCCCGGGACACAATAGCTTTACTGTGTCTGAGGATGGAACAAAAGATATACTCGTATATCATGCAAGAAACTATAAGGATATAGTAGGAGATCCTCTTTATGACCCCAACCGTCACACTCGCGCCCAGATTTTTAACTGGAATGAGAATGGAATCCCAAACTTTGGGATTCCCGTTGCGGATATGCGGGATGTTTTGCCCAAATTTAACTATTGAGAAAATAAAAGCAATTATGAAGGTATAACAAAAAATAACAAGATATAGTGAATTTTATTTATAATAGGAGTTAAAATGTCAAACTTAAAGAAAGCAACAATGGTGTTAGATAAGGAATATAAAATCGGCGAGGCTGATAAACGCATTTATGGTTCTTTTATTGAACATCTAGGACGTGCAGTTTATGGAGGAATCTATGAACCTGACCATCCTAAAGCAGATGAACTTGGTTTTCGTAAAGACGTTATAGATTTAGTGAAAGAATTACGCGTTCCCATTATCCGTTATCCTGGTGGTAATTTTGTTTCCGGATATGACTGGGAGGACGGGGTTGGCCCTAAGGAAAAAAGAAAAAGAAAATTAGAACTTGCCTGGAGGACTATTGAAACCAATCAAATAGGAATCAATGAATTTATGGCATGGTCAAAACGAGTTAACACGGAAGTGATGATGGCTGTAAATTTAGGAACAAGGGGAGTAGACGAAGCGAGAAATCTTGTTGAATATTGTAACCATCCAGAAGGAAGCTATTATAGTGATCTGCGAATAGAACACGGTTACAAAGAGCCCTATAAAGTAAAAACCTGGTGTCTAGGCAATGAAATGGATGGACCCTGGCAGATTGGTCACAAGACTGCAGAAGAATATGGTCGTTTGGCATGTGAAACTGCAAAGGTAATGAAGTGGGTTGACCCTACCATCGAATTAGTAGCCTGTGGAAGTTCCCATAAATTTATGAATACCTATCCAAAATGGGAATCCACTGTGCTAGAGCACACCTATGAAAATGTAGATTATATTTCTCTCCATAGTTATTATGGAAACCTTGAAAATGATACTCCTAACTATTTGGCAAAATCACTTAATATGGATGCTTTTATAAAATCAGTGATCGCTACTTGTGATTATATCAAAGCTAAAAAGAGAAGCAAAAAAACCATTAATCTTTCTTTTGATGAGTGGAATGTATGGTTTCATTCGAGAGAACAGGATGAAGAAATCGAACCTTGGTCTATTGCGCCATCGCAATTAGAAGATATGTATAATATGGAAGATGCTTTGTTAGTAGGAAGTTTGTTGATTACTCTTCTTAAAAATGCAAATCGTGTAAAGATAGCATGTTTAGCTCAACTGGTTAATGTTATTGCCCCTATTATGACTGAAAACGGTGGGAGAGCATGGCGTCAGACGATTTTTTATCCATATATGCATGCTTCAATATATGGAAGAGGATATGTTTTAAACCCACTTGTAAACTCACCAAAATATGACAGTAAGGACTATACAGATGTACCTGTGCTGGATTCTGTTGCAGTGGTAAATGAAGAGAAAGACGAAATGACCATTTTTGCGGTAAATAAGGATATGAAAGATATACTTGATATTCATTGTGATATAAGGGGGTTTATAGACTGTAAACTGATAGAACATATTGTGCTCCAAAATGATGATGTTAAAATAACAAACTCGAAAGATCACCCATTAAGGGTTGTACCGCAGTTTAAAAATGATGCTGTTGTGGAAGAAGGTTACTTAAAGGCTTTGCTACCAAAGCTATCCTGGAATGTAATAAGGTTGTTAACAAAAAAATAAAATTGATAAAGATGATTATAACTTTAGAGATTATTTAAAGGTGGAAAGAGCAAGTAGGGGTGTATTGTACCCCTTACTAATAAAGGAGGTGAAAAAGGAATAACGATTTTTACTAGCACCTTGAATTCAAGTTGCAATAGTGAGATTATTGCAAAAAAATTATTAAGAAATATTAAAAAGGAGAAAAAATTATGTTAAAGAAAATCAATCTTTTAGCTTTGTTAGTATTGACTTGTGTTGCTCTTCTGGTATTACCAGTAATGGCTCAGGCAAGTGAAGGACCTATTGTCATTTACTTTTTCCCAGGTGGTGCTCCGGGAGGGACCTTTGCTACTGTTGTTTATAATGGTGCTAAAGCAGCAGCAGACATATTAGGTGATCGGGTTGAAGTAAGGTATCTATGGTCAGATTGGAGTCAGCAGAAAATGGTTGATCAATTCCAGCAGGCGGTTGCGGCAGATCCTGATGGTATAGCCATTATGGGACATCCCGGAGATGAAGCATACAGGCCTTTTGTTGAAGAAGCTGAGAAACAGGGGATTATCGTTTGCAGTCAAAATACGACATTACCTGAACTTGAAAAAGCTTATGCGGCCAATGGATTTGGTTATGTAGGCCAGGGACTTTATGAGTCAGGTTATACTCTCGGAGAAGCTGCAGTTAAAGGTGCAGGATTAAAAACAGGGGATAGAGCCCTTGTTTGGGGTCTTTTGTCACAACCAACCAGAGGATTAAGAACAAAAGGGGCTATAGATGCTTTTGAAAAAGTAGGTGTAAAAGTAGATTATGTGGAAATTTCAGCCGAAGTAGACAAGGATGCTTCAAACGGTATTTCTGTTATAGTAGGTTATTTACAGGCAAATCCCGATTGTAAAGTTGTTGTAACCGACCATGGTAACTTAACTTCTACACAACAAACTTATTTTGAAGCAGCAGGTTTAGGCCCAGATGATATTTTCGGAGCTGGTTTTGATTTATCACCTGCTACCGTAAAAAGCATTAAAAGTGGTTATACTGATCTTGTGTTAGACCAGCAGCCGTTCTTGCAAGGATTTCTACCAGTTATGCAAATTTATTTAACCAAGATGTATGGTTTCTCCGGATTGCATATTGATACAGGTGGCGGGTTAATTAACAAGGATAATATAGATTTGATAGCCCCCTTAGCTGAAAAAGGAATGAGATAAATAATAGTTAGAATACAATTTTATAGTATCCTGCAGGAAAGATTTTATAAAAAATTCTTCCTGCAGGATTATTTTAGGTCACACTGTTAATGGTTATAAAAAGGGGAGAGTTATATATGGATAAATTAGTAGAGATGAAAAATATATATAAGTCCTATGATGGGGTTGTAGCTTTGAAGGGTATAGATTTTGAAGTGGGGTTTAATGAAGTTGTAGGGATTTTAGGTGATAATGGTGCAGGTAAATCGACTTTGATTAAAATTATTTCCGGAGTGCATTCTTTTGATGACGGTGAAATGTATATTAGAGGTGTAAAAATTAATCCTAAAAAATATTCTGTAAAGGTGGCCCATGGTCTGGGCGTAGAAACCGTTTATCAAGAAAAAGCCCTTGCAGATAAGCAAACTTTATGGAGAAATGTTTTTGTTGGCCGGCAAATTACCAATAAACTGGGTTTTCTTAATATAAAAAAAGAAAAAGAAGAAACAAATAAAATTATGCATGATTTAATGGGATTTAGAGGAATAGGCGTCAATGCTGATTCAATAATTCAAAACTTGTCTGGTGGAGAAAGGCAAGGTGTTGCCATATCAAGAGCAATGTACTTTAAAGCAGAATTGGTTATTTTAGATGAACCGACTATGGCTTTATCATTACAAGAAGTAAAAAAAGTCTTGAAGTTTATCCAAAATATTAAGGATAAAGGAAAGTCTTGCATTTATATTTCCCACAATATTGCAAATGTTTATCCGGTTTCTGATCGTTTTGTAGCCATTGACCGAGGCAATATAGTGGGTGCTTATAATCGTAAAGATTTATCTTTAGAGGAACTTAGTGAGGAATTGATTAGATATACTAAATCAAGCACCCAGATTAATCAAGGCGAGAGGGTATTATAATATGGATAATTTAGAAAAAAAATTCAAAGTAAAAAAATCTATTCAATACAAATCTCAAATTGCATTATTAATAATGACTATCAGTATTTTTGGATTATTTATGATTACCAGCCCTGAAGTTTTCCTTAAAGGAAGAATTTATCAATCGTTTTTATCTACAGTTCCCATTATGGGAGTAATGGCTCTCGGTTTAACTTTTGTACTTGCTATGGGTGAAATAGATCTTTCTTTTCCCTCAGTGATGGCTTTATCAGGCTTTATTTTTGCCATTACATTTAAGGCTACCAACAGCGTTATATTGGCCATAATATGTAGCCTTTTATCCGGTGTGGTAGTGGGGTTTATAAACGGAACATTAGTTACATCAATAGGTATTCCATCCATTGTAGCCACATTGGGTATGCAATTTTTAATCAGGGGCTTCAGTAATATTATATCGAATGGTTTAGCCAGAACGATAGCATTAGATAAAACTATTTCCTATAAAATATTCGCAGAAAAGTTAGGAGTAATTCCTGTGCAGTCAATTTGGTTTGTAGGAATAGCAATTTTTTTCTATTTCTTGCTTTTGAGACATAGGTTTGGTGAGCATGTATTATTTTTAGGCGATAATCAGGAAGCTGCGGGAATGATGGGGGTTAATGTAAAGAGAACAAAAATAATGGTTTTTATATTGATGGGAGTCATAGCTTCCTTTGCCGGAATACTGAGTTGTTACCGGATGAGAACCTGGTGGCCAACCATGGGAGAAGGATATTTGATGATGGTAATGGCTGCTACTTTTATAGGCGGCACTTCTATGTTTGGTGGAGAAGCCAGCATCGAGGGTACTTTTATTGGTGCTTTTATTATTGGTTCTTTAGAAGCAGGTATTGTTGCTGCAGGGCTTTCTGGCTTCTGGACACAATTTATTTGCGGGGTATTAATCATAGTTTCAGTCATTATTCATACCTTGGCAAAGAGAAGAAAATAGGGTAGAAGTAAACTTTGTACATGGCAGCAGTTAACAAATAAATAATATTTTTATATTTTAAAATTGTTGAAAAAAATAATTTACAATATTTAAGGGAGGATTTAAGAAATGATTAACATTCCTGAAGTAAAACTTGGGATAGTTGCTGTAAGTCGTGATTGTTTTTCTATTGAACTTAGTAAAAATAGGAGAGAAGCTGTTATGAAGGCGTGCAGCAAAAAGGGAATTTTGATTAAGGAAATTAAGACAGCTGTTGAAAACGAAAAAGATGTTTTAAAGGTTTTAGAAGACTTAATACAGCTCGGGATAAATGCTTTAGTGATATATCTGGGTAATTTTGGTCCTGAAGGCCCGGAAACAATGCTTGCTCAAAAATTTTCAGGACCTACTATGTTTGTTGCCGCAGCAGAAGAAACTGGAGAGAATTTAGTAAATGGTCGCGGAGATGCATACTGCGGCATGTTGAACGCTTCATACAATTTAGGGTTAAGAAAATTAAATCCCTATATTCCTGAATATCCTGTTGGTACTGCTGAAGAAATATCAGAAATGATATTAGACTTTGAAAATATCGCTAGAATATTACTTGGGCTTAAAAAACTCAAGATAATAAGTTTTGGTCCAAGGCCTCAGGACTTTCTTGCATGTAATGCACCTATAAAACCATTGTATGATTTAGGCATAGAAATAATGGAAAATTCAGAGTTAGATCTTTTCGAAGCTTTTAATCATCATGAAAATGATTCAAGGATATCAGAAGTAGTGAAAAATATGGAAAAAGAATTGGGTGATGGAAACAGATATTCAGGAATACTGCCCAAACTTGCACAGTATGAGCTCACATTGAAAGATTGGATGGAACAGAACCTTGGTGCATCTGAATTTGCGATCTTTGCTAATAAGTGTTGGCCTGCCTTTCAGACTCAATTTGGATTTGTGCCTTGTTATGTGAATTCAAGGTTTGCTATGAGAGGAATACCTATATCTTGCGAAACAGACATATATGGAGCATTAAGTGAATATATCATTACTCTGGCTACTAATTTACCGGCTACATTACTTGATATAAACAATACAGTACCGAAGGATATGTATGAAGAAAATAGGGAAAAGGTAGAGAATTATAAACTAAACGACCTATTTATGGGGTTCCATTGTGGAAATACTCCTATTTGTTATATAAAAAATGCTGAAATGAAATACCAGCTAATTATGCATAAATTTCTTGAGCCAAATAAAGAACCTGATATTTCCAGAGGTACTCTTGAAGGAACCATAATTCCCGGAGGTATTACCCTGTTTAGACTGCAAGGTACAGCTGATGATGAATTGAGGAGTTATATTGCTCAAGGTGAAGTGCTTGATATAAATCCGAAATCCTTTGGAGGAATTGGGATATTTGCTATTAAAGAAATGGCCAGGTTTTATCGTCATGTACTTATTGCAAAAAGATTTCCTCATCATACCGGTGTAGCATTTAAACATATAGGAAGGATTTTATTTGAAGCTATGAAGATGTTACCTATAAATGACATAGCTTTTAATCAACCTTCAAATTTAGTATATAGGAACGAGAATCCATTTTCCTAAATTTTAAAGTTGGAAATATTATAAGTATAGGTAGCAAATATTTGACTTCTTAAAAGTGATGAAGTAAAAAAAATAGAATATACAGTTTATTTTTATTAATTTGGAGAAAAGCAAAAATGATAAAACCCGATAAGTATTTACCAAAATATTATCAATTAAAAGAATATCTAAAGCAGATGATTCAAAATGGAGATATTATTCCAGCGCAAAAGTTGCCTTCAGAAAGTGAACTTGTCCGTCAGTTTAAAATAAGCAGACATACAGTTCGTCATTCTTTTAGTGAGTTAGAAAATGAAGGATGGATATATAGAGAACAGGGGAAAGGTACTTTTTGCGCTTATAGAGGAAGTAAAAAAGAGCAGAAAATAGCTGTTCTAACCACATATATTTCTAACTATATTTTTCCCTATATTATTAGAGGTATTGAGGAAACATTGTGTGAATCAGGTTTTTCATTTAGTATTGCCAGCACAGGCAATGATAAACACAAAGAAGAGGAATGTATGAAAAGATTCTTAGAACAGGATATTTCCGGTATAATTGTGGAGCCGACAAAAAGTGCTAAACCAAATATCAATCAAAAATACTTTCAGGAACTAGATAAACGCAATATCCCATATATACTTTTACATGCCACCTATCCTGATTTAGATTCTGCCTATGTAATTATGGATGACGAAAAAGGTGGCTTTATTGCTACACAATATTTATTAAAGCTAGGTCATAAAGATATAGCCGGAATATTTTTATCTGATGATTTACAAGGCATAAGACGACAGGCTGGTTTTTTGTCTGCTTTAAATAAATATAATGTTACTATCAATAATGAATTTTTAGGCAATTATAAAACTGAGCAGATGTTTTCTTTTCCATACAATTTTACTATTAACTTGTTGAAAAAGAAAAATCAACCAACTGCTATTGTTTGTTATAATGACCAAATAGCTATTCAGGTTATGGAGGCTATTCGTCGTAGTAACTTAAAGATTCCCGAGGATATTTCATTGGTAGGATACGATAATTCAAATTTAGCAGTTGCTACTGAGGTAAAATTAACCACTATTAAGCATCCAAAAGAAGAGATGGGTAAACGGGTAGCATGCATGATGATAGATATGATTAATGGAGAGATGAAAAAGCCGTACTTTGTATATGAGCCGGAACTTATTATACGCAGCTCTTGCAAAGCATTCCCGAAATAGGTTAAAATTCACTAAGTGTATTCACTTAAATAAATTTGTTTTAGATTTAGATAATATATTAAGATATGGGAAAAATTATGTTGGGAGGACGATGAGAGAATGTTGGAGAATCTAAAAAAAGAAGTACACAAGGCACATACAAAGCTTTGGGAGAATAGATTAGTTATGTGGACATCCGGAAACGTAAGTGGTAGGGATCCTAAAACTGATCTTGTGGTTATCAAACCAAGTGGCGTGTCTTATGATAAGTTGTTACCTGACAATTTAGTCGTTGTTGATTTAAATGGCAATATTATAGAAGGAAATTTAAAGCCTTCTGTAGATATGGCAACTCATCTTTACGTTTACAAACATATGCCTGATGTTATGTCTGTCATCCATACTCATTCTACTTATGCCAGTGCTTTTGCTGCTACAGGTAAGCCAATTCCGGTTTGCCTTACAGCTATGGCGGATTTCTTCGGTCGTGATATACCTGTAGGAGAACTTGTACTGATAGGAGAAGAAGAGATAGGCAAGGAAATTGTTAGGAAGATCGGTAACTCAAAAGCTATAATAATGAAAAATCACGGACCTTTTACTATAGGTACAAGTGTTAATGAGGCTTTAAAAGCTGCAATATTTTTAGAAGAAAGTGCAAAAACTCTAATCATGGCTAAAATTCTGGGAGAACCTCAATCTATCCCAGAGTCTATGGTAAATATACTTCATAAAAACTATGTTGAAAAATATGGGCAATAAGGGAGATAAAAATATGCATAACAAATATCTTTTAGGTACAGATATAGGTACGCAAGGTACAAAAACGGTACTGGTAGATCCTGATGGTAAAATAATCTCTTCTGCATTTTCTGAGTATGATGTAATCAAACCAAAACCTTCCTGGGCAGAACAATGGCCGGATGTATGGGTAAAAGCTACCTTTGATACCATCAAAGAAACAATAGAGAAATCAAAAGTGAAACTATCTGATATCGCCGGGATTGCCTTGAGTGGA
>Ga0307430_1000807_pt1 | contig 25291 bp, 22 predicted proteins | sample SalMarWE160130MG_FD_202159 | JGI IMG/M metagenome (GOLD analysis project Ga0307430, IMG submission 202159) | Salt marsh sediment microbial communities from the Plum Island Ecosystem LTER, Massachusetts, United States - WE1603-130 | ecosystem: Environmental > Aquatic > Marine > Intertidal zone >...
ACACCCCGCTCTTCAGGGGCGTGTTCTGGGAGATGCAGGACACCGTGCTCGACGACATCGACCGCATCGAGATCATCCGCGGGCCTGGCGGCACGCTCTGGGGCGCCAACGCCGTCAACGGCGTCATCAACGTGGTCACCAAGAGCGCCAAAGACACCCAAGGCGGCTTGCTCACGCTCGGCGGTGGCACCGAAGAACAGGTCTTCGGCACGGTCCGCTACGGCGGCGCGCTCGCCACCGACGCCACCTACCGGATCTACGCCAAGTACTTCGAGCGCGACAGCCTCGTCGACGACGCCGGCAACGACGCCAACGATCACTGGCGCATGCACCGCACGGGCTTCCGGGTCGATTGGGACGTCACCCCTGACGACACGATCACCGTCCTGGGCGACTACTGCCAGGGCGATGCGCGCCACACGGTGCTCCAACCCATCTACACACCACCCTTTGTCGAGGCCGTGCGCGACGAGATCGACCTGTCCGGGGCCTACGTCCTCGTACGCTGGAGGCGATACCTGGCCGAGGACTCGGACCTGGTGCTGCAGGCCTACCACGACACCGCCAAGCGCACGGAACTGGTCGCCGCCGGCGAGACACAGACAACCGATGTCGACTTCCAACATCGCTTCCCGCTCGGCGAACGCCACGACGTCCTGTGGGGGATGGGAGTCCGCAGCACATACGATAAAATCTGCAACGGCCCGCTGGTCGCCGTGGACACCGAAGGGGCAAGCGACTTCCTCTACAACGCATTCATCCAGGACGAGATCACGATCGCGCCGCAGCACGTGTGGCTGACCGTCGGCTCGAAGTTCGAACACAACGAATACACCGGGTTCGAATTCCAGCCCAGCGTCAGGCTCGCCTGGGAGCCCACGCCGAAGCAGACCGTCTGGGCTGCCGTCTCTCGCGCCGTCAGAACGCCCTCGCGCAGCGAACGCGATCTGCGCTATGACAGGCCAGGCATGCCCATCGGGGCGTTCCCTGTATCGGTCGGCAACGACGCCTTCGACTCCGAAAAACTGCTCGCCTATGAGGTTGGCTATCGAGTCCAGCCGAGCGAGCGGGTCTCGCTCGACGTGGCCGCCTTCTACAACATCTACGACGGCCTCCAGGCGAACGAGCCCCTTGCACCGTCGCTCGAGCCACTGCCGGTCCCACACCTCAGCCTGCCGTTCCAGTACGCCAACAAGAGCCAAGCCGACACATACGGCCTGGAGCTCGCCGCCGACTTCAAGGCCTCGGACCGCTGGCTCCTCTCCGGCGGCTACTCGCTGCTCAGAATGGACGTCGAGCTGAAGGACGCTGCACCCGGCACGCGAATCACCTACGTCGAAGGCAACAGCCCCAAGCACATGGCCTTCCTGCGCTCGTCGTGGGCGCTACCCGCCGACGTTGATCTTGATATCGCGCTCCGCTATGTCGACGCCCTGCCGGCCATCGACGTGGACAGCTACATCGAACTCGACGTGAGGCTGGCCTGGCGGCCAACGCCCGATCTAGAGCTCTTCGTGGTTGGACAGAACCTCCTCGAGGCCTACCACACTGAGTTCCGGCCCATCACGATCCAGACGCTGCCGTCGCAGGTTGAGCGGAGTATCCATGCGGGGATCACGTGGCGCTTCTAAGGCAACAGAGAACAGACCGACTTAAGGTGGGTATTGTGCGCGTGCAACAAAACAACTTCGAATGCCAAATCCACAGGAAGGCACGACGGGTGTGTGCACTCGCCGCGGCCGTTCTCGCAGGGCTCACTGTGAGCACCCTCGCGCCTGCGGCCGAACCGGCGCCGACCGAATACGAGATCAAGGCCGCCTTCATCTACAACTTCGCCAAATACGTCGAATGGCCCGAGAACAACGACCTCGACTCCGGCGAGGCGTTCATCATCGGCGTCCTGGGCGCAGACCCGTTCGGCGCGCTCCTCGATCAGATCGCCCGAAGCAAAACGATCGGCGACAAGCCGATCGTGATCCGCCGCTTCGAACACGTCGAGGACTACACGCCGTGCCACATCCTGTTCGTCGCCGCCTCAGAACACGACCGCTTGCCGGCCATCCTCGAGAAGCTCGCACACTCGCCCGCGCTCGTGATGGGCGACACAGCAGGCTTTGCCCACGCAGGTGTCGCCGTCAACTTCGTCATCGAACGCAGCAAGGTCCGATTCGAGATCAACCCGGCGGCCGCAACGCGCGCGGGCCTCAAAATCAGCTCAAAACTCCTGCGCCTCGCCACAATTGTTGGCAACGAGGCCGACACCGACAAGGAGCAGTAGCACGCGCCGCGCTGTTTGCAGCCGACCGCGCCTCCGACTCCACACCGACTTCACCCACCAGACCGCCTGAGAAAAATAGGGACAGGCACCTATTCTTCTCATCTACGGCCATGCTCATTGCGTCGCGCGTCCTCAAAAGAATAGGTGCCTGTCCCTATTTTTCCTCGCATCTGCTACGATGACTGCCTGCGCGCCGGCACCGCTGCCGCGCCTGGCCCTGAAGGCTGCGACACGATCGTCGAGATCAGGCTCCGGCGGAGGAGAGAGGCTGGTCAGTCATATGAGCAGCAGGCAAGGGAGACGACCGCGCGCCCTCATCATCCTCACCGTCTTCCTGGTGATTCTGGCCGTCGGCGTGTACCTGTTCACGAGGGACGATCCCCCGCCCGAAGACGCCCACCTGCGCATCGCCTACGAGAACATCCCCGACGACGAGAACGCCTTCACCTACTTCCACGAAGCTGCCGAGGCTGTCGACTGGCCCGAGGACGGCGAGGAGAAACGACGCGCCAAGGCCCTGCTCGACGAGGACGGCTGGGACGAGGCGTTCGCCACCGAGCTTCTCGCCCGCAACGAAGGCGTCCTCGGACTCATGGAGCGCGGCCTGGCGTGCCCACGGTTCCAGGTGCCCGAGATCACCGAGTACACAGCGCGCTTCCCGTACCTGCTGCCGTGGCGCGATATCGCCAGGCTCGGTGCGATCCGCGCCGAGCTCCTGTTTACCCAAGGCAAGGAGCGAGAGGCGTTCGAGCAAGCGATCCAGGTGACCCGATTTGGCCGCCGCATTCAGGAAGGGCACGGCGACATTCTGCACTACGTCAACGGAATGGTAATCAAGCACCGCGGGCTGCGGCGGTTCCGAGACATGCTCGGTCGCACAACGCTGGACGCTACCTCCCTCACACCCTACATCGTCCAGCTCAACGAATACGGCGCAAGCGCACACGGACTGGCCGAGGCCTTCCGGCTCGACTACACACTGGCCACCACCTTCGTCGACGACGTCGCACACGGGGAGATCCCCGGGAAGGAGCGCAAGCGGGTATACCCCAGCCGGCTCGTCTTCAAGCCCAACCGGACAAAAAGGATGTTCGCCAGCGCCTTCGGCACGTGCATGCAGAATGCCAGCCGCACTTATGCCGACTCCGACTTCCCAAGCACGACCCGAGACCCGTGTGGCTGGCGATGCACCGTCAAGGCGATGCTCTCGGGGAACTACGTAGGCAAGAGCATCTACTACATGCTCATGCCCAGTGTCCGGAAGATCCAGGCCAGCAAGTGCCGGGAGAACTGCCTCATCGCCGCTACGCAGATCATGATCGCACTGAAGTGCTACTCGATCGAGCACGGCGACCTGCCCAACACGCTCGACGAGCTCGTGCCCGACTACTTCGATGCCCTCCCGGTCGACGACTTCGACGGCAAGCCGATGAAGTACTCAAAGGAGCAACGTGTCGTCTACGCGGTCGGCACCGACCTCGCCGACAACGGCGGCATCGCTGAACGCGACAAAGAAGGCGTCATCGCAGACGGCTACGACGTCGTCTACAAGATCACGTTCTAGCGCGCGCGATGCGGCCCTACCACGCGTAGTAGTACCACTCGTACTGGAGCTGCTTCTTCTCGCCCGGCTCGAGCGTGACCGTCCACGTGATCTGGCCGATGTCGTTGACCGTGTGCCACCACGACGGCCAGCGGCGCCACCAATACCGATACCAGCCGCCCCCCGATGTCACGCCGCCCTCGGGCAGGAACGACCAGTCCTCGAAGCTGTTGAGCTGCGCGATCGTGCCGTCGTTGTCGGCCGTGGTGACGCTGCCGAGCACGGCGCGCGTGATCTCGACCGTGACCGCCTCTTCCTTGTAGTTGGTGAGCTCGAGGAAGCCGCGCATGTCGAGCCGCGTATAGCTGTGGCTGCCGATCGTCTTCGCGTTGTCCTCCCGGGCCGTCTGCTTCTCCCACTTCTTGGCGTGCACGTCCGTGGCCACGGTCACGTCGACGTCGACCTCGTTGCCGACCGACGTGTACCGAAGTAGCGCCTGCGCCAACACCTGTCCATTCTTAACGATCATCGCCGGGCCCGTCGTCCACGGCACCTCCGACTCGTTCTTGAGCCGCAGCTTGTGCCCCACGCGTCGGCCGGACGACATGCGCAGCAACAGCTCGCGATCCTCGTTGTTGAGGTTGTTCAGCAGCTCGGGCGGCGGCCTGAACGGGACCTGCCACGTGTAGGCGTCCGTGTACGTCGCCTTCACCTCGATCACGGGCACGATCATCCGCTCGCCCTTCTTAAGTGAGATGTGCCCGATCTTGTAGAGGAACAGGTCCTCCTGCGGCCCGAGCGCCTCCGCCGTCGGCTGGAACGGTTGCCCGGCGCCGCCCCGCGCGTCTCCGAGGCTCAACGACTGCGACATGATTGCGTTCGAGAAGCGCCCAAGCTGCGTCGGGCCCGACGCGAAATACTCCGAGAGCTGCGCGGCCGCCTCGCGCAGCGCGAGCGGCGAGATCTGGTCCTCGAACGCGAAGCTCGGTACGCCGACGACGAGGTACGTGGTCACGTCATCGAGATCGATCATGTCGTTGACGATCGTCCCTTGCAGCTTGAGCCACGCCTGGCCCTCGTCGTCGATCGTGACCGTGTACTCGGGGATCCACCGCAGACCGCGCTGCAGGTACGTCAGCCCGACCGTCGTCTCGCCCCGTCCGCCCGAGATGTTCAGGCGCAGCCGCCGCTTCTCGACCGTCTCGTCGAACGTGGTCGCCGCCTTCTCGCCGAACGAGACGCTCTCGACCGACGCGAGCGGGAAGGCGTGCAGCTCCTCGCCGCGCTGCACGAGGACGATGTCGCCGCGCTCGTCGACCGTCTCGGTCCGCGTGCTCGCCGGGACCTCCACCTGGCGCCTCGAGCGGTAGTCGTACTCGTACCGCGCCGGCGTCGTGATCTCGCGCTCGACCTCGCGTTCGGGAATGCCGACGAGCGTGCCGGTCACCTTCACGATCTCCCCGCCCGACCGGACCGACAGGCTCACCGACGCGCCCGCGTTGGCCCGGAGCAGCTCGGCCAGGCTGATCGCCGTCCGGCTCTCCGTCACGTCCTGCGTGCTTGCCACCACGCTCGTGAGCGACGCGCGCCGGCCGCTCACATGCGCCCAGAACGTGCCGAGCACCGGCTCGGGCAGGTACTCGAACACGACCGCGCCGTCACGCACCCGCAGCCCGCCCTCGTGCGCGATGAACGCGAGCCCATTTTTGAAGATCGTCACCTCGCGCACCGGCAGGTCCGCGATCCCCGCCGTCGTCGGCTGCGCCGCAGCCCCGGCGCACACGAGCACCACGCCCGCCACCGCTATCATCACCACACAGACCCTACACATGATGTCCTCCTTGAAACGGCTGGTCCTTATTGAGGTCAGCCTTGTATACGGCATTGCGGAGCGCGGCGTGCGTAACAAGTCTGCAAAAGCCCGGCGCCTTTAGTGCCGCCGCGGAACGGGGCTGAAACCTTCTTCGTGCTCGGTCCACCATTCGCGCCACGCCGGCTGCATAGCCTTGCTTTCTTCGAGCGTCGGGTGCGCGGGATCCGAGTCATCCCATGTGTGTCCGAACGACTGCCCCGTCCACTTGCGCAGGTAGTGCTCGGAGAGGCGCCGCACCTCAGGCTCATCGTGCGTGAGCCACTCGATCACGTGCGGTATGACATCCGCAAGCTTATCGTCACGTAGGTAGTACAGGCCGCCAATCGCTCTGTTGGGATCGCACGTGAGCAGGAGCGCCGTCGACGCGGCACTCGGCCTCATGGCCAGGCCGTCGGCAATACCCCAGGTGCGGTCCGGGTCGGCGTCGATCCACTCGGCGAGCAGCGGCAAGAAGTCGTCCTGTTGGGCAGACACAATCGCGTTCCACGCGGCCGCGGTCCTCTCCGGCCAGTCGAGGGCGTCGTCGGTGGGGCCGGACGCCTCCTTTGCCCAGTACTCGATCATCGCGCGCCGTTCGGCGTCCGTACCTTCTCGGATGGTGATCTGGAAATGAGCGAAATCGGCCGTCTCCTCGGCCCCCCACAACTCTGGGATCTGCTCGAGCGCGGCCTCGGGCAGATCGTCGTACAGCGGCGTGCGCCGCCGCACGCCGTCCCGCCCCTTGTCGATGGAGACCCACCGCCTCTCGAGGGTGTAGCGGTCGGAGGCTTTCCCCGTGGCGGCGTCCACAAGGTCCCCGTCGGCGTTGAGCACATGACCTTCTCGCACTTCGTCCGGCAGCGCCGCCCACATCGCCGTGTGCCAGCCGATGGTGCGCCAATCATGGGCACAGTGGAAACAGAACAGGTCATACCGGCCCGGCCGATCGATCGCGCACCACTCCTGCACAGCAAGCCACTGCGAGCCGGGTTTGCTTTGCGTCACCGTGTAACCGCCGCAGAAGCCGCCCATGTACATCCAGATAGGGGCGTACGGGTCACGGACCCACGTGCCGTCGTCACGGCGCATCACGAACAGGAAGTTGTCGTCGCGGCCCCGCGCGCGGTAGTTGCCGCCGGTCGGCTCGTCCCACTCGCCCGGTCCGTCAAGCCCGATCCGCAGCTCGACCAGGATCGGCTCGCCAAGCAGATACTCAGCTTTCTCGAGGCGAAACGCCCGGCGCAGCTTCGTCGGATCGCATCCCCCCTCGTTGTACGGCTCTCCGGTCTCCGGGTCGACCGCGCGACAAAGGTGAAGCGCCGACATCGCCGTGACGCGGCCCGGACACGGATCGGTCGGCCGAGCCAGCTCGATCCATTCGCTCCTGCGATGGATAACCACCTCGACCTCTTCAGGCCGCCCGGCGGCAAACACGACGGTGGGCAGTCCAACGAAGAGCACGGTCAGAATCCACGCAAGCCTCTTGCTCATGATCCCTCCTTTGTGCCCCGCGCAGCGCGCAACGATGACACACCTTCGAACTGCCCACCGGTACCGTTAGACACACCTCGGATAATCAAGTTCACTGGAAACTGTGAGCGAAGTCAATGCCGGCTTCCGCGCCACACCCGAGGCGAAGCCTAGCTGTCACTGAACCGCTGGGAGTATCGCTTGGGTCAGTAGAAGCACGCACGGAAGGCGCGCTGTTCTTTGCGCCTTGGCGCCTTCTCGTGAGACTACTCCTCGTCGAGGCCGGCGGTCTCGTCGACGATGTAGAGCGGCCGCGCCTTCGCCTCGAGGTAGATCTTGGCGATGTACTCGCCGATGACGCCGAGCGTGATGAGCTGCACGCCGCCCAGGATCAGCACGACGATCACGAGCGATGCCCAGCCGGGCAGCGCGGCCCTGCCGAGCAGCTTCACCACGAGCGCGTAGATCGCGTACGCAAAGCCGAGGAAGGAAACGAGAAAACCGAGGATCGTGGCGAGCCGCAGCGGCGCGACGCTGAACGAGGTGATCCCGTCGAGCGCCAGCCGCGCCATCTTCCTGGTCGAGTACTTCGTGCGCCCGGCCGGACGCTTCTCGGCCGCGTACGGGACCGTCGCCTGCCGAAACCCGACCCACGCGAACAGCCCGCGCAAAAAGCGCGCCTGCTCGCGCACGCCGCGGAACCGGTCGGCCACGCGCCGGTCGATGAGCCGGAAGTCGGCCGCATTCGGCGACAGCCGAATGTTGCCGAACCGGTTCAGCAGCCCGTAAAAAACCGCCGCCGTCAACCGCTTGAACGGGCCGATGCCCGCCGTGCTCTCGCGGTAGGTGTTGACGATCTGCGCGCCCACGCGCCACTTCTCGACGAGCTTCGGGATCAGCTCCGGCGGGTGCTGCAGGTCCCCGTCCATCATGATCACCGCGTCGCCGCGCGCGCGGTCGAGGCCCGCCGTCAACGCATACTGGTGGCCGAAGTTGCGCGAGAACTTGAGCCCCTTGACCCGGTCGTCGCGGGCCCGCAGCTCCCTGACGATCTCGAACGAGCGGTCCTGGCCGCCGTCAACGACGAAGATCACCTCCGACGGCCCGTCGAGCCCATCCAGCACCGGCACCAGCCGCTCGTAGAGCTGCGCCAGAACGGCCTCCTCCTCGTAGAGCGGCACGACGACCGAGTAACGCGGATTCGGACCGTTCATCGCACACCCTCCGGCAGCACCATCCCAAAAACTCGTCGAGCGCTCGCACCCGCTGCGCTCAGTATAGCGTTGGGCTCGAAGGTGTCAACGAAGCCGCGCGCGACAACAACAAGGGCCGAGGATTCGCTCCTCGGCCCTTGTCTACGAATGATGCCGGAGGGACAAGGCGCTCACGAGAGTGAGGTGTAAGTCTGCCGGATTGTGTTGGGTCTGCAGAGGAAGGGCACCTTGTCCCTTAGGTCCCTAACAACAGGCCCGCCTCGGCTGTCCGCGCATCAGATGATTCACCGAGGCCAGACCCTGAACCACACCTCCCGTATGCAAGCGGTGTACCAACCGGCGAGACGCACGCCCAACGGCCGCGCGGGATCCCCACGCGGTGTGCCTGTAACACACTCCACAAAAGGCTATTACGGCCTGAACAAAAACGTCCTCCCGGCCGCAATCCCACACGCTCTGGGCTTAGTCTCGGCAGGCCAGACTGCGCCGACTTCCTTATCTCTGGGGCATTCTGCCCCGGAGAAATTAGGGACAGAGAAATTAGGGACAGGCACTAATTTCTGGGAAATTAGTGCCTGTCCCTAATTTCTCAGAAGATGTCGAGGTCAGTGTCGGGGAAGAACCGGGCAATCAGGCGGGCGAACTCCTCCTCGTCGTGGAGCGACACCAGGTCCTGGTCCCGCATCAGGAACTCGACGTCCCGGTAGCCGATCTCGATCGCCCGCTCGAGCGTCCCAAGCGCTTCCTCGGTGTGGCCCGTCAGCGCGTAGCTGCACGCCAGGTTGTAGTGCACGGTCGGGTCGTTGGGGCGCAGCACGGCGAGCTTCTGATCGACCTCGAGCCCTTTGTCGTGCAGGCCGGCGTTCGTATACGCCTCGGCGAGCGGGATGAGCGCCTCGACGTAGTCCGGGCCCTCGGCCAAAATCCCCTTGTAGAACTGGATCTCGAAGTCCAGGTCCTCGCTGTCCTTGCTCGACGACACTGACCCAACACCTCCTCGCGCCTATTCTACCAACCGAGCGCCCGCGTAATCAACTCACCGAGCCATCCGCGAATCGGCGGACAGAGACCCGGGGCGCTTCAGCGTCCTGATCCTAATAGGCCAGTCCTTTCGGGCTGGTCCGGCGGCGCGCAGCCACGTCCCATGAGGGCGTTTCAACGTCCTTCCCGTCTTGGCTTAAGCCCCCTGTACGAAAGCCCGTTGATGGTCATCAACCATGTGTGTTGACACGTGGGGCCGTTTGCACGCGCGAGCGATGTAGGGCGGAGCCCCCTGGCCCCGCCGAAGCCGCGCAACGGCGACACACATCACTCGGGAACGGCTCTATCGCGCCTTCGGTCTCCGCCGATCCTGCGGCGGGGCCAGGAGACCCCAGCCCACATCTCCCCGTCAATCCATTTCGTTGACAACCATAAACGGGCTGTGCAACGGCTCGCTGGTGCGTGTGAGGCAGTTGCGGAAGGAAAATCGGAACTGTCCCTATTCCCCGTCAACGTTGACCCATCTGAGCCCTTCTCCTAGAGTGCCGGGGTAACAGCAGCAAGCCGAGTGCGACGGTGCTCGGACGTCGGGAGAACTGATGGGGTCGTTCTTCAGCGCGTTCCTGGGAAGGCCGGCCGAGGTCGGCGCCATCGCGCCCAGCTCGCGCGCGCTCGCGCGCAAGATGGTGGCCGGCATGGACCTGTCGCACGCCCGGTGCGTCGTCGAGTACGGCCCCGGCACTGGCGCGTTTACCCGCGAGATCCTCGCCCGCGTCGGGCCCGGCACCACGTTCCTGGCCATCGAGAAGAACCCGGACTTCATCCCCGTCCTGCGCCAGCGCTTCCCCGGCCTCGACGTGGCCGAAGCGAGCGCCGAGGCGCTCGCCGACCTGCTCGCCGCGCGCAGCCTCGACTACGCCGACTACATCGTCTCCGGTCTTCCCTACACCGTGCTGCCGTGGGGGTTGGTCGAGCGCATCATCGCCGTCTCGCACCGCTGCCTGCGCGACGGCGGCCTCTTCAACACCGTGCAGTACTACAACTCGTACCTGCTGATGCCGTCGGCTCGCCGGTTCGGCCGGCTGCTGCGCGCCACCTTCCCCGCGATCACGTACTACCGGACGATGTGGAACCTGCCCCCGGCGTTCGTCTACTCCTGCCGGAAGGGATGAGACCGGTCGCGCCCCGCCGCGCGCCGTTCGGCCTGCTGCGGGATGAGACCAGCGACCTACCGCGCGCCGCTGCGCAGGATGGGGGACGAACGAAGGCTGGTGCCTGACGACGGCGTGGTCACCGTGCCCCTCGACGAGGGCGGCGGCGTCAGGCCCGTCGCCGCATAGTAGCGCTCGAGCGCCTCGGGCATGTACTGCTGAAGCTGCGCGATCCGGTGCGCGTCGCTCGGGTGGGTCGAGAGGAACTCGGGCGGCTTGCCGCCGCGCGCCTCGCCGAGCTTCTGCATCCGCCGCCAGAAGTAGACCGACTCGCGCGGGTCGTAGCCGGCGTCGGCCATCAGCATCAGGCCGATCCGGTCCGCCTCGTACTCGTGCCTGCGGCTGTAGGGGAGCTGGACGAACAGCGCCGTGCCGATCCCGTAGGCAGCCATGATCATCTGGCGGTTCTTCGCCTGTTCGTCCTTTGTCGCGTACGCGACCGCCGCCTGACCCGCCAGCAGGACCAGGCCGAGCGACATCCGCTCGGCGCCGTGCCGCGCAACCGCGTGGCCGACCTCGTGCGCCACCACGGTCGCCACGCCGGGATCGTTCGCGCACACCGGGATGATGCCCGAGTAGAAGGCGATCTTGCCGCCCGGCAAGCACCAGGCGTTGATTGTCTCGTCGTCGTCGAAGACCGTGAACTCCCACTCGTAGTAGTCGCGCCCGGCCACCGAGGCGATCCGCGTCCCCACGCTCGTGACCTGCGCGTTGTGGCGCGGATCGGTCGAGATCGTCGTCTGCGACCTCGCCTCGGCATACGCCGACGCCCCGAGCGCCAGCTCCTGGCTCTCAGGGATCAGGATCAGCGACCTCCGGCCCGTCTCGGGCACCGTGTAGCAGCCGATCATGAGCGTCGCCGTCAGCGCCACCACCAGGACGACGACCGTGCAGTTCGCCCAGAATCTGCTGATTCGCATCGGAACACCCCCGGCCGACCCAGCCGACAGGCCGATCGGCCCGACAAAGGTACTTCGATTCTTTCGATGAAGGGCCGTCCGCCTTACCCCCGGCGAAAGCGAGCACCGACCCTGCAACCCTGTCAACTTGGACGAATCCGCCAAGGAGGTATTCGCCCCACACCCATCTCTATCTTCGGCCTCCGCCGCGGCTCTTTCAACCGTTTTGCGGGGCAGGCTATTCCGGAGCGCCCTAGACTTGGCGTGGCCCTTCCCGCCAGAAGGCCATTTCTTCATCCGCGCTTGTGCCTGCGAAGGAAGGTGGCTCGGCTTCTGTTGGACAGCTGTACTTGCCCCCATAGCGCTCGCCACGCGGTCCCTTGACATCGTAGAAGACCAGCTGCCCGATTAGAAGGCCGGGATACAGGGTGATGGGGCTTTCCCCTAGGTTACAGAGCTCAAGAGTCAGCGACCCCCGGAATCCCGGTTGCACGATGCTCGCCGTTGCTATCACCAGGCCGAGGCGACCCCAGGATGACTTGCTCGCGACAGTCGCGAAGAGGTCGTCGGGAAGGGAGAGGTACTCGAACATCCCGGCAAGGATGACTTCGTTCGGGTGAAGCACGAAGGGCTTGAAGTACCGGAGCCTGATCCTCTCGTAGAGCCGCTTTTCGACTTCCGGTTCTGTCTGCTGCTTCGTAACGTCCAAGGCCGCGACATAAGTTTTCCTAGAGACGACTATCGATGACCCCAGCCTGATATCCACCGAGGCAGGACCGATCTGGTCCTCACACAGCACCGGGGTTACCAGAAGCTTCTTGTCGTAGTCTTGCTCGTCTCTTATGCGATGCTTAATCTCCTGGCAATTCAGAACTGCCATCCCCTGAGCCCTCCGCCGCGTCACGTGGGGGATATGTTCTCTGGATGTAGGACACCTCCAGCCCCTTCCGGACAAGTCCTTCTATCTCACTTAGCTTCCTTGCACCTGACTCGTCTGCCTTGAAGCTCGGGCCTGCCAACAAGGACATCCTGTACAAAGACGCTGCCTGCAGGATGTCAGAGAACTCCGCAGGGATCCCCAGAAGTTCTTTGCCGGGCGCGTTCGAAGGTACGATGTTTGGAGGGATTCCGTGCGCGAGACGAACAAGAAGCTGTGCTATGTTCCTTGACACCACCTCCGCTGAGGCCTCTGGAAGCCCGACATCCCCGGCGAGAAGCTCGAGAACCTCGCGCGCGAAACCTTCGAATGCCTTCTTCGCTTCCGGAAGACACTCGTTCAGCACCCGCTGAAGAACACGCTGATCTACATCACTCTCCGGCATAACCTCGATGCGGTCATTCCCATCCGCCCACGACGACGTTCCGCCAAGATCGGGGAACCCCATGCGCATCGACGGGTCAAGCCGTGCGTACTCCCGCTCCACGTCCTTGAAGGCCTCTTGCACACCGGCAGTGGACGAAACAAGGCCAAGCCTGAAGTTGAACCCTGGATAGGCAGAAGCGAAGCCTGGCTTGACGAACATGCGCGCTGTCCACACATCTCTGGTTGTTGAGCTCCAAGACACCTCCTGAAGCGAGAGGAAGAAAGAGGGTCCCATCAACAAGGTTCCCACCATATCGGCTGTCAGTTCCTCGACCAGAGAATCGAGGATCATACGTATCTTCTGCAGGCGAGTTGGAAGCGCAAACAGATCTGCCTGTTTGGCGTTGTCGGTAAGCTTGGCCAATATCAGCCCTGCAAGGCTCTCGCTGTAGCGTCCCCAGATGGCGGTGACTTCCTTGGAGCGCAGGTGGAACAGGACGTGTCCAAGCTCATGCCCTATGTTCGCATAGAGTGGGATGTTGTCCACCTCGATCGATGCCAGACGCAGGCAGTAGATCGCCGTGTCGGCTGGCACAGCGAGACTGCCAGACGGTATCAGACCCTCAAGAGCCCGACCCAGAGCTTCGGTGAAGTTGTAGATCCCGTAGTTGTACTCGGCCCACCGAGTGAAGAACACCTGGTGAGGCTTCCCGGCGAAGAGCTTCGACCAGATCTCGTTTATGTAGCTGACGACAGGCCACGCGATGTAGTCAATCGAGGAAGATTCAACGTCGTCAAGAAGCTGCTGGATCACCAAGAGCTGTCGATACAGAGCGTATGGTGAAGGCTTGAACTGCGCCGAGGCAGTCCTCAAGTTATCTATGCCCAAGGCGAGTAGACCTCGGGCCGCCTCTGACTCGTCGGTGGGGAATTGAGCTCTGTCAATCTGAGCAAGGCGCCCGCTCATCTTCGCGAGCAGGACAAGGCATTTCTTCAGGACGGCAGTCTCCTCGACATCTGCTGCTGGCATTGCGGCAGCCCCCTAGTGGTAGAGGGGGTCCGTGCGCGCCAACAGCCCTTCTATCACCTCCTTCAGCACGGAGAACTCGTCTCGGGGGGCATTCCGAGTCAACAACTCCTCTTTGGGCAAGGACGAATACTCGGTTGTAGCTTCCATCAAGCGCTTCACCCCGTCCTCAAAGGAGTGACCCTGGGCCTTGCGCCACTTTCGGAACTTCGGCGAGTCGGAGAAGCGCTCCTTGACGCTGAAATCTGGCACAAGCCCCTGGTCGCCGTTACCCTTCGCTAGGAAGTTCCTGGATGACTCACCCGCTTCAGCGGCAGGCGCATGAAGTGCTCGGAGGAGCGCCGCCAGGCTCTCGAGGTGCTCCAGTTCCAGTTCGTTCAGAGGTTCATCGCCGCTACGACTCAGAACCTTCCCGAGAGTGTGGTTCATCACCTCCAGATGGGTCCACCACGCTGCATGAGCCCTCGATGCCAGTTGTGTGCTGAACGACATCATCGATCCACCCTCGCAACGTCCAACGTGCGGTTATGAAGCACGAGTTCCGTGCGTCATTGCTGAGCGTAGGCGCCAACCGTGGCACGTTCCATGCATCGTCAGGAGAAGATGGTGCGTTGAGCACAAACGCAAGGCAGAAGAGAAGAGACAGAACACCCCCGAACCCGCATACCCTACCGCGCGCATGGTTGCAGTCATGGCCGTCCGCCCGATCCACCTCCGGCAGCCCGACACTAGCGGCCGACCCACCGATCACCAAGATACGTCAAGTTCGCTTTCCGTCAAGGGGTTTCTCTGCATGACCTGGCGACCATCTCAACGGCGCCGCGGCAGGCTTGACTTCGCATCTATCCTGCGGATGATGGTGCTGAAGGCTCAATACCGGCGGAGGGTTGGAGCCCATGAAACCCACTGTCATGCTCGTCTGCGCCCTGAGCATCCTCCTCGTCGCCGCCCGCTCGGGCACGTCCGAGAACGAGGACGCCCCCCGGACGCGCGCCCTGCCGAAGCCGAGCCTCAAAGGCACGATGAGCATCGAGGAAGCGCTCGCCACGCGGCGCTCGGTGCGCCGCTACGCAGACCGCCCGCTCACCGTCGACCACCTCGGCCAGCTCCTGTGGGCCGCGCAGGGCATCACGCAGGAGGCACGCGGTCTGCGGACCGCGCCGTCCGCCGGCGCCCTCTACCCGCTCGAGATCTACGTCTTCACCGGCGACGGCGTCCACCACTACTCGCCCCAAGACCACACGCTGACGCTCACGAAGCCCGACGACCAGCGCGCCGAGCTCGCCAAGGCCGCCCTCGGCCAGCGGTGGGTGCGCGAGAACGGCGCCGTTATCCTCGTCGCCGCCGAGTACGCGCGCACGGCGCGCAAGTACGGCGACCGCGCCACGCGTTACGTCGACCTGGAGGTCGGCTGCGTCTGCCAGAACGTGCTGTTGCAGGCGGCCGCGCTCGGCATCGTCGGCGTCCCCGTCGGCGCCTACAGCGACGCCGACGTCAAACGCATCGCCGCCCTGCCCGACGAGCAAACGCCCCTCCTCCTCATCCCCCTCGGCTACCCGCGCGAGGAATAGGAGCAACCACAGAACGCACGGTATGATGAGGACATGACGACGAGGAACTCACAACCGGAGGACCAGCCGCGGATACTGCTCGCGTCGGCGTCGCCGGAGAGGCGGCGGATTCTCGAAGGGCTCGGCCTGCGATTCGACGCGGTCGCAACCGGCGTGAAGGAAGAGAACGACGCGGCACTGCCGGCGCGCGAGCTCGTCGCGCGCCACGCGGCCGCGAAGGCCGACGCTGCGCTCGAACAACACCCCGATCACGACCTCGTGATCGCGTGCGACACGGTCGCCGAGTGTGATGGCACGATCCTTGGCTCGCCGCGTACGGACGACGAGGCGCGCGAGATGCTCCGAACACTCGCGGGCAAGACGCACACGATCGTCAGTGGCCTTGTTATCGCAGGGAAGTCCGGTCAGCGCGCCAACCGCATCGCCGAGACGGACGTGACGTTCCGCGCGCTCGACGACGAGACGATCGACGCCTACGTCCGCTCGGGCGAGCCGCTGCACAAGGCGGGTGCGTACGGCATCCAGGGTCTCGGCGCGCTGCTCGTCGAGCGCGTCGACGGCTCGCATACCAACGTCCAGGGCCTGCCCGTCGAGGTGCTCGCCGATTCTCTTGCGGAGCTCGGCGTCGACCTGTTCGACCTCGTCCCGCCCGGCAGCCTGAGAGCCAACCGGCCATGACCCTCCGCCTCGGCAGGCTCGAACTCAAATCGAACCTCGCCCTCGCCCCGCTCGCCGGCTATGCCGATCTGTCGTTCCGGCGCGTCGTCCGGGCGCTCGGCGGCCTCGGCCTCGCCACGACGGAACTGATCAGCGCGCGCGGCCTGCTCATGGGCACCGGCCGCTCGCGCGAGATCGCCGAGACCGGGCCCGACGACCAGCCGCTCGCCGTCCAACTCTACGGCGTCATCGCGCACGACATGGCGCGTGCCGGACAATGGGCCGCCGAGCACGGCGCCGTCGCAATCGACATCAACATGGGCTGCCCCGTCCGCAAGATCACGCGCCACGGCGCCGGCGCCGCCATACTCAAGGACCCCGACGAGGCGCTGGCTCTTGCCCGGTGCGTCGTCCAAGGCGTTACGGTCCCCGTAACGGTCAAGATGCGGTTGGGGTACTCGCCCAAAGAGTTCGTCGCGCGCGAGCTCGCACCACGCCTGCGCGACGCCGGCGTCGCCGCGCTCACCGTCCACGGCCGCTTCGCCACGGACAAGTACTCGGGCCGCGTCGACCTCGACGCCATCCGCGCCGTCGTCGAGGCCGCCGACGGAATCCCCGTTCTTGGGAACGGCGACGTCCGCACGCCCGACGACGCGGTGCGCATGCTCGACGAGACCGGCTGTGCGGGCGTCGCCATCGGACGCGGCGCGCTCGCCGATCCGTGGATCTTCCGCGACACCCACGCCCTGCTCACGACTGGCCGCCTGCCCGAGCCGCCGACCGACGCCGAACGCGCCGCTTTCATCTGGCGCCACTTCCAGCTCACCGCCGAGGCGCGCGGCGAGCGCCGCGCCTGCTTCCAGTTCCGCAAGTGGCTCCCCCGTTACGCCAAGAACCTCCCCCGCCTCAAAGCCCACCGCCACCTCACCGCCTCGCTCTCGACGGCCGAAGAACTCCGTCAAGCGCTGGGAGCCGAATAAGGCGTTCTCCGTGCCCTCCGTGCCCTCCGTGCTCTCCGTGGTGTTTCTTCTTCTTCAACCACGGAGAGCACGGAGGACACGGAGGTAGGATCAGTGCCGATCTGTGCGATCTGTGGCCAATTCCTACTTCACTTCCACCAGGCGATACCGCTGCGTACCGACGCCGCGGCGCTCGAGGGCGCGAAGCTGCACGAACGGGTCCTTGTGGTGGATGCGCTCGAACAGGTGGCCCTTCGTGCCAAGCTCGCGGCCTTTCGGCAGTGAGTTCGGCAAGACGTCCTTCGCGTCGAGCAGGTCGAGGGAGGCTTTCTCGACCGCCACCATGTCGCGCGAGCCGAGGATGCCCACGTCGGGCACGAGCGGCGGCGTCGAGAAGCCCCAGCAGTCGCACAGGTAGGTGACACTGAGCAGCACGTTGATGTGGAACACCGCGTCGGGCGCGAAGGTATCCAGAACGACCTGCGTCGCGAGCGCCATCCCCTCCTGAAACGTCTTGAACCCGTGCGGATCGACCGTAATCGCGTCCTCGGGGCACGCGGCCACGCAGTGCATGCAGTAGACGCAGTTGTGGTAGAAGACGCGATACTCGCCTTTGTCGTTGAAGCGGTTGGCGCCGTAGTTGCACGCGCGGATGCACGCCTCGCAGTGCGTGCATTTTTCGGGGTCCCACGTCATGCCGCCCTCGAGGGCGTGGATGGCCATCCGCGTCGTGTCGCTGACGCAGCCCATCGCCACGTTCTTGCACGCGCCGCCGAAGCCGCACGCGCCATGGCCCTTCACGTGCGAGAGGTTCACCAGCACGTCGGCGTCGTGGATCTCGCCGGCAATCTGGATCTCCTTGAGCGAATCGAGACTGACCGGCTCGCTGTAGAAGAACGTCTCGGTCAGCCCCGCCGCAGCCACGAGCGGCGCGTCGAGCACCTCCTCGGTGTAGCCGCGGGCCACGGCCGTGGCGACGTCGCGTATCAGGTCGGTCACAAACGGCTTGCCGCCGGCCTCCTTGATCTTTCTTACAAGGATGCGGACGAACAGCGGGTGGACGGTCGTATAGCCCACGCCGCCGCCCAGGTGCATCTTGACCGCGACCCGCTTGCCCTTCATTGCCGGGCCGAAGTCGAGCTGGTCGAGCAGCCGCTCGAACCGCACCGGCAGCGTCTGGCCTGCCTCGGCCAGCTCGAACGCCAGCGGCGCGAACAACACCTCGGCCGCCTTCGCCGCCTTTTTCTTCCTGGATGCCTTTTTCTTCGCCTCGCGCTTCGCCGTCTTTTTCGCCATGTTCTCCTCTCTGCGGGCTCTGCGTCTCTGCGAGAGACATATACCACATCTCGCAGAGACGCAGAGCTCGCAGAGAAACCAAGGAGGGGAACGTCAGATCAGAAGTCAGTGGAGGTGAGGGGATTCGAACCCCTGGCCCCGACATTGCGAACGTCGTGCTCTACCAACTGAGCTACACCCCCACGCTCGTCACGTCGGCTCGACGACGCGACGCGGACCCCTTCTCTACACCCAACCGCGACCGCAAGCAAGCCGGAAAACGGGCACCGATCTCTCAGCGCTTCGGCGGGCGGATGCGCCAGCACAGCGAACACTGCCACTCGAACCACTGGCCGTACTGGACGATCTGCACGCGGTGTGGTCCAAGGAGGGCAAACAGCACGCCGACTCCAATGCCGCCCGCGATACCGCCCTGGACAAAGCAGCTGAGCAGATGAGGCAACAGCGCGAAGTACTCCTTGAGGTAGGCGTCGTAGAGCTGGACAAACCCGAAAAGCACACACACGACCACAACAAACGCCGCCAGTCCCAGCCAGATGGCCCGAGCGCGCTCGCCGCGGCTGACCGGCCGCCCCAGCGGCACATGCTCGGTCCTCTGACCGCACTTCTCACACCAGAGGCGCTTGTTGCGCACCCGGGGCTTCATCGGGCTTCGTCCTCTTACCGTAGTACCACCCGTCCCGATCGCTGGGGATCAGCGGTCGATCCTATGTCTCGCGTAGCGCGGCGGCTTTCTCGAGCTGGGCGATGCACCAAGTGATGGTCGGGCTTCCGTTGAGTTTCTTGACTACTCGCCCCCACTCCTGAACAACACGTCGTTCTGCTTAATCCTTCCAACTCCAATCCTTCTCCCGTCGATATCCTCCAATACGAATTCATAACACCCATAGGATGTAAGGCTCGGTGGGGACAGGATCTTCGCTCCCTTTTCCTTCAATTCCGCGTGGAGAGGATCCACGTCCTCGACTTCCTCAGGGTCCAGGTAGGCATCATAGCGCGCGCCATACCGTTCCTGATTCGAGAGCACTGTGCCATGCTTAGATTGTACGACTATGATTTCGACGGCATCCCGGTAAAGGGCTGCGAGTTTCTCCTCTTTGTCGAAATGCTCTGCTACTCGGAATCCCAGTACGTCCCGATAGTACTCTGCGGTTTTCTGCACGTCCGGCGTCACAAACACAACGGCGGCATTGGCCAATCTCGGATTACTCATGCGTGCCTCTGGAGTCAATTGTCTGTTGGGCGTGAGAGCAGTTGTTGAAGAAGCACTCTATAGAGATAGGAATGCCTCTTCAAGAAACCACTGAAACAACCTTCCCGAGAATGGCCCCGAGTTGACGACCGCATGTGACCGGTCCTCTTCACGCGTGGAACGTGCGGCTCCTACGTCTCACGGAGCGCGGCGGCTTTTTTAAGCTGGGCGATATGCCAGGTGATGTTGATCTCTTTGGGGCAGACTTCGATGCAGTTGAAGATGCTGTGGCAGCGCCACAGGCCGTGTTGGTCGTCGATGACGCTCAGGCGCTCGGCGGCGCCCTCGTCGCGGCTGTCGAAGATGAAGCGGTAGGCTTTCAGCAGCGCGGCGGGGCCGAGGTAGCTCGGATCGCTCCAGTTCGACGGGCAGCCCGTCGTACACGCGCCGCACAGGATGCACTTGGCCGCCTCGTCAATGAGCGCACGCTCGGCCGGCGACTGCAGCCGCTCCCTGGGCGGCGGCGGCGTTTTCGAGATAAGGTACGGCTTGATGGCCTCGTATTTCTTGAAGAAGTCGCTCATGTCGACGACGAGGTCCTTCAGGATCGGCAGGTACGGCACCGGCTCGATGATGATGCGCCGGCGCGTGTTGAGGTCCTGCAAAAGCGTCTGGCACGCGAGCCGGTTCTTGCGGTTGATGCGCATCGCGTCGGAGCCGCACACGCCGTGGCTGCACGAGCGGCGGAACGCGAGCGAGCCGTCCTGCTCCCACAGGATCGTGTGGAGGCAGTCGAGCACGCGGTCGGTCCCGGCCGCCTCGACCTCGTAGGTCTTGTAGTAGGGCTTCCTGTCCTTGGTCGGGTCGAACCGCTGAATCTTGAACTTGACCTTCATCGCTCGCGCTCTCCCTGAACGCGCGTTCTCCTGGACGCGCCGTCGCCTTGCGCGGTTGGCTGATATCGATCTTGATTTCACCGCTGAGATCGCAGAGCACGCGGAGCACTGTCTCGGCTCTGCGCGCTCAGCGCGCTCTGCGGTGAGTTCCTAGTATTTCCTCTCCTTCGGCTCGAACTCGCCGAGGGTCACCGGCGAGTAGCTGAGCCGGATCGTGCCGTCGGGCTGCTTGTGCGCGATCGTGTGCTTCATCCACTTGACGTCGTCGCGTTTCGGGAAGTCGCGCCGCGCATGCGCGCCGCGCGTCTCCTCGCGTGCGAGCGCGCCCGTCAGCATCACCTCGGCATAGGTCAGCGTGTTTCCGAGCTCGATCGTCTCTTTGAGGTCGAGGTTGAACGGCTGCCCGTCGGTGGTCATCGGCTTGATCGTGGCGAACCGCGCCTTGAGCTCTTGGAGCATCTGGAGCCCTTCATCGAGCCCCTCTTTCGTGCGGTACACGCCGGAGTGCTCGCGCATCAGGTGTTTCAGATCGCGCCGCACCGCCCCCTGCGTCTCGCCGCCGGGGGCCGCCTTGAAGCGCGCGATGCGCTCGCGAATGCGCGCCAACGGCTCCTTCGGCAGCGGCGCCCACGTGGCATCCTGCAGCCACTGAGTCATGCGCCGCCCGGCGCGCTTGCCGAAGACGCAGGTCTCGAGCTGCGAGTTCGTTCCCAGCCGATTGGCCCCGTGGACGCTGACACACGCGCACTCGCCTGCGGCGAAGAACCCGACGACGTCTTTGTCTTTGGCGTCGCCGCCTTTGACCTGCCCGTCCACGTCGGTCGGGATGCCGCCCATCATATAGTGGGCCGTCGGCTGGATGGGCACCGGGTCCTTGATGCAGTCGATGCCAAGGTAGGTGCGGATGAAGCTGTGGATCTCGGGCAGCCGCTCCATGATCTTCTTCGCGCCGAGGTGCCGCAGGTCGAGGTAGACGTAGTCCTTGCCGCCGATCCCGCGGCCCTCGATGATCTCTGTCGTAATCGAGCGCGTCACCAGGTCGCGCGGCGCCAACTCCATCAGCTTGGGCGAGTACTTCTCCATGAACCGCTCGCCGGCGTCGTTGATCAACGTGCCGCCTTCGCCGCGCGCGCCCTCGGTCAGCAGGATGCCGCGCTTCCAGATGCCCGTCGGGTGGAACTGGAAGAACTCCATGTCCTGGAGCGGCACACCAGCGTTGTAGGCCACCACGAGCCCGTCACCCGTGTTGGCGAACGCGTTCGACGTAATCAGGAACGCCTGGCCGCCGCCGCCCGTGGCGAACATCACCGCCTTCGTGTGGAACACGTGCAGCTCGCTGTCGCGCATGTTCCACGCCACGATGCCGCGGCAGACGTTGTCCTCGACAAGTAGGTCAACGCAGTACCACTCCGGGTAGACGTGCACCTGATGCTTAACGAGCTGCTCGAACAGCGTATGGAGGAGCGCGTGCCCCGTGCGGTCGGCGCTGTAGCATGCGCGCAGCACGGGCGCCTCGCCGTAGTTGCGTGTGTGCCCGCCGAATTTTCTCTGGGCGATCTTGCCCTCGGGGGTCCGGCTGAACGGGCAGCCCATATGCTCCATCTCGTAGACCGTCTCAGGCGCTTCGTGCACCAGGATTTTCGCCGCGTCCTGGTCGGTCAGGTAGTCGCCGCCCTTGACGGTGTCGAACCAATGCCAGTGGAGCCGGTCCTCCTCCATATTGCCAATGGCGGCGGCAATGCCGCCCTGCGCCGCGCTCGAGTGCGACTGTGACGGATAGCACTTGGCCAGCAAGGCCACATCGTACTTGCCCGCGAGCTGGACGGCCGCCATCGAGCCGGCCAGGCCGGCGCCGACGATGACCACGTCATGCTTGATCACGCTCATTGCCCGCCCCCCTGCTCGACGAGTTCCGCCTCAGCGTTCGTCCCGGCCTCGGCAGGCGGTTGAAACGACAGGATCGTGATGCTGCCGAGCGTCACCAGGATCAGCCCGATCGTCACGATCAGGCTGAACAGCCAGATCCGCAGCGCGCCCTTCTTGATGTAGTCGAGCAGCACGCCCCAGACCCCGTTCAGCCCGTGGAACAGCGCCGTCGCGAGCAGCAGCAGCGTGAGCGTGCGCCACACCGGCCCCCACACCGGGTGCATGAGCCGGTCCTTGACAATGTTGAAGTTCACGTCGCCCGTGCCCGAGTAGTGGATCACCACGAAGTGCGCCAGCAACAGCAACAGCAACAGCACGGCCGTGATGCGCTGCAGCAGCCAGCCGATCGACCCCGTGTTCTTCGAGCCGCCGTACTTGTAGCCGTTCATCTCAGCCCCCTCCCCCGAACACGTGCTTCAGGATCGGGACCGCGCCGACGGCGATGACCACCACGCTCAGCGCCAACACCGCGTAGAACAGCGGCTTGTGGTAGCGGGCGCCGGCGGCGAAGTCCACGAGTAGGATGCGGATCCCGTTCAGCGCGTGAAAGACGCAGGCGGCCAGCACCGCCACCTCGCCGAACTTGAACAGCGGCTTCGAATACAGGTCCATCTCGGCGTCGAACGTGGTGGGATCAGTCAGCTTGCTGATCGACCAGATGTGCAGGACGAGATACAGGACGATAGCCAGGCCCGAGATGCGGTGCAGCACCCACGCGACCTGGCCCGTGTACCAGTGGAACCGCATACGCTCCTCCTCCCTCCGGCATGGGACCACGCAGGAGCAGTCTGATACCAGCCACATGTAGACCCAACGCAGCGACCGCCTCCGCCAACACCCCTGGCGAACGCGGATAACAGTCGCCGGATCCTACTTGCACCCCACACCTCAAGCAAGCGATTTCGAGACCCTGCGCGAGACGATGGCTGCCGCGCAGCAGCGCAGCACTGCACGGCGGGCAGCCCTAGATCCCTGACGATCCGTGGCCCACTCCTGCCTTGCCCAGGAACGGGGGCGGCGGCTACACTGTCTGATGAAAACGACGAACAAGGGGACACCGGATGCGCGTGGACGTTTGGCTCCTGGCCCTCACGGTCTTCTCGATGGTGCTCGCCGGACCGGCTACGGCCCTCGTGACTGTAGACAACAAGGATACGTCCGCCGACGTCGGCGAGCTCGAGGCCGAGCTGCTCAACACGATCATGGCCACACTCGACGTGCTCGAAGCCAAGGGCGACGTCGACGGGATGATCGACCTGTATCGCAAGGCGTTGGCGATCGCGCCCGCCGATCCGCTGGCCCGCGAGCGCACGATCGAGCGCGGCATCGAGCTGCTCGGCTACGCGCAGACCCACGAGGCCGACCCCGCCGCGCTGCTCGCGCTCGTGGGCGAGTTCGAGACCTACGTCGGCCAGGACTCCCCCATCCCGACCGCGCTCTGGTGGCACCGCGCCGCCGCGCTCCACCGGCTCGGCCGGACCGAGGAGGCCGACGCGCTGCGCCAGGACGCCCTCGACCACGAGCCCGCCAATCCCGACTACCACCGCCGCGTCGGCGAGTTCCTGCTGACCACCTCCCTCTACGAGGAGGCGATCACCGAGTACCAGATCGCGCTCGGCGCTGCCGGCGACGACGATCGGCCGGCCTACGCCTGGGCCATCGCCGCCGCGCACCTCATGCTCGAGCATTACGAAACCGCCGCCGACCTGTACGAGCAGGCGGTCGAGCTCGCCCGCAAGCGCCGCTGGCCGTTCGACTACGACCGGCTGTTCAGCGGCGCGTCCTACGCCATGTACCACCTCGGCCGCTACTACGAGCTGCGCGGCGAGCACGAGAAAACGATCGCCGCCAACGAACGCGCCATCTCGCTCATCATCGACGACAGCGACAGGGCGTTCGACGAACTCACCGTGCAGAACCTCACCGCGATCGGCGACGCCTACCTCGAGCTCGGCACGCCAAAGAAAGCGCTCGAATACCTCGATCGCGCCAACCGGCTCGTGCCCGACTCCGCCGAGATCCACGGCAGCCTCGGCGACGCCCACACACAGCTCGGCGATGAGGCCAAGGCCCAAGAAGCGTACGAGCAGTGCGAGAAGATCCATCGCGACGTGATCGCCGAGTACCCGGCCCACCCCGGCGCCTACAACAACCTGGCGTGGTTCTTCGTCACGCACGACATGAAGCTCGACGAGGCCCTCAAGCTGTCGCGCACAAGCGTCGAGCTGGCGCCCGAGACCCCCGAGTACCTCGACACGCTCGCCGAGATCTACTCCCGCCTGGGCCAGCACGACAAGGCGCTCGAGTGGATTGACAGAGTCTTCGACCTCCACCCCAAACCGCGCCACCTCGTCTACTACGAGCAGCAGCGCGACAAGTTCAAGAAGGCCAAAAAGGGCGCCGAGTAGGACGCGCCGCCGTCTCCTGGATGCGCTCAACAACGCATCGGGATTTGCCCAGCAACCGCGCGCCCGCGTATACTGTCTCTAGTGCCGAAGAGAAGACCATGAGGCAACTTCTTGCCATCCCACTCGCCGGTCTCGTCGCGCTGCTCGCCTCGCCCGGCGTCGTCCGCGCCGCGGCCACCGATGAGCCGACGGACGAAACCATCGCCGGGCTCGAGGACGAGCGCCTGCGCTCGATCCTCGAGACGGCCGACCTGCTGCACCGCAACGACGACTACGCCGGCGCGATCGCGATGTTTCGCAAAGCGCTCGCCCTGCACACGGCCGACGAGCAGCTCCACTGGCGCACCGTCGCCTACGGCGACTGGCTCGCGTGCAGGGCGCTCGTCAAGAAAATCCATCCCGAGCTTGTCCTGGGCCTCCTCGACGACTACGAGGCCTGGCTCGGCGACACTGACAAGCACCCATCGAAGCTGTGGTGGCTGCGCTCGATCGCCCTGCGCCGCCTCGGCCGCAGCGACGACGCGGACCGCCTTGCGTCCGAGGCGCTCGCACACGAACCGGCCGACGCCAGGTACCACATGTCGGTCGGCTTCTTCCTGCTCGAGCAC
>Ga0307430_1000809_pt1 | contig 25224 bp, 24 predicted proteins | sample SalMarWE160130MG_FD_202159 | JGI IMG/M metagenome (GOLD analysis project Ga0307430, IMG submission 202159) | Salt marsh sediment microbial communities from the Plum Island Ecosystem LTER, Massachusetts, United States - WE1603-130 | ecosystem: Environmental > Aquatic > Marine > Intertidal zone >...
CTATAGGTTTATCGAATCTACATACCTTCGGTCAAGACTACCGCTAATCGAAGTTATGCTCTTTGTGCTTTTGGGCAATAGTGTCAGCCATACTGTCAAGGGCCTTAAAATCATCTTCCTTTGGGAACCCCTTGCTGATAACCGGCTCCAATAGCTCTACCTTCAAGTTAGGAATCATTCCAAGTAGTTGTTCCACAGCCTTTCCTCCCCAACCAAAAGAGCCAATGATAGAGGCGAATTTCAGATTAGGCCTTAGGGCATTAGCCAGAAATGCGGCATAGGCAACATTCGGGTGCGCGCCGGCTAAAACTGTAGGCGTACCTAGAACAACTGTCGCCGCATCCACCAATGCCATAGCAAGTTTTCCAATGTCAGTCACTGTGAGATCGAATTGTCTCACCGTGACGCCCCTTTGGACCAAGGCTTCCACAAGGTACTCAACCATACTACGGGTGCTGTCATGCATCGAAACATAGGGTAATACGACGATGTTTCTTGGCTCGCCGAAGGCCCAGCTATGATATGCTTTGGTGATGAACTCTGGCCTGTCGTACATAGGACCGTGGCTAGGAGCGATGATATCGATTGCGTATTCTTTTATTTTGTCCAAGTTCTTCTGGATAGTCGTTCTGAAGGGCATCATGATTTCCCCATAGTACCTCTTGGCTGCCTCATATACTTGCCCTTCATCTGTGACGTACAAATCAGTTGTAGCCAAATGAGAGCCGAAGAAATCACAAGTGAAGAGTATTCTGTCTTCTCTCAAGTAGGTAAGCATTGTCTCCGGCCAGTGAACCCAGGGGGCATGGATAAACTCCAGGGTTCTATCTCCCAGCGAGATGGTGTCTTTATCATTGACCGTTATGAACTTGTCCTCTGGAATCATGAATAGGTCTATAAGCATCCCTTTGCATTTGGGTGTGGCAACGACCTTTGCCTCAGGGTATTTCTCGATGATTTGTGGAATGGCGCCCGAATGGTCCTGCTCAGCATGATTAGCAATAAGATAGTCTATATTCACAATGCCAAGCTGGTTCAGATTGTTCGTCAGGGTATTCTGCATAGTGGGGTCTACCGTGTCAATGAGAGCCGTCTTCTGGCTGCCTTTGACTATATATGAGTTATAACTCGTTCCATCGGGAAGTGGTATGAGTGAGTCAAATAGCCGTCTATCCCAGTCGGTTGCCCCCACACAATAAATTCCAGGTCTTATTTCTCTAGTTTTCATCCTACTCCATCCTTTCGAAATCGCTCTTAGCAGCCCCGCAGACGGGACATACCCAGTCATCGGGTATTTCTTCAAAAGGTGTGCCCGGTGCTATGCCGCCGTCTGGGTCTCCTAACTCAGGGTCATAAATGTAGCCACAAACAGTGCATTTGTATTTTGCCATTTTGGGTGTCACATCCTTCTTCTCCTCGATATAGCTCGGGGCGGTCTTGGGAGTGGTGCCTCGCTTAACCTGATGATAGTAAGCATAGGTCATAGGTTCGCCTTCCTTAATTACATCTGCCGCTATAAGCTCTGCTACAAAAATAGTGTGAGTTCCTATATCTAGCTCTCCTATTACCTTTGCCTCTATATAAGCAAGGGTATTGTCAATGACCACTGGGCATTTAGTCTCACCTATCTTATAATTTATGCCGTCAAACTTATCTATATCTCGGCCTGACTTGAAGCCAAAGTGACCGACAAAGGAGAGGGGTGTATCTTGGGAAAGGACAGATGCCGTCAGAACACGGCTTTCCTTGATATACTCGTGGGTTAGATTCCCTTTGTTGATGCTAACGGCAATGGTCGGCGGCTCAGACGTAATTTGGAAAACGGTGTTGGCTATTTGCCCATTGATCCTATCTCCCTTCCTTGAGCTTACTACATACAAGCCATAAGACAACTTATGCAAAGCCTTAAGATTCATCTATCACCTCCTTCATAAATAATTTTCATGTTCCCTCATACAAGATGCAGAGTTACTGAACCCTGTTTAATGAATGCCATAACGATAACTATTACTAATTATCAATTATATTGCTTATTTTGTCAAGATAGCTCAAGTTCTTCCTATTGTCAGTACTACTGAATGCTCTTTCTCTCTTTCTTGATAGCAATCTGAATTGCCGCGGGTCTTCACGTCGGTTGTCAGTGGGATGTATTATGAGCTTATGCTTATCGCACGTCAATACTTCCTACCCGCTCATCTGATTGGCCATACCGCACCCCTTCAATATGATACTTGCTTCGCAGCGTCCATGTCATTTGCACCTACCTACAAACCGTGATATGTAATTTGTGAAATACCCCAGAACCTCATAATAAACAGCTTCGTTAAGGACAAACCTCACGATGGCGAAAAGATGTCATTCTGAGCCTGAACGAAGTGCTCGCAGCCGGGGTAGGTTGGAGCATCCGCTCCAACAGTTCCTGGAGCAGACGCTCCAGGCCACCCTATGTCTTTAGTTAGGTGGTTTTGAGTACTATCGGGATACATGTCATACACTGTGGTATGATTGGGCGATGCGATCAGTCCGCTGGGAACTTAAGGATCAACTCTAGGAGGCATTACTACGATGAAAAGGGGCTCTAATGGTTTAGCTATTGTCGTAGATAAGGTTTCCTTCAGCTACAAGAATATTAAAGCGGTTGACAGGTTATCATTGCAGGTGCCTAGAGGCATAAGCTTCGGGCTGCTTGGCCCCAATGGTGCTGGAAAGACTACGCTTATCAGACTTTTAGTTGGTTTATCAAGACCACAATTAGGCACTGTTCGAATACTCGGCTCCCCTCCGTCCAGAAGACTGTCCCGTCGCATCGGCTATATGCCGCAACTCCACTCGCTATATTCTGAGCTATCCGTATTACAAAACGTGGACTTCTTTGCCCAGATTTACGGACTGAGAGACAAGGCCAAGCGCCGTAAACGGGTCGAAGAGGTAATTAAATTGGTTGGCCTGTGGCCACGCCGCAAAGACTCAGTGCAGAAGCTGAGTGGTGGCATGAAGCAGCGGGTTAGTCTGGCTTGTTCTATTGTCCATTATCCACGGGTGCTCTTTCTTGATGAGCCTACTGTTGGACTTGACCCTGAGCTGCGGGTTACCTTCTGGAATTACTTTACTGCCTTAACCAAACGGGGTGTCACGCTTATCATCTCCAGCCATACCATGGATGATGCCGCTCACTGTGATCGCCTTGCCTTTATGCGCCACGGCAAGGTCATTGCTCAAGGCACTCCAGACGAGCTAAGGCAGGCTACCCGAGAGCCTGACGCTACACTTGAAGACGCATTTCTCTATTTTACTCGCCGTAAGGTCGTGAGGATTCATGTCAAGTAAAGCCTTCATCATTGCTATCAGGGTCATACGCCAGCTAATACGGGACCCCAGGACAATGGCTCTGATCGTTGTTGTGCCATTGGTAGTAATGACTCTTATCGGTCTGAGTTTCCCCGAAGAGGATGTCCTGGATTATATCGCCCCAGCTCTACTGGCGACACTGGCACTATTCTTCAGTTTCTTACTTACCGGCATCAGCTTCCTCAGAGAACGCTCCCAGGGCACTATGGAGCGCCTCATGGCGTCGCCGGTATCACGCCTGGACATGGTTGTTGGTTATCTATTAGGCTTTTTCATATTTGCTCTGACTCAAACGCTGATTGTAGTTCTATTCACCATCTATGTGCTGGGTGTCAACTACTCCGGCGACCTATGGCAGATCTTCATATTCCAAATCGTGGTGATAATCGTTGCAGTTAATTTGGGCATCTTCACCTCAACATTTGCCCGAAACGAGTTCCAGATGGTTCAGTTTATTCCCCTGATCATAATCCCTCAGGTCTTCCTTTGCGGGGTCATATGGCCGGTTGAGCAAATGCCGGACTACCTCCAGTGGCTATCCTCAATACTACCTTTGACGTATGCGGTGGATGGGCTCAGGGACATTATGCTTAGTGGCAAGAACCTGATTGATGTAGGTGTTGAACTGGTGGTATTGATTGGTTTTGCCGCAGTTACATCAATCCTGGCGGCTATTACACTGAAAAGAGGCGCTTAAGGCTAACAACGCTCCATTACTAGTAACCCCGAAACCTGCGCTGAATAGCAACATTCATCAGTGGTGTTTTAGCGCCATCTTACATCTAAGCTGGTCAGCTGCCCATAGGCACGCCAGTAAGCCGGGCTGGCGGTTTTGGGTATCTTATCAGCAGGAATATTATCCCAGATAGAGAAACCAGCCCCAGGAAGGTATAGAAGGCTACCTTGTAGCTTCCCGAAACGTCATATATATACCCGGCGAAGACTGGTGCCGCCACAGCAGCGACTGAGGTCAGTGCTGACGTTATACCCCCGATTGTAGCGAATGCCTTCCGACCAAAAAGCCGGCCGCGGAACGCCAGTGTCAGTGGAATCGCCCCCCCGTACCCCAGGGCATAGATTACTGCGAAGACATACGCCATCCCGATACTTGTGACATTAATGAATATTAATATTCCCAGCGCCTGAATTACAGATGTAGCAAGCAGGAGGTATCGATTGTCAAACCTGTCACCCAGCCAGCCGAAGATAAGTCTTCCCGGGACACTCATAAGAATCATCGTGCCAAGACAACCAGCGGCAGCCTCGTAGGATATCCCGACGTCAACAAGGTGTGGTATCTGGTGTACTACAATTGCGCTAAGGATGCAAGCGCGGAGCATCATGGCGACAACAAATGTCCAGAAGGTTCCTGTTTTCATCGCCTCCCTAACGGTGAAGTTTATCTCTCCCGCCGTGACATTTGCTTGGGATTGCCCTTCAAATTCAACACCTTCTGCCCCCAGCGCTACTTCCGCACGTTTGACCACTTCGCCATCGGGAAGCAAGCCCTTATCCTCCGGCTTGCTCCTGACGATGTACGCTGCCGGAAGGCCCAACACCAACACCATCACGCCTATGACTATCGATGCCGTACGCCAGCCGAAGTTGGTGATAAGCAAAGCCAGCAAAGGCACCATTGCGGCACCACCCAAACCACCACCCGTGGTGATGAATGAGAGGGCACGGCTTCTCCTCTTGATGAACCAGTTCGCTGTGGCGGTAGTTGTGGCATGGAAGAAGCCGGTTTCGAAACCCATGGTGACAAGGAGCCCAAAGATGAGGTAGAGACTCAGCACACTATTGACCGTACTAAGGGCCATAAACCCGATGCCGGTAAGGGTTACACCGATGAATATCAGCTTTCTGGCGCCGAATTTGTCAATCAGCCATCCAATGATGGGCCCCTCGATGCCCCCTTCTAACCTGGACAACGAATAGGCGCCAGACGTAATCGCCCTTGACCAGCCGAACTCGGCAACCATCGGGTTGAAAAAGGCGCTGAATCCGTAAAATACTGAACCTATGCCTAGAAAATAAAGGAAGCTGCCGGCGGCAACGACCCACCAGCCGTAGAAGACTCTCTTCGGTCTTGAGGCGAGTTCCTTTATGGTATTCATCTAGATTGAGTGCTATTCCCTCCGTATGAGACGCATCATCCTTTCTGCAACTGCGAGATTTCACATGCAGCCCAAAAACCAGATTCCCTTACCGTCGCATCTCACCGCGCAGCCTACTATGGTTACAGGAATAGTGTGCACATTCACACTGGTCTTATACCCGTAGGTGCATCGGTAATGCTCGATGTCCGCTTCGGAAACCTTACAAGGAGGAATGCCAATCCTGACAAACTAACCAGCCCTATGAAGGCATAGAAGGCTATGCTGTAGCTGCCTGTGGTATCGTATATGTATCCAGCAAACACCGGCGCGGCCACAGTGGCAATGGCGGTAAAAAACGATGTTAGTCCGCCCATAGTGGCGAATATCTTGCGCCCGAAAAGCTGTCCTCTGAGCGCTATCGTCAGCGGGATCGCCCCCCCATAACCAACACCGTAGACTGCTACAAACACGTATGCCGTCCAGAGGCTGTCAACGTTGATAAGGATCCATATTCCTGCTGCCTGAAGCGCTGATGAGACAAGCAGCAGCAGTCTCTTGTCAAATATGTCGCCCAGCCAGCCGAACAGAATCCTACCCGGAACACTTATGAGAACCATCGTGCCGAGAACAGCAGACGCAGCGGTGTAGGAGATCCCGACGTCAACCAGGTGAGGTATCTGGTGCACCACCAACGCGCTAAGGATGCAGGCACGTAGCATCATGGCGGGCATATAGGTCCAAAATGCAGTGCTTTTCAGGGCCTGCCTAACAGTGAGATTGATCTCGTCTTCCGGCATAGCCACCGATGATTGCCCTTCCACCTCAGCGGGAACCGCCTCAGGCCCCGCTTGTGGGCCTTTAGGAACCATAGCGCCGTCAGGCAGCATGCCTTTATCTTCCGGCCTGCTCCTCATCACATAGGCTAATGGAAGGCCGCCTATCAATAGCACCACACCGATGATTACACCGGCCAAACGCCAGCCATACTGAGTGATGAGGAAAGCGAGTAAGTTCACCATGACGAACCCACCCAAACCCCCGCCAACGGTGATGAAGGCTAGGGCACGGCTTCTCTTTCTAATAAACCAGTTAGCAGCGGCGGTAGTGGTGGCATGGAAGAAACCAGTGTTGTACCCCATAGATATGAGGAGCCCGAAAATGAGGTAGAGGCTCAAGGTGTTGCTGATTGCAGGTAGACATATATACCCGATGCCGGCAAGTATTACGCCAATGAATATCAGCTTCCTTGCCCCAAACTTGTCTATCAATGGCCCAATGATTGGCCCTTCAATGCCACCCTCCAGCCGAGAGAGTGAATAAGCGCCAGAGGTGGCTGCCCTCGACCAGCCGAACTCGGCAACCATTGGGTTGAAGAAGGTATTGAATCCATAGAAGATCGAACCTATGCCGAGGAAATAGAGGGAACTACCTGCTGCGACGATCCACCAACCATAGAAGACCTTATTCGTTCTTGCCTTAATCTGTGTGATCACATTCATTGGATATATCTTATAGAAGGCGATGGGCGCCTTGCAAACAAGGGGCGGAGCCCGTCGTCCGAATCAGGCACCGCCCCTTCTATTTTAGATAATATCAGCTCTGAGGTCACAAATCAACACCACGCATTTATTGAATTAGGCCCCAGACGGTGATGAAGGAAAACCAAGCACAGTATGTCAGACGACACACATTATACAGCTACGCTGCCTTTGGCACTCGGCACACGACCAGCCTAATGTCTCGGCTTTAAACACAGTAAAGACACAATGTGGTAAACTTGCAGGAAAGGGTGAAGCAGCTAATATAAGCCCGTACCATTCAAAGTTTCCATGCGCTTTGCCCCTTGCTTATCGCCCTGTAGAATACCCAAAGGAGGAATGTAAGTGATGTATGAGACCATACTTTACGAGAAAAAAGGCAAGATAACAACGATTACGCTCAACCGGCCAGAAAGAATGAATGCTATCCTCCCCTTCGTCACGCCCAAAGAACTGGAGTCAGCGGTCGGCGAGGCCAATGCAGATCCCGATGTACATGTGATAATCCTCAAAGGTGCGGGGGGGTCGTTCTGTGCTGGCTTCGACATGGAGTTTGTTGCTGACCAGCCCGGTCCGGCTACCGACGAACCTTGGGATCCGTACCGGGACTTAATGTGGACAACATCCACCTGCGCCAGTTGGATGAGCATGTGGCGAGGCTCAAAGCCGGTTATCGCCCAGGTACATGGCTGGTGCGTGGGAGGCGGCACTGATATGGCTCTGTGCTGCGACATCATCATTGCTGCCGAAGACGCCTATTTCGGTTACCCCCCAGCCCGGGTCTGGGGCTCGCCAACCAGCTTCATGTGGGTCTACAGGCTGGGTGCGAGCTGGGCCAAGTACTTGATGCTCACCGGCGATGCAGTAGATGGCAAAACGGCAGAGCGCATCGGCCTCATCCTCAGGGCCGTTCCCGCCAACAGGCTGGAGGATGAAGTGCTGTCTCTTGCTCAGCGGATGGCCCAGATCCCGCTGTCTCAACTTGTTACCATGAAGCTCATCGTTAACCAAGCCTACGATAACATGGGGCTCGTCAGCACCCAACTGCTAGGATGCATGGCTGATGGAGCCATGCGGCATACAGCGGAAGGGTTGGCCTTTACCAAATCGCTCATGGAGAGAGGTATGGCAGCCACGATCGCCGAGCGAGACGCCCCTCATCACGACTACAGTCAGCGTCCCAAGCGCAAGTCGTAAGTCAAGGGACATATCGTAAAGTAGCCTTGGAAGGCATTAGATCCTTGGCAAAAATTAGCAAGGGCGCTAACCTTGCAAAGGAGAAAACAACATGGCAAAGGTCACCTACGAGAGACGAGGCAACATATTCCATATCACCATCAACCGCCCTGAGGTTCGCAATGCGGTCGACCCTGAGACCGGAGCTTTGATTACACAGGCCTACCTCGCTTTCCGTGATGACGACGATGCCTTGGTCAGCATCATCACTGGCGCTGGCAACGAGGCATTTTGTGCTGGTGCGGACTTAAAGGCGCTCTCAAAATTACCGCCAGACCGCCCCCTCGGTTTGGCCAGAGACGTGGACAAAGCCAGAACCGATATATACAACAACCTGGGCTTCATGGGCTACACCCGAGGGGTAGATATCTTCAAACCCACCATCGCAGCTATCAACGGCTGGTGTGTAGCCGGCGGTCTTGAGCTTGCCACCTGGTGTGACCTGCGAATCGCCGCAGACAACGCCAAGTTCGGTGTCCTCAACCGGCGCTTCAATGTCCCTCTGGTCGATGGTCTAACGGTTCGCCTTCCTCGTATTATCGGACTGGGGCGCGCCATGGACATGATTATTACTGGCAGAGTGATCGACGCTCAAGAGGCGCTACAATTCGGCCTGGTGAGCGCTGTAGCCCCCAGGGATAAGCTCATGGAACGAGCGACACAAACCGCCAAACAGATATGTGAGTATCCCCAGGGGTCTATCCGCACCGATAAAGAGTCCGTCCTGCGCAGCTACGGACACACCCTTACCGAGGCCTATCTTATAGAAGCCGAATTGGGGGCCTTGACTCAAATTCGGGGTATCAACAGCCAGACAGGGGCAACTGCCTTTGCCGAGGGTAAGATTGGCCGACATGGCCACCGCACCACCGGCCATAAGTGGGACCGGCACGGATTGTAGCCTAGACACAAGGGGCCGACAGGTCTACGAACAAGACAACCTTACCATGCCAGACACAGCCTCCCTTGGGCGTCGACACCCAAATCCACATGCCCGCAGGCTCTATTGCCAAGCCACTGGGTGTGCTATTTCCTGCTGCCGACTGTTAACCTCAGCTTCGTTCACGGTACAGCGCAGCGAGGTCAGATAGCGTATCCAGGTCGTTTTCTTCAGTAAAATCAGGCCACGACACCAGAACGTACGTGTTGTTATTCCATATCGGGTCGAGCCACATAATGTTGTTTTGTTCCTCGTCCTCATCCTTTACAAGTTGGTAGAGCTCACTGTTACTGGTAGGCTCGTACGAGTGCCCCATGTGTGTCATGTACCCTGTTCCGGTGTACTCAGCGCAGATATCAATGTCGCCGGCCTCCATTCCCTGCCGCAGAGTCGTAGTTGAGATGTCTGAGACCAGATTAACTGTGAAGCCCCGGTCCTCCAGCAACTGCTTCATCATCTGACCAATGATGTACTGTTCGGTGAAGTTCTTGTTTCCTATGATAACTGTGCCGACCGTGGTCGCAGCTTCACCCGTGAGCAACTCCTTGTCCTCTAGGTAGCTCTGCGCAACCTCGTCTGGCTCCAACTTATCGATATCCACTTCCGCATTTAGTCCCTGCCACACACTCTGACAATCACTGATTATCTGCGCTGTCGCGTCCTGACCTCCGCCGGGAAAGGTTGCTACCAGCTCGTTCAAGATGTCCTCAAGCTCGGGATACTGGTCAAGTACATCCCCACGTACGTTGGGAGCGAGGTCATACGGGGGCCAGAACGACTTATCATCCGAGTAAACGTGCCATCCGTTCTCCGATATGGCCGCATCAGTCCCGAAAGCCATGGCTACATCACATTGATGGTTCTCCAGACCCAGTAGTGAGGCTCCGGGCGCGCCGGTCATCAGGCAGCCCTCCTCTACGTTGAAGTCATACGTCTGCTCAAGAGCGGGAAGTCCATCAGGGCGAGTAGAGAATTCGAAGCCAACATACATTTTGATTCCCTGCCCACATCCTGCCCCGCAAGACACAGCCGTCATTAGCAGCGTGACAGCCAGCAACACCACTGTCGCCGCAGCAATCGTCTTTCTCATTTCGTCCTCCTTATCTTTCCTGAATCCTGCCTCTCTGCCTCCATCGACAGCATATCCGCTCATATATTCTCCAGCTATCACCCCCCTTGTTTAGTTTGCCCTTCGACTCTCAGGCCTCGCGGTGTTACCCACTTCTCAATCTGCTCCAACAGGAACCCAAGCGTAATCGCCATGAGCGCTGTAGGTGCCGCTCCCTGGAGTATCAGTAGCGGCTGGGAAGCCAATACACCCGTAAAGGTTATCCGACCCAACCCCTTGCCACCAACGAGAACAGCCAGTTCCGCCGTACCTACTGTTATAATGGTGCAAAGTCTGATACCAGCCATTATTACCGGCCTTGCTAAGGGCAACTCGATTTTTCGTGCGATTTGCCACCTGCTCATCCCCATGCCCTTCGCTGCTTCGATTACCGCCAGGTCGATGTTGCTTATGCTGACATAGGAGTTCCTCACTATCGGCAATAACCCATATATAACAAGCGCTACAACCGCCGATTGCAAACCAAAACCCAGTAGCGGCGCCATGATAGCGATGATCGCCAGGCTGGGTATGCTCTGTCCTATATTGGCTCCTCCTATTACCGGGGCCGCCAGTTTCGTCAACCCTGGCCGGGTAACCAAACCCCCCAGTGGCACCCCTATGATCGTAGCTATCAGGACAGCCATAAACACCATTTGCAGGTGGTTCCCCGCTTCGCTGAATATGTCTCCCCAGGTGAAGACGTCGAAAATCCCTACCTTCTCCAGGCTTGTGATCCAGATGGTCAAGCCAATGAGAACCACTGAGAAAACGAGATAGACAACAAACCGTCTCATTCTGACCCACTCTCAGACGCCTCTCTCAATCCTCTACGTATGTCGTCAAAGGACAGCACTCCTCGGAGTCTGTTGTCCTTGCCCACCACAGCTAAGACCATTACACCACTGCTCAACATCATAGACAGCGCTTCATTCAGCACCATAGTCTCGCCTGCAACCATGGAGGATGGGGTCACTATGGCACCAGCCGTTGCGTCCTGCTTCACCTCAGCCTCGCCGACCCATCCAATAAACCTCCCGTTAGCATCTACCACCGCAACCACATCCCTCTTCCCTTCCTTGATAAGTTCATCAGCGCGTTTCACGTTCTCCTCTGCTTTTATAACCAGCGGAGAGGCATCCATAACCTCCGTCACCCGTATCAATTGCAATCCCTTGAGGGCCCTATCGGCACCGATGAAGTCTTCCACAAACCTATCCTTTGGTCTGTAAGTCAGATCAGCAGGTGTCCCATACTGCACCAGCCTTCCTTCCTTTAGCAAGGCTACCTTGTCACCCATCTTGATCGCTTCGTAGATGTCGTGTGTTACGAAGACGATGGTCTTTGATATCTCCTGCTGTATCTTGAGGAACTCGTTCTGCAGGTCTATCCTCGTTATGGGGTCGATGGCTCCGAACGGTTCATCCATTAGCAATGTTGGCGGGTCCACCGCCAGAGCACGAGCCAGACCGACTCGCTGCCGCTGTCCACCCGACAGTTCGCTGGGGTACTTGCCGAGCACCTCATCTGGGTCCAATCTGACAAGTCCAAGCAGCTCTCTCGCTCTTTCCCTGCGTTTCACTCTGGCCCAACCCTTTAGTACGGAAACTGTTTCTATATTTTGCCCTACGGTCATATGGGGGAAGAGCCCAATCTCTTGAATAGCATAACCGATATTCCTCCGCAGTTCGTTCTCATTCACCGTGGTCACATCGACCCCATCCAGGTATATCTTACCGCTTGTTATTGGGATGAGACGATTGATCATTTTCATGGTAGTCGTCTTCCCACAGCCCGACGGCCCCAGAAGCACGCAGAGTTCGCCTTGCTGAACCTCAAAGCTGACGTCATTGACCGCCTGAGTCCCATCAGGGTAGGCCTTAGTAACGTGCTCCAGCGTAATCATGGCGCTACCTCTTCTTCAGCCCTTTAGACGTAACGGTACTCTGCACCAGCGCCATGACACCGTCAGTTGCCAACGCGAGAAGGGAGACTGTGACGCCCCCAATGATAATCAAATCCATCCTGGCATTGCGCAGTCCTCTAAATATAGGTGTCCCCAGCCCACCGGCACCGACGAACACGGCTATTGTTGCGATCCCGATGAGAAGCATAAGTGAATTCCTAACGCCAGCCATTATCACAGGCAACGCGATTGGGAGCTTTACCCGAAGCAGTATCTGCCTTTCGGTCATCCCCATTCCCCTGCCAACCTCAATGAGCGCCAAATCAACCTGCCGTATCGCCGTATACGTATTGCGTATGATGGGAAGCTGTCCATAGATAACTAACGCAATAATGGCTGGGAGAAAACCAATGGATTTCAGCGTCATCGCGGCAAGAACAAGCATAAGCAGCCCAAACAGCGCCAGGCTGGGCACAGTCATCATGATCTCAGCCAAATACAGGACGGTCTCCGCTAACCTTTCTCTCCCCCTGCCTGAGATGTATATTCCGACAACAAGGCCCAGAATAAGCGCTATGCTGCCAGCGACGAAGACGAGCCACACATGCCTGGTGGTCCACTCCGCCAGCAGCTCAGGGTGCCGCACGACGAATTCCCACGCCTCAACGATTGCTTCTAACATTTCAGAATCCTGGCCTAGTTGCCCCCACTAACCGTTGGCTTTCCTTCACGTAGGGGACCTCGCGCTTCCTCGACGATCCCCCTTTCAAATCTACCACCGTTCTTTCAACCCAATCCTGCCTCCGGCCACCCACAAGTTGCACCGAATCATATAATTTGTAGAAACGACAGTGCCAAACCGCCGCGAGCTTGTTGGTGTGCCAGCAAAATGTGCGAGCTCCGTCAACCGTCCCTCTCGCCATAGCTGTCATAGCATACTAGCTCGCTGAGTTCCACCCTGCCTTTCTCGGGTGATTCCGCTGCATATCCCAGCGAAATGAGGGATAAGATCCTTCTATCACGTGGGATGCTCAGGATTTCCTTGGCCCTCTCTTCGTAATCAGAGCCGTAGGAGCCAATCCAGCACGCACCCAGGTCTAAAGCGTGAGCAGCCAGAAGTATGTTCTGGGTTGCCGCCGCCCCGTCCTCGACAGGATGACTGGAGCCATGTGGGTCAATAACTACGGCGATGCCGATAGGAGCTTGAGCAATAAATCTCCCAAAGGGAGCTACGCTTGCCAATTTATTCTTAATCTCTCCATCTCTAATAACTACGAATGTCCAGGGCTGCCTGTTGCTCGATGAGGGCGCCCACCGACCCGCTTCAAGGATTTGTGTCAGCTTTTCCTCCGGTACCGCTTTGACTTGATACTGCCTGATGCTTCTTCTTTCCCTTATAGCCTCAAACACATCCATGCAAAACCTCCCTAACGCCTGGCTATTACCGCGCCTCGAACTTTGGCTCCCTCTTTTCTAAGAATGCCCTCACCGCTTCGGCGTGGTCGGCACTGCGAAAGCAAGCATCAAGCCCCATTGTTTCGAACTTCATTTGCGTGCGAATGTCGGTATCCAACCCCTGATATAGACCTCGCTTTGCCATCTGGATGGCAAATGGAGGCAGTTTGGCAATGTTGCTTGCCATCTCCTGCGTGGCTTGCTTCAGTTCATCCGCTGGCACAAGCTGATTCAACAGGCCAATCTCATTAGCTTCAGCGGCACCGAATATGCGAGCAGTGAATACCAGCTCGCAAGCCTTGGCAATACCCACGATGCGAGAAAGAGTATAGGTCGACCCAAACTCGGGGATGATCCCAATCCGAGCAAACACCGCTCCAAAGCGCGCCTTCTCCGAAGCTATCCTTATATCGCAGTGAAGGCTGATGGTCATGCCGCCACCGACGGCGACCCCACCGATGGAAGCAATGATCGGCTTCGATACCACTCGCATCTCCTCAACGACGGCCGGTATCGCGTCACGCCTTTCTTGTCGCACGGGCGCCTCCTCCTCTCTTTTATCTAGCGCCTGAGCAGAATCGCGTAAATCAGCGCCCGACGAGAACGCATCGCCGGCCCCGGTCAAGATAACCACCCTCACCTCCGGGTCGGCATCCACTTGGCGAAAAGCCTGCGCCAACTCCACCAGCATTGTGCTGGTCATGGCATTGAGTCTGTCGGGCCGATTCATGGTGATGGTTCCGATCCAGTCCTTCTTTCCCACCAGAAGTGTCTCATAGTTGTTCATTAGAACCTCTCAGTCACTAAATATGCTTAACCACATTTCTCTCAATTGGTAGCAGTCATGGTTTTTTACTAAAAGCACTTGGTCACATGTTCCGCAGCGCCATTTAAAATGTTCCTCTACAGCACTCTGCTATCGCGACTCGAAATTTGGCTCCCTCTTTTCCAAGAACGCCTTCACTGCCTCGGCGTGGTCGGCGCTGCGGAAGCAGGCATCAAGCCCCATGGTTTCGAACTGCGTCTGCGTACGAATGTCGGTATTCTGCCCTTGATAAAGGCCTCGTTTTGCCATCTGGATGGCAAACGGAGGCAGTTTGGCGATGGAACTTGCCATCTCTTTTGTCGCCTGCTTCAGTTCTTCTGCGGGCACAAGCTGGTTTACCAGCCCAATCTCTTTAGCCTCAGCGGCATCGATTATGCGAGCGGTAAATACCAGCTCACAGGCCTTGGCGATGCCGATAATACGAGAAAGAGTATAGGTCGAACCGTATTCGGGGATTATGCCCAAACGTGTGAAGACAGCGCCGAATCGGGCCTTCTCTGAAGCGATCCTTATATCAGCACACAAGCCTAAAGTCAAAGCCATCCCAACACAGACACCGTTGATAGACCAGATGATTACCTTCCCCATCTCCCTCATGAAAGTCGGCATAGCGTTTATAGCCGATTCCGGTGCTGGACCTCCCGCTGGCATCTTCCCTCTCAACTCCAACCCGGCGGCAAAATCGTGTATATCTGCACCGGCAGAAAAGGCATCGCCTGCCCCAGTCATGACCACAACCCTAACATCGGGATCGCTTGCCATTTCCCGCATGGCTTGGGGAAACTCATCGCGCATCTTGGTATTGAAGGCATTTAATCTTTCGGGACGATTGAGTGTGATGGTGCCAATCCACTCCTCCTTTTCCACCAGAAGTGTCTCATAGTTGCTCATCAGTACCTCCCAGGTATTCGATTTAGGCAATCTAATTCTTGACCTGTTACACTGCAGGATTGTAGGTTGGCATGAGGCCAAAGTCAAGCAAGGTATCTCGGTCTGTTGCACACATTGGCGGTCTTACTGGGTTGCTAACTGCGGTGAAAGCTACGATCTGTCTCCATAAACTGTGAATACTGATAAGTTATAATGGAAGGCAAACACAACTAACCCTTGGTGGCCACCCGAACACAAGAAAGGCGGTGCAAAAGATGAATAGTTTATGTAATCATAGGTTCTCACAGTTGTATGCCCAGGTTTCAGCTAGCCATGGTGCTTGCGTAGCGGTATTTCTTTAATGAACATATTAGCTACCCAGGCGACGACGATGACTATGAAACCTATGAAGAAAATCTCCCCCAAGGCCGAACTGAGAGCCAGCTTGAGCGATTCTAATACCTCATCAAAGAGCGCTATCCCTTGCGTCCCCAACTGCTCAAACATATCCATCAACTGACTTTGGGCCTGAGGGCTCACAAGTGCCTGTGGATTATGCGCCAGTGTATTTAGCGCTTCTGGTGGTATGACCGCCTTTGCGGTATCGGATAGGCCACTGACGAACTCCGTAGCGAACCTATTGTTCAGCGCTGACCCATAAATGGCCAGCCCCAAAGCACCGCCAAAGGACCTAGCGAAGGCATTCGAAGACGTAGCCACTCCCATAACGGCATAAGGGACTGCGTTCTGTACCGCGATGGTATACAGAGGCATGATAATGCCCGCTCCAATGCCTGCAATAATTATGTAAACCACCGCTGTCGCATAGCTGGTCTCAACCGTCATTATAGAGATTAGCCCGCAACCCACTGCCATGATTGCCAGTCCCACAACACCTTGCAACCGGTAATGTCCCCCTGTGCGTGATAGAACCTGCCCGGATACAATGCTACCTGCCACCACCCCTAACATCATAGGCGTTAAGAAGCTACCGCTGGCAGTGGCTGATGTCCCCAGCACGCCCTGAAAGAAGAGCGGGATGAAGATAATTGCCCCGAATGTGCCAAAACCGGTCAAAAAGGTAACGATCGTCGATACAGCTACAATCCGGTTCTTGAATATCCACAGAGGAATAATGGCCTCCTCGGCTCGGCTTTCGATCACCACGAAAAGGATCGCCATTGCCGCTGAGAAAACGAACGTGCCGATTATCGGGGCAGAAACCCATGGAAAATCGACGCCAGCCCACGATAGAGCCAGCATAGCTGGTACCACCGAGAGTATGAGTGTCACCAGGCCAAGGTAGTCGATCTTGCGCTTTAAAGCGGCTGGCTTCAACTGAGGGAAGAAGAATACGAATAGGCCAATGACCACGATTCCCAGAGGCACATTAACGAAGAAGACCCAGTGCCATGAGAGGCTGTCGGTTATGAATCCACCCAGCGTTGGCCCAATTACGGACGATATGCCGAACACCGCAACGGCTAAACCTTGGTACTTCCCTCTTTCAATCGCCGGAAAAAGGTCGCCAATGATGATGAATGCATTGGCCATCATGATCCCGGCGCCTGCACCCTGCAGCCCTCGAAAGATGATGATTTGCAGCATTGTCTGGCTAAAGCCACAGAGGATGGAGCCGCCTATGAAGATCGCTATTCCCGCGGTATAGAACCACTTTCGACCGTATATATCGGTCAGTTTACCAGTGATTGGCACAGTGACGGTGGAGGCGATTATGTAGGCAGTGGTAATCCACGTGTAATGGGTAAATCCGCCGAGGTCAGCGACGATTCTCGGCATGGCAGTGCCGACTATCGTCTGGTCAAGTGAACCAAGGAACATGGCCAACATCATGCCGGCCATGGTGATGACTACTTGCTTCTTGGGCAGTGATCGCGGGCCACTAGTGTCTGCTGCTATTATCCCGTTTGCTTTCTCTTCTCCCACGTTTTCTCTTATTGCAGGCTCCAGAAATACCAGCGTCTATTCTACCATGTTTCCTCACTCGCAGACATGGAAACATGAACGAGAATATTTATGGGGGCCAGAGGTGTCTCTTCTCTGGCGGGGAGCTGTGGGTGTCCCCCAGAACCACAAATCAGGCCAGGCGGATGGGTTGGATTCCTTGACTCAACGATTGGAGGTGATGTACCCTTTATCGCGGAGGTGAATTGAGTGAAGAGATATTGTATACTGCTTATCGTTGCAGCGTCCCTGCTGGCTGTTAGCTGCGGTGGTGGAGAGACCGCAACACCGACACCGACGCCAACACCAACGTCTATACCGACACTGACTCCAACGCCTACGCCAATGTATAAAACCTATTCAGAACCACCACCAATGACAATCGATGAAAGCAAGCACTATACTGCTATCATTGAAACGGATAAGGGCGACCTGGTGCTGGAGCTATTCGCCGCTGACGTTCCAGTAACTGTCAACAACTTCGTCTTCCTGGCTAATGATGGTTTTTACGATAACTGTACGTTCCACCGTGTAATACCAGGCTTTATGGCTCAAGGTGGAGACCCTACTGGAACCGGTAGTGGAACCCCCGGCTACTACATTCCCAACGAAATCACCGAGCATACCCATGTGGCTGGCGCCATATCGATGGCTAACTCCGGCGCGGATAGAAATGGCTGCCAGTTCTTCATTTGCTATGAGCCGCAGCCGTACCTCGATGGCAATTACTCCGTGTTTGGCCAGCTAATCGAAGGGATGGATGTCCTCGAATCACTTACCCCTAGAGACCCAACTCAGTACCCAGATTTCGAGGGCGATACCATAATACGGATAACTATAGAGGAAAGCTAAACATCATCGCTGGATTTCAGAGACCGAGTGACCCGCCTTGTTGGCTATATCACCTATAATGGCAACAGGCGGTGACCTCGGCGAGGTAGGTCACTATCATCATTCTCATTGGTTGGGGCAATATAGATAACCGACTTTTTGAGATTCGGTTTTATCATGATTACTGTAGTAGAACCTAGCAAAGAGTGGATCAACCTTTGCAATAGCGTCATAATCCCATGGCGGAGGTGCACATTCTGGACACCAATGCCCTGCTGTAACACATACAGGGGTAGCTTCCCATTCATGTCCGAACCAACATCTCCATGTGAGCTTGGACCCGATACCACTAAACTCTGTTGAAAGGCATTGCCCACCCCTTGATTCAGCCAGTTCTCGCATATCATCTATTGTATAGTCCTCAGATGCCATTTCCTTACGACGTTCTGCTTGTTCACCAGGCTCTGCACAAATGTAATCGTGCCAACCGGGAATATTCTCCCATGCTTCACGGCTACCGAAAAAAGCCTTGATTTTCTCCTCTTCGTTGTTTTCTATCCATTTTAAGGGGTCTGCCATTCTCTTCATAAACGCCTTGGTGATATTGGTTGGCGCTATTGTAGCTCCTAATTTCAAATACAACGGGATGGCATCTTCCACCTGCCTGTAGTGGTCCTTAAGCGAATGACGCCAGTGACCCAGATATTCATTGAGAACCCAGCTATCCTCGTACCAACAGCAATGGAAGTTCCTCAAGGCGAACCAGTTGAGCGGCATTATCTTTCTATAATCCCCCAAACCGAAGATTCTCATCATTCGACCCAGATAATCCTTGTACACAACCCGGCATGATGGGCCGCCTCCCATATTGTATACTCTGCCATAGAACTCATCGGGGGCCTCCAACGTTTGCACTAGCCCGTATCCTGCATCTTCCTTGGTAATAAGCTCAATGTGGGTATTTACAGGCTGGTGGAACATGATTGGGTCCAGAAGGGACAGTGCATTGGGGATAGCTATATAAGTCTGTCGCATTGAGCCCCAATATTTTAGACCTGATTCTATAACCGCTCTTTCCGCTGCTACTTTTGTCGTTGCATAGAAGTCCCCAACGCTTGGTTTGAGAGGATCGCCAACCCTCACCATATGGATAGGTGGAAGCCGATCCCCATATTCAGCTACGGTACCGATATAGACGAATCGAATATCGTCGCCATTGTTTGGCTGCTTCTTAATCGCAGCTATTATGTTTTCTGTGCCACCGAGGTTTATCTTGTTAGCAAGCGCAGGATTGTGGTCTGCCGCCGGTGCGATAAACGCAGCTGGATGGAGAACATGGTCTACTCCGTTAACCGCTTCCAATACATCATCGGGATTCTGCAAATCTCCCCAGACCACTTTAATTCTTTCCTGATTCTCATATTGTGCGAAATCCCTCTTCTCTTGCCTGGTAGGCCTGAGCAGAATTACAATGTCATATTTGTCTCTTCTTCTAAGCAGCTCTTTGAAAGCCTCGCCGCCCATTGAGCCGCTTGCACCGGTCAGAAGCACTTTCTTCTTCGCCATTTTACCCATTCACTGTGCCATGGTTAGTTGCAGCCTAAAGGATATGCTAATTCATATAAGAAGCTTGGTCGTTGGCTAACGTTCTCAAATGCGCTAGCCCATCGTGGTTTATGCTGATGTACACGAATGCCCCGAAGTTCTTCATATTAGTAACGATACGGTGCATTTGTGTAAGCTTACTATGATATATCTAATGCGTGGTATGCCCGGGCGCTGTGGATGTGTTTCGTAGCTCTGGCCTCACATGTCAAGGAGAAGCCGTTTCATGCCTGGAGAGCCCGTTTCCGCTTCGAAATCGGGATGCCTCTTCTCATCGACGACTTTGAAGCCGCATTTCTCGTAGGCATTCTGCGCCGGCGTATTGCCAATAAAAACGCCAACCTGGGCGAGGCCAAACCCTAGCCGCCGGCCCTTTTCAAGGACTTCCTCCAGTAATATGTTTATCACTCCCCGACGGCGGACCTCTGGCAGTGTAGCTACACTCTCAATCCACGCGCCTTCGGTCTCTTCGGGGTAACAGTACAAAATCGCCGCCACGCCCTTCTGGTTGTCCAACCTGCTGCTTCCATTCAACCCAAGCTTCTGGAACGCCTCCAGTAACGGCTGCCCCACCTCAGCCAATTGCTTGGGATCGTAGCCGCTGAGGGCAGCGACTGGGCGACCGTCCACCTCCGCTATTATAAAGTCTGAGTAGTGGAACATATGATGCGCCTCTGTCACCGTTAGATGTTCAAGGAAGGTAATGCACTCGTTTTCTGGCATTCCAACGATAATATCCCAAACTCCTCTAGGGCAATGCGAGCGCCCTGCCGCGAAAATAACCCATCCCAGAAAGGAAGCATCGTCGGGCCGGGCCGTCCGGATTTCGATTTCCATTTGTTCTACTCCCCTCTCATGTCTCGCTGGGACGAGCCTTTGCTAGATTGCTCACTGAATCCGATGCACTGTAGATAGAACCATTGAATCGAAGCCGCTGATGATGCATCGTGTTCCCCAATAGTGTGAAGTAGTTCTTCCCAACTCAATGTGCCGACTTCGATTTGTTGAAGGGTGGGCTGAAACCAATCTTTATACCATTTTTCTTTCTTGACACCGAACTCATTCACTCGTTTTTTGACCTTCCTGTTTATCGAACTACGACTCATTGCCTTTTCGAACACGTTTCGGGCAATCTGAACCTGTGGAGCCAGTACATAATAGCAGAGACGGGACAAATCTGAAGGAGGACGGTCGGCACGTCTGAGAACCTCGGCGATGCAGGCAACAGTGCGAGCTGCCTGGTCAAAATATTTGGCGTTGGTAACACCAGGCGATAGCCCGCTGAATATCTTGGCTTCGAGCACCACCAGGTGTTTGGCGTCAGGCTGCAGCGACAGGTCGGCCTTGCCATTAGTGCCAACGTCAAAATGGCCGACCACAGCATCCACATGAGTCGAAGTCTCGGCTAATCGTGCTGCCTTGCCACTTCCAGTAAAGGTGGTGGGTAGTAATACCTCCGAGAACCACCGCCCCTTCTCCGTAACATTGAGTGGATGCCCTTCAATCGGGTGTGCTGAGAACCAGTCCAACATAAGCCGAAGCAACCATCTCTCATTGTAAATGGTCGTCGGTGGGAACACCGGCGATTTCGTTGCACATGATTGCATCATTGCTCCGATCCTCTTTGTTGCCAATGAAAGCCCATCCTGACGTACCGGCTGCCTGGATTTCATTGGCGCCCGTTCACGCGTCACACCGCGATGACTTGTTAGAGCACCTATTCTACTCCACGGGCCTTTCACAATTGAGCCACTCCTATATTGTCAACTATCTATACCAACCAACATGACAACATGTAGAGGAGATTTCACGTACTAATTCCTCAGTAGACCTCATCGTCATCCCATCTAGATTACAAGAAAAACCCCCTCAGAGTCAATAAGATGTATTTGCAGAAGTCACCACCATCCCCTTGCAGAGGGTAAACCCCTATGCACTACACTTTTTCTTCCCACTCCCTTCAAAGATGGTATAATGCCATGATATAAACCGGCCTCCAGTGGCCACTATATCGAAATTAGACGCGGAGAGATACCAATATGAGTGTTTATGATACGGCTATTAAACGACGGTCGATCAGGCGATTCAAGGACATGCCAGTCCCTAAAGACGTTTTGGAGAAGTGTGTTGATGCGGCCAGGCTGGCACCATCGGGTGCCAACCTCCAGCCACTTGAGTATATCATTGTAGATGATGAGCAGCTAGTGCCCCAGGTGTTCTCCATTATAAAATGGGCGGCATACATCAGACCGGCAGGCGACCCGCCCCCGGGCCATGAGCCCAAGGCCTACATCGCTATACTCAAGGAAGCCAGCGCCACAGCGCCATGGACGGCGTACGATATCGGAGGGGCGATGGATAATATCATGCTCGTGGCCCTGGAAGAGGGCGTTGGTTCCTGTGCCCTTCTCAATGTGGATTGGGACAAGCTGAGAACAATATGTAGCGTCCATGATAGCTATGAAATTTCTCTGCTCATCGCCCTGGGCTATCCCGATGAAAGCCCGGTTGAGGAGCCTTTTGATGGGTCGGTGAAGTACTGGAAGGACGAGCAGGGCGTGCTTCATGTCCCTAAGAAGAAGCTGGAGATGGTTCTGCACTGGAATGCTTTCTAGTACCACTGTGTTCTGCCATCACTCAAAACAGCGTCCAGACTTGATAACGGGTGTTTGGGTGTGTACCCCAGCAATACCTCTCAGGTTATGTGTGTAGGTGGGATAATTAGAATCGACTTCTGAAGCAATATACTACAAAAATGGCAGAGAAAGTTATTCTGGCATGGAGTGGCGGCAAAGATAGTGCCATCACGTTATATGAAATTCAACAAAGAACAGATTACCAGGTTGTCAGCCTGCTAACAACGCTAACTTCAGACTACGATAGGGTGAGTATGCACGGCGTCCGCCGCGCTCTATTGGAGCGGCAGGCAGAATCTCTCTCACTACCACTCTATGAGGTATTTATCTCAAAAGAAGCAACCAACGAGGAGTATGCGTCCAAAATGCAAGCTGCGCTCACCGATTTTCAGAAGGCTGGAGTGTCCTCTGTTGTCTTCGGCGACATTTACCTGGAGGATGTAAGAAAATATCGAGAGGACAACCTGTCTAAGGTAGGAATGAATGCGGTTTTCCCCATCTGGGGAAGAGATACCGCCGAGCTAGCCAGAACTTTCGTAGATTTAGGGTTCAAGGCTATTATAACCTGCATTGATTCAAAGGTTCTCGATAATATGTTTGCCGGAAGGATAATCGATGATAGCTTCCTGGCTCAACTACCATCTAATGTTGACCCATGCGGCGAAAATGGCGAGTTCCATTCGTTTGTCTTTGACGGGCCAACATTCAACAGTAGCATACAGTACACGTTAGGTCAGATCGTCCTCAGAGATTCATTCTACTTTTGCGACTTGATTCCGGCATAGTAAAGCCTGATCACATGTTCCCCACGTGGTTTGGAGAACGGCGAAAACTTCGCCTCACCCCAGCCTTTCCCACCTACGAAAAGGAGACAGATCGAAACAGCGGCCGCCATCCGACGAACCGACGCCGACCGATGTATTCCTCGGGTAATCTAGAGCATCTGCTCTAGGCATCGTTGGAGCCCTTCCCCTGAAGGGCTCCAACCTACCCATGAGCTAGGCCCTGACTATCTCGGGTGAGACTTCAACCATGGCTCTGGCGAATGCCTTTCCTTTACACTGCAGTCGAACAATGCTATAGTGACAAAGAGAGCGGAGTGGAAGGGTGACCTACCACTCCTGCTAATTATAAAGGCAGGATAATGGTTGAACAGATTTTACCCAACCTATACACAATCGAGGTTCCTCTTCCAGGAAGCCCTCTAAAAGCGACCAACTCGTACATAATAAAGGCTGATGATCGATCTTTGATTATCGACACGGGAATGAATCGGGAAGAATGCCTCTCCGTACTATCTGCTGGCTTGAAGGAACTTGATGTAAATCTAGCGCAGGCAGACTTCTTTATCACGCATATGCATGCTGACCATTCAGGTCTCATCTCAACTCTAGCCACAGAGACATCAACAATCTACTTCGGTGAAACGGATGCTCCCAGTGGCGCTATGGCCGCCAAGCATAACTATTTTGAGCAGATTCCCAAAGTTGCTCGCATGCAAGGTTTTCCTGAGGACGAACTTCAAAAGGCTATTAAGAATCACCCCGGTTACAAATACAGTGCAAGAGGCCACTTAGAATTTCATTTTGTTAGAGACGGCGACATAATAAGCATCGGCGACTATTCATTTATATGCATTGCAACCCCAGGCCATACTAACGGTCACATGTGTCTTTATGAGCCTAATAAGAAGATCTTTGTTGCCGGAGACCACATTCTTATTGATATTACCCCTAATATCTCATTGTGGTCTGAAGGTGATGAAAACCCTCTGGGTGATTACCTGGCCAGTCTGGACAAGGTCTATGACCTAGACGTTGAGCTTGTATTACCTGGACATCGAAGACGTTTTAAGAACCACAAGCAGAGAATTGACGAATTGAAGAAGCATCACGAAACAAGAGCTAATGAAGTTCTCTCCATACTCAAACAAGGTAGTCAACATGCCTATCAGGTGGCATCGCAGATGACCTGGGATATGAGCTACGAGCACTGGCATGAATTCCCACCCTCGCAAAAATGGTTTGCCACCGGAGAGGCGCTTGCCCACCTCAAGTATCTTGAGGACGAGGGGAAAATACGAAGGGAAACCCACAATCAAACAGTATTCTTTTCACTGATATAATACAATCAGACAGGAATGTCTTTAGGCTCTTCCGTTCTTTCCTCTTTAATCACAAACATATAAGCAATTGTGTTTGCCTTGACATCAGCTATCAGCAACGTTAGACCTGCATAAGTTATCTGCTCCCCTTCTTTGGGAAGATGCCCAAAGAGGTGGAGGGCAAATCCACCAATAGTCTGATAGTCGCCTTCGGGAATATCGAACTGGAGCTGCTCATTTACGTCGTCGATTCGCATGCCGCCCTCTATTTTATAGAGATGCTCTCCGACTACCTCAAATTCCTTTTTGGCTTCCGTCAGTTCTTCTCTCACCTCGCCCACAATTTGCTCGACTACTTGCTCGATGGTCACTATGCCCGAGGTACCCCCGTACTCGCTTAACACAACTGCCATCAAATATCCTTCGTCCCTCATTTCGCCAAACAGTTCGCCAACTGTCTTGCTTTCAGGAATAAAATACACGGCGCGAGCCAGGTCGGTAACCACATCCTGTCGCCCCATCGAGTCCTGTGACATGGCGGTAAGTACATCGCTGATGGAGAGCATACCTACCACATTGTCGTAGCTTTCCTCGTAAATGGGGTAACGCTGGGCAGGAGACTCACTGTATATCTTCAGGAAATCATCAAGCTTGATACCCTGCTCCAGCCAGACTACCTCGGTACGTGGAGTCATCACCTCCCGCACCTGACGTTCCCCCAACCTGACGACGCTGCGCAGCATTTGCGCTGAGGCCT
>Ga0307430_1000815_pt1 | contig 25136 bp, 18 predicted proteins | sample SalMarWE160130MG_FD_202159 | JGI IMG/M metagenome (GOLD analysis project Ga0307430, IMG submission 202159) | Salt marsh sediment microbial communities from the Plum Island Ecosystem LTER, Massachusetts, United States - WE1603-130 | ecosystem: Environmental > Aquatic > Marine > Intertidal zone >...
TTGTATTTATATTTTTATCTTTCATCCTTTATTTATACAATATTTAAATATTTTGTCCAGCAATATTGCGTATGATCCGCAAGGAGCCGACGGATTTCGCCTTCCCACAGGAACGGAATGGGAACTTGTCGCACGCTATACCACAAGCGGTCCGGAAGGAAAATATGAAGAGTTTCCCGGAGGGAGTGGAATATACTGGATACCCTTTAGTGATATAAGCGGTGAACTCAAGGAATCCGTGGGGGAACGTAAATTTTTAAAGGGTAAAAATCGCTTTGCGAACACCTGCGCATCAAGTGTCAAGAGTTTGCGGTTTAGTAGGAGAAAAAGGAAATTTATGGCAGTGGTGTTTCGATATACTGCCGGTTGATCCGCGTTCCGATAATTATCGCTTAAAAAGAGGCGGCAGCTGGGGTCCTCATTGCGGAAGACATGACCATTGGCCCAAGAAAGAAGCCTGTAATGGGTTTAATCAAATAACCTTTCGTCTGGCCAGAACTGTTTCAGCGGAATAAGACAGCTAAAACAATATATTAATAAACTCACCGTAAACAAAGCTGAATGTTACAATATACACAGTGAGAATGAAAACAAATTTTTTACCTAATAAACGACCGACCATTAACAGCGAAGGTATGCAGACAGAGGATGCGGTAAGTGAAAAAGAAAGAGCTGTACCAAACGGTAAACCTGTATGAATCAGTGGTTTTAAGATAAGGATATCAGCTCCTCCGCAAATATAAAGCGGTATGCCCAAAAGAATAATACCGGTTCTGCTGATATATGATTGTAAGAAGCCCTTCATTGCATCCAGCGGATCACCAAGCAGAATTTCAAATGTAATACTAAGCCCGGCGCCTAAGAGTACAAACGGAATTATACCCCTAAAGATCCGCATACCTTTTTCATACAAATTCATACTTCCCGGTGTACATGTATTCTTTCTTGTGCATTGCAGTCCTCTTTCCTCGGTCAAGGCAATGCGCGGCTGAACGAAATTTATAAAATAAGCGGCAGAGAAAGATAATAAAAATACTCCCGCAATTCTGGCCAGGCAGTATTCTATTCCTAATATATTCAAAGACATAAGAATGATAAAAGGATTTAATAAAGGAGCTGTTATTAAAAAAATTATCGTATTTTTTGTGTCAAAAACTTTTCTCATGCCGGCTATCAAAGAAGCGGAAGAACACGCACAAATAGGCAGTAGAGAGGCCGCAATAAAAGTCCGGAACGGTCCGTTAAGAATGTTTATACGCAGACGGGAGAGGAAAAGCTGAACAAACAGACCGGCGAAAATACTTAAAAAAATAGTCACAGGAAGTTCAACAAGATTTTCAAACAGAATGAATCCTGGTTTAGGAAACATTTTATATACAATACACTGTTGTTTATTGGCAATGGTTATATTGTAGATAGTCTTATATCCGAAATCGAGCAGAGCAAAGAGTATGCACATTATAAGCGCTATTTTTATGAAAAGTATTTTTACAGTATGTGTATTGCTGCTTATAAGTTTAGTTATATTTGATTGTTTTTCTTTTATTCCATTGCTTCTGGATTTTTTAAAAGTAGTACAATATCTCCATGTTACTGTACTTTTGCCCTTTGCAGGGCTGTCTGCTTATAATAACTTCCTTTATAATTAATGTCTACATTCATCTGTTTTGTGCTTATTGATACTCCTTAGCTCATATTCCACAGAAAATACACAATTTTGTTTTATTCAGATAACAGGCACACATATTGGCGATGGAGATTATTTAGCCAGAACCGAGAAGGTTGTGGATGTTATCAATAATCTCCCGTAATAATTTTTCACCATGCACCATGTGTGGATGATTTTTATAATAATAAAGTGCATGAAGGCTGCCCGTAAAGGCAGCCTTTCTTATATAGCGTTCTACACAAAAATACCTAGATTGAAAAAAATTGTAAATTCAGTATTTTTATTGATTTTTTAACCGCCAAAAGTATATAAATTCAATTTCAAATATATTAAGGAGAGTGTTATGTATAAAAAATGGCTATTGATATTTATTTTATCTCTGATTTTATATTCTTGTCTTACACCCTTTATATTTTCTTTTAAAGCTGAGCTTGAAGAAGTAAACAGAGAAACAGGCTTAGACGCAATTCGATTTGAAGATAAAAAAATGGGGATTGATTTTATCGATCATGTAACTATCAGTGGAAACCATTTTGATGTGGGTTATCAAATGGGTATGCTTGCTACAAAGACGATTGTAAGACCTAAAAAATGTGAAAAAAATGCACGGGAGTTTAATAGGCAAATAATTGAGATGTATAGAAAATTGTATCCTGCGTACTTGGAAAAATTAAAGGGAATCGCCAAAGCATTTGACATGAATCTAGAAGATATAGACCTACGCTTTATGGAAAGGGAATTTTTTGTCAATCTGGGCTGGCTGGGACTTGGCTTTGAAGAAAAAAAGTATAAAGGTTTTAAAGGTTTAGGCGCTCACTGTAGCATTTTGGCTTACAATATAGATTCCCAAGGGATGAAGAAAACGATTGTGGGCAGGAATTTCGGTTGGCTGCAGCCTAATGGAGCTATAGTACGAACCGAATTAACCGGGGATTATAAAACTTTAGGATCTACGATAATATGTCTGGATCACTGGATTATGGATGGTATTAATGAAAAGGGTTTGTTTATCGGTGTTATGACTGTGGTATCTCCCGAGCAGAACAGCTATGCCGGACTTTCCTATCCCGATTCACCGGCTGTGGATGCTCACCATATGATGAGAATAATTTTAAACACCTGTTCTTCGGTACAAGAGGCCATTACCAAAACAAAATCGGCACGAATATGGTTTGCTGATGAAGTAGTTCATTTTTTATTGGCAGACGCTTCTGGTGCCATGTGTGTTTTTGAGTTTGACGAACAAGGACGTCTTCTTATTATATATCCTGATAATGAAAACTATTTGCTGTCAACTAATTCATGGTTATATGATACCGATTATTTAGCACGTCTCCATTGTTGGCGTTATGCGGTTGCCAGTAATATTTTAGGGAATAATCCGCTTAAAGATACGGCTGATCTGTTTGATGTCATGAGAAAAATGACACAAATACCATCGAATCCTTATGTGCAAAACAATTATGTGTATAATACTTCTATCTTCGATTATTTACAAACACTATGGACTAGTCTCTATAATCTTGAGAATCTCACTATGACAATTCATTATTGGCTGGATAATGAAGAAGCATTTTACTCTTATAGCCTGGACAACTAAGGTTATTATATATTGTTAGATTTGAAGTGAGGTGAAAAATTATGAGAAAACAAATAGCTATTTCATTCTTAGTTTTTATAATGTTATTATGTTTGCTACATACATGTACTACAATTCCAGAATATGACTTTAATAGAATATTAAAAGAAACTGATAATAAAATTATTAAAGTTAAAAACTATGTAAAAGGTGCTTTAGTAAAAGAAGTTGAAATTAATGCGAATTATTTTGAACTTGGTTATCAACTCGGTTTAATAGCCCGTCATATTAATCTACCAATAAAAAGATGGACAGATGAAAATAAAGACAATAGTATCGCGCTTATCGAATTATACAAAAAAATATACCCGTATCATCTTGAAAAAATCAAAGGCATCGCCGCTGCGTATAAAGTTGATTTTAATGATGTAGATATGATTTATTTTGAAAGAGAATTTTTTGTAAATCTGGGCTGGATATTATTCAATCATAGTCATTACTGGTTTAATGAGAAATTTCCGCTTAAGAATAGAGCATGTAGTATAATTGGATATAATCTATATGATGTAAAAAATCATAAAACTATCATTGGTAGGAATTTTGATTACCCCTATAACATACCAAAGTTTTTAGTAAAAACTGAAATGAAGGGAGTATATAAAAGTGTTTCTCATACAATCTATGCTATCAACCATTGGGCAACGGATGGAATTAATGAAAAAGGGCTTTTTATTGGAGAAACGGCTGTTGATTATCCGGAAGAATATTCAGAAACTCTGAAACAGAAAAATTATCCAAATGAGCCTTCAATCGATGTCCTTCATTTAATAAGAATAACACTTGACACTTGTGCGACTATGGAAGAAGCAATTGAATTATTTAAATCTGTGAATGTTTGGTTTGCCGAAGATGTGGAAGATCAGTTTTTTATCGCTGATAAAAATGGGAACATGGCGATTTTAATTTATGATCTAAATAGAAATCTGAATATTATTAGAAAAAAATCAAATAAAAACTATATGCTGCTTACTAATGTTGCCGGTTGTGAGAATGAAGAAGTATTTAATTTGTGTTTCAGATATAAAACTGCTAAAGAATATCTGCAAAAAAATGAAATTTATTCTATGAATGGATTGCTCAATTTAATGAAAAAGATTTCTTTCCCGAACAATGAGCATCCTGCTCCTCTCGGTGTTAATGAATTTGAAGGATTCCAAACGTTGTGGATAACGATGTATGATTTATCTGAAAAGAGTATTATTTCTCGTTTTTTTGAAGACAACTTTTCAAATGAATATTTTTATAATTTTAACATTTACTAATTAGATTTGACCTTATAATATAGACAACTAAAGATATTTATGTGTTATAGGATCTCAGCAGATGGATTAATTCCCATCTGCTGTTTATAAAGCATTTCTGATAGATATGATGAATATGGGTGTTAACAGTTTTTATAGAAATAAACAAGCTGCCTGCAATATACTGGGGCTTAAGGCCTTGAATGAGTTTTTCAATAATTTCCTTTTCTCTTTTTGTTAATTGGTATTCCTTTATAAAGCTGGAAGGAATTGCAGTTGGCAGCACGCGTGATTCATCGCTAATATGTTTGATATTTTGAATTGATAATAAAGTGAACAGGACAAACAGGAAAAGAATGTTGAAATAATAATTAAAGATAAATGAATCTGAGATAACATAATACACATGAGAAAAGATAAAAAAGGGCGCAAAGACAAGTTTAATGATACAAGTCAGTAGTACTGGTTTTTTTAACTTCTTCTGTTTTACCTGCTTCCATTTAATAAGCCCATAAATAGCTATAATTTGAAAAACAAAGAGTACTATTTCAATACCTATATGAAGATTCCAGAATATTGTATGCAGAGAAATAATCTTTAGAGTTTGGATGAGATAAAATGTGCTCTGTATTAAAAAGAATAAAATAAATACCGAATTCAGATATGGTCTCGTCTTGTGTAATAGACGAGGATTGACCACGGCTAAGATAAAATGAATGAAAAAATATGTTTTCAGATTAAGGGCCAATACACCTATTATGCCTAGTAAAGGGAATTGGCTAATAAGAGTAGTGGGATGAATATAAAGGTACACACCGTTAAAAAAGATAAACTGTAAAAATATGAGCTGAATAAAATTAAATAAAGTAAAGAAAAGGCCATATTTAAGCCATTTTAGCTTTTCTTTTAGACAGCGTATTGCGAAAAGAGTAATTGAGGTGAGTAGTATGGCTGCGTCGAGGAAGGAAAGCCATAGTATAATATGCTCCATAACTGTATTTATAGAGCCATCTTATTGTTTTTGCAAGCAGGTAAAAGAGAAAAAGGCTTATACCCACTGGACAAAAGAAAAAATACAAGTATAATATCCTATGGAAAAGAAGAATATTTTTTTAAACCTCTCGCCCCTTGATCATCGTTATTATTTATCAAACCGCGAAGTTCATGAAGCTCTCGGTATTTATCTAAGTGAAGAAGCCTCAGTCCGTTATTGTCTTAAAGTTGAGATTGCTCTCTTAAAAGCACTTATACCATTTGCCCAAAATCTGGGTGCCGATGCCAAAAAGTTTGCTTCGGGTTTGGATGATTTATGCGATTCAATAGACCCACAGGAGGTGTATAAGGAAGAGGTTGAAACCCAGCACAATATTCGGGCGTTGGTTAACGTATTGAAACGCAAGCTGCCGGAACAGATCCGGCATTTAGTTCATGTCGGAGCTACCTCGGTGGATATTTTAGATACCGCTTTTTCGCTGCGCATAAAAGACGCGGTGCGCAGGGTAGTACTGCCCCTTTTACTGGAACTGGAAACAGAGCTGGTAAGGCTCGTAAAACAAGAAGCCGAAACCATTCAGATAGGCCGCACCCACGGCCAGCATGCGGTCCCCATTACTTTCGGCTACGCGGTGGCCGAGTATGTATCACGCCTGGGTAAATCCATCGAGCGCATCGAGCTAAAATCACGTAATCTTAAAGGTAAACTGGCAGGAGCCGTGGGCGCGTATAACGCCACCAGCATGGTTACCGCCGATCCTGAAAAGCTTGAGGCTGTTGTGCTTACGAGTTTAGGTCTTGAAGCATCCGAACACTCCACGCAGCTGGTGGAACCGGAGTATCTTTTGGAACTGATGCTTGAAATCAATATGGCATTCGGCATTATTGCCAATCTGGCCGATGATCTGCGCCATTTGCAGCGCTCGGAGCTGGCGGAGGTAAGAGAGCATTTTTCCAAACAGCAGGTGGGCTCATCCACCATGCCCCAAAAGCGTAATCCCTGGAACTCGGAACACGTAAAGAGTTTATGGAAGGCTTTTATGCCGAGAGTGATTACCATGTTTATGGATCAGATTTCCGAACACCAGCGCGATCTCTCCAACTCCGCATCACAGCGCTTTATTGTTGAGTTTATTGCCGGATTCAGTTTCGCGGTAAAAAGAATGATAAAGATAAGTTCCGGATTGTATGTGGACGGAGAGCGGATGAAACGCAACTTATCCGGCGCGGGCGATGCAGTATTGGCAGAGGCCGCTTATATTTTGCTGGCTTTGGGAGGAGAGGCGGAGGCGCATGAGGTTATTCGACGTGTTACTCTTGAATGCGGGCAAAAGGCAAAGAGTCTGGTTGAAGTACTTAAGCATGACAGTAAGGTGTGGAAGATAATAACGGTACAGCTCAAAAAAGTAATGAATGTTGATGCCGGACACTTTTTTTCACATCCTGAGCTCTATCAGGGAGTCGCGGCTAAAAAGGCGAAACGTATTGCCAAAAAGTATGAACAAAAAATAAAACAACTACAGGAGGCATTGGCGTGAATTTAAAAGAAGGATTAAGTTTTGATGATATATTGATTGTTCCCTCATATTCGGAAGTACTGCCGGATGAAACCGATTTAAAAACGCGTCTGGCAGGCAATATCGAGCTCAACATACCGATACTATCTGCTGCTATGGACACGGTGACCGAAGAGGAGCTGGCTATTGCCATAGCATTGGAAGGCGGATTGGGAGTTGTCCATATGAATCTTTCACCGCAGGAACAGGCACGGCAGGTTGCTCATGTAAAGCGCTTTTTAAACTGGATTATCGACATGCCTGTTACCGTAAATAAGGAACAGACGGTTGCGGATGCGCTGCTCATAATGAAGGAACATAATATTTCGGGACTGCCGGTTCTGGATAAGGGAAAATTATGTGGAATTCTTACCAGGCGGGATATGAGATTCTGTGACGATGAAGCTTTAAAAATCGAAAAGGTAATGACCGCTCATCCGATTGTGGAAAACGATAAAGTAAGTTTAGAGAGTGCGCAGAAGAAGTTTGATAAGCACAGAATCGAAAAGCTGCCTGTTGTGGATGCGGATAACAGATTAATAGGACTTATTACGGTAAAGGATTTGGAAAAACACCAGCGCTTTCCCAAAGCAGCCTTAGATAAAAAGGGCAGGCTGCTGGTGGCTGCGGCAGTTTCACCGTACGATTATAAGAAGCGCATGCCCCTGCTTCAAGAAGCCAAAGTCGATCTTGTTATAATCGATACGGCGCATGGTGATTCTAAAAACGTGTTAAAAGCTGTGGAAGATATTAAAAAGCATCATTCCAATATCTTAGTTGTCGGCGGCAACACAGCTACCAAAGAAGGAATAAAACATCTTGTGGGAGCAGGATCCGATGCGGTAAAAGTAGGTGTAGGTCCGGGATCCATCTGTACGACCAGAATTATTGCAGGCATTGGTGTCCCCCAGTTTTCAGCTATTTGGGAATGTGCGGAAGAGGCGGATAAACAAAACATACCGATTATTGCAGACGGCGGTATAAAATATTCAGGTGATATAAGCAAAGCCCTTACTGCCGGTGCCAGTACGGTTATGATCGGTAATCTGTTTGCCGGCTTAAAAGAAGCACCCGGACATGAAATTATCTATGAAGGCAGAATGTTTAAAGAATACCGCGGCATGGGTTCAATCGGGGCTATCGAACAGGGTTCCGGAGGGCGCTATCAGATGCACGCCGAAACCGAAATAGTACCGGAAGGTATCGAAGGCCGTGTGCCTTACAAAGGAGACCTCAAGCCCTTTCTGTATCAGCTGGTTATGGGCCTGCGTAAGGGTATGGGATACTGCGGCTGTAAAACCATCCCTCAGCTTAGAAAATACAAAAAATTCATAAAAATAACACATGCGGGGTTAAAAGAAAGCCATGCCCATGATATATATATCTCTAGAGAAACGCCTAACTATTCGGTTAAATATGGGAGTTATTTATGAGAGTTGTAGTTATCGGAGCACAATGGGGAGATGAAGGCAAAGGAAAGATCGTAGATTTTTTAGCTGAAGAATCTTCGCTTATTATACGCTATGCAGGCGGGGCCAACGCCGGACACACTATAGTTATCGGTGACAATACCTATAAACTGCACCTGGTACCTTCGGGGATAATTTCTCCAAATAAGAAGGTGATCTTAGGGATTGGAATGGTAATCGACCTGGAAAGCTTGTTTAACGAGCTGAAAACCCTCTCTGATCAGGGCATCAGCTGGCAGGGAAGGATTTTTATTGCAGACAGGGCACATCTTGTGCTTCCCCGTTACAAAGAGCAGGACAAAGAACAGGATGAAAAGCGCAAGCGTCCTTTGGGCACAACCGGACGGGGAATCGGGATTAGCTATGCGCTCAAGGCTTCCCGAGATGGCATCAGAGTAGGGGATATATTTGAAGAAAAATACTTTAATAGTTTACCCCAAGAAGACAGAACATATTTGGATCAGTATAAATCAAAGATACAGGACATGGTGATTGATCTGGTTTCATTTATGCATCAGCACAAACATGAAAACATTCTGTTTGAGGGGGCTCAGGGTACACTCCTGGACCTTGATCTGGGCACATATCCTTTTGTTTCTTCAGGCATGTCCTGTGCCGCGGGAGCTGCCATCGGAGGAGCGGTAGGTCCCAAAGGCATCGACACTATTATCGGTGTGTGCAAGGCCTATTCCACACGGGTGGGCAATGGTCCGTTTCCCACTCAGTTTGATAAGGAGCGTGAGGATAAGCTGGAAAATTATGTACGTGAAGTGGGAAGAGAATACGGGGTAACCACCGGCCGTCCCCGCCGCTGCGGTTATTTAGACCTTGTGGCCTTACGCTATGCCTGTTTTACAAATTCCATAGATTATTTAGCGCTCACTCACCTTGATGTGTATGATGAAATGGAGGAGATAAAGTGCTGTACCGCTTATAAGATTGACGGAAGCGAAACTAAAATATTTCCCGCTTCCATAGAGAGACTGGAAAAAATTGAATCCGTACTTAAGAGCTTTAAAGGCTGGAAAAAAAGCATTAAAAACTGCCGCCGCTACGACGACCTGCCGGTCCAAGCCCAGGAATATATCTCTTTTATTGAACAGTACATAGGAACCAAGATAGGTATTGTATCTGTGGGTTATAAACGCAATGAGACGATTATAAGAGATAATCCATGGACAAAATCTTAATTTTGGATTTCGGCAGCCAGACAACTCAGCTCATCGGGCGCCGTATCAGGGATCTCGGTGTGTTCTCGGAGGTTATACCGGGAGAAACTCTGCTTGCGACGCGCTTATTGGAAAATGTTAAAGGCATAATTCTGTCCGGTTCACCTGAATCCGTATATAAAAAAACTGCACCCAAACCCGATCCCAGGCTCTACACTCTGAATCTTCCGCTTTTAGGCATCTGCTACGGATCGCAGCGCATGATGCAGGATCAGGGCGGCAGGGTTACGCCGCATTCAAAAAAGGAGTACGGCCGGGCCAAGGTATTTATAAAAGAACGGTCGGATCTGCTTAAAAACGTACCGGACGGCTTTGTTTCATGGATGAGCCACGGTGATACAATTGAAAAACTGGCTGATGGCTTTAAAGTTATAGCGCAGACTGAGAACGGTATACCGGCGGTAGTTAAGCTTAAGACCATGCAGGTCTACGGACTGCAGTTTCATCCCGAAGTGACACACTGTGAGTACGGCATGGATATTTTAAAGAATTTTGCCTTTACCATATGTGGTGCCAAAGCGGAATGGAATGTGGATGCATTCCTGCGGGCCGGCATTGCAGAGATAAAAGCTCATGTGGGCAGCGAGAAAGTGCTGCTCTTAATTTCCGGCGGTGTGGATTCTTCGGTTGCCGCGGGGCTGCTGCTTAGAGCACTGGATCCCGAGCAGGTACACCTTATGTATATTGATACGGGCCTGATGCGCAAGCATGAATCTCAGGAAGTGTATAAGAGCCTCAACAAACTGGGCGCAGCTCATATTCACCATATCGATGCCGGAGTCGATTTTCTTAAAGAGCTGGCGGGTGTAGCTGATCCTGAGAAAAAAAGACAAATCATAGGCGATATGTTTATTCAAGTCCAGGAAAGAGAAGTAAAAAGAATAGGTATTGAGAATGTGTATCTGGCCCAGGGCACGTTGTATACCGACATGATTGAATCGGGAAAGGGTGTGGGTAAAAAAGCTCATGTGATTAAATCGCATCATAATGTGCGTTCTCCCTTAGTGGAAGAAAAACGCAAAAAGGGACTTATCGTTGAACCGCTGGCCATGCTCTACAAAGATGAGGTGCGCAGACTGGGAAAAAAACTGGGATTGAGCCCCGCTATTATCGGCCGCCATCCTTTCCCGGGGCCGGGTTTGGCTGTACGAATTTTAGGTGAAATAACGGATGAGAAGCTTACCGTGCTCAAACAAGCGGATTATATATATATTGATGAGCTTAAACAACGGGGCCTTTACGATCGGATCTGGCAGGCTTTTTGTGTGCTTTTACCCCTGCGCTCCGTGGGGGTGAGCGGCGACATGCGCCGCTACGGCTACGTGCTTGCCCTGCGTGCCGTTGTTTCACTTGACGGCATGACCGCGGATGTGTTTCCCTTTGCCACAACAGATCTGCTGGGAATATCGGCCAAGATTACCAATTCCATCAAAGAGATCGGACGAGTGGTCTACGATGTGTCGAGTAAACCGCCGGCTACCATTGAGTGGGAATAGAAAGTGATTGGAACCACAGATTACATCGATTTTTATTTTGATTTTTAAGATATCATTGTTAACTGTAGACTGTTTATACTAATACATTTGCTATAAAGGGGCTTTGGTATGAAAAGAATATTATATACTTGCGCTTTAATATCAGTGTTTTTTTTATTCATTACCTGTGACGGCCAGGAAGGGAACCTCCCGTTGGCCGCTGACCAGAATATGATCGTGGTGGGCGGCTCGCAAATGCCCAAGTCTTTAAACTATTTCACCGATTATAATGCTTTCAGCATTGAGGTGGCTCAGCTCATCTACGAAAGGCTGTGCGAGCGTAATACGGAAACCTGGGAGCTGGAAGGCAGACTGGCGCAGAGCTGGAGCATGAGTCCGGACAAACTTACCTATACCTTTGTTATGAATAAGAACGCCAGGTGGGCGGATGGCTCTCCTGTAACTTCGGAAGATGTTATTTTTACCTATAACACCATTATGAATCCCGATAATCTCACCACCGTGTTCAGAATGTTTTATGAGGCAGCTTTTAAAAGAGTCTACGCAATAGATGAATATACTGTGGTATTTGAAGCCAGGAATCCGCGTTGGTTTAATTTTGTGCATGCCTCTTCTTTTTTGGTACTGCCCAAACATGAGTATGAAGGCAGAGATTTTAATAAGGATTTCAACCTCATGCTTCCTCCCGGTTCCGGAGCGTACGTTATTGAGAATGTAGAGCCCGAGCGCTTTATTGTTTTAAAGAAACGGCCGGATTACTGGGCCAAAGAGCTTCCACAAAAAGCCGGTATGTATAACTTTGAGTGGATAAAATACAAATTCATTTTAGAGGATGAGATCCGCCTGGAAGCATTCAAAAAGGGTGAGCTGGATTTGACGAGCCCGCCCAGTGCCAAGCACTGGATAGAATGGACTGAAGAGAATCCGCCTTATCAGCTGCAGCAGAACTGGATTGTGGCCAAAAAAGTTTATAATTATCAACCTCAGCTGTACCAGGGATTCCATATGAACATGCGTAAAAAGATATTTCAGGATGTCAGGGCCAGAAAAGCGCTGGCCTATCTTCTGAATATTAATTTAATCAATGAAAAACTGATGTACGATCAGTACATACCTTTATATTCATATTTCCCCAGCTTTTTTAATAATGATACGGATTTACCGCGTTTTAACTATAATCCTGAAAAAGCGCGGGCTTTATTAACAGAAGCGGGCTGGAATAAGGTGGACAGCGACGGTGTGTTGACAAATGCCAAGGGGGAGCGTTTTGAGATTGAATTTTTATATGTAACACAGAGTTTTGAAAAGCACCTTACGATTTATAAAGAAGACTGCGCCAAGGTGGGGGTGCGCATTAATTTAAATTTGGTTTCTTCCGCGGCATATCGTAAAAAAGTGTTTGAAGACCTGGATTTCGATATGGTGAACGTGGGCTGGGGCGTGGATCCCGGCACCCTGTTTCCCTCAATGGAGGACGGCTGGAAGAGCGATACCGCCGACCTGCCCAATACCAACAATATTGTGGGCTACAAAAATCCTGAATTGGATATACTTATCGATCAATACCTTGAGGAATTTGATATTGAAAAGCGGCTGCAAATCCTTAAGCAGATGGATCTGATTCTTGCACGTGATGTTCCTGTGGTTTTATTGTGGTATGCCCCGTATATAAGGCTTTTTTACTGGAACAAATTTTCAATGCCGCCCAAAATATTGAAAAAATACACGGATTCGTCGTCCGAGGACTCCTATCTTACCAATTGGAGTATGGACAGTGCCAAAGCGCACGCATTGCAGGAAGCTATAAAAAGTAATTCGGGCCTTCCGGCTGAGCCTGTGGAAGTGTATTACGATGATAAGCTTAAATCACAGTTCTAACCATGATGTTCTTCCGGAGTGGGCGAAAAGTCAAAGAGGAGACAGGATTTTTATAATTTTTAATAAAAGCCGTTTTTTTAATCCTGTCAAAAATTTTTTCACGCAGTCTGTTCGTAAACTTCGCGGTGATAATAATTATCTTAAATGGTTGCCTTTTTCTTCTATTGATTGAATATAAAGTGCAAAATGCAGATTGACGTCTCGACAAACTTACTTATTTACGTTAGATTTTTTACGTATCTCTGTCGACTATTAGTTGGTTTGAATTACAGTGTTTCAGCGAAGGATTTAAACATGAGAAAAATAATATATATTTGTATTTTATTTCTAGCGGCTATTTTTTTTGCCGCCTGTGACGGTCAAGCCGGACAGTCTCCGGCCTTAAGCAGGGAGAACATGATCGTGATCGGCGGAGAACAGATGCCGAAATCCCTTAATTTATTTATAGATTACAATACCTTCAGCATAGAAATAGGCCAGCTTCTGTACGAGAGTCTGTGCGAACGAGATATGGAAACATGGGAGCTCAAAGGCAGGCTGGCAGAGAGCTGGAGCGTAAGCCCCGACAAACTCACCTACACCTTCGTGTTGAATAAAAACGCCAGGTGGGCCGATGGAACTCCCGTAACCTCAGAGGATGTTATTTTTACCTATAATACTATTATGAATCCCGATAACCTGACCAGCCTGTTCCGCATGGATTTTGAGGCCACAATCGAAGATATCTACGCAGTCGATGAGCACACTGTAGTATTTAAAGCCAGAAATAAGCGCTGGTCAAATTTTATTGCTGCCTATACTTTTATGGTCTTGCCCAAACATGAATATGAAGGAAAAAATTTTAATAAGGATTTTAATCTTATGCTTCCCTCCGGCTCAGGTCCGTACATTATGGAGAAAGTAGAACCCGAGCGCTTTATCGTTTTAAAAAGACGGCAGGATTACTGGTGCAAAGAGCTTCCCCATAAAACGGATATGTATAATTTTGAATACATAAAATATAAGTTTATATTGGAAGACGAAATCCGCCTGGAAGCTTTGAAAAAAGGTGAAATCGATTTAACAGGCCCACCCAGTGCCAAGCACTGGATAGAATGGACAAATGAAAAACCACCCTATCAGCTGCAGCAGAATTGGATTGTGGCCAAGAGAGTCTATAATTATAGGCCTTCCGGGTATGCGGGATTTCATATGAATATGCGAAAGAAGATATTTCAGGAGGTAAGAGTAAGAAGGGCTTTGGCCTATCTTTTAAATGTTGATTTGATCAATGAAAAGCTCATGTACGATCAATATATTGCTTTGCGCTCATATTTTCCCGATTTTTTTAATACTGATGAGGATCTGCCCGATTTTAGTTATAATCCCGAAGAGGCCCGCAAATTATTAGCTCAGGCCGGTTGGGATAGCGTGGCTGGTGATGGTGTGCTTATAAATAAAGCGGGCGAGCGTTTTGAGATTGAGTTCAGTTATGCCAGCCAGAGTTTTGAAAAACACCTCACTATTTATAAGGAAGACTGTGCCAAGATAGGGGTACGGATTAATTTAAATCTCATCTCTTCAGCAGCCTACCGTAAAAAAGTATTTGAAGATTTCGACTTTGACATGGTCATAATTGCCTGGGGCAGGGGTCCGGGCACACGCTTTCCTTCGATCGAAGACGGCTGGCGCAGCGACCGCGCCGATACACCCAATACCAATAATATTGTGGGTTATAAAAATCCTGACTTGGATAAGCTTATCGATCCCTATCTGGAAGAGTATGATATTGAGAAGCGCATACAAATTCTCAAAAAAATCGATCTCATTCTCACCAACGATGTACCCACAATTCTGATGTGGTATGGACCGTATATGAGATTTTTTTACTGGAATAAATTTGCCACACCGCCTAAGATATTAAAAAAATTTACCGACTCCGGCTCGGAAGATTCATTTATAACCAACTGGGGCATAGATAAAAACAAGCTTGAGAAATTACAGGATGCTGTCCGGAACAACACCGCACTCGCGGATGAAGAGGTTGACGTATTTTATGATGAAGAGCTAGAAAGGAAATATGCCAAAGTATTTGATTAAGCGTCTGTTGCTTATTATTCCCACTCTTATCGGGGTAAGCATCGCCTGTTTTCTGCTCACCCGTATCCTGCCCGGCGGTCCGATCGAGCAGGCCATTATGCGTATGACTGGGGGCGGAGAGCAGATGCACAGCAAAACCGTGGAGACTAAAGAGGTTGAGCGCTTAAAAAAGATCTACGGTTTTGACAAGCCTATTGTGGAACAGTATTTTTCCTGGATGGGTAAGATTGTGCAGGGTGACTTCGGTGAGTCCTTCCGCACTTTTCGCCCCGTGCTCAGCGAAATTGCCGAGCGCCTGCCCATCTCCCTAAGCTTTGGACTGACCGGATTTCTGCTGTCCTATCTTATCTGTATTCCTTTAGGTATAAAAAAGGCGCTATCCCACCGCAGCATTTTCGATACGGCTTCCAGTGTCATAGTGTACGTGGGATATGCCATACCCGGTTTTGCCTTGGGGGTGCTGCTCCTGGTGTTTCTGGGGGGAGGCAGTTTTTTAAATCTCTTTCCGTTAAGCGGGATAGTTTCGGATAATTTTGAATTCCTGCCCTGGTACATGAAGATCCTGGATTTTCTGCACCATATGGTGCTGCCTGTGTTTTGTTACAGTATAGGGGGATATGCCGTCCTTACTACACTCATGAAAAACTCATTAATGGAGGAATTAAATAAGGATTATATCCGTACCGCGCTGGCTAAGGGACTGCCCTATAACAAGGTGGTATTTCGTCACGCACTACGCAACGCCTTTATTCCCATCCTCACCGGTTTAGGCAGGCTGTTTGCCATATTCTTTGCCGGTTCAATATTAATAGAAAAGGTATTTTCCATTCCGGGTATGGGTTTACTGAGTTTTGAAGCCATGCTCAATAGGGATTATCCGATTGTATTGGGCATCATTATAATCACAACGCTTTTTAATCTGCTGGGAAGACTGATTTCCGACTTTTCATTGGCGGTTGCCGATCCCCGCATAAGTTTCGAGTAAATGCATATGAAGCTGCGTATTTCACCACTGGCACAGAGAAGACTCAAGCGTTTTATAAAAATTAAGCGGGCAATTATCTCACTTTGCATACTGGCCGGTCTGTTTACGCTCTCGCTGTTTAGTGAGCTTATTGCCAATGATAAACCCCTGGTCATACAATATGAGGGCACATGCTACTTTTTTGCCGCCTATAATTATTTTGCCGATAAAAGCTTCGGCGGAAAATATGATACCGAGGCGTTATACAGAGAGTTGGCCAGAAGTGAACGCTTTAAAGCTGATACGGGGAACTTCATGATCTTTCCGCTTGTTCCCTACAGCCCTTATACCTCTACTCTGGATGAGCTTGAGGGTACACCGCCCACCGCACCGGATGGGACTCATATTCTGGGTACGGATGACAGGGGCAGGGATGTGTTTGCGCGTCTTTTATACGGTTTTCGCATCTCACTGACCTTTGCCCTGGTGCTGCTGCTTCTGGAAATTGTTATCGGCTGTATAATCGGTGCTCTGCAGGGCTATATGGGGGGCAGGTTTGATTTGATCATGCAGCGTTTTATTGAGGTGCTGTCGGCGCTGCCCTTTTTATACGTAATAATTCTTATCGGCAGCGTGCTGGGTCAAAGTTTTTCCACCCTTATTATCATCATGGCCCTGTTCAACTGGATAGGCCTTTCCTATTATATCAGGGCTGAGTTTTTGCGCCTGAAAAAATACCAGTTCGTGGACGCGGCCATAGTTTTGGGTGTAAAGAAATATAAAATCCTTTTTTCAGAGATTTTGCCCAATGCCTTAACACCCATTATTACCTTTATGCCCTTTTCTCTGATCAGCGCTGTTTTCACCCTTACTGCTTTGGATTACCTGGGTTTCGGACTGCCCGCACCCACACCCAGCTGGGGGGAGCTTATCAGGCAGGGAATGGCCAACCTCTCCAGTTACTGGCTTTCTGTGTATCCCTTTATCGCCTTGTTTTTAACACTGCTGCTGCTGACCTTTATCGGAGAGGGTGTGCGTGAGGCCATGGATCCCAAAGAGTACACCAAAATGGAGTAGAACGAGAGTGGCAAAAAAGACATTAGTAAAAGTAAACAACTTATCTATAGGTTTTAGGGTTGAGGAGCAGTACATCCAGGCTGTGGACTCGGTTTCATTTAGTTTGGCTGCCGGTGAAAGCTTAGGCCTGGTAGGCGAATCGGGCTGTGGTAAGAGTGTAACCTGCATGTCAATTCTCAAACTGCTGCCCATGCCGCCCGGGCGTATCGAAAAGGGCAGTATTGTCTTTAACGGTAAAAATATTTTCTCCCTCCCTCCCCAAGGATTGTATGCGCTGAGAGGTAAAGAAATAGGAGTAATTTTTCAGGAGCCCATGACCAGCCTTAATCCTGTTAAAAGAATCGGTGAGCAGGTAGCGGAAGCCCTTACCATTCATTTCCCGGATATGCCTTTAGAAAAGGTGCGTAACAGAACTCTTTCGCTTTTCAAAGAAGTGGGGCTGCCTAACCAAGAGGATATATACAGTATGTATCCGCATAGTCTTTCGGGAGGTATGCGGCAGAGAGTGGTTATAGCCATTGCCATTGCCTGTAACCCCAAACTGCTTATTGCCGACGAGCCTACTACGGCTTTGGATGTGACCATTCAGGCTCAAATTATGGAGTTAATCAAATCTTTGCATAAGCAGTACAATATGGCTTTGATTTTAATTACTCACAATATGGGTCTGGTTACCACTACCTGCGATAGAGTTATCGTCATGTATGCGGGCAGATTTGCCGAGGTGAGCACAGTTAAAGATCTATTTAAAGAGCCGCTTCATCCTTATACCAAAGGGCTTTTGCGTTCCATTCCCACTCTGGATTCAAAGGGAGGCAAGCTTTCTTCCATTCAAGGTACGGTACCCCATCCCAGTGAATTCTTGCCGGGCTGCCGCTTTGCTCCGCGCTGCCCCTCGCGCTTTAAAAAATGTGATCAAAAAACACCGCCTCCGCTTGAGGAAGATAAAAAAGGGCACTGGGTTTCCTGCTGGCTCTATTAAATAGAGAGGAAGATAATGGCAATTGATTTATTAGCTGTAAAGGAATTAAAAAAATACTTTCCCGTACGCAAAAACATACTCTTTGGCAGGAAGACATATATCCATGCGGTAGACGGAGTGTCATTTGCAATCGGCCCACAACAAACCGTGGGTCTGGTTGGTGAATCGGGCTGCGGTAAAACCACACTGGGCCGAAGTCTTGTCAATTTAGAGAAACCCACGGCAGGTGTTATCCATTATAAAGGGAAAAATACCGCACACTTCAAGCGCAGGGAATGGCATGAGTATAGAAAGGCCGTTCAATTTATTTTTCAAGATCCGTACTCTTCGTTGAATCCCCGCAAGACGGTATATGAAATAATTACCACGGGCTTGCGTTCATTCGGTCTGCTGCGATCAAAAAAAGAGCTTACCAGGCGGGCGGGGGAGTTGCTAGAGCTGGTAGGATTATCAGCTCAGTACTGTCATCACTATCCGCATGAATTTTCCGGTGGGCAGAGACAGCGCCTCTCCATTGCCAGGGCACTGGCTCTTTCACCGGATCTGCTGATTTGTGATGAACCGGTATCGGCTCTGGATGTCTCGATTCAGGCACAAATATTAAATCTGATTAACGGCCTTAAACAACAGTTCAAGCTATCTTATATCTTTATTTCACACGATCTGGCTGTGGTAAAACATGTGTCGGATGTTATTTTTGTTATGTATAGAGGAAAGATTGTAGAAAAAGCGCCGAGTGCAAGTCTGTTCGCTCACACAGGCCATCCGTACTCCAAGGCACTCATCTCGGCCATACCCCTGCCCACGCTAAAACGGCAAAAAGAACGGATTATTCTCAAAGGTGATGTTTCCACACCTGTGGGAGAGATGACAGGCTGTTGTTTTCGCGACAGGTGTTATATGGCCCAGGAGATCTGTGCACTGCAGGATCCGTCTTTTAAAAAAGTGGCAGCAGATCATACTGCCGCCTGTCATTTTGCGGAACAGGTGAGGAAGTAATTTTAACTATGGTGTAAGATGTATTCCAGAAGGGAGGCATTGTATTAAAACTTATGTTTTGTCTCTTACATTTTTAATTTTTTTAATCGGCTGTTCTGTATCAGATAATTATCAGAGGGCATTAGAAATATACAAATCATCAAAAAATGAGAACAGAATTAAAGAAGCTGTTAATATTTTACGCTCGATATCCAAGGATAGTGGTGAATATCGAACATATAAAAAAGAGATTGAAGAACTATATAACAAAATAAAGAAAAATTATACGGAAATACAATATACGATTATTAAAACCAAATATTCAAATTCGAAAATAGCGTATATCGGCACTGATAAATTACCCTACACGATGGATATAAGTGGTAAAAATATCACTCCATTAATAGAGGAAAAAGGATTCTTTGGCAGATGCAAGCGGCCAAGGTGGTTTCATGATGGGAAAAATATTGCACTTTCCTGTCACGACTATACAAGAGATGAATCGTACAATATATATGTAATTGATATTGATGAAAAAAGAATCAGTAGATTAACAAGTAATTTTACAAATGAACAGGATGCGGATTGGTCTTCCGATAACCAGAAGATTATTTTCAACAGAAATGATTATTATACTGTATGCATCAATTTAATAACAATGGATGAAACAATTCTGTTTCCAAAAAAAGAATATGAAGACTTTCCGGGATTTTATCCAATATGGTTAGCTAACGACAAAGATATATTATTCTTGCGGGAGGGAACCCTGCAGATACTCAGAGAGAATGAATCAACACCTGAAGAATTAATTCTTAAGGAACAAGAAGAGTCAGGATCGTTGACATTGTATGATTTAGGAGGATATTATCTGGATGCTGAATTATCTCATGATGATACAAAAATCGTTTTTAAACACAATGGTATTCAAATACTGGATTTAACAACGGGTGTTATTTCACCCGCCATAGGAGGCGGCTATAATCCTTCATGGTCGCCGGATGACGAATATATTGTCGCATTCTGTTTTACTCCGCGTGAAGGAATTTATATTATGCCGACGGCTGGAGATGAAATATTCGGGGATTTAAGAATTTATATCAGCGCGGGTTCTGATCCCGCCTGGTCGCCTTTTTTACAAAATAATAATTAATAATAATTATTGAAGCTTTTGTACTGTAAATAAATCCAATTCCACTTTCGAAGCGAACGACGATTGTAGGAGTGGTTGTTACTTTAAAACTCATCGATGGTAATAGACTCAACATTATAAATCAATCCGGGTTTTGTTAGTAACATCTCGTATGTCTTGATGATTTCATTATCACTGCCCTCGTTCAGTACGATATAAACAGTTGCCAGTGTCTGGGGTACATTGTACGCCGAGTAATAATGGACTTGAATTTGATACGTGCCGCCGGGAGGGCTGGAATGGGTGTATATTTGCGGTCCATAGCCGGGATAATCCGTACCTATATCAAGCACACCACCGGATTCGGTCTGTTTATGGTTCCATTTACACAGTTCACCTGAGGGCTCTTTAATCCAAAAATCAATATGCGTGCCGTCCGTATCCCAGATCAGTATCATGTGCAGTCTCACGGCTGGAGCTTCGGAATAAAAGGAAACACTGTCGCTGTATATTTTCTTTTCAGTTTCAATTTCAACATACACGCTGTTGAGACCTCTAAAGGCCACAAATTTTCTTTCGAATCTTCCGCCCTTAACCGGGACCATAAAAGGAAGCCCGTTATAGACAAGAGTCAGCCAGGGAACGCTTATTGAAGTCTCCCCCTTTATATACACGATTCTGTCGGATGACCAGCCGTTTTTGGGTGAGGTAAGTCGTACGTAATCTTCGGAGTAGCTGTTATATAAGATAAAAAAGACGAACAGAAACACAAGAAATCTTTTAATATATCTTATATCGGGCATCGATATTATGATAACAAAATCTGTTCTCCGCTACAAGCTTTCCATAAAAAATCCTCATTACCCATATTTAATTTAAGGTCAGAGCACATTGACTTATAACTATTTTGGCAGTATATACATAATATAATTAAGATAAAGTACGAGGAGTTTTAAGCTCATGAAAATAATAAAACATTCAGCAGCAGTACTTTTACTTGCCTACCTGTTCGTGACCTCTGTATCAGCAGAGTCTACCAACATTAAGGGCTTGAGCCGTTACGTGTTGGATAACGGTATGGAACTGTTCATTTTTGAGAACCATGCAGTACCTTTGGTAAAAATACAAATTACCTTTCGCTGCGGCGCACTGGCACAGACCCCGGATACAGCCGGACTGTTTCATCTCTACGAACATATGCTGTTTAAGGGAAATAAAATATACAGAAGCGACAGTGACTTTCAGGCCGCTATGAAAGAGATCGGTGTTACCTCCTGGAATGGCGGTACGTCTACGGAGTATGTGGATTATTACTTTACCGTACCGGCGGATAAAATCGAAAAAGGTGTTGAGTTCTGGGCTAACGCAGTACGCTACCCGCTTTTTTTGGAGGATGAACTTGAAACGGAAAAGCAGGTAGTGCTTAACGAAATAAAGGGGTACCATAATGATCCCGGGCGAATTTATGAAAGCGCAATGAATAACAATCTATTTTACAGATATCCCTGGAGAAAGGATATCAGCGGTCCCGAACTGAATGTTACCAATGCAAGCAGAGAGAGTATGCTGGCAATTCAGAAAAACTACTATATACCTAATAATGCGGCTCTGTTTATCGGTGGGGATGTGAATCCGGAAAAAGCTCTGGCACTGGTAAACCTCTACTTTGGTGATTGGCCTAAAGGTTCGGATCCCTGGCAGGCAGCCTCTGTTCCGCATCCTTTTTTAACAGAGGACAAATATCTCTATTATACCGACGAGTCAATGTACAAGGGTTTGATGGCAGTTGATCTCCGGCTGCGCGGACCTGATGTGCTGGATGATCCGGAAGCCACCTATGCTGCCGATGTGTGGTTGATGCTGCTGGAAGATCCCCACGGACGCTTTAAAACAAATATCTTTGCCAACGTACCGGGTGTTTATAGAAAAGAGCTTATTGATGCCTCATACTTTACCCAAAGAGACGGGGCGGCTATTTATTTTCGAGCGTATCTGGTAGTGGATGAGGCAGAGAACAGTGCCGAGCAGGCACTGCTCTTTAAAAAAGCAATAATCGAAGAGATGAACGAAATTATTAATAATCCGGAGTATTTTAGTCAAGCTGATTTTGCTCTCGTAAAAACCAGGCTGGAGGACAGGCAGTTGTTGGAAATGGAAACAGCCACACAGCTCATTTCTTCGCTTTCTTTTTGGTGGTCATCGGCCAATACGGAATATTATCTGAGCTATATTGAAAACATGAAAAAAGTAATGTTCACTGATGTTAAAAACTATATTCAAAAATACATCACCAGCCAAAACATGCTGTTGGGTATACTCATAAATCCTGAGGACTTGGAAAAACAAAAAATGGAATTTGCCAAAGCCGGTTTCGAGGAGATATGGAAGTCCAATGCCTTCTGGTGGGCTGATCAATAAAAGGAGGAGCCGAGTGAAAAGAAGAACCGCTTATATTCTTGTTGTACTCCCGATAATTATTTTTTTATCATGTAAAACAAGCGACAATTTTATAGAACAGAATAGGCAGAACATTGCCCGCTATCAGCTTAAAAACGGTATTCCGCTTGTTATAAAGAAAAACGAAAACAATAGAGTTTTTTCCCTGCTTATCGGGCTTAAAGGCAACGTGATGTATACTTCCGAAGAAAAAGCCGGCATAGAGGGAATAACTCTGCAGATGCTGACTAAAGGATCCCAAACGTACAGTTACGAGACTCTGCAAAGAATTCTCTTCGAGAAAAGCTCCGGGATAGGCGCTTTTTACAGTTCGTTCGACTATTCAGCCTTTAGTCTTTTCACCTTAGACAAGTATTTTGCCGAGCTCTTTCCCCTCTATATGGATTGTTTTTTACACCCCGCCTGGGATGAAAAGCAGTTTGAGCTTGTGTTAAATGATATGAAGATCAAATATCAACAGGAGATGAGCGATCCCTACTCACGTCTTGTTACCAAGCTGCATGATCACTTTTTTAAGGCACATCCTTATCTGGCCTACTTTGGGGGAACAGCTGAATCACTTAAGAATATTACACTGCAAGATGTAAAAGACTATTATAACAGAAACTTCACTCCGGAACGCATGTACGTGGTAGCTGTGGGAAATTTCGATGAGCGGATACTGTTCGATCAGTTAAACAGCACCTTGGGAGAGTTACCTTTTTCTGCTAAGGTTCGGCCGGATATACAGGTGCCCCCCTTTTTAAAACTTACCCAATCGGAGGTGTATCTGGAATCTTTTGCCGCATCGCAAGGCGTGGCTTTTGTACGTGCCGATTTCCATGTTCCCGATCGCAACCATCCGGATTATCCGGCAGTGGTTTTGGCTTCCGCCATGCTTGATGATCTGTTGTTTGAGATTGTACGTATCCAGCACGGAGCGGGTTATGGTGTGTGGGCATATACTTTCGGATTTGAAGAAAACTATCAGAGTATTGTGATTTATAAAACTACGGTACCGGAAAAGGTTAAACGCTATATTGATACGGCTATAGGGTATATGATGCAGGGACGCTGTGTGGGAGCAAAGGTATCGGCTTCCGCAGCGGGTAAGGGAGGAATCGGAGCGAGTGATGATCCTGAGCTTTCGCAGGGAAAGTTTGTACCTATAGCAGATGTGTTAGAGTTTTATAAAGCCCAGTTTATTACGAGTTATTATGGTGCTCAGGCTACAAACTCTTCGATTGCTTCGCAAGTTTTGTCATCGCTTATTTATACAGATGATCCTATCAGCTATCTCTATTTTGTGGAAAAAATAAAAACAGTAACGGATCAGGATATTATACGAGTAATAAAAAAATATTTCTATGAGCAGCCCAAGATGTGGATGGTTTTAAGCTCGCAAGATGTGCTTGAGAAGATAAACAAACAAGATTATTTAATGTTTTTAGGTGAGGTTAAATAAAGGCTTTTAATAAGCCTTGACCATGTTGATCGCTGCTGAAAACGGATAATTCAAATAACTTATACTTTGAAAATATGCTTATTTGTAATGAGAAAATAAAAAAAGCATGCAATTTTTAGGATTTGAGAAACTGTAGTCAAATTGAATGATTAATATTCTTTATTCACTTTCTAATTCAATTATAAGATTATTAAGGATATTTTGTCTATATTTTAATCTTTTACTTTTTCTTGATTTCTTTTTCTTTCTATTTTTAGGTGGTTCAAATAGAATTGACTCACCTTCAAAAAGTTCTCTGACCTCTACATGCGAGTAATTTGGGAATTCAATGTTTTGAATAGGATCATGAACTGGAGTAGTAATGGATTTATATCTTGAAGTTAGTACTGTAAAAGAATAACATCCGTCAGTCTTATTACCATTTTGACGAAAGCGAATATCTTCTGGATTCGAAAATCGATCCCAGTTGCATGAGAAATCATGGAAACGAATTGTTTCCAACCTAATGATAGCTAAACTTATACCTGAATCCGTATAAAAATACTACCAGAGCCTAAAAAGCATCAAGAACCGGGTTAAGTTATGAACAACAGCTGAATTTTTTCATAGTTTTATAGATTTTATTAAGCATTAGTAGAATTAAGAATAAATATGCTGATTTTGACCATTACTAACAAGTTGCAGAGACAATTATCCCACTGTTACTATGGAACTATTTTTTATAAAATTTACAGTTTGCAGAAAGTTGAATACAATCTTGTAAAAACCGATAGCCACGGATCTCTGTCCCAGAGCTTGATCCACCAGATTCTTCCATGATAAACCACCTTGCAACCTACACGGATAAGATCGTCAA